>Ga0138256_10002729_pt1 | contig 18853 bp, 17 predicted proteins | sample KNB2016incub_MG_FD_105486 | JGI IMG/M metagenome (GOLD analysis project Ga0138256, IMG submission 105486) | Active sludge microbial communities from wastewater in Klosterneuburg, Austria - KNB2014incub_MG | ecosystem: Engineered > WWTP > Activated sludge > Unclassified | place: Austria... | reverse complement strand
GACTTCGATATCCGGAATCATGTCGGCGACTCGGGCGACCTTCTCGGCGCGGATGCGCACCATGTGGTCGTGGTTCTGCGGGTCGTAGGAGATGTTGCCGGTGCCGTCCTGCTTTTCGATGCCGCCGACGCGGTGCTCGAGACCCGGCGTCCCCGGAATTGCCCACGGCCGCGCGAGCGTCTTCGCGTCGCGTTCGTAGGGCAGGAAGTTCTCGGTCCGGGTGTGGAAATCGACCCCGAAGTCGGGCAGATCGGCGGTCTCGGGCAGCTTCCAGGGCTCGGAGCCGTTGGCGATGTAGCCGTCGGAGAGCAGCACCACCGGCGTCATGTGCCGGATGGCGATCCGGCACGCCTCGATGGCGCGCGCGAAGCAGTCCGCTGGGGACGAGGCAGCGATCACCGGCAGAGGCGATTCGTTGTTGCGCCCGAACATCGCTTGCAGGAGATCGGCCTGCTCGGTCTTGGTCGGCAGGCCGGTCGACGGCCCGCCGCGCTGGACATCGATCACCACCAGCGGCAGCTCGACCATCACCGCAAGGTTCATCGCCTCGCTCTTCAGCGCCAGCCCGGGCCCCGACGTCGAGGTGATCGCAAGGGCACCGCCAAACGCCGCACCGATCGCCGCGCAGACCGCCGCGATCTCGTCTTCGGCCTGAAAGGTGGTGACGCCGAAGTTCTTGTACATCGCCAGCTCGTGCAGGAGGTCCGAGGCCGGTGTGATCGGGTAGGCGCCCAGGAAGAGCGGCAGTCCGCACTTCTTCGATGCCGCGACGAAACCGAGCGCCATGGCCGTGCCGCCGGTGATGTTGCGATAGACGCCGGCCGGGAGCTTGGCCGGCTCGATCTCGTAGCGGGTGTGGAAGAGCTCGGTGATGTCGCAGTAGTTGAAGCCAGCTTTCATCACCTGGATGTTCGCCGCGGCGAGCTGCGGCTTGGCCGCGAACTTCTTCTCCAGCCACTGGATCGTGCCCTCGATCGGCCGGCTGAACATCCAATACGCCATGCCGAGGGCGAAGAAGTTCTTGCAGCGCTCCTGCGACTTGGCGTCGAGCCCGCTGTCCTCGAGCGCCCGGCGCGTGAGCGTCGTGAGCTCGACCTTGAAGAGACGGTACTTGGCGAGACTGCCGTCCTCGAGCGGATTCGAGTCGAAGCCGGCCTTCTTCAGGTTGCGCTCGTCGAACTCGTCGAGGTTGACGATCAAAGCGCCGTTGGATTTCAGGTCCCTGAGGTTGACCTTGAGCGCGGCCGGGTTCATCGCCACCAGCACGTCGGGGGCGTCGCCGGGAGTGTGGATGTCGTAGTCCGCGATGCGCACCTGAAAGGCGGAAACCCCGGCGAGCGTCCCCTGGGGAGCGCGAATCTCGGCCGGAAAATCGGGAAAAGTCGCGAGATCGTTGCCGAGCAGGGCCGAGGTGTTGGTGAACTGGGAGCCGGTGAGCTGCATGCCGTCGCCGGAGTCGCCGGCGAACCGGATGACGACGTCGTCGAGCTTTTCGTGCGCTACGCAGCGGTCGGATCCGGCCCTGGAATCGAGAATAGGAAGCGTCATGGGGGGGGAATTCTAGCATCGGCCTCGGGGCCGGACGGCTTCATGTCGGCGTGGGCTCGCGGCCGACCAGGAGACCGCCCAGCCCGGCCAGCGGCAGGAAGATCGTGACCCCCAGGACCATGAACCAGAGGGGGTGGGGAATTATCGTGAACTGCGCCACCGCGAAGGCGGTCTGCAGCGCCCCGACCGCGAGGGCGTGCAGGCCCCGGCGGCTCTCCGAGAGCAGCGCCGCAACCAGCCCGCCGACGAAGGCGCCCCCGGCCCAGGCAGCGAGGACCGAAAGCAGCATCCCGGTCGGCGCCGTCGCGACGTACTGCTTCAACGCCTCGATGTTGTTCAGGTCGACCCCGGCAGGTGCCGGATAGAGGCGGTGTCCAGCCAACTGCAGGACCCAGACCGTGGCGCTGCCGGAGAGTATGCCGACGATGACAGTGAGAATGCTTCGGATCATGCTCTGGATCTCCCGCAGCCGGAGGGTGAAGTCTAACTGTTCAGGAAGCGCCGGCGCCGGATGCGGCAGCGACGCCTGTCCATCGGAGCCGATCCGGGACCCCAGTTCGCTATAGTTTGCTCGTGCGGATCCTGATCGTGGAGGACGAGTTCCGGCTCGGCGAACACGTCGCCAAGGGGCTGCGCGAGGAGGGCCTCGCGGCCGACCTCGCTTCGACCCGGGGGCGCGCCCGTGAGCTCATGATCGAGAATCCCTATGATCTCGTGCTGCTCGACCTGATGTTGCCCGACGGGGACGGACTCGCCCTGCTGCGCGAATGGCGCCGGGAAGGACACTCGACACCGGTCCTGGCGCTCACCGCCCGTGACCTGCTCGCCGACAAGATCGCCGGCCTCGATGCCGGCGCCGACGACTATCTGACCAAGCCGTTCGCCTTCGAGGAGCTGCTGGCAAGGATCCGCGCCCTGCTGCGGCGGCGGGTGGCCGAGCCGATGAGCACGCTGGGCATCGCCGATCTCGCCCTCGACCGCACCGCGCGCCGGGTTCAGCGCGCCGGCCGCGAAATCGAGCTCACGCCCAAGGAGTTCGCTCTGCTCGAGCACTTTCTTCTCCACCCCGGCGCCACCCTGACCCGCGCCGAGATCGCCGAGCACGTCTGGGACGAACGCTACGAGGCCCGCAGCAACGTCATCGACGTCATGGTCGCGCGCCTGCGGCGCAAGCTCGAAGCGGGTGGCGCCGCCAGACTCCTGTACGCCGTTCCGGGGATGGGATACGTCCTGCGCTCGCGCGAAAGCGCCGAGCCGGGCGCCCCGGGAGCTCGCGACGAGCGGGGCGATCGGGGCGATCGCAACGACGACGACGAGCTCCGCGAGTGAGCCTGCCGTCGCAGCGGCGCTCCCGATCCCTCAAGACCATCTTCGGTTGGTGGTTCGCGGCCACCCTGCTCACGCTCTACGGCGTCATCTCCGCCACGGTCTACATTCACGTCCGGTCGAGCACCCAGCGCGACATTCAACTGGTGGTGAAATCCGAGGCCGAGACCGTCGCCGGCTACATCGGCTCCACCGGGCGCCTGGACGCGCCGGAGCTCGCGGAGGCGGAACGCGCTCCGTTCACGATCTGGGTTCGTCTGATCGAGAACGGCAAGCTCGTCGCCGCTACGCCGGGCGTGCCGGACCTTCCGATCGAAACGCTTCCCCGCCCGGGAGGCAGCTCCGATTCGGCGCGCGCGGTAGTCGGCCGCGATCCCCTGCTCGTGGTGCAGCACGACGTCGGCGGCTCGCGGCCCGATCTCGTCGTCGAGGCGATCGGCCGCGTGGGCCCGGCCCTCGAAGCCCAGCGCCGCGTGCGCAGCGGACTGCTGCTCGGGGGGCTCGTCGTCATTCCCATTGCCGCCCTGGGAGGGCGCCTGCTCGCGGCGCGCGCCATGCGGTCGATCGACAACCTGGTGACGGCGATTCGCGAGCTCAACTCGGAGCGGCTCGGCGACCGCCTCGTCTTCCAGGGTCCCATGGTCGACGAGATCGCAGTCCTCACCGGCGCCTTCAACGATCTCCTGTCGCGGCTGGAGGCGAGCGTGGAGACCATGCGGCGCTTCACCGCCGACGCTTCGCACGAGATCCGCAATCCGCTCACCATCCTGCGGACCGGCTTCGAGGTCGCCCTGCGCCGCCCGCGGTCGGCTGAGGAGTACCAGTCGCTGCTGCGCCGGCATCTGCAGGAGATCGACCGCCTGCAGCGGGTGGTGGAGGGACTTCTCGCGTTCGCCCGCCAGGAACCGGGGCAGGAGACCTCGATCGTCCGCGAGCGGCTGGATTTCTCCCGCCTCGTCGCCGAGTCGGCGTCCGCGTTCGAAGAGATCGCCGCCGAACGCCGGGTCGGCATCGCCTGCACGATCTTCCCCGGACTCGAGGTCCTCGGAGACGCGGGCCTCCTTCGGCTGATCGGCTTCAATCTCATCGACAACGCGCTCAAGCACAGCCCTGACGGCTCCTCGATCGAAATCTCGGTCGAACCGCGCGGCAGCTCTCTCCGCCTGGTCGTCGCGGACCACGGCCGGGGCGTTCCCGGGCCGGATCGCTCCAGGATCTTCGAGCGCTTCTTCCGCAACGTGCAGGAGCCGGGGCGCCACAACGTCGGCGGCCTGGGTCTCTCCGTCGTGCGCTGGGTCAGCGAGGTGCACGGCGGCAGCGTCCGGCTTCTCGACCAGGGGCCCGGAGCGGCTTTCGAAGTGGTGCTCCCGGCAGCGACGTAGGGGCGGCATCTGCGTCGCCCATGAAGCCGCAGAAAGCCAGGTGCCGGGCTGCCGGCCGGCGCCCCGGCCTCAGTGGGCAGCGGGGCGATTGGCGCCAGTGGCGGCGCCGGCGCCCTGCTTCGCGGCGGCGACCAGATCGAATGCCTGGAGGCGCATGCTCGCTCGGCGGCCGTCCTCTTCGAGACTCGCCGGGCGGTACCCCAGCCGCGATTCGTCGACCGTGAACGGCTTCATGAGGTCGGACTTGCCGACGATCGACTGCGCCCGGTTGTAGAACGCCATGTCGTAGTTGTTCGACATGATGATGGCCTCTTCCGGGCAGGCGTCGACGCAGTAGCCGCAGAAGACGCAGCGCAGCATGTCGATCTCGTAGACTACCGGGTACTTCTCGATGTTGACGTCCGGATGCTCGGCGGCTTCGATGTGGATGCACTCCGCGGGGCAGGCCGTCGCGCAGAGGAAACAGGCCACGCAGCGCACCGAGCCGTCGGGCCGGGTGGTCAGAATGTGGTGCCCACGGTAGCGCGGACTGTATTCGCGGCGCTCCTCCGGATACTCGATGGTCACCCGCTTGCGGATCCTGAGGAGATTCAGAAACATGTGACGGATCGTCACCATGAGGCCGGAAAGGAGCGGCAGGTAGATGCGCTCCGCGATCGTCATGCGCCGCGGAACGATCTTCGTGGGATGGTGCTCGACGCCAGGCAACTTGAGGGCGGCAGGATCGACGCTCATCGATCGAGCTCCCCGGCGATGACGTTCAGGCCGCCCAACGTGGCGATCACGTCCGAGATCGTGTGTCCCATCATGAGAGTCGAGAAACTCGAGAAGATCGGGAAGCAGGGCGGCCGCACTTTGATCCGGTAGGGCTTCCCGGAGCCGTCCGAGATGCAGTAGAAGCCGAGCTCGCCGTTCGCCCCTTCGACCATGCCGTAGCGCTCCCCCGGCGGCACCTGGATGCCGTCCATGATCAGCTTGAAGTGGTAGATCATCGACTCCATCTGGTTGTAGCAGGCATCTTTCGTCGGCAGCGCGATGTGCGGATCGTCGACGATGCACTTGCCTTCCGGCATGCCGCGATCGAGCAGCTGGCGGATCATGGAGAGCGACTGGCGGATCTCGAGCATGCGGATCCGGAAACGGTCGTAGATGTCTCCCCCCTGGAGCACGGGCACTTCCCAATCGAGCGTGTCGTAGAGGTCGTAGGGATGGGCACGGCGCACGTCGTAGGCTACGCCGGAGGCCCGCAGGCACGGACCGGTCCAGCCCCAGTTCACGGCATTCTCGCCGGACATCGCCGCGATGCCGACCGAGCGGTCCATGAAGATCCGGTTCTTGGCGACCAGGGTCTCGACGTCGTCGATGAGCGGCGGAATGAACTCCAGCAGACGCCTGCAGTGCGCCTCGAACGTCGACGGCAGCTCGGCGAGCAGGCCGCCGATGCGGTTCGCCGAGACCGTCAGGCGGGAGCCGCAGACCGACTCGAGCAGCCCGTAGATCTCCTCGCGGGGCTGGAAGAAGTACCAGAAGTTGGTGAGCGCTCCGAGGTCGACGAGCGTCGAGCCGTTGCAGACGCAGTGGTCCATGATGCGGGAGAACTCGGAGAGGATCGTCCGCGCCCAGACCGCGCGCGGCGGTGCCTCGATGCCGAGCAGCTTCTCGACCGTCTTGCAGTAGCCGACGTTGTTGATGAACGAGGAGCAATAGTTCAGACGATCGGTGTACGGGATCACCTGCTGCCAGGTGTGGCTCTCCGCCATCTTCTCGAAGCAGCGATGCAGATAGCCGTTCTCGACCTCGGATGCGACGGGCCAATGTTGATCGTCATGCGCTCGAACATCGAATCGCCGTTGTTCGACGACGCGGGCGCTTCGAGCTTCGGCGAGTAGATCTTGTCCTCGGTCAGGATCCAGCGCCGCGCGGCGTCGTAGTCCTTGCGCAGGGCGTGCCCCTGGAATCCGTCGTGGGTCAGGAGCCGGCGAAGATTGGGATGACCCGTGAACCTGAAGCCAAACAGATCCCAGGCCTCGCGCTCGAACCAGTCGGCGGCCTTCCAGATCGGGATCAGCGACGGCAGAACGGGATCGGCTTCGGTGAGCGGCACCTTGAGCCGCAGGCGCTCGCCGCGCGGCATCGAGTAGAGGTGATAGACCGCCTCGAACCTGCCGCCGTCCTCGTCCGAGCGGTCCGGAAAATCGACCCCGCAGAGATCCAGCAGCATGTCGAAGCGCGTCTTCGGATTGTCGCGAAGGTCGCGGCAGAGCTCGAGCAGGTGCTCGCGCGCGACGATCCAGGTGGGCTGATCCAGTCCCTCCTGGGGGGTGACGCTCCCTTTCGGGAGACGATCAAGCAGCGGCTGAGCTTCCACCAGCACCCTTGGCCCTCCCCTTCTGGTTTCTGGCCTTGCGATCGCGCGCGACCTTCTCCTTGATTTGAAGGATTCCGTAGATCAATCCTTCGGGCGAAGGCGGACAGCCCGGAACGTAGATGTCCACGGGAATGATCTCGTCGATCCCCTGCATCACGTGGTAGGCGCGATAGAAGCCGCCGGAACAGGCGCAGGCTCCCATCGAGACCACCCACTTCGGATCCGGCATCTGATCGTAGATCCGCTTCAGTACCGGCCCCATCTTGTCGGTGATCGTGCCGGCGACGATCATGAGATCGCTCTGCCGGGGAGAGAAGCGCACGACTTCGTAACCGAACCGGGCCATGTCGTAGTGGCTCGAAACGGTGCTCATGAACTCGATGGCGCAGCAGGCGGTGCCGAAAGGGAGCGGCCAGAAAGAGTGCCGCTGCGCCCATTCGGCGACCGTGTCGAGCCGCGTCGTCAGCCAGGATTCGCCCTGAATCTGCATGTCGTCGTTGGCGCCCATCCGTCCCCCGCCTTCCGGAGTCATCGTATCAGCCCGAAATGTCACCCTGCGAGCGCGTCATCGCGTCGAGCAGGGAGTCGAGCCGGGCCAGATGCTCCTGTTGGCGGGCGACGACCTGGGTGAAGACCGCGGCAGTCGCGGCATCGACCTCGCCCGACATGCGGGGATAGAGAGAGTCGTTCTCGTAACGCTCTTCGGCCAGCGCCGCCTCCAGGTCCTGGTTCCCGCCCCGGACCTGCCCGGCGGCCTCGAGCTGGAGCCTCGCCAACTCGTCCTTCTCGGCCGCGAGTGCGCGCCAGGCATCCGCGAGCTTGGGGTGTCCTTCCGCCACCGCGCGCACGGCGGCGGCGCGGTAGCGCGCGGCACTGGCGGCTTCGGCGTTGAATCCGGTCTTCAGATACTCTTGAGCGCGTGGCAATCGGGACACGAGAACTCTCCTCTGTTGGCGTGCGGCGTAAGCGCCGGAGAGTCGACTCGTCCCGGCGGCGGCGCGCGCTGCCGGCTATTCTAGGCCAAGCGGCGCGCTCGCGGGCGATTCCAGCGAAACTGCAGGCCCTGCGCTGCGTAGTTCTCTAGCAGGCTCCGGACCTCCGATCGTGCCGCGCGGCTCAAGAACGCTCACCCAGACCACCCTGCTCATCTCGGGGTTGATCTTCGCGCTCCTGCGCGGGCTCGCAGTGGCGCTCGACTCCGGCTTTCTCATGACGCTTTCGAAGCTCGCCCTCGCCTGCCTGGTGCTCGTAGCGCTGGCCTGGGCCTTCCGGGTTCTCTGGCGCAGCTTTTTCTGGCGGGTCGGCCGCCGCCTGGCGTTCTCCTATTTCACCGTCGGCGTCCTGCCGATGGCGATGCTGGCGCTGATCTTTCTCCTCGCCGCCTATATGTTCGGCGGTTTCCTGCTCGGCCATCTCTACCGTGACGCCCTCGACGACCTGGACGACGAGCTCCAGGCGGCGGCCGAGACCAGGGTTGCGGACCTCCTGCACCGCAAGGCGGGCCTCCCCGACCGGGTCGGCGATCTCGCCTTCGTCGAATACGGTGACGGCAGGAAACTCTCCGGCGACGCCGAGGCCCCGCCCTTGTGGCCCGACTGGCTCGACCCGAGCGCTGGCGGAGGAAACAAAGCCGCCGGAACCGGCAGCAACACCGGCGCGGCGGACGGGCGTCATCCGTTCGTCGGGCTCGCCGACGGCCGGATCTCCGCGGCCGCCGTGGCGCGTGCCGAGGACCGCGGCGTCCTCGTCTACTACGCCGGCAACCTCGACGCCGAGCTGCGCCGCCGGACCCACGTCTGGGTCGACCTGCTGCGCGACGACGACCCACGCCGCAAGTCGACCACCCGGCTGCAGATCTTCGGTCGCGAGTTCCGTCTGGGTGGTCTCTGGCTGGACCGCACGCCCGAGCAGAGCGCCGCCTACTTCGAGCTCAACCCGCCGGCCTCGGCCGGCAAGCCGCGGCTCTGGGAGAAGCCGACGATTCTCTGGATGGAGTCGACCGGTTCCCTCCCCCTGCTCGCGACCGGACAGCCGGCCTCCGAGAGCATCGCCGCGGCGCTCGCCAGCAGCCCGCCCAGTCTCTTCCGCGCCATGCTCTCGACCTCGGCCGAGGTCGATTCAGCTGCCTGGCTCGCGCTGGTCGGCGTCGCGGTGCTCTTCGCCGAGATCTACCTCGTCGCCGCAGGCATCGCAGTCTTCATGATCTTCGGCCTCTCACGGGCCGTGAACCGCCTGTCGCGGGCTACCGAAGCGATCGGCCGGAGCGACTTCTCGACCCGCATCCCGGTCCGCCGGAAGGACCAGCTCGGCGACCTCCAGCGCTCCTTCAACTCGATGTCCGAGCATCTCGAGGAACTGGTGCAGACGGCCGCGCAGAAAGAGGTCCTCGACAAGGAACTGGCGCTCGCGCGCCAGGTCCAGCAGGACCTCCTGCCGGCGGGGATCGACGAGCGTCCGGGCGTCGAGTTCTCGACCTACTTCGAGCCCAGCGCGGCGATCGGCGGCGACTACTTCGACATCCTCGATGCCGGCGATGGCAAGGTCGCCGTGGTGATCGCGGACGTGGCCGGGCACGGCCTGGCGGCCGGCCTGCGCATGGCGCTGGTCAAGTCGGCGCTCACCCTGCTGGTCGAAGACCGGATCGCCGCCCCCGCCATCCTCGCCCGCCTCCACCGTCTCCTGCGCAGCAAGCCGGGAGAGCGCAGCTTCGTGACCGCCAGCCTCTCGATCTTCGACCCGGCCAACGGCGCGCTCGAGCTCTCCAACGCCGGCCATCCACCGGCCTACGTCGTGCGCGTCGCCGGCGACGTCGAGGAGCTCCTGGCGCCGGGCGTTCCGCTCGGCGCGCTCGGTGCCGGCGCTGCGGGCGCTGGCGCTCCGGGGGCGGCTGCCGCACGCCTCGCCGTCGGCGACGCGATCGTCTGGCTCTCGGACGGGCTGATCGAATGCTGCAGCGCCGGCGGCGAGCAGTTTGGCTACGAGCGGACCCGGCGGCACCTCGAAGGGCCCGCCGTGCACGCCGCGCAGGTCCGCGATCGCCTGCTCGACGCTGTGCGCCGGCACACCGGCGGACTGCCGGCCGACGACGACCGGACCCTGGTCGCCATGCTCTATCGCGCTCCGGTGGCGAAGCCCTGACCGCCCTCGCCGACGAGGGGAGGAAAGGACACCGGATCAGCGCGTGAGCTTGGCCACGGCCGCTGCTTCGAGCCCGAGGAATCCGAGGATGCGGCGCACGTAGCCCTGGGTCTCGCGGTACGGCGGCACTCCACCGTAGCGCGCCACGGTGCCTTCGCCGGCGTTGTAGCCGGCGAGGACCTTGGGCAAGTCGTCGGCGAAACGATCGGCGAGGAAGGCGAGATAGCGCACGCCGGCCTCGATGTTGCGTTCCGGCTTGAACAGCTCGGAGGCGCGGACACCGTAGCGTTTGGCGGTCGCCGGCATGAGCTGCATCAGGCCGCGCGCCCCTTTGGCGGAGATCGCCCGCGGATTGAATGCCGACTCGGCGCGGATCACCGCCGCGACGAGCTCCGGGTTGACCTTGTGCCGGCGCGCCGCAGCGAAGATGAGATCGCCGTAGGCGGACGCCGGCGGCGCGGTCTCGGGAACGAAATGCAGCGGGTAGTCGAGCGCCGTCTCTTCGAGAACCTCGGCCGACTTCTCTGCCTCGTGAGCGACCTCGTCGTCGACCACGCGCTCGACCCGCAGCAACGGCATCCGCATCGTGCCGCCCATCGAGAAGGTGAGGACCGCGGTCTCTCCTTCGGCCGTGAAGGCGACCGTCTTGAGCACCGAGCCGTCGGTGAGGATGACCAGGTGCGCCGACGACGCCGAAGCGACGCCGAAGGCGACGGTCGCGCAGGTGAGCACGCGGAGCAGGTGGAAGGGTCGACGCGAACGCATCCGATCTCGCTTACGCGCGCGGGTGAAAACGGTCATAGGCGCCGCGCAGGCGCTCCTGGTGAATGTGGGTGTAGATCTCGGTCGTCGCAATGTCGGAGTGGCCGAGCATCGCCTGCACCGCGCGCAGGTCGGCGCCATGCTCGAGCAGATGGGTCGCGAAGCTGTGGCGCAGGACATGCGGCGAGATCCCGCGCTCGAGTCCGGCGCGCACGCCCAAGGCCTTGAGGATCTTCCAGAAGCCCTGCCGGGTCATCGGTGCCCCGCGCAGATTGACGAAGACCGCATCGTGCCGCCCGCGCGCCAGTGTCGGCCGGAGCTCGGCGAGGTAGCGCCCGAGGGCGCGCTCAGCCTCCTCCCCCACCGGCACGACACGCTCCTTCGAGCCCTTGCCGAAGGCGAGGAGATAGCCGCCCTTGAGGTCGATCTGGGGCAGGCGCAGCCCGACGAGCTCAGAGACCCGGAGGCCGGTGGCGTAGAGCAGCTCCAGCATCGCCCTGTCGCGCAGGCCCGCGGGAGTCGCGAGGTCGGGGGCCGCGAGGAGCCGTTCGACCTCCTCCTCCGAGAGCACTTTCGGGAGGCGCCGGAAGAGGCGCGGCGGCGCGAGATTTTCGACCGGATCGTCGCGGCGCTCACCCGCCTCGACGAGGTCGCGATAGAAGCCGTGCATAGCGGCCATCGCCCGGCGCACGGAACGCGGGCTGATCTCGCGGCCATGCAGCCAGCGCAGATGCGCGGCGACCGCGGCGGGGTCGGCGGTGAGGAGATCCTTCGACTTCTGGCCGTCGAGCCACTCCCCCAGGCGCACGAGGTCGCTGCGATAGGCGTCGACCGTGCGCGGAGAAAGGCCGCGCTCGTAGGCGAGCGCGTCGAGCCAGAGGTCGAGCCGGCGCCGCCAGGGGACGGCAACTCCGGGGGCGACAGGCTTCTCAGGGGGAGCTGCAGGGGCCCTTCCCACTCCCGATCGCCGGTCTACCATTGCGGAGCCGCGACCGCCACGCCGACGAACGGATTGTCGCGCCGCTCGTCGTCGAGTCCGGTTTCCGGTCCGTGTCCCGGCAGCAGGCGGTAGTCGCCGCCAAGGACGAAGAGCTTTTCGCGGATCGATCGGACGAGCGCCTGCGCATCGCCTCCCGGGAGATCGGTGCGCCCGACTCCGCGGCAGAAGAGGGTGTCGCCGACCAGGATCTCGCGGCTCGCCTCGTCGATCAGGCAGACCCCGCCGGGGGTGTGCCCTGGCGTGTGCAGCACGCGCAGGACGAGGCCGGCGACTTCGACATCGACGCCTTCTTCGAGCCAGCCGGACGGTTGCGGACAGGGGCGGGCCTTGAGAAAGGCCTCGAGCTCCGGCCACTGCGGGCGCTCGAGGTAGGGCAGATCGGCCGCATGAATCCAGACGCCGAGCCCGAAGCGCTCGGCGATGTGGGCGCAGTGCGCGATGTGATCGACATGCCCGTGGGTCAGCAGGATGCGCTCGGGCTGGAGACCCCGGCGTTCGATCGCGGCGATGATCCGGCCGCTCTCGGCGCCGGGATCGACGACCGCGCAACGCCCCGTCTGCTCCGCCCCCACGAGGTAGCAGTTCTCTTCCAGCGGTCCAACGGTGAGCTTCTCGATCAGCATGACTTTGGGGCCGGCGGGCGCGCGGCGGCGGCTCAGGCTCTGGTGTGGCGCTGGCAGAGGGCGAGCAGGCGCTCCTCGGAAAGGACCGCGTCCGACTCCTTGGCGGCCTGGAAGATCCTCTGGACGAGAGCCGGCGAGCTCTCGATCCCCCGTTCCTGCAGCCAGCAGGTGACGTTCGCCTGGCCGCTCATCGGACCGACCTCGACCTCCTGCCGCCGGCCGACCATCGCCGCCGGGATTCCCGAGTAGACCCGGTCGGCGAGCCAGTCGTGCCCCTTGGCGCGCGCCTTGAGGATGGCGGCGGCGTGCACTCCGGTCTGCGTCCGGTAGGCGTCCTTGCCGAACACCGGATAGCTCCCGGGAATCGCGACACCCGTGGCGCGCGAGACCAGGTCGCAGAGCCCGGAGAGCGGCTGCAGGTTCCAGTGGCTCCAGCCGAAGAGCTCGAAGTTGACCAGCATCTGGTCGAGCGCGCAGTTGCCGACCCGCTCGCCGATGCCGAGGATGGTGCCGTGGAGACGGTCCGCGCCGGCCTCGGCCGCGGCGATGGCGTTGGCGAGTCCCAGTCCGCGATCGTTGTGCCCGTGCCAATCGACCGCGACGTCCTCGCGCATGTCGTCGACCACTTCGCGGAGGAAACGGACGAGATTGCGCGCCCCTTCGGGCGTCGCGTGCCCGACGGTGTCGGCGATGCAGATCCGGCGAGCTCCGGCCTCGACCGCCGCGGTATAGAGGGCGCGCGCATCCTCGGGCCGGGCGCGCGTCGTGTCCTCGGTGACGTACATGACCGGCAGGCCCTCGCGCGTCGCCAAGCCGACCGCATCGCGGGTCAACTCGAGGAGCTTCGCCAACTCCCAGCCCTCCGTGTACTGGCGGATCGGTGAGGAACCGAGGAAGCAGGCGACCTCGATCGCCAGCCCGGTGCGCTGTGCGATCTCGACGATCGGGCGGATGTCGGCCTCGAGGGTGCGGGCCGCGCAGTTGGGAGAGATGGCGAGATTCTGCTCGACGATCTCGCGGGCGAGACGCGTGACATCGGCCACGACGTGCGGACCGGCACCCGGCAGACCGATGTTCAGCGAGTCGATGCCGATCGCCGCCAGGCCGTGGAGGATCTCGAGTTTCTGCTCGATCGCCGGCGTCTTCACCGACGGCGACTGCAGGCCGTCGCGCAGAGTCTCGTCGTTCAACGCCACGCGCCCGCGTGCCGGGACAAGCTCCCCGGTGGCGGAGTTCCAGTCGTAGATCAGCTCGGATTCGGAGGGATGCATTGGCGGCCTCCTCAGGAGACGGCGGCGGTCCCCGCGGTGCCCACGGCGCGGGCCACGAGATCGCCGACTTCGCTGGTGGTCAGGCTGCCACCCAGGTCGTGGGTCGTCTTTCCGGAGCGAATCGACTCGCCGACCAGGCCTTCGATCTCGAGCGCGGCCTGCCGATGTCCGAGGTTCTCCAGCATCAACGCCGTGGAGAGGATCGCCCCGAGCGGATTCGCCTTGCCGCTGCCGGCGTACTTCGGCGCCGAGCCATGCACCGGCTCGAACATCGAGGTGCGCCCCGGATGAAGATTCGCCGACCCGGCGACCCCGAGGCCACCCTGGAGCGCCGCGCCGAGATCGGTGAGGATGTCGCCGAACATGTTGTTCGAAACGATGACCTCGAACTGCTCCGGGGCGCGCACGAGCTGCATGCAGAGGGCGTCGACGAACATGTGGGAGGCCGTGATCGACGGATACTCCCTGGCCAGTCCGAAGAAGACGCGCTGCCAGAGATCGTGGCCGTAGCGCATGACGTTCGACTTGTCGGCCATCAAGACCTTCTTCTTGCCGTTCGCCACCGCCCAGTCGAACGCGGCGCGGCAGATGCGTTCGACCCCTTTGTAGGTATTGATCTCCTCCTGCACCGCGACCTCGTCCGGTGTTCCCTTCTTAAGGAAGCCGCCGATGCCGACGTAGGAGCCTTCGGTGTTCTCGCGGAAGATGGTGAAGTCGATATCCGCCGCGCTCTTGCCTTTGAGTGGGCAGAGCCGGGCGTCGTAGAGCCTGCAGGGACGGAAGTTGATGTAGAGGTCGAGCTGAAAGCGGATGCCGAGGAGGATGTCCGCCGCGTGCCGCATGTCGGGGATGCGCGGATCGCCGTAGGCACCGATGAAGATCGCCGAAAAATTGTCGCGCAGGTCCTCCATCGCGCCGGCCGGGATCGAGACTCCGGTCGCGAGGTAATGGTCGGCGCTCCACGGAAAATGGACCAGCTCGAGCGGCAGCGAGTGGCGTTCGGCCGCCGCCTCGAGAACCTTGACCGCCTCGGCGGTGACGTCGCGTCCGATGCCGTCTCCGGGAAGGACTGCGATGCGTTGCGGACGGCGGTTCTTGGGATCGGTCAGATTCATCGGTAATCTCGGTTCATGTAGCTCGTTGTTGGAAGATGCCGGTCCATCTCACGCCTGCGGGGGGCGCGCACGCGATGCGCTCGCCGGCGGGGATGCTAGCACGCGACCCAGCGCCCAGAAGCCGACCCACAACGCTCCGCCCACGGCTCCGGCGGCACCCCAGAGCGCGCCTCCTCCAAGGCGCTCGTAGACCGCGAGGCCGAGCGCCGGCGCGATCAGGAAGGCGGTCGCGAACGACATCGTGTAGGCGCCCATGTAGCGCCCGGAGCGCGCGGTGCCGGCCCGGGCGGCGACGAAGATATTGGCCATCGGCAGGCTCAGCATCTCGCCGACCGTCCAGACGAGGACCGTGCCGGCGGCGTAGAGCGCCCCTCGACCCAGAGGGAGGAGCGCGAATCCGAGGCAGAGCAGGAAGGCTCCCGGCCCGATGACCGCGAGCGGCGGCAGGCGCTCGATCCGGTGCAGGATCAACATCTCGCAGGCGACGACGACGAGCGCGTTGAGGCCGAGCAGACCGCCGATGCCGGCTTCGCTGAGCCCGTACTCGTGATGGAGGTAGAGCGGAAAGGTGCCGTTGATCTGGAAGAAGACCACCGCGAGCACCATCGCAAGCCCCAGGAAGACGACGAACGGGCCGTCGCGCCAGGGCGATCCGACGGGCTCGACCGCGCGCGGGGCGGTGTCCACCTGCGCCAGGCCGCGGCGCGCGGCGCGGCGGCGCGCCAGGAACAGCACCGTGGCGGCGGCCCAACAGGTGCAGGCATCGGCGATGAACAACAGGTCGTAGTTGACGGTGGCGAGAAGGCCACCGACCGCCGGGCCGATCGACATCCCGGCGTTCACGGCCAGCCGCAGGAGCCCCATCGAGCGCCCCCGGACCTCCACCGGGACGCCTTTCCCTGCCGCGGCGAGCAGCGCCGGGCGATACATCTCGGCCACCAGACTGATCACGACCATGGCGATGCCGAAACCGCGCTCCGAGGAGATCCGGGTCAGCGCCAGAAAGCCGACGCCGGTGCCGACGAGCGAAAGTTGCTGCACGGCGACTGGCGACCAGCGATCCGCCGCCCAGCCGCCGAGGAAGGCGCCGCCGATGGCGCCAGCGCCGTAGAGGGCGAGCATCCGGCCGGCTGCCGCCGGACTCCAGCCGAACTGTCCGGTCAGATAGAGGGTGAGGAAGGGCAGGACCATGGTGCCGGCGCGATTGACCAGCGTCGCGAAGGCGAGGATCCATACCTCCCCCGGCAGGCCGGAGAAGGCGCGGACGTAGCTGCGTCCGAGCTTGCGCAGGGGGCTCAAGCGAAGATCACCTCGAGGCGGAAGTGGACGGGGCGCAAGCGGCAGAAACTGCGCGGCTCATCCAGCCGCAGTCATCGGTGCGGCGACAGGCAGGTCGTGCGCGCCATCGAAGGCAAAGACGTGCTGCACCCTCGGGACCAGGAAGGCCGAGCGCAAGGCGGTCCAACCCTGGGCCGGAGCGAACGGCAGGAAGGTGTCGAGCCAGTCGGTCTGTTCGAGGCGCGCGCGGACCGGCAGGACAGCAGCCCCCGGCGGCTCGGACTCCACCCTCCTGAGCGTGCCGCCCTGCCGCCAGTAGGCCCGGGTGCGCTCGCGAAAGAAGGCCACCTCCTCCTCGAATCGCCGGCTCTCCGGGCTTCGCCCCCCGGCGGGCGCCGCAATCTGGACCGCTGCCCGCAGCCCGGCGCCGGCGGAGAACTTCCAGCGCCACTCCCGGGCCACCCGGGCTGTCTCCTCCGCGCACTCCTGCGGCAGGCCCTCCGGAAACTCGCACACCGCGGCGGAGAACGGCTGCCCGCCGACGAGACGTCCGATCGGCACCACCCAACCCGGCACCAGCTGCCGCAACAGCAGGATCGCCGGGGTGTTGGCGGCGTCGCGCACGTAGAGCCGCGCATCGACCTGGGGATAGGAGAGCGCGAGCCAGCTCGCGCCCCGCAGATGAATGCCGACCTGGCGGAAGAGCACCAGCGAGAAGAACGCCTGGCTCTCCCCGCCGTGGACGCTGCCGCCGGCCCCGTCGTAGCGCAAACCCGGCGGAGCCGGGGGGAGCGCTGCAAGCGGCAGGGACCAGTTCAGATAGAGGGCGTCGGCCAGGGCCGTTTCGAGAACCACGAGCGGAAGTTAGCCTGTCTCCAGGCGAGCGGCAAGGGGCACCTCGTCCGGAAACTGTCGAGCTCCGCCGCGCGCCGCCTTTCAGGGGAGAATGGCGCCATGCACAGGCTGCGCTCTGTCCTCGCCGCAATCGCTCGACTCGCTCGACTCGCCCGACTCGCTCCGGGCACGCTCGCCGCACTCACGATCCCGCTGGCCCTCTCGAGTCCGGTCGCGATCTCGACCGTCCGGGCCGAGGACCCGGCCGCGATCGACCGCCCGGGCCTCGCCGCGGCGCTCGACCGCATCGACGCCGCGAGCCTCTCCGCCCCGGTCCGATTCCTCTCTTCCGATACTCTCGAAGGGCGGGGACCGGGCAGCGCCGGCGACCGGCTGGCGCGGCTCTACCTCGCGACCGGGCTCGAAGGGCTCGGGCTGCAGCCCGGGGTCGGAGCCGCGGGCGGTGCGCCGGGCGCAGCGGCAGGAGAACTCTCCTGGCAGCAGCCGTTCCCGATGATCGGCATCCTCTCCCAGGTGCCCCCGCAGTGGGCGTTCTCGGGCCCGGGCGGAGAGCTCGAGCTCGAGTGGTGGGACGAGTTCATCGCGGCCTCCGGGGTCCAGCAGGCGACGGCCGGGATCCGGGACGCCGAGGTGGTCTTCGTCGGCTACGGTATCCAGGCACCTGAGTTCGGTTGGGACGACTTCAAAGGGGTCGACCTCAGGGGCAAGGTCCTGCTGATGCTCAACAACGATCCGGACTGGGACGAAGCGCTCTTCGCCGGCAAGCGCCGGCTCCTCTACGGCCGCTGGACCTACAAGTACGAGAGCGCCGCGCGCCAGGGCGCCGCCGGCGCCATCCTCATCCACACCACCCCCTCGGCCGGCTACCCGTTCCAGGTCGTCCAGTCATCCTGGACGAGCGAGCAGTTCGAGCTCCCCGCGGGCGACGAGCCGCGCCTCCAGGTCGCCGGCTGGACGACGGAGAGCGCCGCGGAGCGGCTCGTGGCGCTTTCCGGAAGGAAGCTCGCGGAGTTGGTCGAAGCGGCGAAATCCAAGTCGTTCCGGCCGGTGGCGCTCGGCCTGCGCACCAGCCTGGCGCTCACCACCGTCATCCGCCAGGTCGAGACCGCCAACGTCGCTGGGCTTCTGCCGGGATCGGATCCACGCCTCGCGGAAGAGGTGGTGGTCTACACCGCGCACCACGACCATCTGGGCGTGGCCAAACCCGACATGGAGGGCGACTCGATCTACAACGGCGCGGTCGACAACGCCACCGGCTGCGCCCAGCTCCTGGCCCTGGCGAAGGCGTTCGTGGCGCTGCCGGAACGCCCGCGGCGCTCGATCCTCTTCCTCTTCGTCGCCGCGGAGGAGCAGGGTCTCCTCGGGTCGGAGTACTACGCGACCCACCCGACGGTTCCGCCGGCGCGCCTCGCCGCCAGCATCAATCTCGACTCGGCGAACATCTACGGCCGGACCCGGGACGTGACCTACGTCGGGCTCGGAAAGTCCAGCCTCGACGCGGTCGTGATCGCGGCAGCGGCAGCTCAGGGGCGCATCGTCCACGGCGATCCGGCGCCCGAGAAGGGCTCTTTCTACCGTTCGGACCAGTTCAACTTCGCGCGCATCGGCGTGCCGGCGATCTACCTCGATCCCGGCACCGAGCTCGTCGGCGAGGGCGCCGCGGCGGCCAAGGCGCGCCAGGACGCCTACGACTCGACCTGCTATCACCAGCCGTGCGACGAGATGAGCGCAAGCTGGGTCTGGGACGGGATGATCGAAGACACCCGTCTCGCCCTGGCGATCGGCCTCGCCATCGCCGACGCCGACGCGCTGCCCACCTGGAATCCGGGCGACGAGTTCGCAGCGGCGCGCCGGGCGGCGCTCGCCGAGGCCGGTCGCTGAGTCCGCCATGACGCCGCAGGGTTGGTGGCTGGCGGGACTCGTCGTGCTCGTCGTAGTCGTCCTTCTGGAAGGCAAACGCCAGGAACGCGTGCACGGCAAGAGCCAGCGGCGCGGGCTGATGCGCACCGGGCTGCTCGAGCTCCAGAGACAGCTCGAGCCGGAGCGCAAGATCGAGATCCTGCTCGACGAGCGCGCTGACACCGAGGCCGACGAGAGCGCCGCGCCGCCTGCTCCACCCTCTCCCGCGGCTCCGCGGGCCCCCGCGGCACCTCCGGACCCGCACCGTTGAACCTTCCCGAGGCGATG
>Ga0138256_10002728_pt1 | contig 18854 bp, 20 predicted proteins | sample KNB2016incub_MG_FD_105486 | JGI IMG/M metagenome (GOLD analysis project Ga0138256, IMG submission 105486) | Active sludge microbial communities from wastewater in Klosterneuburg, Austria - KNB2014incub_MG | ecosystem: Engineered > WWTP > Activated sludge > Unclassified | place: Austria... | reverse complement strand
TGATTCCGAAGATTGCTTTTATCATCTCAGCCATAAAGCTATCGCCCCCTGGGATAAGCGGAAGGGATACTTTTGTAAGTTCCGGTACAATACCGGCCTCAGCAAACTCATGAATACCTCGCGAAAGAAGCCCTGCTGCAAAAAGAATAAGCAAAACGCTACTCGCTCTGAATGCATAGTACACGGGTAATCGAAGCGTCGCAGTAAAAAGAGCAACCGAAACAAGAAGTCCCCCTATTAGTCCACTCGAAAATCCAGCAAAAATTTGCGACGGGTTTGCAGAAAAATATATTGTCGTTAGAAATAAGACAATTTCGAACCCTTCCCGGAAGACTGCAGTAAAAACCAATAGGAAAAGACCTTTCTGCTCCTCTTTCTCTACCGTTGCCTTAACTTTCTGAAGGAGCTTAACTTTATATTGAGAAAAATATTTATGAAGAAAGAAAACTGCCCATGTAATGAAGACTGCAGAGAGTGTCATAAGAACCCCTTCGATAAATTCTTCAACGCGACCAGAATAGATTTTTTGAACTTCGAGTCCGAATAAACTACCAACTCCAAGTAGAAGAATACTTAAGAGAGCCGCTGCTCCTGTGGCGAGCCACACGGTTTTTATACTTTTTGTTTGGCCGAGTTTGACCAGAATACCAAGAATTGTCGCGACAATAAGCGATGCTTCAATTACTTCTCGAAAGGTAATAAGAAAAGCTGGTAACATAACTACTTGTTCTCCCACAAACCGAGGACGTTTCCTTCGGAATCTTTAAAATAGGCGGAAAATCCCATATTGGCTATTATAAACCATTCAATCCAATAAATAATCCCCAGGCCATGGCGATAAACAGCGCTGGTACAACGTTAAAGAAAATAAACGATTCTTCATAAGAAGCCATCGCATCGTACAGAAATGTTCTGTAGCCAACAGCGCTAAAAACCATGTAAATAAAACCGTACGCAAAAGTTGCTGTTGTAGTGGTGTCTGAACTTCCCATACCGCTAAGGAAAACATGAAAGATCCACAGTGTACTGATAAACCCAGTAAAAATCGTTCCCATAATAATGGCAACAATTTTTGATGATCTTGTACTGCGTGTTAGTTTCCTCATGTGGTTAGAAGGGATATCCTTTTAAATTTTGCAAACCTTTTGCTGCTGAAATCTCACCCGAAAGATTATCGGCATGGCCAATAATAAAACGATGGAAAAATTGCCAGACTGGATAATCACCCATACCCCAGCCAGAAAGATCTACTTTACCATTTTCAAATTCTTCATCAGAAAGGCCCGTAAGGTATTGATTGGTTTGTTCGTAGACGGCCTTTCCATATTCTTGCAACTTAGAAATTTCAACACGGAGATTTTTTGTCCACTTCACAAAGTCCTGCTCCCATGATTCGGTCATGGCTGGATGTGGTTCACTCAGTCCCATTTTTTCCGCCCAACCATGGTCCATAAGCATTGGTGTTTTTCGCAACATGGTATTTAGCATCATGTCTTCTGAGACTACAACGTGAGCATATGCAGCAGCCACTGAAAGCATTTTTCCTCCAGGTTGATTATTCGCAACCTCATCGTTAACATCAGCCATTGTTCCTTCTAGTGTTTCGTGAGCATCTTTTATTAATGCTATTGCCATTTCTCGTGCTGTCATAGATTGTATTAAGAATGAATAATACAAGTATTGTAGTATAATACTCTCATGTTCACATTCGGTTTTAACCATTGTATGCCCACCATTTTTCTCGTCGCTGACGAGAAGTCTTGTGGTGGCTCGGTGGTTGTAAGCAGAAAGTAGAGAACAAAACAGAACGAAACCAACGAGCCAGCCTAAAGAGCTGGTTTTTTTTCGTCCAAAAAACGTATGATAAAACTAATGATTAGATCAATAAAAAGTAAGTCGCAGACCACAGTATGGCGCTATTATGCGTTTACATTTTTAATGAGTTTGCACTTTTTCTCAAGTGTTTTGGCACCCTTCCTAACAGATTGGGGAGGAATTTCACGTGTCCAAGTACAGCTATTGCAATCATGGTTTATGCTGTGGATTTTTATACTCGAAATTCCCACGGGGGTTGTTGCAGATTATTTTGGAAGAAAATATTCGTTAGCTTTGGGCGCGCTTGCATTAATCTGCGGATCGCTAATATATGGAATCGTGCCGAAGTTCGAAGTATTTCTGTTAGCAGAATTTCTATTTGCAGCGGGAGTTGCGCTTTTTTCTGGTGCTGAGTCCGCATTAATGTACGATTCATTAAAAGAGGATGGTCAAGAAGAAAGAAGTAAAGAAATATTCGGAAAAGCTCATGCAATTCGCATGACAGGATATTTAGTTTCTGCGCTTATTGGAAGCTTTATTGCATCTAGACTTGGTCTTAATGCACCAATTCTATTTTCGGCAATTCCTTTTGCGATTGCGGCTATGATAGCCCTATCAATGCGCGAACCATCAATTCACAAAGGTCCTTCTGAATCGAGGAGGTATATTGATATAGCAATAAATGGAACGAAGTATTTTCTTTCACATAAAAAATTAAGAGCGGTAGCACTTGATGCAACAATTGGCGCATCTGCATCTTATTTTGTCTTATGGCTGTATCAGCCAATGCTACAGAAATTGTTTGTGCCAATAGAACAATTTGGCTTTTTCCATGCAGGATTGGCAGGGATTCAGATTCTCATAGCCGCAAACTTTATTTTTTTTGAAAGACTATTGCGCGGGCCAGTTCGTTTTTTGAGATTTACAGCCCTAATAATAGGAGCATCCTTTATATTGGTTGCACTCCTGCCAAACATTTATACTGTGGTAATTTTCCTTGCATGCGCTGGGGGCTTTGGACTAACACGATGGGAATATATGAGTAGCTACATGAATAAGCTAATTCCATCTGCTGAGCGAGCCACAGTTCTATCGTCAGTGTCGATGTTTAGAAGGCTCGCGCTTATATTTCTAAATCCGATTGTTGGCCTTATTGCAGGAAAGTCGTTGTCGCTTTCTTTCCTTTTTGTGGGATTGCTTCCCCTCGGTTTAATCAGTTTGCAACACATCTTTGCGAAGCTCAATGTGCCGCGGGGTAATCTTGATCAGGAGTAAAGCTACGAGCACACCAAATATTCCAACACCGGATATTGAGGCTGCATTGCCAAAAACGTCTGCCATATAGCCTGCAGCCATAGGTCCAAGAATGTAGCCAAGATTTGTGTAAAAATCTGTGAGTACTTCTATTTCTTCTTCGTATTTGCTCTGTTCTTGTATGAGATCTGCGTATACGCCATTGACTGCCGGTAGTGCAAGTGATAAGAATACAGAAGATATAAATACGAGAGCAAGCGCAACATAATAGTCTTTTGCAAATACGAGAGTGCTTAGTAAAAGTGACCCAAAGAAAAGACTGGTGAATGCTGTTTTCTTTTTTCCGAATCGTTTTGTTGCAAAACTTACCAACCAACCAACTATCAGTCCTGGAAACGTATATGCGGAAAGTATGAGTTCACCACGTTGTCCGGGAAGATTAAATGTTTCTGCAAAAAGCGGTCCGATTGTCCAAAAAAAAGCATCAATGAGATACAAAACAAATGTCATGAGGAGTACAGGGAAGATTATTCGATCTAGTGCAAGCCATGCACGAATGTTAAAAATATTCTTTCGATGTGCGAATGGTTGTGGCGATTGACCGGTAAACTTACTGGATATAAGAATCAAGAAGCAAACAAAAGCACAGCCCAAAAATAGTAGTGAGTAAGAAAATGGACGCCAGGTTATTGTTTCAATAACTACGGCTCCAGCAATAATAGGTGCCAATAAATAACCCATCGACGACAAAACTTGCACGACACCAAAACTAGAAGAGTGTTCTTCTTCTGGAGTATTACGTGCTATAAAGTCGAAAAGCCCGAAGTTTTTTAAGTCGTAAAATACTCCCCAAATCGCCATAGCAATTATGTAAATAACGATAGTGTCTGCGTTGAATAAGACGAATGGATAGATTAAACAAAGGGTAAACATAATCATGAAGACTCTTCTGTAGTGGGTAGAAGGAAGAATTCGTATAGCAACAGTATCGAAGATTGCTCCGAACACAGATGAAGATCCAATAATAAAGCCCATATAGGTTTTTGAGAAGCCGTGTTCGGTAATAATCAGAGGACTTAAATATGCAAGAATTCCATCAAACATAGACCAAAAGAACATAAGTAAACCGAGAAGATATATGTTGGAGCGTTTAAATGCGCGCATACCTTAGCAAGGATTTGCTGTAAAGTGACAAGTGACGTTACCAGATGGCATTAAAGTCTGGGGTGGTGTGTAATTGTCGAGAGGAATTTCGCGTTTTCCATCTTTTGCTAACTTTTTATTTACGTCGAGCAAAACTTGTTTACAGGTGTCGCCGCCGGCTTGGGTATAAAGAAACTCTTCAGGTTTTCTTGGACCATCTTTACACACATTGAAAGGATCATCTTCGGGGTCTTTATAAGGCACGCCAAGGAATACGTTGCATGTATTGTTTAGGTTATCACGACAATCCACAAGATAATCAATCTGATTACCAAAGCACTTCTCAAATCCTCCGGGAGGAAAGGCGAGAGTTGGTGTTGGCACTGTATATGTTTTATATTGGACTGTTGAATGGCTTCCATCACCTTCCTTAATATTCAATGAATCTTTCTTTTCTGGGTCTGAGCAAAGCGCATCAAGATCTTTTTTTGAAACTGCCGGGAAAACGGCAACAACTCTTTTTCCAGATTGAGTTTTCCCGCTTGTAATATATGTAGGTGCATATGCGCATTGCGGCATATCCATACCAATGTCTATGTATGCAAGAACTGATTCGTCGATGGTAACATCATTCATAATATCTGGATTTTCGTCTCCGAAAGCAAAAGGTGCAATTATTGAATCTGGATTTTCAGCCAATGCTTTCTCAAGCGAAATACTCGGAAGCTTCACTGTTTTATCAATAAGTTTTACTTTCGAATTAATATTAGTAATTACTCCATCTACCGCGAGATCAACCTGCAGATTGTTTGTATCTAGAGCGGCCTGAATGTCGCAGACAGATTCATTTGCTTGGAGGCCATCGATACTTGTTCTGTTGACGATATCGTACGATGTCCAATCTCTAAAAAACTTGCTTGAATACGCATTGTTGGGTGTTTGTAAATGTTCAAGTGTCTCGAGAAATTCTAGATTTTTCAGAAAAGAGTAAGAGGATGTTATGGTCTTGGCCTTTCCTTCAGCAGAAATTTTATCTATTGGATCGCCAGTTTGGGTTATCGCATGATGGTATAAAAAGTTGCCATTATTTTCTGAAAGAATAACATAGCTGCCCGGTTCTTTTGGATTTACGAGAAAATATGAAAAGCCACCGTCGTTTGATGGGGTAGCATAAGCGTCGTATGATTCAACACCAAGTTCTTTCGCGATCGCTAAAGCTGTTTCTTTTTGAATATGAATTTTTAGTTTATGTACATCGACTAAAACAGGCGCTGTTGTTTCTGTACATCCAGCCGCGAATACTGGCTTAATAAAATGGAAAGGCAAAGAACTAGAAGGTGCCGATCCATTTTTAAGTTGCGGTGAAAGCTTGTATTTATACTGTGCTGCTTGAGGTGTTGGAGATGGAAGATTAAATTTTCTTAAATCATCATCAAACTTTTCTTTTACACGCTCCAGGTCCTTATTAGAGATTAGAGGATTATTTTCGCTTACAACTGCTGGGTTACGAAAAAGATAGTTATCTGTTGGTCGAATATCAACATTTTTTGAATCGTCGATTTTAGGATTTTGGCTTTGTGAGCGAAGGAGAAGAGTTGTTATGAGTGCAAGAAAAAGAATACAAACACCCAAGCCAATATAAAGGTATTTTTTGTGGTTAGGCTCATCCATAGTATTAGTTATACCAGAACTACCTTGCTTTGTTAAGGTATGATGCGTTTGCTTCGCAAACAGCGAGGCATTGTGGCGAAGTTTCTGAACATGCCATAACACTGGTTTCGCCATTAATGAGTATTTCTGCAGCATGAACCGGAGTGAGCACAAGGTATGCAATAAAACTGAGCGAAAACAAACTTAAAATAAGTCGCATTTTTGAAAGCGATTTTTTATAGGTATTTTTTCTATCAACAAGAAGTGCTATACGGGCATCAAGAAGATCAGCAGCTGCAAACCGAGGTACAAAATGCGGCTGCACTTCATTTGGCGAACTAAGAATTTTCTTTAGTGACGACAGAACGTGTCTGTTGGTTTTTTGAATGCTCACAGCAAATTTATCTGCTTGTAATTCTCGATCAATCCGCATGGAAATAGTGAATTCCCTCATTGAAGGAATAAATGAGAGGGATGTTTCAATAATAAAAGCAATGAATAATTTTAAGCCGTCAAAATCTTTTACATGTTTATATTCATGCAAAATAATCGCCTCTAATTCCTTTGTGCTTATTCTATTAATGAGTGAAGAAGATATATAAATATGTCTTCTTAAAAATCCTAATGAAAACGCTTGTGAAGATCTTGCTGAAACTACTCGAATTTCTGGGAGAAATGGATACTGATTTTGTAATGTAGCAATTCTTTCATCATCATTTTTTCGTGAGCGATTATATTTTATAGCAAGCTTTTTATATTGATATACCGCGGCCAATATTTTCAATGTTGTAAAGCCTACATAAATAATACCCATAAAAACTATTGCTTCAAGAACAGAATGTGGCACTTCTCTGTATGTTACCGACGCCAATGCGCTTTTACACATGTAAACCGTTTTATTAAGTAAAAGCGGCGTAAATTTTGTCAGTATTATCGTTACAAGTCCCAAAATTAGGCTAAATATGCCAATCATCGTGAAGAGATATGCATCATTTTTTCTCATATTGTTTTATCGTTTCGATAAGACTGCGGCGTTTTTTTTCTGGAAGCTCTTCAATGGATTCAGCAAATGATGCAATCGCTATGTCGCCGAAGTTTTTCATATATCTCTGAAGAAAATTGCTGGCGACTTGTTTACTAAATGCCTCCTTACTTACTTGGGGAACATACACATATCGTTTCCCTTTTTGAACTCTTTGCAGAAATTTCTTTGCATACAGTCGGTCAACAATGGTTCCGATAGTTGTATACGCGAGAATTTTCTTACTTTCACGAGCTTTAATTACATCGCGCACAGTACATTCGCCAAGGCGCCAAATAATTTCCATAGTTTCCTGCTCGAGGTTGCTGAGGTTTTGAGTAAGCATACGTTAATCCTTAAAGTGACAGATGTAGGACGCGTGACCGCTCGGTGATAGTACTTCTTTCCAGTTTTCTGTTATCTTTACTCCCTCATCGGTTTTAAATACACAGGGGATGCCAGTATTTTCAAAGTCATATTTTAAAACACTACCTGTTTCGTTTGGTACGCCATCGGCTTTACATGTCAGCGTAATATTGCCGTTATTGCTTTTGGTAACAACAGCCTTGTAACCTTCTGTTGTAAATATGTTCATGTTGCCATCAAATACAGCACATTTCTCATTAGAGTGAATCACTATTGCAGAATTTTGAGCATTTATGCGAACAACAACAGTAAGAGCGATAAATACGGTGATGAGAATTCCTAAGAGTACAGGTTTTGATATCTTCATCTTGAATAAAATGATACGCCCCAGAGTAGCGAATTGCAAGAATTTTTAGTCTACAGGATCGTACCCGCCTTTAGACCACGGATTACAGCGCACAATTCTGTACATACCCATAGCCACACCCCTTATAACACCGTATTTTTCGACTGCATCATACATGTATTCAGAACATGTGGGTTGAAATCGACACACTGATTGTCCCGGAATAAACATTTTTCTAATTGGATTGTCGATGAGTTGGGATTTTTGATAAAAACTGATAAGTTTTAGTAGGGCGTTTTTCATAACTTGATTATACTTCACACCACTTTGAATTTAAAAGTAACTCATAGTATAATTAAATCTTCGTTTTTCATAAGACTCATGGCTTTAACAGAATATCAGGGCACACCACCCACAGCCGACAACAAACTAGGTTTACTTAATACCATTAGGTTGGGAGTAGGACTAATGGGTGATGAGCCTCTAGAAGGTATTGAAAACATAGTTGATGCTCATGGGAGACAACTAGAAATAAATGTTTTAGGTAAGAGCGCGGTTTTAATTGCAAATGGTACAGATGCAAGAACTGTTTTGGTTGATGAAGCTGACTCAACATCTAAAGACACACGAGATATGGATGTTTTCCGTGGAGTATTTGGCAACTTTATACTCACCAGACCAGATTCCCAAGATTGGCGTCCCTTTAGAGCAGTAGCTCAACCAGGGTTCGATCGAGATCATACAGCTATTTATACTGGAATAGTAAGAGAAGAGGCAGAGAGCTATGCGGCACATTTGGCCGAGCAAGCTGAAGGAGGATCAGTGGTTGTGGACGACTTACATGCGGATCTAACCGAAGTAACTGCTCGCATAATATCAAGAGCGCTTTTTAGCCACAATCTTTCGGCAGAAGAAGTTATTCAGTTACGTGAAGCTATGAGGGTTTCGCTTAGTGCGGCGAGCGAAGGAGTTCAAACAGCTGGATTAAGTTGGCGTTTAAGAGCCTTAACCCCAAGTCGCAATAGAGAAATTGAAGCAGCTAAAGCGAGATTGCAGGGATTTGCGCAAGATCTCATAGATAGAAGGGTTTCCGCCGGAGTAAAAGGTGATTATCACGACATGCTAGATATGTTTTTAGCTGCTCATCAATCAGATCCAGAGAACTTTGACGATGGTTGGTTGCGAGATGAGGTGGCGGGATTTTTTGGTGCAGGTCATGACACTACAGCAAGTGCAGTTTTATTTACTTTAAGTAATGTATCGGGCTTACATGACGAGGCGTTAGAAGAACAATTACACATAGAGGCAGTTGACCCATCAAATGTTGGAGGACCTCAAATGACAACTGCTGTATTCAAAGAAACCTTACGTCGAAATCCGCCAATATGGCTTTTCGGGAGACGTGCAATAGAACCAATAGAGTTGCGTAATGGACATATTATCCCACGTAATGCAACTATAGGAATTAGCCCTTATCTTATTCATCGTGATCCTGATGTATGGGAGGATCCCACTAGATTCGATCCAATGCGATTTACTAATGGATTTCGCCCTCAATCAGGTTCGTATATTCCTTTTGGAATGGGTGCGCGCTCGTGTGTTGGTGCTTCACTTGCGGCGGTAGAAGGGCCTATGATATTATCGGATCTATATAAACAATTCCCTCATATCGAAGTCGCTGCAATAACCACTAGCCCCGCTGCTATTCAAAGACCGAATAATCCTTTACGAGCCCAGTTTTATCTGCGATAAGATACAATATAAGCATGAAATGCACTATCATAACGCTCTTTCCGAATATGTTTCGGGGATTTCTTGAAGAAAGTATCGTCCAAAGAGCACAGGAAATGGGAAAAATTGAAATTGAGTTTGTTAACCCACGAGATTTTACTACGGATACGCATAAAACCGTAGACGATCGTCCATTTGGTGGCGGCGCTGGTATGGTTATGATGGTTGAGCCAATTTCACAAGCAATAAAAAGCGCAAAAACTGAAAACAGCTATGTTGTAGGTACTTCTGCTCGTGGAAAAACCTTCACTCAAAAAATGGCACAAGAATTTTCTGATAAAGAACACTTAATTATCCTTGCTGGTCATTATGAAGGGTATGATGAACGCGTTCGAGAGCTCCTTGATGACGAAGTTTCTTTAGGAGATTTTATTTTAACGGGAGGAGAACTTGCCGCGGCATGCATTATAGATGCTGTCGCAAGGCTCCAAAAAGGCGTGTTGAAAAAAGATGCGGCTACGGAAGAAGAAAGTTTTTTCACTGTCGCCATTGACGAAATAATGAAAGCAGTAGGTGATGATTCTCTATTAGAAGCAATGAAAAAAAATGGTGCAACAAATATTCAATTACTTGAATATCCTCAATATACCCGTCCGCAAGATCATGGGGGAAGAGTGGTTCCAGACGTACTCGTTTCTGGCGACCCAAAGAAAATTAGAATATGGCAACTGCAACAAGCCTACGCTATAACAAAAAAAGCTCGACCAGATCTGCTTACTTCATAACAATTATTTAATTGTCATACCTTACGATGCAGGTATATGACAGTTACACATTTTTCGCTTCTCGACATATTTTTTCCAAAGCTTTGCTTTAACTGCAGAGTAATAGGAAGATACCTTTGTGTGCAATGTAAAAAGAAACTTCGATATGTGTCAAGCGACATATGTCCTTATTGTGAAAAAGAGAGCGGATATGGGTTGACTCACGGAACATGTCGACGTTTATATGGACTAGACGGAGTATTGAACGTATTTTATTACGACGAGATCTTTCAAAGAGTTCTGAAGGCAGTTAAATTCAGACGAATTAGAGGTGGAGTTTCAGCCCTTATTGACAGCATTCCAGAAGAATTTTGGAAGAGGCTTTTGGCAACTAGTGAAATCTTCTACAAAAATGCAGAAATACTTGCAGTTCCGCTGCATAGAAAAAGACTTATAGAGAGAGGATTTAATCAGTCAGAAGATTTCGCACATGCATGCGCCATTATGTTGCAAAAAGACGTAACAAACATTGTTGCAAGAAATCGATATACCCAACCACAATCACAACTTTCATCTGCAACAGAACGATATCTAAATATTCAAAAAGCTTTTTCTCTTAATCCTCGCAAACCGTTGCCGGAGAAAGTCATCATTATTGATGATGTGTGGACAACGGGTGCCACAATTCGCGAAATAGCATATACGTTAAAATATGCAGGTGTTGAGAGGGTCTATGCAATAACCTTATCTCGAAGAGCCCACGCACAATATTAATATTAGTGCTATAATCAATTCTGGTATGACTCAACGCATAGAGATATCCTGGAAAACGATCGTATTCACTGTTGTCTTTCTCATCGGATTGCAAGCATTATGGATTGTAAAAGAGCTCATCTTCACTCTCTTTTTAGCATTCATATTCATGAGCGCGCTCAAACCAGTAGTAAACAAACTTACAAAACGTGGTATTCCCCGTACTGCTGCATCCTTTTTAGTATTGGCTTCTACGGTAGCGTGGCTTATTTTTGTATTAGCCTTTATTCTTCCTCCAATAGTAACGGAGAGTATTTCGTTTTTGACAAATCTTCCAACTCTATTAATCGAGGCATTCCCGTTTTTTGAAAAAATATTTACAGCAGAATCTGCGATAAGATTCTTCCCGAACATTCCTCAAAATATATTTAAAATCGCGAGTGGACTATTCTCTAATGTCTTTTTCATAGTATCGCTTATTTTCTTTACTTTCTATTTCTTGCTCGAAGAAATATTCCTACAGAAGTTTTTGCAAAAAATAATGTCACATCAGGAAGCAAAGAAAGTTACTGAATTTACACAGAAACTTGAGTTGCGTATGGGTGCATGGATGAGAGGTCAACTCATTTTAATGTTGGTTATAGGATTAACGACGTATATCGGGCTATCAATTTTAGGAATACGTTATGCGCTTTCATTAGCTGTGGTGGCTGGGTTGCTCGAAGTTATTCCTATTATTGGTCCCGTTGTATCAAGTATTCCGGCGTTTTTAGTAGCTTCAGCGACCTCTACGTTCTCTGGAGGAACAACAATTATCCTGTATCTTCTTATTCAGCAGCTTGAGAACAATATTCTTGTACCCTATGTAATGAGTAAAACAGCAGGAATTAATCCTATAATGACGCTTATTGCGCTTTCAGTCGGAGGAAGCCTTGCTGGATTATTGGGGGCGATTCTTGCAGTGCCTGTGGCGGTTGTCGTCGAAACAGTTGTATCGGAATATTTCGATAGGCGTAGTTCATAATTTCTTTTTAATTTCTCCACTGTACCATGCTTCTATGGTATCTAAGATTCATACTGCAACTATTGTCGGAATTCAAGTTATTGCCGTTACTGTTGAAACGGATATTGCCGAGCGTGGCTTTCCCCAATTAAAGATCGTAGGATTGCCTGGGAAGTCTGTTGAGGAGGCAAGAGAGCGAGTGCGCACTGCGCTCATTAATGCCGGTTATGAAATTCCTGCGAGGAGAGTAGTTGTTAATCTCGCACCAGCGGATGTGCCAAAGCAGAGTTCTCGATTTGATCTGCCGATAGCTGTAGGAATTTTAGCAGCTCAAGGACTCATCGATGGTAAAGTGGTAGAGAAGTCGCTCTTTGTTGGCGAGATTTCTTTAAACGGTGAAATTATGCCCGTAAGCGGCATAATGCCTATTCTCGATTTCGCCCGTCAACGAGGGTTTTCTGATGTATATATTCCGATACAAAATAGCAGTGAAGCATTATTTGCCGGGACCGAAATGAATGTGTATGGCGTTCATTATTTAGCCGAAGTAATACTACATTTGCAAAAGAGTCGTCCCATGATCCATATTGCAATTGAGGAACTTATGTTGAGCGAGTCCCTAAATGAAAATATCGTAAAAGAAAATGACTTCGCTCATATCAAGGGTCAATATCATGCAAAAAGAGCACTCGAAATCGCTGCCGCCGGCGGCCACAACATTATCTTAAGAGGTCCGCCGGGCACTGGAAAAACTATGCTTGCCAAAGCATTTGTATCGATATTGCCACCATTGACCGAAAGCGAAAAAGTTGATATCGCCAAGATCCAATCAATAATGTTCGGTGGTAAAGGCGATAATCTTTCTATATCGCGCGCGTTCCGCGCGCCCCATCATACAATTTCCCGCGCCGGTATGATTGGCGGCGGCGCGGATCTTGTACCTGGCGAAGTAACTTTAGCCCATCGAGGCGTCTTATTCCTTGACGAATTTCCAGAGTTCCCTCGCTCGATAATAGAAGCACTTCGCCAACCATTAGAAGATGGAACAGTAACAATAACCCGCGTTCATGGCTCCGCGACGTATCCGTCGCGGTTCCAGCTTATTGCCGCAGCAAATCCCTGTCCATGCGGCTACTCAGGAAATAAAGAAAAACGCTGTACATGCATTGGTCGGCAAGTTGTCAACTACAATAGGCGTTTATCTGGTCCTATCCTCGATCGTATTGATCTTCATATTTCTGTACCAAATATCCCCGAAGAAGATCTATTACGCTCAGATATTGATACAGAGCCTACCGAGAAAATTAGAGCACGTGTTATTGTTGCTAGAAAACTCCAACTTGAACGCTTTTCTTCTCTTCCCGGCATTCACTATGTAACAAACGCCGAAATGACCTCTCAAAACGTGAAAAAATTTGTGCAACTTGAACCCAACGCTCGTTCATTCCTCACTAATGCTTTTCAAAAACTTCATTTCTCACCTCGGTCGTATTTTAAAATCCTGAAAGTCGCCCAAACCATCGCCGACCTTGAAAATAAACACTCAATATCTCAACAAATAATTGCAGAAGCAGTGCAGTATCGGTCCTTTCTCTATAAGTAATCTTGTTTTTTTTAAGTAGCTATGATATAGTATCAGCTGTATCATATGAAAAAGGAGGAACTAAACAGATGCCAGCGAAAAAATTAAAGACCACTGCGCTTAAAATCGAGCCTGCTAAAGCTAAAACTGAAAAACCTGCAAAGGTTACCCCAACAAAAAAGGCAACTTCAATGGCCGACTTATTGGGCATGAAGCCACTAACTCCCCCAAAGAAAGGGGCAATAGTTCAGGCAAAAATTGTTGATCTTACAAAAAAAGGTATTTTATTTGATATAGGATGGAAGTCCTATGCTGTTTTGGGCAGTATTGAAGCCCACGATCTTGGCTCTTATCTTCCTTACCTTACCTCAGGCGACACAGTTCCTGTAAAAATTGTAGTTGAAGAAGCAAAAGACGGCTTCCCAGTAGTTTCTATGCGCACATTCTTCGAAGATGGTAAGTGGAATATTTTGATTGAAAAGCATAAAAATGAAGAAGAAATTGAAGTTATCTGCGGCGAATATGGAAAAGGCGGCGTATTTATCGAATTCATGGGAATCCGCGGTGTTATTCCAAAGATTCAACTTACAGAAGAATTTTTGCGTGATCCGGAACAACTTATTGGAAAGAAAATAAAAGTAAAAGTTCTCGAAGTTGACCGTGAAAAAAATCGCCTTGTTGTATCCCAAAAAGCTTCTGTCCTCAATATTTCATATAAAGACATTAAGAAAAAGTTTGATGAAGTCGAAGTTGGGAAAGTTTACAAAGCAAAAGTTATCGGATTTTCTGATTTTGGTGTCTTCTGCGAAGTCAACAAGATCGAGGGTCTTATTCATATTTCAGAAATATCCTGGCAAAAAGTCAGTAATCCACGCAAGTATCTTAATGTTGGAGACGATATTGATGTCATGGTCGTCGAAAAGAACGATGATAATCTTAAATTAAATCTTTCTATCAAAAGACTTGAAAAGGATCCTTGGGAAAGTATTGAAGAGCGCTATCCAAAAGATAAAGAAGTTAAGGGTGAAATTGTACGAAAAGAAAAATATGGTTACATTGTTAGACTTGAGCCAGGAATCGAAGGACTTATTCATATATCTAAGGTAACCGGACATGAAAGTATAGAAATTGGAAAGCCAATTGTTGTGTATATTGAGAAAATCGATGTACGTCAGCGCCGCATTAGCCTCGTCTTCGCTCTTGTGGACAAGCCAGTTGTATACAGATAATCTTACCTATATAATGCTTTCATGGCTGATGAAGAACCACAGGTCATTGAAGAGCACGCAGAACCCCAATTAACCACGGAATTAACCGATGCTCCAGTTGTTACAGAACGCGATAACTCAGGCACCGCTCTCCTAGAAGCCTTGCTTAAAGGAATAAATGAGGCAAAAGCACGTGGTCAACAAGGAGAACCTGCCGTTAAGGCGCTGAGCTATGCGGCATATGTACTTGGAGCCCAACTTCAGCAGCTTCGCACCAATATAGATATGGGGAAAGATGCACCAATGATCCATCTACCTTCAAAAGGCGGTAGTGACGCTTATCACCTCGACTTATCATCAATTTACTATCCACCCGAGAACACCGATCATGCAACAGCACTTGGATCATTTGGTGATATGAGAGAAGTTTACAACGCGCTCGTCGCACAAACTCATAAAGGACTTTTAGAATCTACTGCGAGAGAAATGGTTGTACAGGAAAAAGTCCCAAATAGCCCATCGGATTTGTTTATAAATGGAGATGTTGAGGGTACTCATGTGCGTATTAATAATAGACATGCGGGGAAATCAGGAGGATTAGAAAGAAGAATTTTCCCATTGACATTAGCAGTCGAGGGGTCGAGTGTTCAAAATCTTCTCAAAGGATTTGATCAATTAAACTGGAACCAACAAATCGATACTGCTGTTACTAACAAACCCGCTTCTGAATAGAAATCTTTTCTTGACTTTAGACCTTCTTGTTTATATAATGGACTCTTGCCTTGGTGATTTGAGCGTCTTGGAACCACCCCTTCCCATTCCGAACAGGGCCGTGAAACGAGATAGCGCCGACAATACTTACAACGGGACGATAGGTCATGGCCGAGGCATTTTTTTATTGCCATAAATCATTTTTCTGAGGCCAAAAGAACGTTCGTGTATAATATACATACATGCCTCACACACTAACAAAACGTCATCATAATCACATACTGGCGAAGGAGCGCCACACACGCTACCTGAATTCCTTCAGTGTGTACCCAAAGACGCGATTCGAGTCACAAAACGACGACGAACATATTATTCTTCTTTTAAGAGCCCACCCAATAACCTTTATTCCTTGGATTGCTACTGCTGTTGGTGCGTTTTTCCTACCCATACTTTTAAATTTTATTCTTCCCGAGTTTCTTACAGTCGCGCAGGTCCTTTTTCTTAATGTTTTTTGGTATAGCGGATTGATTACGTACGTATTTCTTAATATATTGCTGTGGCTTTTTAATGTAGGTATTGTGACAGATCAACGAGTACTAGATGTCGACTACTTTAATATAATTCAAAAATCAGTTAACGCGACCACTCTTGAGGAAGTATCTGATGTTGGTGCGAAGACAAATGGCTTTATCCGCTCACTGTTTAACTATGGCGATGTCTTAGTGCAAACAGCTGGCCCTGCCTCTGATATCGATTTTCGTGCAGTTCCACAGCCTGCAGAAGTAGTAAGTATTATTAACGAGATGATGCACTAAAATGATAGATTTATTTTTAAATGGCGATATTTTTGGGCTTTTTATAAAGCTTTTTGGTGTTGTCTTGGGAATTCTTTATATGTTCTTTTGTATTATTCTCATTCGCCAGCTTGGTACTATGCGAAAAACGTTGTCGATTAATGATGGGGGTATTTTAGATCTGATAGCTTATATTCAGGCTCTGCTTGCAGCATTCCTTGTGTTTTATGCCCTGTTTATACTATAAATAGAGTATACATGTGGGAATATAGTATCTATTTGGGTAATGAATCCGACTCAATTCATGTCGATTTTGTCTCGACAGATAATCTTTTTGTTGTTGCTTCGATCGAAAATTCTATAGAAAAAGAGGCATTTAAGGGGTTATTTGAGAAGGTGCGCGACGCAGTTGCTGCGGAGCGCGTGCATAATCTCGCTGCTTTTGAAAAAGTTATTGATCGCGAGTTTAAAATAGTTGAAAAAAATCCTGGTTTTGCTCTTGCAGCTTCGCTTTCTGTTGAAAATGTACTGTACTTAGTTACACGCGGAAATGGCACGGTTTATATTGATCGAGGTCCAATTTTTCAGAATTTAGTTTCTGGTGATAATACGGCCTCTGGTTTTTTGCAGGAAAATGATGTTATTGCTCTGACGACGGGAAGTTTCATGAACCGCATAACACCCCCTACTCTACAGAGATTCATTCAAGGCAAAACACCTCAAGAAATTGTGGAAGCAGTAACACCTGATCTAAAAGGAAATGATGACACGGGGCTTATTGCGCTTTTTAGTCGTCATCATGTCAGGGAGGCCGCAGAGGAAACGATGGAGGAGAGGGAGGCAGAAGAAGAACTAGAATATCAAGTTATTCCACCACCAAGTGAAGCCCCGATGTATGCAACTCCAACGCAACATGTCGTTGCAGAAAAACCACAGCCGAACTTTTCTTTAAAGAGCCTTTTAGCAGGTATCCGCCCGGGCAGCTCAATGGGAAAGAAGGTGACGTTTGCGCTTCTTATTATTTTGGTAGGAATTTTTGTATGGAGTGTTGTGTTGGGCGCACAGAGAAGGCAAAAAAACACCTTTATTAAAAAAGTTGAAGCGCAATCATTATTAATTGACTCCCAACTAGAAGAGGCTTCGTCATTAACGACGACAGATGTAGACAGGTCTTTGGAGCTTTTGGCATCAGCAAAGCAGTCGTATGAGGCTCTAAATAAAGAGGCAGTCGAAAAGAAATTAAGCGATTTGGACCAGCTTGCATCGATAAAGGTCAAAATCGCGGAATCAGAAAAATCTATTAAGAAAGAAGAAGAAACAGCATCAGAAGAATTTTATGATCTAAACCTTATAGAAAAGGGAGCGGAGGCAAAGAAAATGTATTATGACGGGACGACGCTCGCGTTGTTGGATAGTGAAAATGCAAAAGTGTATCTGCTAGATCTTGCAAAGAAGTCAGTCGTAACGCGCAAAGACGGAAAAATGGCAGATGGCGTATTCGTCGCTTTACATCAAGACGAGCCATATATTTTTAGTAGCACTGATGGTGTTTTTAGAACAACAAAAGAAAAAACAGATGTTTTGATTGAGAAAGACGAAGAATGGGGAAGTATTAAAGATATGTGGATGTATAACGGTAATATTTACTTAGTCGATGCAGGAAAAGATGAGATATATAAGTATCTCGTCGCAGAAGGCGGTTATTCGGCAAAGAATTCGTATGTAAAGTCAGGTCAAGCTGATTTGGCTAAGGCAGGAGCTATGGCAATCGATAGATCCGTATATGTAATTAATGGTTCTCGAATATTAAAGTATGAATCGGGAAGCAGTGTAGATTTTACGGTGAAAATTCCTGGCGGTGATGACATTGTGTTTGACGACATCTATACGAGTGAAGATATAGACAATGTATATTTGTTAGATAAGGAATCAAAAAAGATTTTCGTTGTTTCGAAAGAAGGAGAGTTTCTAAAACAAGTAACCGCATCTACAATTGCTTCCACAACTGATTTTGTGGTTGATCAAACTGAAGGGATTTTGCTTCTCGTAAAAGATAAGATTGTGAAGATTGTTGAATAGTACTAACTAATACGGCCTGCATTTTACCTATCTTTGTCTCTAAACCACTCAATTGAGTTTTTGGGCGCAGGCACTTGGTATTTTGACTCGTCATCATCCTCAATACTTTTCATAATAAGGTGGCGAATGTATTCGGACATGGTCACTCCAAGCTGTACGCTCATATTCACTTTTATCTGTGTTTGTGAAAGCTTGGTTCCCATAGGTCCTTAATTATACCCCTATAGATGGGTCAAATTAAGGACTCTTTTGAAATCAGGTATATCATGCATGAAGAAAGGATCAGTGTTTTATTAAAGGTTAGGTGTGAGATGCGGCATGGGGGTTACCCAAGTCGAAGCGCATCTCACGGTTGGCTCTCCTTCGATGAGAGGTTATGCCGAAGGGACTATTGTGGTGGAACTGCGCCAAAGGCTATGGCAATCCAGTAGATCATTACCGCAAATGCACCTACGACTGCCATCAAGCCGATGAACCCTAAGCCACGTTCTGTCCGTCGGTGTCGCTCATCCTCGTCTTCGTCAGGCCAAGGCATTGTCGCGTTATTTCCTTAATCTAGGTTCGACCGGACTTTTGCAACAGTCTTATTATACCACGCAAGCTCGCTATCCTATTTTACCGTTACTGATTTAGC
>Ga0138256_10002727_pt1 | contig 18859 bp, 20 predicted proteins | sample KNB2016incub_MG_FD_105486 | JGI IMG/M metagenome (GOLD analysis project Ga0138256, IMG submission 105486) | Active sludge microbial communities from wastewater in Klosterneuburg, Austria - KNB2014incub_MG | ecosystem: Engineered > WWTP > Activated sludge > Unclassified | place: Austria... | reverse complement strand
ATAAAACATAATTTGTTTAATTGGCCGTGAAAAAATATATTTGAACAGGCTTAAAAATCTATTATTAATCAATAAATAAACAGGCATGAAGAAAATAGGGGTATTATTCGGTAAAGAAAGGAGCTTCCCGGAAGCATTCATCAAAAGGGTTAACAGTAAAAACATCGAAGGTGTAATGGCAGAACCTGTTCGTGTTGATAAGGTTATGCAGGGCGAACCATCAGGCTATGCCGTAATTTTTGACCGTATATCGCAGGACGTACCTTTTTACAGGGCTTATTTAAAGAATGCTGCATTGTGCGGTACCACTGTCATCAATAATCCATTCTGGTGGAGTGCCGATGAGAAATTTTTTAATAACTGCCTGGCAACAAAAATTGATGTGCCTGTGCCCAAGACCGTTATCCTGCCTTCCAGGGATTTGCCGACAGATACCAGCGAAGAATCTTTCAGCAACCTTGCCTATCCCATGGATTGGGAAGGCATTTTCAATTATATCGGTTTCCCCGCTTACATGAAGCCATTTTCCGGCGGTGGCTGGAAAAGTGTTTACCAGCTGAACAGCATGGAAGAGTTTTTTGAAAAACATGCCGAAACCGAACAACTGGTGATGATGCTGCAGGAAGAGATCAAATTTGATGAGTATTACCGCTGCTATTGCATTGGCGGCAAATATGTACGCATCATGCCGTACGAACCCCGTAACCCGCACCACCTGCGCTATGTAGCCGATTTTAATCCATCGCCCGAAAGGTATAAACTGATGGAGGATATTGTTTTGCGCATTTGTCATTACCTGGGTTATGATTTTAATACTGTAGAACTGGCTCTGCGTGATGGTGTTCCTTATGCCATCGATTTTTGTAACCCGGCGCCTGATGCAGAAGTGAGCAGTGTTGGGCAGGAGAATTTTGACTGGGTTGTTGAAACAGCGGCCACCTATGCCATTGAAAAAGCACTCGAGCATAAAGACAATGTGGATAATTTAACCTGGGGAGATTATATTAAAAAAAGCGCTGCAAAAAAGAAACTATATAAATAGAAATACATGGCAAACCTGTCTTACAAACATTTTACACTGGGTATTGAGGAAGAGTACATGGTGATTGACCCCGAAACCAGGGAACTGAAAAGCCATGAACAGAAAATTGTGCATGAAGGCCAGAAGGTGATCAAAGACAAGGTTAAGGCAGAAATGCACCAGGCCGTGGTGGAAGTGGGAACGGATATCTGCCAGGACATTGATGAAGCTTTTGTGGATGTGGGTACCTTACGCAAAACCATCAGTGGCATTGCCGATGAACTTGGCCTTTGGGTTGGTGCTTCAGGCACACATCCCTTCAGCCACTGGGAAAAGCAGCTGATCACCGACCATGCCCGCTACAGTGAAATTGTAAATGAACTGCAGGAAGCTGCCCGCAGTAACCTTATTTTTGGGCTACACGTTCACGTTGGTATGGATAACCGGGAGATGGCGATACATATTGCCAATTCGGCCCGTTACTTTTTGCCGCATATTTATGCCTTAAGTACCAACTCGCCTTTCTGGGAAGGCCGTACCACCGGGTATAAATCTTTCCGCACCAAGGTATTTGATAAATTCCCACGTACAGGCATACCCGATTATTTCGACAGCATTGAAGCATATGATAATTATATCAAGCTGCTGGTTAAGACCAATTGCATTGACAATGCAAAAAAAATATGGTGGGACCTGAGGGTCCACCCGTTCTTCAACACCGTAGAGTTCAGGATCTGTGATGTACCTATGACGGTGCAGGAAACCATTACCATTGCAGCTTTATTCCAGGCTATCTGTGCCAAGATCTATAAACTGCGCAGCCAGAACCTCAATTTCATCATCTATTCCAGGGCATTGCTGAATGAGAATAAATGGCGGGCGGGACGCTATGGCATTGATGGCAGCATGATCGATTTTGGCAAGGAAATGGAAGTAAATACCAGGGTATTGATCTATGAATTGCTGGATTTTGTAGACGATGTGATACCTGAACTGGGGAGCCGCCATGCCATCAACCATGTGCATAAAATGCTGGAACAGGGTACCGGTGCCGACAGGCAACTGAAAGTATTTGAAGAATCAAAGAACCTGGTTGATGTGGTTGACCTGATCCATAATGAATTTTTAAAGGGGTTGTAATAGGGATTACTTTACGGTCTTGATATATTCCGCTGCAGGATGTAGATTATTTGTTCTTTACAGGTGACCTTTGCCTTAATTAATTTTTGATCATGGACTCCATCACCCATCTTGCCTTAGGTGCCTGTATGGGCGAAGCATTTGCCGGGAAAACAGTTGGCAAAAAAGCCATGCTGTGGGGAGCCCTGGCACAGAGTATCCCGGATATTGATTTTATCGCTTCTCTCTGGATGGACACTACTTCCAACCTGCTTGCCCACCGGGGCTTTACGCATTCGATTCTTTTTTGTGCCATTATCACTCCGATGCTGGCCCTGCTTGCTGAACGGCTACACCGTCCGCATAATATCCCTTTACAAAGATGGATAATGTTTTTCGGGTCAGTTATCTTCATCCATATTTTTATTGATGCCTTCAACAATTATGGTGTGGGCTGGTTTGAACCATTCAGCCACCGGCGCATTTCCTTTAATGCCATTTATGTGGCCGACCCGTTCTTTTCCTTCTGGCCCGGCATTGCCTGTGTGGCCCTGATCTATTTAAGATCCAGGAAACCCATCCGTACAAAATGGTGGCGCCTTGGGTTGGGAGTAAGTGCTTTGTATTTACTGTATTGTGTTATCAATAAAACAAAAATAGATTCTGATGTAAGGCAGATCCTTCAAAAACAGGAGATCCCTTATACCAGGTATTTAACAACACCGGCACCTTTGCAAAACCTGCTCTGGTATGTTGTTGCCGGTAACGACAGCGGTTACCATGTAGGGTTCCGTTCTTTATTCGACGATAAAAAAGAGATCACATTTCAGTATTTTCCCCGCAACGATTCATTATTGCTGCCGGTTAGTGACCAGGAAGACCTGCAGCAACTGGTAAGATTTTCGCAACAGTTTTATACCGTTGAAAAGTGGAACGATACACTGGTGTTCAATGACCTTCGTTTCGGGCAGATCATTGGCTGGCGGGACCCTAAAGGTAAATTTGTATTTTATTATTATCTCCAGCATCCGAAGGATAATGTGTTGGTGGTGCAGCGGGGCCGGTTTGCCGGGTGGGACCGTCAATCTGTACTATCTTTCCTGGCTCGTATCAAAGGGAACTGATGTTCCGGTGGACACCTTTTTTCACGGGTTTTGTAAACTGAGTATAATCAAAGATATAACTGATTGCCGTCAGTGTTTCAGGGCGATCCCGGAAGTATATTCGTTACTTAAAACAGAGCACGATGAACACAGATTTCACCCCCGAAATAAAGGAAGTGCTTGAAGCGCTTCATTACCGGCCTGCGGTTTCAGTGATTATGCCATTTGAACCCAAAATGAGTGTAAAAACAGCATTGACCCGGGATCTCAAACGTGCAGCACAGCAGGTGGAGCACGAACTCATGGAACAGTACCCGGATGAAGTGGCATTAATGGTGATACAGAAACTGGAAGCCATCATCAGTAAATTAAATTTCAATACATTCAAAAAAAGTATTGCCATCTATGTGTCACCTGTTTTTGAAAAAGTACTTTACCTGGATATAGCAGTTGAAGAAAAGATCATTATTGATGAATCTTTTGAGATCCGCGACCTGGTATACAGCAAAAAGCAATTGCATAAATACCTGGTGCTTTTGATCAGCAGCAATGAAAGCAGGATGTTTCTCGGAAATTCAAAAGACCTGATCCGGATCGTTTCCAATACACCTGGATCAGCTGAAGCATTTAAGAATGATATACCGGAAAGAGTAGCCAATTTTTCAGATGTCAACGAACGGAAAGAAATACTGCTGCAAAAATTTTTACACCATATCGACAACACACTGGATATTATCCTGAAAGCATACCCGCTGCCTCTTTTTGTACTGGCCACTGAAAAAGTACTGGGTCATTTTAAAAAACTAACCAAACATAACGGGAATGTGATCGATTATTTGCATGGTAATTACGAAGACACCACATTGCCAAAACTGGGGCAATTACTGAAACCGTATATCACGAACTGGAAAAAGGTACAGACAAAAGATCTGCTGAACCAGCTGGAAGAAGCAGCCGGTAAAAAGAAACTGGCTGAAGGTATGCGGGATGTATGGCGGGAAGCCATGAACTGTAAAGGCCGCCTGCTGCTGGTTGAAAAAAATTATATGTATGCGGCAGAACGTGGCAGCAGTGATGAGATCATCTATAAAGCCATTAAGCCGTATAACCGGTATTCGTATATCAAAGATGCAGTGGATGATGTAATTGAAAAGGTACTCGAAAACGGCGGGGATGTGGAATTTGTGGACGAAGGGGTATTGAAGGAATATCAACACATTGCATTGATCTTATTTTATTAAATTAAAAATTTTATTATGAAAACGATCCTCGTTGCATCCGATTTTTCTCCCGCCGCTTTTAACGCGGTTAATTATGCTGCAGATATGGCTTTGTCCATACATGCAAAGCTGTTACTGTTAACAGTTGTTCAAACACCGGTTGGGTACAGCGAACTGCCGATCGTGGTTAGCCTCGAAGATATGCTGCGCAGCACCGAAAGGGATATGAAACATCTCAAGGAAGAATTAATGCTGAAAACCGGCAATAAACTCACCATTGAAACAGAAGTGGGTATGGGTGCATTTTACAGTGAACTCAAAGATGTTTGTGAACGGGTAAAACCCTATGCGGTGGTTATGGGAAGCCAGGGAAAAACAGCTGCAGAACATATACTGTTTGGCACACACGCAGTGCATGCCATGAAAAACCTGGCCTGGCCGTTGATCACGGTTCCGCCCGGAACCAAATTTTCAGCCGTTAAAAAAATTGGCCTGGCCAGTGATCTCACCGAAGTGGTTAAAACCACACCCATCGAGGAAATTAAAATGCTGGTGCATGATTTTAATGCAGAACTGCATGTGCTGAACACCGGTAAAACAGAAGTATTTGACGCGGATATTGTTTTTGAATCGGCGCTGATGCAGGAAATGATGATGTCTTTAAATCCCAAATTTCATTTTATCAGCAACGGGAATACCGACGAGGGTATTATCAAGTTTACAGATGAAAATAAAATTGACCTGCTGATCGTGCTGCCCAAAAGGCATAATTTATTTGAACAGCTGTTTCACAAAAGCCATACAAAAAACCTGGTATTGCACAGCCATGTACCGGTAATGGCACTTCACCAGTAATTTTTCAATCCGGATGCTATGAATCACTATATAAAACATTTCAGGGAGATCGGGATAACAGATATTGCAACTGTGGGTGGCAAGAACGCATCACTGGGTGAAATGTTTTCGAAACTTTCAGCCAAAGGCATCCCCGTGCCGGATGGTTTTGCAACAAATGCTTTTGCTTTTGAAGAAATGCTTACCAAAAATTCACTGCATGCTCCTTTACGCGAACTGATGCAGCAGCTTGACCGGGAAAAATATACAAACCTTGAATCAACAGGTGCAAAAGCCCGGAAATTAATGATGGATGCCGTGTTGCCGGATTCACTGCAAACAGCCATTGTGGATGCCTACCGGGAATTGTGTGGCAATTCTTCATGTGCCGTAGCTGTAAGAAGCAGCGCCACGGCCGAAGACCTGCCACAGGCCAGTTTTGCAGGGCAGCATGAATCCTATCTTAATATACAGGGAGAAACCGCATTGCTGGAAGCAACCAAAAAATGTTTTGCCTCATTATATACCAACCGGGCCATCAAATATCGTGAGGACAATGGTTTTGCACATGAAAAAGTTGCTTTATCCATTGGCGTGCAGATCATGGTTAGATCCGATAAAGCTTCTTCCGGGGTTTGTTTTACGCTGGAACCCGAATCGGGGTTTACCAATATTATTCACATCAGCGGTGTTTGGGGATTGGGCGAAAATATTGTACAGGGAACTGTAACCCCGGATGAATTCTATGTGTTTAAACCAACGTTACTGCAGGGTAAAAATGCCATCATTCAAAAAAAGCTGGGTGAAAAAGAACTCACCATGATTTATAGCAATGATGTTCAAAATCCTGTTGTTAATATCGCTACCGCTGCAGCCATGCAGGAACAGTTTGTGTTGACCGATGAAGAAGTAACCAGGCTGGCTAAATGGGCTTTGATCATTGAAGAACATTACCACAAGACCATGGATATTGAATGGGCCAAAGACGGGATATCCAATGAACTGTTCATTATCCAGGCCAGGCCCGAAACGGTTCACTCCCAAAAAAATCCATTGCTGGTAAAGGAATACAAACTATTGAATAAAAGTGAGATCCTTACCAAAGGCAATGCCATCGGAACTAAAATAACAACAGGAACTGCCAGGGTATTACAATCAGCCGCTGAGTCCGGTAAATTGCAACCGGGCGAGATCGTTGTTACTGATCTCACAAGTCCGGACTGGGATCCCATTTTAAAAAATGCCGGTGCGATCATAACCAATAAAGGCGGCAGAACCAGCCACGCTTCCATTGTTGCACGGGAAATAGGTGTACCGGCCATTGTGGGTTGTGGCGATGCAACCCAAAAGATCAGTGACGGGGACCTGATCACTGTTTCCTGCTGCGAAGGCAAAACCGGTTTTGTGTACAAAGGCAAACTGGCTTATAAAGAAACGGCACTCGATTTTTCCAATATAATAAAACCGGAAAATACCCAGGTGATGCTGATCGCCGGAGATCCAGATAAAGCATTTAAATTATCTTTTTATCCCAATGACGGTGTAGGGTTGATGCGTATTGAGTTTATCATTACCCATTCCGTTCAGGTACATCCGATGGCATTGGTTAAATTCAATGAGTTAAAGGATGCAGCCGTTAAACTGCAGATCGAAGCGCTAACACACCATTACCCGGATAAGGAAAAATACTTTGTTGATAAACTGGCGGAAGGGGTGGCTACCATTGCTGCAGCTTTTTATCCCAAAACCGTGATCGTTCGGATGAGCGATTTTAAAACCAATGAATATGCAAACCTGATCGGGGGCAGTGATTTTGAACCACAGGAAGAGAACCCGATGATCGGTTTCCGCGGCGCATCCAGGTACTACAATGACCTGTACAGGGAAGGTTTCAGGCTTGAATGTGAGGCCATTCTTAAAGTAAGGGATGATATGGGACTCACCAATGTAAAAGTAATGATCCCGTTCTGCAGAACGATAGATGAAGGCAATAAAGTGATCGCTGTAATGCAACGCTATGGCCTGCAACAGGGTGTTAATGGCCTGGAAATTTATGTGATGGCCGAAATACCCAGTAATGTTATTTTAGCCACAAAATTCGCCGGCATCTTTGATGGATTCTCCATTGGCTCCAATGACCTTACGCAGTTAACACTGGGCATCGACAGGGATTCTGCCATTATCACGGACCTTTTCAGTGAACAGAATGAAGCCGTGATGGAAATGATCGCCACCATGATCGGCAGGGCCAGGGCTGCTGGTGTAAAAATTGGTTTGTGCGGACAGGCCCCCAGCGATTTTCCTGAATTTGCACAGTTCCTGGTGGAAAAGGGCATCGATAGTATCTCTTTTAACCCGGATGCACTCCTGAAAGGGATCGAGAACATTAAAAAAGCGGAATTGCAATTTTTGGTACCCGCATAAATGATTTACTTAAGTGTAATTTCAATGAATGAACCCGAATAAGGCTTACCTTAACTTATGGCTTCCATCATCACCATTACTTTTAGTCCCTGTATAGATAAAAGCACTTCCATACCCGAACTCATACCCGAAAAAAAATTAAGATGCGCTGTACCAAAACTGGAACCCGGTGGTGGCGGTATCAATGTGGCCAGGGCCATCCAAAAACTCGGAGGATCGGCCGTTGCCATTTTTCCTTCAGGCGGGTATACCGGTAAATTTTTCAATCATTTGATGGAAAAAGATAATGTGCCATCGGTCATTATTGAAACCGGTAATGAGACCAGGGAAAATATCATTGTACTGGATGACAGCACCAATAATCAATACCGTTTTGGGATGCCGGGAACCCGGTTAACCGAAACCGAATGGCAACAATGCCTGCAGGCAGTGGAAGCCATAAAAAATGCGGAATTCATCATTGCCAGCGGCAGTTTACCGCCCGGTGTTCCGTTGAACATTTATGCACAACTGGCAAAGATCGCCAAAAACAATCATGCAAAATTTATTGTGGATACATCCGGTGAAGCCCTGCAGCATGCAGCAGATGAAGGCGTTTTTATGTTTAAGCCAAACCTGGGCGAATTAAGTTCGCTGGCCGGCAAAACTGAATTGCAACCGGATGATATTAAAGATATCGCCATGGGTATGATCGCTGCCGGAAAATGTGAAGTGATGGCCATATCGATGGGTGCTGCCGGCGCCATGCTGGTAACAAGAGATATGCATGCCATCATAAAGCCACCGCCTGCTGAAAGAAAAAGCACGGTTGGCGCAGGTGACAGTATGGTTGGCGGAATTGTTTTTTACCTCTCGCAGGGCAAAAGCCTGCTGGAGGCTGTACAATACGGCGTAGCCTGTGGTACGGCAGCAACGATGAATACCGGAACGGAGTTGTGTAAAAAAGAAGATGCAGACAGGTTATATGCCTTGATACGGGAGGGTAACTGAAATTGATATTTTACAATACTGTTTTATGAATAAAAGGCAGCTGAAGCATATAACCAACGATCATTACAGGCTGTTGAAAATGCAAATCAAAAAAGTGGCTGATAATTTTGATGCAGATGCGATACATGAGTTCAGGGTTGCCTATAAAAAATTGCGGGCTTTTTTCCGGATGATCAATGCCGGGAATAAAAAGAACGAAAAAATAAAAATTTCCAAAAAATTGCAGCAGGCTTACGGTATTGCAGGATCGATCCGTGACCTTCAATTACAACAGCAACGGATACGTGAAATCATCGTACACGAATTTGAAAGGCCACAGGATTACCTGGACCGCCTGCAGCAAACCATTGATAAACTGAAACCAGGCTTTGCTGAAATAGGCCAGGGCAAGCAGGTTGACAAATGCAAAAATAAAACCGATGCCCTGATCCCGGATGAATTTTCAATTCAGCGTTTCCGTGACTTTGTATCTCAAAAATGGGCTTCAGTACGCACCATCATTAAATACCGCCAGTTACGGGATGATCATTTACATACCATCCGTAAGCACCTGAAAGACCTTTTCTATAACCTGAAGATCTTTGATGAATCTGAAGGAGCCATAATTTCACAGGGTATTTGGAAAGAAAAAGATGAAGCGTATTATTTTCAACTCCTGGATGATCTGGGAAGCTTCCAGGACAGGTGTATGGCCATTTCTTTATTGGATAAAAAATGGGTAAATGGATTAAACAGTTACAACCGTAAAAAGCTGGTCCGGGTAAAAAATAACTGGATGATTGAAAAGCGGCAGCTAAAGCAAATGCTGGTCATAAAACTGGGATCCGGAATGGCCGGTCAGTAAGCATTTAATTAAGCCTGCAGTACATTTAAATATGATGATAATCATCAGTTATACTGACCATCTGTATAGAACAAACGACGAATAATGGATAACTTAGTTTATTCTTTCAGATAAGTTAAAGCCATTGAAAGTAAAATTATTTTTAACCGAAGCAGGTGAACTGTCACGTTTTACAGGCCGTTTTTTCAAACAATGGTTCAGGCCACGTTATGAAATAGCTGAACTGATGCGGCAATGTTATGTGATCGGGTATAATTCGCTTCCGCTTGTTGGTTTAACAGCATTTATCATGGGTCTTGTTTTAACCATGCAGTTACGGCCTTCCATGGTTGATTATGGAGTGGAATCCCAATTACCGGCCATAGTAGGTATTGCCATCATCAGGGAAATTGGCCCGGTTATAACTGCATTGATCTTTGCCGGAAAGATAGGTAGCAGTATCGGCGCAGAACTGGGATCCATGAAGGTTACAGAGCAGATAGATGCCATGGAAGTGAGTGGGACCAACCCTTTTAAATACCTGGTGGTAACGCGGGTGCTGGCCGCTACACTTATGTTGCCTGTACTGGTATTGCTTGGTGATGCCATTTCTTTGTATGGTTCCTGGCTCGGTGTAAATATCCGGAGTACCACCAGCTTTTCTTTATTCTGGACACAGGTCATTGACAATCTTTCATTCTCCGATGTATTGCCGGCTTTTATCAAGAGTTATTTTTTTGGTTTCGCTGTGGGCATCATCGGTTGCTATAAGGGTTATACCAGCAGCAAGGGTACCGAAGGGGTAGGGCGTTCAGCCAATTCTGCTGTAGTGGTATCATCGGTTGTGATCTTTGTGATAGACCTGTTGGCAGTGCAGGTGGCTGATGCACTGGGTTTAAATTAAAAACATGATCGCCGAAAAAGAACATATTGCAGGTAAAGAAACACCCTCGCCGGGCGGAAATGTTTTGGTGATCCGCAACCTGTTCAAATCATTTGGTAATAACCATGTACTGGCAGATTTTAACCTGGAGATACAAAAAGGGGAGAGTGTGGTTGTGCTGGGAAAATCAGGCTCAGGTAAATCCGTTTTAATAAAATGTATCATAGGTTTACTGGAGCCCGATAAAGGGAGCATTGAAATGTTCGGAAAAAATATTCCGGATCTTGATGAACAGGAACTGGATGAAATAAGGGCTAAAGTTGGGTTTTTATTCCAGAGCAATGCCCTGTACGACTCGATGACGATAAGGGAGAACCTGGAATTCCCATTGCGCCGCCACTGGATAGAGGTTTCGCAGGATGAAGTAAATACGATGGTGATGGAAGCCCTTGAAGATGTTGGCCTGGAACATACCGTAGATATGATGCCGGCAGAACTGTCGGGCGGCATGCGCAAAAGGATCGCCCTGGCCCGTACTTTGATCCTGAAACCGGAGATCATTTTATATGATGAACCTACAACAGGTCTGGACCCGATGACAGCCAAAGGGATCATAGAACTGATCGTGGAGATCCAGAAAAAATACAATACCACATCACTGGTCATTTCGCATGATATGAATTGTGTACGCATGGCAAGCGACCGGGTTGTGATCCTGGTTGATGGAAGGTGCTATGCAAGCGGTACTTTTGACAGCTTACTGAAAAACCCCGATCCTAATGTGAAACAATTTTTTGAATAGATATACTTATGGCAAAAAGACTCGTTAATAATGTAAAATTAGGCACATTTGTCCTGGGCGGATTATTGTTCCTTGTTCTCCTGCTGTATATGATCGGCAGGAACAGTAACTTATTCGGCAAGACCTATGTGCTGAAAGCCCGGTTTGAAAATATACAGGGAGTGGTGGCCGGCAACAATGTACGGTTTTCGGGTATTCATGCTGGTACGGTACAAAAAGTGAAGATACTGAGTGATACGGTCATTGAAGTAACTATGATCATAGAAACAAAAATGAAGTCCATCATCCGTAAAACTGCACTGGTTTCCATCGGGACCGACGGGCTGGTCGGTAATAAAGTGGTCAATATTGTGCCATCACATGAACCCGGGGAATTTGCTGTAGCAGGAGATATTTTGCCGGTGAAGAAGGCAATAGCAACAGATGATATGCTGCAGACATTGTACAAAACCAATAATGATGTGGCGGTCATTGCAGCCGACCTGAAAACAACAGTGCAACGCATAAACAACAGCAGTGCATTGTGGGGGCTGCTGAATGATGATGCCATACCGCGTGAACTGCGGACTGCTGTTGCCAACATCCGTTCGGCAACGGGTAAAGCCGGCAATATGGTGAATAACCTGGATGCCATTGTAACAGATGTAAAAAACGGCAAGGGTTCAATAGGTGCACTTTTAACCGATACCGCTTTTGCAAAAAACCTGAATGAAGCAGTACTTAAGATCAGGTCAGTTGGCGAGGAAGCGGATGCTCTGGCGGTTGAGATCAACAAAATGGTTGCCGGTATACAACAGGATGTAAATACCGGTAAAGGACCGGTAAATGCCCTGCTAAAGGATTCAACGATGGTGATAAAACTTAATACCAGCCTTGAAAATATTCAGAAAGGCACGGACAATTTTAACCAGAATATGGAAGCGTTGAAACACAATATCCTGTTCAGGGGTTATTTCCGGAAGCAGGAAAAACAAAAAGCTAAGAATAACTGAAACCCTGATTTTATCTTCCTTTCCTTAATTTTTGTACACGGTTCATTTACTTTTAATACCCGGTACTTTTTCAAAAAAAAGGGGCCTGTATAAAAATACAACCCCGTATTTATCCAATATCCTATGAAAAACCAAGGTGAAGGTAAAGGGAGAATAGTTACTGAATAATAATTCCGGTCACCAAAACTGATGATTGAAAACATGGATAACCGGAACAGGCAACTCACTTTAAAACATAATTTCCTGTTGAGAGGCTATTTCAGGAAACCGGAAACACAAAAAGCTAAGAATAACTGAAACCCTGATTTTATCTTCCTTTCCTTAATTTTTGAACACGGTTCATTTACTTTTAATGCCAGGTACTTTTTCAAAAAAAAATGGGGCCGGTATAAAAATACAACCCCGTATTTATCCAACATCCTATGAAAAACCAGAGCAAAGGTAAAGGGAGAATAGTTGCTGAATAATATCTGTGGTCACCTAAACCGATGATTGTAAACAGTTACAACCGGAAAACAGCTGTTGTCAACTCTCATGACCAGTGTCAGTAATATTATTGAGAGCTGTCATTGATAAAAAAATAGATTATATTTAACTTGTACTCATTATTAACAACTAAATCTTTTGTTATGAACACCAGTGGTAAAATATTAGCTGCTGTTGCTGCAGGGATTGCAGCCGGCGCTATATTGGGCATTTTATTTGCTCCCGATAAAGGTTCCGAAACCAGGAGGAAGATCAATGAACAGGGAAAGAAATTAGCCGATGATGTAAAGGACAAATTCAGCAAAGGCAAAGAAAAATTCAGCCAGTTCAAAGAGGATATTGAAAAGACCGTTAAGGAAAAAGTTGAGGAATTTGCATAGGTGAACCGTTCACGGAACAGGTATTGTATGATAATAAAATTATCGTAATGGAAAAGGCATATGCCAACATAGAAGAACTTGCAGATTCGGTCAAAGAGTATGTGAATACAAGGATCGAGTCTACCAAATTAACCGTGGCAGAAAAAAGTTCCGCGATCATAGCCAACCTGGCTGCCGGTATGGTTGTAGCCATAGTTTTTTTGTTTTTTATCATTTTTGCAGGTATTGCCCTGGCCCTTGTTTTGGGTGAATGGATTGGTGAAAACTGGGCCGGTTTCCTTATTGTTGCCGGGATTTACCTGCTGATAGCCATAATCGTATGGTTTGCCAGGGGCCGGCTCATACGCCTGCCCGTTATGAACGCCATGATCAAACAGTTATTTGGAAATGATGATGAAGAAGATTAAAAGTATAAAACAGTTAAAGGCCGAAAAACAGCGGTTACTGCTGCAACAGCAGGAACTGGAAGACAGGATGCGGGGTAACTGGTCTGCAGTGAAAGAAGGTTTAAGTCCGGCCAATATCGCAAAGGATACCATGGGCAGCATCTTTAAGGGGGTTACCAATTTGGCAGTCAATAAGGAGGGTATCATAAAAGGAGCCATTGCCCTTGGTATTGGTTTCCTGGCAAAAAAAATAGCAAAAAGAGCCGGGACCAGGTTAAAAAAAGTGTTTACCAAATGATTATTCAGGCACACATTCCGGGAGCCGGTATTTAAAAACCGGGAGCCGGATTTTTTCATTATAAAAATTACACATTATGGCAGTTTTAAAAGTACTCGAACTGATGGCCAGTTCCACAAAAAGTTGGGAAGATGCAGCACAGCAGGCTGTGAATGAAGCATCAAAAACCCTTAAACATATCCGTTCCGTTTATATCAAGGAACACAGTGCGGTGGTTAACAAGAATAAAATTGTTGAATACCGTATTACCGCCAAACTCAGTTTTGAAATAGAACATGCCGCTGCTTCCAAATCTAAAAAATAATACCGGTGGCACTTGATTTTGAAAAATATGCCATTAAAGGAAATGAATTTGTTGGCCTGGTTGCAGAAGACCTGGAAGTGCCCATAGACAAGGCAGGCAGGATCGTGCGTTCCGTACTGCATGCTTTGCGGAACCGGCTGGTACACGAAGAATCATTTCAGCTGCTTGCCCAGCTACCCATGGCCATGAAAGGCGTATACGTGGATGGCTGGAAATTCAATAAACCATTCAACCGTATCCGCCACCTCGATGATTTCCTGGATGAAGTAAAGATGGAAGATGCCGGCATGGCAGGATATGATTTTGGTAACCAGGCATCTGCTAAAGTGGCGGTTGGGGCTGTATTTAAAGCGCTCCATTTTTTTGTTACTGAAGGTGAAATGAATGATATCACCGGGGTAATGCCGGGTGAATTAAAAAAATTCATTGCAGAAACCATTGCCGGAACGGATATGATTTTATAAAACAAGCTGTTCCATTACCGGGTTTAAACATTTTGTATTTCACGTAAAGGAATACCGCTCCTGCCTGCAGGCACGGGCTGGCTATCCGGAAACTTCCGATTACTATCCAGGTGGACCCAACTTCCGGATCGGGCATCATTTATTTCCTGAAATCTGTCATTTTCACTACCGGGCAATTGTCCCGATCCGGGAAATAACTGCAGGTAATTTGGGCTTGTATTTAACCTCAAATCATCTTTATGAATACGCTCCGGCCGCAAATCTTCAAGTTGCGGGAGTTGGAACAAAACCGTGTAATGTCAGCTGCTGTATAATGCATGCAGGTTTAAGAAAAATCAACACCGGTTTCTAATTATGCATTTGATCATACCATTTCCTGACGATGATCAGCACTTTAACCCGAAGTATTAAGCAATTTAGAGGTCTGTTCATGTATCAATGTTTAAAAACCTCTTTAACAATGATAGCGCCAAATAAAATGGATGACGTATTGGATTTTGAAGCCATTTTTGAGTATGCCAGCATTGGCATACTGGTTACAGACAGTAATGGATCAATTACAGCTGTGAATCCTTTTGCCTTAAAGGAATTTGGATATAGCAAAAACGAACTGGCAGGCAGGGCAATTGAAACACTGATCCCTGCCAGGTTTCACAACAGCCACGTTCATCTGCGGGAACATTATAGTGCGGAAATGCAATGCCGTCCCATTGGCGCCGGAAAGAACCTGTTTGCCCTTAAAAAAGACGGTACCGAATTTCCCGTGGAAATATGCCTTGGCAATTACTACAGCCGGGATGTTAAGTATGTGATCGCTTTTATAAAAAATATTTCTGCACGTACACAGGATGAAGCAGAGATCATGAAATTAAAAAATGAACTGGAAACAACTGTGGAAAAACGCACACAGGAATTGCAGGCAACCCTCCGGCAACTGGAGATGTCAAAAGAAAGGCTGCGGAAGGCTATTTCTTTTCAGAAAGCGATCTTTGATAATGCAGGTGTGATGATCAGCGCAACTGATGAAAAAGGGATCTTAAAATATTTCAACCCGGAGGCATGCCAGGCTTTAGGGTATCATGTTTCAGAGGTAATTAATAAAAGTACACCTGTTTTATTTCATGATATAAATGAAATAAAACGGAAGCGTATCAGCCTGGGTAAAAAATTTGGTATAACCTTTACGAATGATTTTGAGGTAATGGTGGAAAAAGCAAAGCGGAATATTCATGAGGAAGAGCAGTATACCTATATTCGCAAAAACGGTACAACTTTCCCTGTTTCATTAACGATTACAGGCATCCGGGACAGGCATGGTGAGATCACCGGTTATATGGGTGTGGCAGTGGATATTTCTGAACGTATAAAGGCTGCCGATGAATTAAAAAATGTGCAGCAGTTATTTCTGCAGTTACTGCGCAATTATCCTGATGGATCAATCAGTATAATTGATAAGCAATTTTGTTTTGTGTACACCGGCGGTGAACTGCATACCCGGCTGAATACAGATCACAAAGCATTGATCGGTAAAAAAATATATCCAAATTTTCCTGAGAAATTACGCCGGGTTATGCTTGAAAAGCTGGCAGATGTTTTTAACACAAAAAGGGTTATTGCTGATTTTGAATTACCGGGTCAGATAGCAGGAAACACCTATGTGATGGATGCATTTCCATTGCTGGAAGAAGACGGGACTGTACATAAAGCAGGGGTGATCATCAGGAATATTTCAACATTAAAAAAAATAGAAGATGAATTGCGGGAAGGTCTGAAAAAAGAAAAGGAACTCAGTGAGTTAAAATCAAGGTTCGTATCTATGGCCTCCCACGAATTCCGTACACCGCTGAGTACGGTACTTTCCTCAGCCTATTTAATTGAAAAATATACCGGCAGTGATGAACAGTCAAAAAGGGAGAAACACCTGCAGCGGATCCTGTCATCGGTTAACATGCTTACAGATATCCTTAATGACTTCCTGAGTGTAGGCAAACTGGAAGAAGGAAAGATACAGGTGCGCCTGAGCAATTTTAATATCCGGGAAATGATTGTACAGGTAATAGACGAGATAAAAAATACACTGAAAAAGGACCAGGAGATCCATTACAACCATGAAGGAAATACGGAAGTGCTGTTGGATGTATCCCTGTTGAAACACATCATCATGAACCTGGTTTCCAATGCCAGCAAGTTTTCGCCTGAAACAACTATCATCAATATCGAAACAAGATGCCGGCAAAACAGTATCATCCTTTCCGTAAAGGATCATGGTATCGGCATATCCAGGGAAGACCAGCGGCATTTAATGGAGCGTTTTTTCCGCGGTGCCAATGCAGGTAATATAGAGGGTACAGGATTGGGTTTGCACATCGTATCCAAATATGCCGAACTGATGAATGGCCTGGTAACCTGCAAAAGTGAACTGGAAAAAGGCACAGAATTCATCATCACATTTAATAAAAAACACGAATTATATGAAAAAGATATTGCTGATAGAAGACAATGATGACATTCGTAATAACACAGCAGAGATTCTGGAACTCTCCAACTACCAGGTGATCATGGCAGAGAACGGGAAAGTTGGTGTGGAAAAAGCACTGGAACATACACCTGACCTGATCATATGCGACATTATGATGCCGGTACTGGACGGCTATGGTGTATTGCATGCTGTTCATAAGAACGATAGTATTAAAAATACGCCTTTCATTTTTTTAACAGCCAAAACAGAACGTGCCGATCTGCGCAGGGGTATGGAACTGGGTGCAGATGATTATATTACCAAGCCATTTACCGGAACCGAATTGCTGGATGCAGTTGACAGCCGCCTGAAAAAAATTGAAATGATCAGGCAGGAATTATCTCCCGGGCTGCAGGGGCTCAAACACCTGTTGCAGGCTACAGGCAGTCATGATGCATTGCATGCACTTACAGAAGACCGCAATATAAATACCTATAAGAAAAAGCAACTGGTATATACGGAAGGTAATCACCCCAACCGGCTTTTTTATATTGTAAAGGGAAAAGTAAAGGCTTTTAAAACAAATGATGATGGTAAGGAACTGGTAACAGAACTGTACAGCCCCGGTGAATTCCTGGGATATGTTGCCCTGCTGGAAGGAACCACGTACCGGGATACGGCGCAGGCCATGGAAGATACCGAACTGGCCGTGATCCCCAAAGAAGATTTTGACGGGTTGATGAACGATAATAAAGAAGTGATTCAACAGTTTATCAGGTTGTTGGCTAAAAATATTTCAACTAAAGAAGAACAGTTGCTGGGCCTTGCTTATAATTCACTGCGTAAAAAAGTTGCCGATGCACTGGTTATACTGCAGCAAAAATACAGGCGGGAAAATGAAACGGATTTTGCCATCAGCATCAACAGGGAGAACCTGGCAAATATTGCCGGCACAGCCAAGGAATCGCTCATCCGCACACTCAGTGACTTCCGCAATGAAAAACTTATAGATATAAAAACAGATGGCAGTATCATCATTACCAATCAAAAAAAACTGGAACTTTTACGCAATTAAAATTACCAACCATCAACAGCTGCAAACCTTTTTCAGCCCGTTCATTGTTTCAGGATATTTTGTTTTACCATATCCTTTACGATCAACTGGCCATACTCATGGCCCAGGCTTTCTGAATTGGCCGGGTCAAATGATTCTGTCTGTACCGAGTAAACGAGTTTCTGGTTAGCCATTTCATACAGGTTGCTTTCCCAGAAATATTTGGTATCGGTTACATAATATCCCGGTTCATAAATACGCTGGTATAAAGTGGTGCGGTATCCCCAGAAGCGGTTTGAGTAATAACTGTAGGGAGAATAATATACATTGCCCGGAACATATTTGCTTTCTTTCTGCTTATCCAGCAACACAATGGTGATCACGGCATCAACACTGCTGTTCTTTAATTTATGTATGGCAGCAGCTTCATCCAGGTTATCAAATGCTTTGGGGCCATATTCTTTCAATGAGGATACGGCGGTATAACCCAATGCCTGCAGGTCACCAACCAGGTGATTTTCCATATTTTCCTGTAAGCTGCGGTCATTTTCACGGATGAGGCCCAGCACCATGATCTTATTATATTTTTGCGGAAGGGCATCCTGTGCTTTCCATGATGTAGTGATCTGTGATGAAGTACATGCAGCAAATGCCAGCAGGGAAACCAGGATCCATTTTATATTTTTCATGATTATTTGCTTTAATAATGCATTACAAGGTACCCTTGTTTAAATAGCCGGCGAATGATGATCATCAGTATAGATAAGGATTGTAGTCATTCAGCGCCGGGTATTGCCGCCAGTTGGGTATTTGTTGCT
>Ga0138256_10002726_pt1 | contig 18861 bp, 15 predicted proteins | sample KNB2016incub_MG_FD_105486 | JGI IMG/M metagenome (GOLD analysis project Ga0138256, IMG submission 105486) | Active sludge microbial communities from wastewater in Klosterneuburg, Austria - KNB2014incub_MG | ecosystem: Engineered > WWTP > Activated sludge > Unclassified | place: Austria... | reverse complement strand
CACGGGAAGGACGGCGCGCCATGGCCCGAACGGTTCCCCCGCCCGCGCCACGCGCACGATCAGGGCGGTCGTCTGCTCGATGTCGTCGAAGAAGCGCCACGACGGCAGCAGCACGCGCAGCAGTACGACCAGCGGATGCCCAATCTCGCGCCGCGGCATGAGCGCCACGCCCCCGACGACCAGCGCCACGGCGACGAGCAGGACCAGCTGCGGCGTGGGGTTCATGGCGCGATGGAGCGGTCCGCGTCGCCCTGCATCCCCGCCAGCACGTCGGCCCACGATTCGCCGCGTTCCCGCAGGGTACGCAGCGCCAGCGCCTGGTGGCGCTTGGCCAGGCGTCGCCCGTCGGCGTCGCGCACGAGCGACTCGTGACACCAGGCCGGGGGCGAGGCCTGCAGCGCTCGATAGATGAGCAGCTGGCGGGCCGTCGACTTCAGGAGGTCGGCCCCTCGCACCACCTCGGTGATGCGCATCTCGATGTCGTCGGCGACCACCGCCAGTTCGTAGGCGGGCACACCATCCTTGCGCCAGACGACAAAATCGCCGAAGTCGGTGCCAGCCGTGAACGCCTGCGGTCCCTGCCGGGCATCGTGAAAGGTCACGGTCTCGCCGTCGGGAACACGAAAGCGCCAGGCGACGCCATCGGGCGACACAACGTCGCGCCCGGCGCCGAGCGGCGGGCGCAAGCACGGCGGAAAGACCAGCTCCGCCCCCTCCTCGTCGTCATGCGGGGCGTGCGCCGCGTCGCGGACCTCCTTGCGTGAGACTTCGCTCGGGTAGAGCAGCCCCGTCGCGTGCAAACGACGCCAGGCGTCCCGGTACACGCTGCCCCGCTGCGACTGATACACGGGTCCCTCGGTCCAGTCGATTCCCATCCAGCGCAGGTCATCGAGGGATTGCTCGACGTACTCGGGGCGGCAACGCACCTGATCCAGGTCCTCGATGCGCAGGACGAGCGCCCCGTCGGCTTCGCGTGCCCGCTGCCACCCCACATGGAAGGTGCGGGCATGGCCGAGATGCAGCGCACCGGTCGGGGTCGGCGCGATCCGGCCGCGATAGGCAGACGTCATGGGATCGGGTGGATGCGTCGGGATACCGACGCGGTACCGACCACTGCATGGAACACCACCGGCCTCCTGCCTGGGGACCATCGGACGGCGCGCAGCAGCGCTGATCGCCGGCAGCTCCCGTCCTGCGGCTCAACATAGCGGGCCCGTCGAAAAGGTGGATGCATCGGGACATCGCGCGATGGTCGGACGAGTCGATTGGTCTACCCCTACCCCGCGCCGTCGCCCCGGTGCATCGTCCGCCGACCGCTCACGAGGACAGGCCATGCTCGTCCGCCCCGCCACACCTGACGACGTGCCCGTGCTCAACGTGCTGATCGCCCGATCGGCGCGCGAATTGAGCCGCGGCTTCTACGACGAACAGGAAATCGCCTCCGCGATCAAGTACGTCTTCGGCGTCGACACCACGCTCATCGCCGATCGGACGTATTTCGTCGTCGTCGACGGCGAGTTGGTACTCGGCTGCGGCGGATGGAGTCGGCGGCGCGCACTTTACGGGGGCGACCAGCGTCCGGTCGGGAGCGTGGACGACTTTCTTGATCCGCATTGCGACGCCGCGCGCATCCGCGCCTTCTTTGTCGCGCCGGAGGCGGCGCGACGCGGTGTCGGGCGCCAACTGCTCGACGCCTGCACGCGTGCCGCACAGGACGCCGGCTTCACCCAGCTCGAACTCATGGCCACGCTCCCCGGCGTCCCCTTCTATCGGACGCAGGGCTTTGTCGACCTCGAAGCGGTGACCGATACCCTCCCCGATGGCGTACCCCTCCGCTTCATTCGCATGAGCCGCACACTTCCACCGCCTGACGACGCCCGCGCCCCATGACCCATCGCCGCGCCCATCGCCGCGCCTATCGCCGCGCCTATCGCCGCGCGCTGCTCGCCGTCGTCGCCGGCACCATCGCCGGCACCATCGCCAGCTGCACACCTTCGCCCGATGCGTCGCCCCAGCTGATCCTGACCAACGCCCGCGGCTATTCCCTCGCCTGGGGCGAGCCGTCGAGCGAGGGTGTCCCGGCCGGCGATGCTCCCTTCGACTCGGCGAGCGGCTGGCGACACGACGTCACGGCCGTGGCCGTGCGCGACGGGCGCATCGTCTATGCCGGCACCGACAGCGGGGCGCTCGCGCTGCGCGGCGGCGCCACGCGCGTCGTCGACCTGGGGGGCGGCGTGCTGCTCCCGGGCTTTGTCGATTCACACACCCACGTCGCAGAGCTCGGGCAGTCACTCGATCGCGTGAACCTCACCGGGCTCGCCAGCGAGGCCGAGGCTGTGGAACGGATCGTCGAACGGGCCAAGGTGACGCCAAAGGGCGAGTGGATCATTGGCTTCGGCTGGGACGAGGGGGCGTGGGCGAATCGTTATCCCGATCGTCGCCTGCTCACCGAGCGCGTCCCCGACCACCCGGTCGTCATGCGCGGCCTGCACGGCTTTGCCGCGTGGGGCAATACGCTCGCACTGGAGCGGGCGGGTATCACGCGCGCGACCGTCGCCCCGACGGGTGGGGAGATCCGTCTCGACGCCAGCGGCGAACCGACCGGGCTCGTGCTCAATCGCGCCGTCCCCCTGCTCGACGACGCCGTCCCGCTCCCCTCGCCCGCACTGCGCGACGCGCAGGTGACGCGGGCGTTGCACGTGATGGCCGAGGCCGGCTTCACCGGCATCCACGAGGCTGGCGCCACCCCCGACGTGGTCGCGTCGTTCGAACGGCTGGCGGAACTCGACTCGCTCCCCCTCCGTGTCTACGCGATGCTCAGCGGTCGCGACTCGGCCCTCGTGCGCGCGTGGATCGCGCGGGGTCCCTTCACCTCGCCCAACGGCATGCTCGTCGTGCGCGCGGTCAAGGCGTACTACGACGGCGCGTTAGGCTCCCGCGGCGCGCAGCTGCTCGCCGACTACGCGGATCGGCCCGGGCATCGCGGGGTGAGCGGCGGCGCGTACGGGTTCGACCGCACGGTGGTGGGCGATGCAATGTCGGCCGGCTTCCAGGTCGGCATTCACGCCATCGGCGATGCCGGCAACCGGGCCACCCTCGACTTCATCGACTCGGTGATGCAGGCGGCCCCGAAGGCGCGCGGACTGCGGCACCGGGTGGAGCACGCACAGGTGGTGTCGCCCGACGACATTCCCCGGTTTGTTTCGTCGGGAGTCATCGCCGCCATGCAGCCACCGCACGCCGTCGAGGACAAGGGATGGGCAGAGGAACGCCTCGGCCCCACGCGCATCGCCGGCGCCTATGCCTGGCGCACGCTGCGCCGCGCGGGGGCAGCGCTCGCCTTCTCCTCCGACCTGCCGGGCTCGGGCTGGAGCCTCTTCTACGGACTGCACTCGGCGATGACCCGGCAGGACACGACCGGCGCGCCAGCGGGAGGGTGGTATCCGGACCAGCGCATGACGCCCGAGGAGGCGGTGCGCGGCTACACAAGCTGGAACGCCGTCGCCGGCTTCGACGAGCAGGACGCCGGGACCATCGCCGTCGGCAAGCGCGCCGACGTCACCGTGCTCGACGTCGATCCCCTTCGCCTCGCCTCGCCGACCGAGATCCTCGGCGGACGGGTCCTGCTGACGGTCTCGCGCGGCCGCGTGACGTACGAGCGCACGCCGTAGGGTAGGGCGCGACGATCGCCGGCTACAGCTGTTCGATCCCGGGCATCCCGCGCCGCACGCGCCAACTTGTGGCCGTCGTCACGGGCGCGCCGGGGCGCGTCACGAACGGCACCACCCGGTAGTCCGCCCGCCACTCTTCTGGCGTGACACGACAGCGCACATAGCCGCGGCGCGCGTTGTGCCATTTCATGAACGGATTGTCGGCGCGCGTCGCGGCCCACGACGGGTACTCGTCGTAGCCGTCGCCCCCAGACGACATGCTCGTCCCCACGAACTCGGCGGCGACGATCGGACGCCCGGGTCGATCAAAGCCCGCGTGCAAGTCGTTCACGTAGCTGGCGTGAATGTCGCCCGTGAGCACAATCGTGCGACCGCGCGCGCGCTCGGCGATCGCGCCAAGCAACCGGTCGCGCGCCACTGGGTAGCCCGACCACTGGTCCATCGAGAGCAGGGTGTCGGCCCCTGCGCGCATGTCGAACGGGGCCATCATCACCTGCTGGGCCAGCACCTGCCAGTCGGCACGCGATGCGCCGAGTCCATCGACCAGCCATCGCTCCTGCGCCGCCCCCATCATCGTGCGGGATGGATCGTTCCACTCGCCGCACGGCACCACGTCGTTGCCATCGCCGCACGCCTGGTCGCTGCGATACTGCCGCGTGTCCATCACCCAGAATCGCGCCAGCGATCCCCAATTCGCCGTGCGCGTGATGTCCAGGTCGGCCCATGACTGGGCGCGTGGAAGTCGCACGGGCTGGTGCTCCCAGTACGCCTGGTACGCCGCCGCCCGACGCTGCCGCATCTGCTCGGCCGACTCAAAGCTGTTCTCGCCCACGAGGCCGGCGTAGTTGTTGTCCACTTCATGGTCATCCCACGTCACGATCCACGGACATCGCTGGTGCGCCAGCTGCAAGGCGGGATCCAGCTTGTACTGCGCGTATCGTGCGCGATAGTCATCCACCGACACCACCTCGAAGCCGTGATGGCGTCGTACACGCTCATCAGCGCCCGCGTACTCGTAGATGTAGTCGCCGAGGTGCGCCACCAGGTCGAGGTCTTCGGCCGCAAGGTGGTCGAACGCGGTGAACAGCCCCTGCTCGTAGTGCTGGCACGAGATGAAGGCGAAGTCGAGTGGCGTGCGGGCGCCCTCGGCCGGGGTGGTGCGTAGCCGACCGACGGGGCTCGAACCCGCCGGCAGCGTAAAGCGGTAGAAGTACCAGCGATCGGGAGCCAGCCCCTGCACGTCGACGTGCACCGAGTAGCCGAGTTCGGGGGCGCAGGTGTAGCGCCCGCGCTGGACGATCCGGCTGAAGCCCTCGTCTTCCGCGACGTCCCAGTCCACCACCGGCCGCGAGCCGTCCATCCCGCCAAGCGGGGCGAACGGATCCGGGGCGAGTCGTGTCCAGATCACGCACGCGTTCGGCGTAGGATCGCCGCTGGCAACGCCGAGCGTGAACGGATTGCCGTCGAGCCGGGGTCTGGTGGTGAGACGCCAGAGGTTGGGGGCGCCCGCACACAGGACGGCGTAGCGAGAGAGGTCGGACAGGAAGTGGCGGCGAAGCATAGGTCGGACGGGGGACGGGAGACGGGGGACGGGAGGGGCTCTCGTCGCAGGGGGACGGTCGTTCCCCCGTCCGGCTTCGGCAAGGGGGCGAGGTCGCATTCGGGCGCGGGTTGCATCGTGCTGGTGCAGAGACGGCGCCGCTGCGGCGTATCTTGGAGGCATGCCTGACGAGCGTTCGCACCCCGTGTACTTCGCAGCGCCCGCTGAGTGGCGCGACTGGCTGGCCGCGCATCACGCCTCCGCCTCCGAGCTTCTGGTCGGTTTCCACAAGACGGGGACCGGACGGCCGACGATGACCTGGCCGCAATCGGTCGACGAGGCGCTCTGCGTCGGATGGATCGATGGCGTGCGCCGCCGGGTCGATGATGAGCGGTATTCGATCCGCTTCACACCGCGCCGGGCAACCAGCATCTGGAGCGCCGTGAACATCCGCCGCGTGGGCGAACTGGAAGGCGAGGGGCGCATGCACGACGCCGGGCGCGCGGCCTTCGCGCGCCGGCGCGAGAACCGGACGGAGGTCTACTCGTACGAGCAGCGCCCCCGAACCTTCGAGGAGCCGCTGGCCTCGACCTTCCGTGCCCACGAGGCCGCATGGCAGTTCTTTGAGGCGCAGGCACCGTCGTATCGCCGCGCCGCCATCTGGTGGGTGGTGAGCGCCAAGCGTGACGCGACGCGCCAGAAGCGACTGGCCCAGCTCATCGACGATTCCGCCAACGGGCGACGCCTGGCGATGTTCGCGCGCACATCAGCGACGGATTGACCGCAGCCTCGCCGTCCTCAAACCGCTACCGGTAGCCCGCCGCCTGCAACTCGAACAGCTCGGCATACCGCCCGCGCTGCGCCAGCAGCTCCTCGTGCGTCCCTTCCGCCTCCACCGTGCCGTCGACGAGCACCAGGATGCGATCGGCCATGCGCACGCTCGAGAATCGATGGGAGATGATCACCCCGGTCTTGCCGTGGATCAGCTCCTTGAATCGCTGGAACACCTCGAACTCGGCCCGCGCATCGAGCGCCGCGGTCGGCTCGTCGAGGATCACCAGTTGCGCATCGCGCATGTAGGCCCGGGCGATGGCCAGCTTTTGCCACTCGCCCCCGGACAGCTCCATCCCGCCGCGAAAGCGGCGCCCGAGCACCTGGTCGTAGCCCGCGGGGAGCCGCTGGATCACGCTGTCGGCCAGGCTGCGCGCCGCCGCCGCTTCGATGCGCGGGCGATCGCCCTGCTGCGACATGCGCCCGACGGCAATGTTCTCCGACGCCGTCAGGTCGTAGCGCACGAAGTCCTGGAAGATCACCCCGAGGTTGGCCCGCACGTCGTCCAGGTCGTACTCCCGCAGGTCGTGCCCGTCCAGCAGGATGCGCCCCTCGGTGGGGTCGTACAGGCGCGCCAGCAGCTTGACCAGCGTCGTCTTGCCCGCCCCATTCTCGCCGACGAGGGCGAGCACCTCACCACTGCGCAGCGTGAAGTCGAGGTGCCGTACCGCCCATCGCTCGCCGTTGGGATACCGGAAGCCCACATCCTCGAAGGTGAACCCGATGCGGACGGGCACCGGGAACGGGCGCGGGTTCGGTGGCGACACGATGCCCGCCTTCAGCTCGAAGAAGGAAAACAGGTCGTCGAGGTACAGCGCCTGTCCGGCCAACTGTGAAAAGCCGGTCAGCAGCCCTTCGAGCAGCCCGCGCAGCCGGCGGAACGACGCCGCCCCGAACGTCAGGTCGCCGATCGAGAAGTCGCCGACCACCGTGCGCCACGCCAGGTAGGCGAATGCCCCGTAGTAGCCGAGCGTCCCGATCGTCGTCAGCAGCGTCCCCCACCACGCCCGGCGCACCGCCAGGGCGCGCGACGCACGGTAGTAGTTCGTCGCCAGCTCGCGATACCGGTCGATCAGGAACGGGTGCAAGCCGAAGATCTTGACTTCCTTGGCCGTCTCGGCGCTCGCCCCGGTGCGACGCAGGTAGTCCAGGGTGCGCTGGTCGGCTGTACGCGTGTAGGCCAGCGCGTAGCCCTGGGCGCTGAAGTGCGCCTCCCCGAGGAACGACGGGATGAGGGCGATCAGGAGGAGCAGGATCAGCCACGGCGTGAACAGCGCCAGTCCCGCCGAGAGCGAGGCGATCGTGATGAGGTCCTGCGCCTGGCCGAACAGCTGGCTCATGAGCGACATGCGCCCGCTGGCCTGTCGCCGCGCCCGCTCCAGCTTGTCCTGCGACTCGCTGTCCTCGAAGTCCTGCAGGTCGAGCGTGGCGGCGTGCTCCATGAGGCGCACGCTCGTGGTGATGTTGAAGCGCTCACCCAGCAGGCTGTCGATCAGCGACGTCACCCGTCCCAGCACGTCGCCCAGCACTGCCAGCCCGAACTCGGCGGCAAGCAGCCACGCCAGGTGATGCAGCCCTGCGCTGCTCCAGTCGGTCAGCGACACCCCGACCGCACCTCCGGCCACCAGCCCGACCACCTCGTCGATGATCAGCTTTCCGACGTAGAGCGATGTCACGGGGAGCAGTGCGCGCAGGAGGCGCACGACCAGCGTCCACGTGGTCAGCGCCGGGCTGGTCTGCCAGACGAGGCGCAGAAACGGACGCACGTTGCGCAGCGCGGTCAGGCGGGCGCGCAATGTGGTCGGCGGGAGAAGGGGCCCCCTGCCCCCGCGCCCGTTGCCGGGCGCACGATCAGGAGCCGCCGACGGAGCGCGCGAAGAAGACGACATGCCTTAGGATAGTAGCCCGGCCCCCCGATGTCCCTCGCGCGTTCAGGCGATGGATGAGAACTCCGTGCGCCGCCCGGGCCACCGGCGACTCACTGCACCGGGACCGCCTCCATCAGGAGCGCGAGCGCGGCCGTCAGCGCCGCGTCTCCAGCAGCCGATCCGGCATACTTTCCGATCCGCACCACCACCAGGTCCCGATCGGGCACGATGATGGTGCTCTGCCCCCCGGCACCGCGGAAGGAGAACGCGTCCTTCGGGATCGGGTCGGCGCCGTCGCCGTTCACCCACATGAAGCCGCCGCCGTAGACCCATCGTCCGTCAGCGACCCACGCCGGCGCCAGCGTCTTCACGTAGCCGACGTAGCCTTCGGGAAGCAGCCGCTCGCCGTTCCACACCCCATCCTGCACGTACAGGTTGGCGACGCGCGCCCAGTCGCGCGCCGGGAGGTACTCGGCCCCCTGCGTGAGGTTGTTGCCGTACGGGTCGGTCATCAGCACCGCGTCGCGGACGCCGATCTTGTCGAACAGTGCCCGCTGCGGAAACGTGCGGTAGTCGTCGCCCCGCTTCTCCACCGCCAGCCGCACCAGGTAGTTGGCCAGGACCGGGTCGGTGTTGCGGTACCGCCCGACGGTGTTCGGCTTCCACTGCTGCGGTCGCGTGGCGGCCCACTCGAAGGAGTTGCCGGCTCCCGTGTAATACCAGAGGTGGTCGGGATAGCCTAACGACGAATCGAAGTCGGGATCCTGCGGAGCGCGGATGCGCAGGCCGCTCGACATCCGCATGATGTCGGTGATGCGGATTTCCTGCCGCGGGTCGCCCGGCTGCTGCCACTCGGGGATGGGCGCCGGCTGGTCGAGGGTGTAGTCGCCCATCTGGATCAGGCGGGCGATGAGCGTCCCGGTCAGGCTCTTCCCCATCGACCAGCTTTCCAGCGGCGTGTGGATCCCGATCCCGGTGCCGTAGCGCTCGCCGATGATGCGCCCCTTGTGCGTGACCAGCAGTGCGAGTGTCATGGCCGAGTCCGGGCCGAACCCCGCCGTCATGGCCTGCGCGACCTTCGCCGAATCGACCCCGGCCGGCCACGGCGCCGGCTCGATCACGTCGCCCATGGGCCACGGCGTGGTCGCGGCATCGGGAAGGTTGGGTCGAACCACGACCGGCGTGAAGTACACCGAGTCGCGATCCACGGGAAGCGGAATGCACCCCTGGCTACCGTACCGGCGGGCGACTCGCGTCACCCCGGAAGGCAGCGTCAACCGCACCGTTTGGGTCGCTCGGTCTACGACGGTGTCGGTGACCACGGCGCGCTCCGCTGGCGGGCTCGTGAACCACCCGACGTTGGCAGCGGCATCGGCTGGGTCGAGGCCGGTGATGAAGACCGCCGCGCACAGCGTCGTCGCGAAGCCGGCGATGGAGTGCTCGAGTCCGTCACCCGGCGGGGGATTCCACGTGCCGGGAAGGGCGAGCGAATCGCCGCGGACCAGGAGGGCGGCGCGGGCGGCGTCGTCGCTGGTCGCCGCCCGCGCATCGGTCGCCGGTGGCTCTGACGCGCAGGCCGCGACAACGAGGGCACCAGTTGCAACGTTGCATCGCAGTGCCGACCGAAGGAATGCAGTGCGCATGGTCGTGGGGTGTCGGGGGCTGTGACGGGGTCCGCGAATGGGAGACGATGCGTACTGGACGGTCGAGTTGCAACGGGTATCTTCGCCGCCGTGTTACGTCGTGACCCGTCGTCGCCACGCCGACCTTTCCCCCGATGCCTCCCGCCGACTCCGTCGCGCCCTCACCGCTCTCTCCGATCGTCGCCGGCGTCTGGCGCATGGACGAGTGGAACTTCGATGTCGCCGCGCGCCAGCGCTGGGTCGAGCACTGTCTCGCCCTCGGCATCACGACCTTCGACCATGCGGACATCTACGGCGACTATCAGGTCGAGCGGCTGTTCGGCGAGGTGCTGGCGGCGGCGCCCGGGCTTCGCGACAGCATGCAGCTGGTGACCAAGTTCGGGATCAAGTTGCGCTCGGTCCATCGCCCGTCGCACGGCGTGAAGGCCTACGACACGTCGCGGCAGCACATCATCGACTCGGTCGACGCATCGCTGCGCGCGTTGCACACCGACCGCATCGACCTCCTCCTGATCCACCGCCCCGATGTCCTGATGGACCCGGCCGAGGTTGCCGAGACGTTCCACGCGCTGCGTGCGTCGGGAAAGGTGCTGCACTTCGGCGTGTCCAACCACACACCCGCCCAGTTCGCACGGCTGCACCGCTGCATCCCGCTCATCACCAACCAGGTCGAGCTGTCACCGTTGCAGCTGGGAGCGCTCGGTGACGGCTCGCTCGACCAGTGCCTCGACCTCGGGATTCGGCCGATGATCTGGTCGCCGCTGGCCGGCGGGCGGCTCGTCACCTCGACCGCTGACGACGCGGTGCGCGTGCGCACCGCGTTGCAGGCGTTGGCAACTCAGCATGGAGTCACCGCCACGACGATCGCCTACGCCTGGCTGCTGCGCCACCCGTCGCGCCCGACCCCCATGACCGGCTCCCGGCGCATCGAAGCGCTGCAGGAGGCGGTCGCCGCACTGGCAGTGACGCTCTCGCGCGAGGAGTGGTATCGGGTGTGGGAGGCGGGAGCGGGACACGAAGTCGCCTGAGCGCTCGACGCCCTCGACTGCCGCTCCCTCCTCGATCCCGCGACGGAGTACGATGTCGTCGCAGTGGGCGCGGGAGCCTGACCCGCAGGACTCCTCACACCGGTCGCTCGGGCCGGAAGATCAGCTGCAACACCTTTCGCACGCCGGACAGCCGCTCTCGCATCGAGCGCCCGTGCGCCAGCCGCAGGTAGGCATCGGCGCGCGCCGCAGCGTCGCCGCCGTAGCCGAACCACCACGCTTGCCGCCACCCGGTGAACAGGTCGTCGACAATGGTCCGAGTCCTCACGCACTCGTCGAGCCCGGCGATCCCGTGCGAGCGACCACTCCCGCTCGCCTTCACGCCGCCATGCGGAACCTCGGCGATCCCCGGGACCAGCGTCACGTCGTTGACCACCACCGTCCCGGCCTCGAGCAACTCGGCAACCGCCCGCGCGCGGCGCCGGTCGCGACTCCAGACACTGGCGCTGAGTCCGAACGGCGTCGCATTGGCCAGCGCCACCGCCTCGGCGACATCTGACACGCGCACGATCGGCAGCAGCGGGCCGAAGGTCTCCTCCTGCAACGCGCGGGCATCCAGCGGGACGTCGAGCAGCAGCGTCGGCGGAAAGACCGCATCGGCGTCCGGTCCGTCACCCGCCATGTCACTCCCGACCTCGACGCGTGCGCCGCGCTCGACTGCGTCGTCGCGCTGCGACGCGAGCACGGCGTGCTGCGAGGGCTGGATGAGCGGCCCCATGTCGTACGGTGCCGCACCGGACCGTCCCAGCCGCAACGCCTCGATTCGGCGGCGCATCGCGGCGACGAACGGTTCGTACGCGTCGCCGACCACGAAGACCCGTTTGGGGGCCACGCACGTCTGTCCGCCGTTGGAGAAGCGTCCCCATGTGATGCCGCTGGCGGCATGCTCGATGTCGGCGTCATCGAGCACGATCGCCGGATCGCTGCCGCCGAGTTCGACCGAGCACGGGATGAGGCGCTCGGCGCAGGCGTGGGCCACTCGTCGCCCCGTGGTTACCGAGCCGGTGAAGAAGACCTTGTCGACCGCGCCTTGCGTGAGGGCTGCGCCGACCGCCCCGTCGCCCGGCAGTACCTGCAGGATATCGGTGGGGATACCCGCGTCGTGGAGCAGTGCGCCCAGCAGCTCGCCGCTCGATGGGGTCAGCTCCGACGGTTTGAGCAGGACTGCGTTGCCCGCGACGAGCGCTGGGAGCACGATCCCGGCCGGGAGCATGAACGGGTAGTTCCACGGCGAGATGACCGCGACCGTCCCGTATGGAATGGACGTGATGCGGATGCGCTTGCGCCACAGCGCCAGCGACCCGGGCACGAGCGTGCGAGGCGTGAGGTGCGACGGCGCAGCGCGCAGGTAGAAGCGGGCGAGGTCGAGCGTCGTCGCCACCTCGGCCATCGCGGCCTCGGCCGGCGGCTTGCCTGTTTCCCTCGAGATGACCGTGACGACATCGGCACGGCGCTCGTGCAGCAGGCGCCGGAAACGTTCCAGTACCACGGCGCGCTCACCAATCGGCCGAGCGCTCCAGGCCGCCTGCGCCTGGCGGGCGCGCGCAATCGCGGTGTCCACGGCACCGGTTCGCAACGGCTCCCGCTCGGCGTCGGGTGACATGCGTCAGCCCGTGGTCTCGGCCACGTCGTCCTCCGCGCGCGCCACCAGGACCGTCGCCGCCACGTCGCCCGTGACGTTTACCACCGTGGCGCACATGTCGGGAATGAGGTCCACGGCGATCAACACGCCGATCCCTTCGGCCGGCAGCCCGATGGCCAGGAAGAGCGGGGTCAGGAGCAGGAATGCGCCTCGTGGAACCCCTGGCGCGGCGAACGACAGGAAGATCGCCGCCACCGCCACGATCCCCATCTCCCGCGCACCGACCTCGATGCCGTAGACGCGCGAGACGAACAGCGCGCCCGTCACCCACGCGACCCCCGCCGCCGGCTTGAACACCGATACCGCCAGCGGCAAGACGAATCCGCTCACCCGCGAGGTGATGCCCAGCGCATCGGCGCTGGCCACCATGGCCGGGAGCGAGGCAATCGAGGAGCTGGAGCTGATCCCGATGAGCTGCGTGGGAAGGACCGCCCGCGCGAACCGTCCCACCCCCACCCCCCCAAGCACCGCGACGACGGGATAGTACAGCGCCACCACGATTGCGCACCCGATCGCGACCCCCGCGATGTAGAAGCCGACCGCCCCAACCAGCGACGCCCCGCTCTGGGCCGCCAGCGGGACCACGAGACAGAAAATCGCCACCGGCGCCACCGCGATGATCCACTCCACCAGCAGGAGCATGACCTCGCTCACCGCCTTGAAGAACCGGACGAGCGGCTCCCGCGTCTCGGGCGCGCTGCGCGCCGTGGCCAGGGCCACCAGGAAGACGAAGACGATCAGCGACACCATGTTGCCGCTGGCGGCGGCCTCGACCGGGTTGGGCGGGATCAGCGAGGTGAACCACTCCACCACCCCGACCGGAGTCCCTGACTCGCGCAGCCGCGCCGCCGCCTCGACCGCCCCCGCTGGAAGCGGAATCTGCCCGGTGGGCCATGGGAAGAGTGCAAACACGGCCGGCATCGTCACCGCCGGCACCACCGCGCTCAGCACCAGCAGTCCGCCGAACACCAGCAGCGTGCGCCCCCCCAGTCGCCCCATGCTGCGCAGGTCGGCCACCGATGCCACTCCCGTGATCAGGAGCGAGACGACCAGCGGGATGACCGTCATCCGGATCGCATTCACCCACAGCGTCCCGATGGGCTGGATGGCCAGCGCCAGCTCCATCAGGCGTGCACTCCCCGACGCAGCAACGCCCACGCCTAACGCCAACCCGACAATCAGGGCGACGAGGACCCACGTCCCCTCCGATCCTCGGCGGATCAACGCAGCCATGGTCGTGCAGTGCGCGGCGCACTTTGCCTCGCACACCACCGGACGCGCCTGGCGAGGGAGCTGGACACCATATGTAAATCCGGGGTGAGGTCGAGTCCCCTGTACGGGTCGGAGCCACGAGGCGGGGACGGGGAATGTGACCGCCGGGCGCCGTCGGGGCCAGTCACGTGCGCATCCACGCGTTGGCGGCGTACAGAAGCTGCGCACACGAGCGGCGCACACGAGCGGCGCACTCGAGCGGCGACGTCGCGCGGTCGGGTCCCTCGCTGCCGGATTCCCGCATTGCGCGACCCCGGCGCGCGGCACAGCTTCAACCCGCCCCCTCCGAACCGGCGAGCGCCGCAGGCGCGATCCCCGGCTCCACGCCCCACTCGCCTGCCTCGCCCCCGCACGCGCCCCCCATGACCTTCGCCGCCATCACTGGTTGGGGCAAGTGCATGCCCCCCGCGGTCCTGTCCAACGCCGACCTGTCCACCTTCCTCGAAACGTCGGATGAGTGGATCACCTCGCGCACCGGGATGCGCGAGCGGCGCATCTCGCATGTCAGCGCCATCGAGATGTCCACGGTCGCGTCAGCCCGTGCCCTGGCCTGCGCCGGCCTCACGGCCGACGACGTGGACCTGATCATCTACGGCGGCGTCAGCAACGACGAACTCGTCCCCAACAGCGCGTCGGGGGTGCAGGTCGCGCTCGGCGCCACCCGGGCCGCGTCCATCGACCTCAACACCGCCTGCACCAGCTTCGCCTACGGGCTGGCCACCGCGACCGCGATGATCCGCACGGGCATGGTCCGCAACGTGATCGTCATCGGCGTGGAGTTGATCAGCCGGTACATGGACTGGAGCAACCGCAACGTCGCCGTCCTGTTCGGCGACGGCGCCGCCGCGGTCGTCTTGCAGCCGACGGAACGCGAGGAAGGCCTGCTCGGCAGCGTGCTCGGCTGCGACGCCGAGGCGCGCGCCAGCCTGCGCGTGCGCGGCTTTGGCTGCGTGTACTCCGGGCGCGACATCAGCTTCGGCGACACGATCTGGGATTTCGACGGCGCGGTCATCTTCAAGCGCGCCGTGCACGCCATGGCCGAGTCGTCGGTGCGCGTGCTCAAGGAATGCGGGATGACCGCCGACGACGTGGACCTGGTCGTGCCGCACCAGGCCAACCTGCGCATCATCGAGTCCGTCGCCAAGTACGCCGGCGTCCCGATGGAGAAGGTGATGCTCACGGTGCAGAAGTACGGGAACATGAGCGCTGCGACCGTTCCCGTGGCCCTCGTCGAGGCGCTGGAGGAGGGACGCGTCACCCCGGGATGCCGCATCCTCATTCCGGCCTTCGGCGGCGGGCTGACCTATTGCGCCCTCCTCGTGCGCTGGGGCGAACGCATTACGCCGCTTGGTCTCTCGGACAGGGAGCTCCCGCCCTGCACGCAGACCGCGCTTGAGATGGTCAACGAGGTACGGGGGCGCCAGGATCCGCACGGGCGTTCGTCGGCCGGGCTCATGGCCCCGCGCTTCGCCGAGTCGTCGCGGTAACGATTCGTCGAGGTACGCGCAGCCACTCCACGCATGCGCGCACGGGGAGTGTGGCCTGCCCGGTGACCCCGCTCACCGATACAGCAGGTAGCGCTCCCGCGTCGCGGCGAACGTCTCCACTTCCCCGGCCCACGACGCGAAGATCTCGGCCGGCGACTTCCCATCCAGCAGCAACGCCTTGAGCCGCGGCGTGGCGACGAGTCGATCGAGCACGGCGTCGTTCCACACCAGGCGCTCGGCGTGCAGCGTGTGCACGGCCCATAACAGTGCCACACCGGTCTTGTAGGGCTCGAAGGCGTCCCGGTCCGTCACGTGCAACCGGATGCCGCGCAGCGTCTCGCCGGCGAGTTCGGGTGGACGTCCGTGGTACGGCTGCTGCACCGGCGTGAACTCCACCGCCTCGAAGCGCACGCCGCGCAGCGGGACATCGCGCAGGAGCGCGACAGCGCGGGCATTGTCGAGCCATGGCGCGCCGATCACCTCGAACGGATGGTCCGTCCCGCGTCCCTCGCTCACGTTGACGGCCTCGAAGAGGCACGTCCCCACGTACGCCAGCAGCGACGCCGGGGTGAGCAGGTTTGGCGACGGCTTGCGCCACGGGAGTCCCGTCTCGTCGTACCACATGCCGCGGCTCCATCCCGACATGGGGACGACGGTAAGGGACACGGTCCCACCGCCGCGCAGCAGGCGTTCGCCGGTGTAGAGGCGCGCCAGCTCGCCCATCGTCATCGCATGCACGACCGGCACGCGGGCGTACGACCCGAACCGGAAGCGCGCGTCGGGGTCGGTCACGAAGCCGTCCGGTGTGCGCCCGGTGATCGGGTTCGGGCGATCCAGGACCACCACCGCGATCCCCTGATCGGCGGCCGCCTCCATGACGAAGCCGAGGATGTTGATGTGCTCGTAGAAGCGCGCGCCGACCTCCTGGATGTCGAACACGATCACCTCCACGCCCGCGAGCATCGCCGGCGTCGGCTTGTGATGCTCGCCGTAGAGGTTGTACTTCGGCAGCCCCGTGGCGCGGTCCGTCGCCACATCGCCGTCGCGGATCGCGGAGTAGTCGTTGGAGCGAATGTCGTACTCCATCCCGAACAGCACCGTCAGCCGCGATTCGGGGTGGCGGAAGAGCGCGTCGGCCAGGTGCGTGCCGTCGGCGAGTCGGGCGCTGTGGTTGGCGACGAGCGCCAGTCGCTTGCCACGAATCAGGTGCGCGTAGTCGGCGAAGAGGCGATCGGCTCCCGCCACCACCGGGGCGGTTCGTGCACCGACAGGCGCCGGCTCGGCGACGTGCACGGCCGGTGTGAGTCCCGTGAGCGAAAGCAGCGTGGTGGCAAGGAGCAGCATGCAGCGTTGGATCGGGTGTGGTGGGGGCGCGGCCGGGACTGACCGCCGGACGAGCGGGTGCGGCGGTTGGTGCGGCGGTTCGTGCAGCGGTTCGTGCAGCGGTTCGTGCGGCCGGACACGCTAGGGCGTGCGTCCGTGGCGGCGCTCCATTTCGTCCGGGAGGCGAGGGAAATCCCCCGAGCGCGCGAGCACGCGCACGGCGATCATCGAGTGGTCGGCGCGGCCGATCGTTGCGTCGAGGTCTTCGCCCTCCGCCCGGATCGCCCAGCCTAACGAAAACGCCACGGGGGCGCTGCGGGCCGCGGCCTGCTGCAACCGGTGGGCAACCTCGCCGGTGCGGGCGGCCGAGTCGCCCAGCAGCACGATCAGGAACTCGTCGCCCCCCATGCGGACCACCGGCTCGTCGGCCCGCACCTGGCGCATGAGGAAGCGCGCCATGCGCGACAGCACGAGGTCGCCCTCGTGGTGGCCGTGCGTGTCGTTGTACTGCTTGAAGTGATCGATGTCGAGGAAGATGCATCCCCACGACGTTGCATCGTCCCGCTGCAGTCGGCCCCCGAGGTCCAGCAGGAACCGCCGGTTGAGGCATCCGGTCAGGGCATCGCGCGTGAGCTGTTCACGCAACTGGCGCTCCAGCACGATGCGCGCGCTGATGTCGACGAGGATGCCGTGGTGGAATCGCTCACCGGTGTCCGGGTCCGTGACCGAGTATGACGTGTCGACCACGGTGCGACGCTCGCCGTCGGGGCGCACCAGCTCCCATTCGAAGTCGCGCACGGAACCCTCACGTGCCAGCTGCTCGGCCCAGACCGCGCGTCGCGACGGGTCGGCATACAACTGCTCGGCGCCGCGCTGGCGCAACTCCTCGAACGACTGCACGCCGGCGATGTCGAGGAAGGCGGGATTGGCGTCGAGAATCGCCCCGCCAGGGTCAGAGATGTAGATCCCCTCGCCCAATTTGCTGGCGAGCAGGCGGAGCGTCTCGAAATCGTCGAGACTACGGAAGCGTTTCGGCCCGGTAGGGGACGACATGACTCCATGTTGGGGACGAAACGCTCGATCTCGCAAGGACGAGCACCCCTTCGCCCGTGCGAACGCACGATCCGGGTTGGAAACTTCGCAAACCCCGCACACCCCGCATTCGCACGTGTGCCCTAACGGCGAATCACCCCGCGCACCTCGAAAGGCGGGCGGGGTGATCGCGACGCACTGCTGTCAGCAGCTTTACTTCAGCGTGGCGCTCGTGACCTCGGCCACCGTCCACGGGCTGGTGCGCGACGCGGTCGCGGAACGAACGGTCGCCACTTCCGCAGCCGTCACGGCCGACGCGGCGTTGCCCCACGACGAGCGCTCGTACGTCAGGATCGCGGCGATCTGCGCATCCGTCAGCGACGCCCACGGCGCCATCACGTTGTTGTACTTCTGCCCCTTCACCTCGACCTCGCCCTGCATGCCGTGCAGGATGATCGCGATCGGGATCGACGGATCGCCCGTCAGCAGATCAGAGCCAGCAAGGGGCGGATAGAGGTTCGGAAGCCCTTCACCGTTCTCCTGGTGGCAGGTCTGGCAAATCAGGTACTCCGCCTTGCCATCCAGACCCGCAACTACGGTGGGCGCAGCCGTCTCGCCCGCCGGAGTCACCGCGGGGGTTTCGGCGGCCTTCTCGCCGCCGCCGCCGCAAGCGGTCAGCGCGACACTCAGCGCCACAAGGAGTGCAGGGGTCGTCAGAACGGAACGTCGCATGAAATTCTCGTCTTCTCGGGGTTACGTGATGGGAGCGTACAAGATAAGCGAGCCAGCTCGCCCGTGCAGTACCGCGCTTCGCACGGCAATCGAATGCGCCAACCGTTGCTGACACCAGTTTCTGGTGGCCGACGGTCGCGTTGGCAAAATAGCGTCGTCGGCCATCGGGAGAAAGCCGTACCTGCGGGGGGCGACGCCCGGACAACCAAGCGCGGACTTTTCCGCCCCGGTACCACCCCTAGCGAACGACGCGGAAGGCTGACCGCACGGACTCCATCGTCACGCCGCGCCGGTCGAACTCGACCGAATCGCGACTGCCGGGCCGAAATGGATTCGACTGGGGGAAGCCGACAACGTAGGCGACCCCGGGGCCACGCCTGATCAACACGCCCTGCGGTGGCCCTCCCTCGCGTTCCAATCTGGCCCACGCCGTAGAATCGTACGCGTACACGCCGAGCAGGGTCTGCGGGACGACCGTGGTGTCGTAGGGGAGGTAATTGAACAGCCGCGCGCTGTGGATTCCCTCCTGCTCGAGACGTACCGCTCCGTCAGGATCCTCGGCGATCACGACCCGATCATCCCAGGATTCGGGCGCAGAGAAGCGCCACGATAGCGACTGGATAGAGTCACTATCGCCCTGCTCAGCATTCACCGACGCCGAATCCGCGCCTCCTGCTCGACCATCGCCCGCGCACGCCGCCAACACCGCGCAGATCACGCCGACTCGTAACCACTTTCGCCCCATCTGTTTGGCCTCCAGCTCACCGTGTCGCT
>Ga0138256_10002723_pt1 | contig 18863 bp, 16 predicted proteins | sample KNB2016incub_MG_FD_105486 | JGI IMG/M metagenome (GOLD analysis project Ga0138256, IMG submission 105486) | Active sludge microbial communities from wastewater in Klosterneuburg, Austria - KNB2014incub_MG | ecosystem: Engineered > WWTP > Activated sludge > Unclassified | place: Austria... | reverse complement strand
GTTGGCGAAGAGGGCCGCCGTCTTCCCTCCGATACGCCGGAGGTACTGCTGCACATCGTTGCTCGCATCGAATGCGGCGGCGTCCTGGTCGAGCTCTCCGCTGGTCATCTTCATCAGCGCCAGTGCGAACAGGCGCGTCACGGCAAGGCTTCCTGTCCGGGTCACCATCTCCGCGGCGTTGGCGAACATGTAATCGCCCAGTAGCACCGTCAGGGCGTTGTCGAACACAGCGTTGGCGGTCGGCCGGCCACGCCGGCTGGCCGCCCCATCCACCACGTCATCGTGTACCAGGCTTGCTGTGTGAAGCAGCTCGATAGCCGCGCCGAGCGGCACCAGGCGGTTCAGGTTGTATTCGCCCAGGCTCCCGGAAAGCAGCACGAGCCCGGGGCGAATGCGCTTGCCTTTTCCTTCGAGGGAATGGTCCAGCATGCGCTTGAGCGGCGGGAGTTCGACGTCCTTGGTCGATTCGAGCAGGTCTTCGACGAGGATCATGTCCTCGGCCACCGGTCCGAACAGCGACTTTGTCTGCGTTTGCGTCATACCGCGCCTGCCGCCACGCATGCGGGAATCCGGAAGAGCCGGCAGGCGTTCGCCGCAGTGAGGGCGATCACCGCGCCGGCGGTCTCGCCGCGCGCTTCAGCCACAGCCCGTGCTGTGTGAATGATCAGGGCCGGTTCGTTCAGTTTTCCTCGCATAGCCTGAGGCGGAAGGTACGGGCTGTCCGTCTCGATCACAAGTGATCCCGCTGGCAATCCCGCCGCCAGCCGCCGCGCTTCATGGTTCCCTGGATAGGTGATCACGGCGGCGATCGAGACCATGAAACCCACCTCCACGTAGCGGAGGGCCTGTTCCAGGGTTCCGCCGAAACAGTGCATCACTCCGGGCACCTCCACCCCTGCGGCCCTCGCGCTCAGCGCGAACGGCGCAAGGTGCTCGATCGCGGCATCCTCGGCACTCCGGCTGTGGACACTCACCGGCTTGCCCGCGCGAAGGGCGATTTCCAGCTGAGCATCCAGCAACCGCCGCTGGTTCGACTCCGTCGCGAGACCACGGTAGAAGTCCAGTCCGATTTCGCCGACCGCCACGACTTCGTCCAGCCGCGCGAGCGATTCCAGGTCAGCCAGCATCGTGCTTGAGACGCCGTCTGCTTCGTGCGGGTGAAACCCGACAGCCGGGTGAACCCCCGGTTCCCTGGTGGCCAGCTCAAGCGCCTCGGCATTCGATGGTGCGTCGTACCCGCAAAGCGCGAGACCGCCGACGCCGGCATCCCGCGCCCGGGCCATCACTGCCGGGAAGTCTCCGCGGATTTTCGAGTCCTGAAGGTGGCAATGGGTGTCAAAGGCTGCCGCGGTCATGCGCCGTTGCCATCGCCGACGATGTCGATCTTCGTGTACAGCGGGCGCGCCGCCAGCAGGGCCGTCCCTCGCGGAATCGGCTGCCATCCCCAGCCCTGGTCCATGATGCTGCCCGGCAGCCTGAGATCCTCGTGGAGCCGCGTCGTGGAGAACGGGATCACCGGGTGGAGGAGCACTTTAAGCGCGTTGATCACATCCAGTGCCGTTGCCAGGGTCTCCGCGGCGTGCGCCATGTCCGTCTTCACCGCTTTCCACGGCGCACGCTCATCCAGGTACTTGTTCGCTGCCTGGGCGAGCCGCAGGCACTCTTGCAGCGCCGCGCGGAAATGGCAGGCGTTGTACTCGGCACCGGCCGAATCGAACGTGGCCTTCGCCTCGGCGATCAGCGCCTGGCTTTCCGGGGCAAGCTCGCCCGGCTCGGGGACAATGCCATCGAAGTTGCGGTGGATCATGGAAATCACGCGGTTGGCGAGGTTCCCCCACGTTCCGATCAGCACATCGTTATTCGTGCGGATGAGTTCGTCTTCCCGGAACTCGGTGTCGTTCGTTTCCGGCAGCACCATCGTGAGGTAGAAGCGCACGACGTCCGGCGCATAGGCGTCGAGGAGGTCCACCATCCAGGTGCCCGTACCCTTCGACTTGCTCTGCTTCTGGCCTGCCGAGAAGTTCACGTACTGGTTGGCCGGTACGTCGTAGGGGAGGTTCAACCCGCCGTAGCCCATCAGCATTGCCGGCCAGATCACCGCGTGGAACGGGATGTTGTCCTTCCCTACGAAGTAGTACGAGCGCGTGGAGGAGTCTTCCCAGAACGGCCTCCACGCCTCAGGCGTTCCGCGGAGCTGGGCCCACTCCTTCGATGCGCTCAGGTAGCCGATGACCGCGTCGAACCAGACGTAGATGCACTTGTCTTCGTAACCCTCGACCGGCACCGGTACGCCCCATTTGATGTCGCGCGTGATGCCACGGTCCTTCAGGCCCTCGTTGAGCATGCCAAGCGTGAAGTTCAGGACGTTTTTCCGCCAGTACGTCTTCTCGCTGACCCACGCTTTCAGCTGTTCCTCCAGCGCCGAAAGGCGCAAGAAGAAGTGCTCCGAAGGGCGCAGCACGGGCGTGGCCCCACTGATCTTGCTCCTGGGATTCACCAGTTCCACGGCATCCAGTGTCTTGCCACAGCTATCGCACTGGTCGCCACGGGCATCCGCATACCCGCAGTGCGGGCAGGTGCCCTCAACATAACGGTCGGGCAGAAACCGCTCGGCCTCGGGGTCGTACAGGTACTCCGCGGTCTTGGGGTAGAGGAAATCGTGTTCGAGCAGCTTGAGGAACACGTCCTGGGTCACGGCGTAATGGTTGGGCGTCAGTGTCGTGGTGAAGAGATCCCACGAAATGCCGAAACGCTCCCAGACCTCCAGGATTCGCGGGTGGTAGCGATCGACAATTGCCTGCGGCTCCACGCCCTCTCGATCCGCTGCAACCGTGATCGGCGTTCCGTGGCAATCCGAACCAGAGACCATCAGGACTTCGTTGCCCTTCAGCCGCTGGAAGCGCGCGAAAATGTCGGCGGGCAGGTAGGCGCCAGCGGCCTGACCAACGTGCAGGAGGTAGTTGGCGTAGGGCCAACCTACGCAGACAAGTATCCGATCGGACACGGAGGCACCCGGGTAGGAGATGAGTCTGAGTCTACCACAGCGTTCCTTGCCGGTCGGTCAGACATCCTCCCACGCGGCGTAGGCATCCTCGCGTGGGCACCCGGTCAGCCGTGCGACCTCCGCGGCCGCGGATGAGCGCCGTGCCCCGGCCCGCTTCATCGCCGCCACCAGCGGAACAACCGCGGACCCGTCGATCGAGGCTGGATTCGGCTGGATGACGACCACGCACTCCCCGCGCGCGCCTTCGAAATGCTGCGCGAGGAGCGACGCGCGCCCCCGGACAACCTCTTCGTGGAGCTTCGTCAGCTCGCGGCACACGACGGTTTCCGGGTCGCCGTGGATTTCCGCGAGCTCCAACAGGGTTGCTGCCAGGCGCCCCGGGCTCTCGAAGAAGACGACGACGGACGCCGCCCCTCCGAGCGCCTGGCGCAGCGCCCGCGTCCGCTCACCCTTCTGCCGCGGCAAGAACCCCAGGAAGTGCGCGCCTGGCCCATCGAACCCGCTCACCGAGAGCGCCGCGGCAAGGGCGGACGGTCCCGGCACCGCGAACACCCGGATTCCCTCCCGGTGCGCCGCCGCCACCAGCCGCGCGCCAGGGTCCGCGATCGCTGGCGTGCCCGCATCGCATACCAGCGCCACCACACCATCCCGGGCCGCCGGGAGGATCTGCGGGATGCGCTCATCGACGTTGTGTTCGGTCAGGCTCACCATGCGTGCCTGGCTGCCGGTGGACCGCACCAGTGTCCCGGAGGTCCGCGTGTCTTCCGCGGCGATGAGGGCCGCCCGCCGAAGCGCCTCCGCGGCACGCGGCGATAGGTCACCCAGGTTTCCGATGGGCGTCGCGACGATGTACAGGCCGGGATGCCACGTAGTCATCGAAGGGGCCAATACCCGGCATTGCACATAACCGAATCTGCAAAACCGTTTTGTGTTGACCTGTTGCGAGTGCCGCTCCTACACTCAATCCAACACCGCGGCCCCATCCACGGGCCGTGACTCCACCCCCGGGATTCTGCTGACTTGAGTACTGCTGTTAACCTCTCCTCCGCCGCCTCCGAATCGCCGGAGAGCGGCCATGCGCCGTTTACCGAGAGTGACGCCGCCGCCCCAAGATTCAAGCAACTTCGCCGCGCGTACGGGTTCGATGAGGTCGCCATTGTCCCTGGCGATGTCACCATCAACCCGGAACTGACCCAGCTTGGCCTGGAAATCGGTCCCCACCATTTTGCCATCCCGTTCCTCGCCTCCGCGATGGACGCCGTGGTCGATCCGAACTTCGCCATCGCCATGCACAAAGCCGGTGGGCTCGCCGTACTCAACCTCGAAGGAGTTTGGACCAAGTACGACGACCCTTCTTCGATACTGCAGGCGACTGCCGCCGCCAGCCGCGATGAGGCCACGGCGATCCTTCAGGAAGCCTATCAGCAGCCCATCCGCGAAGAGTACATCGCCAAGCGGATCCACGAGATGAAGGCCGGTGGGGCGGTCGCAGCCGTCTCGCTCACCCCGATGAACACGAAGAAGTACGCCGCCCTCATCCAGGAGGCGGGCGCTGACATCCTGGTGGTCCAGAGCACGGTGACCACGGCCCGCCACGAATCGACCAGCGTTGAAGGGCTCCGCTTCGACAAGCTCTTCAAGGACATTCACATCCCGGTCGTCGTCGGCAACACCGTTGGCTTCAAGGCCACCCTCGAAATCATGCGCACTGGAGTGGCCGGCGTCCTCGTCGGAGTGGGCCCGGGCGCTGCCTGCACCAGCCGCGAAGTGCTTGGCATCGGCGTCCCGCAGGTTACCGCCACGATTGACTGCGCCGCCGCCCGTGACTCCTACTTCAAGGAGAGCGGCCGCTACGTTCCCATCATCACCGATGGCGGCATCCGCACCGGTGGCGATGTCTGCAAGTGCTTCGCCTCGGGCGCCGACGCTGTCATGATGGGCTCGCCCTTCGCCGCCACCACCGAGGCCCCCGGCCGCGGCTACCACTGGGGCATGGCCACCCCGCACGCCAACCTGCCGCGCGGCACCCGCGTCGCGGTGGGCGTCAACACCACCCTCCAGAAGGCCCTGTACGGCCCGACCAGCCGCACCGACGGTACCGAGAACCTCGTCGGCGCGCTCCGCACTGCCATGGGCATGTGCGGCGCCCGCACGATTCGCGAATTCCAGCAGGCCGAAATGGTCATCGCCCCGGCGATCAAGACCGAAGGCAAGATCTACCAGTTCGCCCAGCAGCAGGCGTAGCCCGCTCCCCGGTCCAGCGATAAACGGCGAGGCCCCCACTCAATGGGGGCCTCGTCGCGTCTCCGAAACGTGTCCGGCCCGCTCACCCCGCCAACCCTTCGAGGAGAACCGCCAGCGCATCCACCTGCTCATCGAGTACGCGGTCGGCCGCGTCCAGCGCATATGCGTCGCTGTGTGACATGGCCACCCCCATTCCGGCCCAGGCGAGCATCGCCGCGTCGTTCACGCTATCGCCAATCGCCACGACCTCGTGCCGGTCGATCCCGAGGTCGGCACAGACCAGCGAGAGCGCGTGCCCTTTGTTCGCTTCCGGTGCGACCGCGACCGTCACCTCCGGGAAGTCGAGGAGGTGCAGAGACTCCCCGTGGTGCGAGACCAGCGCCCGGTGGATGCCGTTCGCCTCGGACCTGGAGGAGATGATCCCAACGCCGGTCGGCGCCACACCCGAATTCTCGGGGTCCGGGCGGTACTCGGGCGTAATCCCGGAGACCACCCCGTAGCGGTCTGTTGCCTCGCTCCGCCGGGAAACGATGTAGCGCAGCGGATTGAACCACTCGTAGGCGCGTTCGATCTGGCGGGCGTATTCGATGACTTCCATCGCTGAGGCGGGCGCGATCGGGAACTCGTGGGTCATGGTTCCATCAATGAGGTGCACCGAACAGCCCTGCTGGCAGATCACCGGCCCCGGCAGCCCCAGGTGCCGCGCGATTTTCGCCGTCCCGGGGAACATCCGCCCCGAGGCCAGCACCACGGCGATGCCGCTATCTCGCAACGCCGCCACCGCTGCCGAGACCCGCGGCGGGGGTGTGTGGTCATGGCCGTAGTGCGCCGGGTCGATCAACGTCCCGTCAATATCGAGGGCGACGAGCTTCACTCCCATCGCGCGCACACGATCCGATCGATGCCCGACAGGTCCTTCACGGCCCAGGGCGTCACGCCACGCACCGCCAGGATGGCCGCCACGTCGGCAGCCTGCCCGAAGCCAACCTCCAGCGCGAGAAGGTGTGGCCGCAGCCGGTCCGCGCAGTCGTCGATGAGCCGCCGGATCAGCTCGTAGCCGTCTTCCCCGCCGTCCAGAGCAACGCGTGGCTCCCAGCGGCTCACCTCCGGCTCAAGCGCCTCGATCTCCCACGCGGGGATGTACGGCAGGTTCGCCAGCACTACGTCTGCGCACGAGATAGCCGAGAGCAGGTCTCCCTGGATGAGTGGCAGCCACGGCGCGTGCCGCGCCGCATTCACGGACGCGAACCTGAGCGCGTCCGCGCTGATTTCCGTCGCGAGCACACGCGCGCCGGGCCGCTCAGCCGCGATCGAAACGGCGATCGCTCCACTCCCGGTCCCGGCTTCCGCCACCACGGCCCGAGCGTCATGGTCGAGTTCCGCCATCCCCAGGTCCACGAGCAGCTCGGTCTCGGGGCGCGGAATGAGCACACCCGGGCCTACGCCAAACTCCCGCCCAAAGAACTCCCGGTGTCCCGTGATGTAGGCAGCCGGTTCCCGCTGCTCGCGGCGCTCCACCCACTCCCCGAAACGTGCGGCCTCCTCCGGCCCCAGCGCACTCCCCGCGAAATAGCCGGCTCGTGAGACCCCTGCGGCTTCCCGCGCGAGCAACTCTGCCTCGAATCGCGCATCTTCAATCCCGGCGGCGGCGAGCCTCCCGGAGGCTTCCATTGCCGCCTGGCGGGCGTTCACTCCAGGTTCTCGAGCCGCCCGGCTTCGACCGCCGTCGCGACCGCATCGATCATGTCGTCCAGGTTCCCGTCCATCCGGTCCGGGATGTTGTGGACGGTCAGCCCCACGCGATGGTCCGTGATCCGGTCCTGGGGGAAGTTATACGTGCGGATCTTCTCGCTCCGGTCGCCTGTACCGACCTGCGTCTTGCGCTCGGCGCTGAGCTCGGCATCCTGGCGTGTCTGCTCCATGTCCAGCAGCCGCGAACGGAGAACCGTCATCGCCTTCACGCGGTTCTTCATCTGCGAACGCTCATCCTGGCAGACCACCACCAGGCCCGTCGGGAGGTGGGTGAGCCGCACCGCCGTGGCGACCTTGTTCACGTTCTGCCCGCCCGCGCCGGACGAATGGAAGATATCGACCCGGAGGTCCTTTTCTTCGATGGCGATATCCACTTCCTCGGCTTCGGGGAGTACCGCCACGGTGGCGGTGGAGGTGTGGATTCGGCCCTGTGCCTCGGTTTCCGGCACCCGCTGAACGCGATGGACTCCGCTCTCGTACTTGAGCCGCGAGTACGCACCGTCCCCTCGAACTTCGAAGACCACTTCCTTGAAGCCGCCCTTCTCCGATTCGGAGGCGCTCAGGATCTCGGTCTGCCAGCGCTTGCGCTCGGCATAGCGGGCGTAGGCCCGGTAGAGCTCGAACGCGAACAGGGCGGCCTCTTCGCCGCCGGCGCCTGCCCGGATCTCGACGATGACGTTGCGCGAATCCCGCGGGTCCTTCGGGAGCAGTTCGCGCCGGATCTGTGCCGTGAGTTCGTCCATGCGGCGCTCGGCCTCAGCCAGCTCCGCTTCCGCGAGGGTCTTGATTTCCGGGTCTGACTCCGCGAGCATCTCCCGGGCTTCGCCGGCCGATTGCGCAAGCCCCTCGTACTCGCGGAAGAACTCAACCACCTTCTCGGTCTCGGACCGTTCGCGCGCGAGCCTGTTCAGCTGCTCGAAATCGGCGGCCACTTCGGGGCGCCCCATGTCATTCGTCAGCTCGTCATAGCGCTCACGTATCCGCTGCAACCGGGAAAGGATGTTCTCGTCCATAGGTCAAAGGAAACGGCCCGCGAAGGGCGGACCGTCAGGTGCGCTCCGGGGGCGTTCTCGGAGTATACCACCGCCCCGGGCTCAGGCTTCGAGCCGCGCCCGGACCGTTGCAGCGATGGCCGCGAAGGGCAGAACCTCCTGGTCGCCCTCCCCCGCGAGGTCTTTCAGCACCGCCTGGCCGGCGGCCCACTCGTCATCACCGATGATGACGCCGAACTTCGCGCCCGAGTGGTTCGCCCCGCGCATTTGCGCCTTCATCGATTTGCCGGTCTCGCCAATGAGCGTGGCGATGCTAAGGTCGCGGAGCTCCGCCGCGAGCGCGAACACCTTCGCTCCGGCGCCTTCGGCACGCTGAACGATGTAGACGCTGGCCGTCGAACCATCATCGAACGCCACGCCGTTCTTCTGCATTTCGAGAATCAGGCGCTCGATTCCGCTCCCGAAGCCGATGCCCGGGGTCGGCGGCCCGCCCAGCAGTTCGATGAGGCCATCGTAGCGGCCACCCCCGCCCAGCGTGCCCTGCGCGCGTTCGTCATCATTCGGCACGATTTCGAACACGGTGCGGTTGTAGTAGTCGAGACCGCGCACCAGCAGCGGATCGACCGCGTACGCGATGCCCGCGGCGGCGAGCGCTCCCGCGACCGCTTCGTGGTGGGACTGGGCTGGCGCGCTGAGGCCGTCCACCAGCTTGGGCGCCCCCTCCTTAAACGGTTGGTCGCGTTCGTCCTTGCTATCGAGCAACCGCAGCGGGTTCCGCGCGAAGCGGCGCTGGCCGTCTTCCGAGAGCTTTTCCAGGTGAGGGCGGTAGTAGTCCTTGAGCCGCTCGATGTAGGCGCGCCGCGCGTCCCAGTCGTCGAGCGAGCCAAGCCGCACCGTCACGTTCCGGATCCCGAGCCGGTCGTACAGCCGCCAGAGGACCGCGATGACCTCCGCGTCCACCAGCGGGTCGGCCGAGCCGAACACTTCGCAATCGAACTGGGTGTGCTGGCGGTAGCGGCCCTTCTGCGGCCGGTCGTACCGGAACATCGCGTGCGTGGTGTAGAGCCGCACGGGCTGTGGCCAGCTCGCCATCCCGTGTTCCAGGTAGGCGCGGCAGATTGCGGGCGTGCCTTCCGGCGTTAGTGCGAGCTTCTCGCCGCCACGATCCTCGAAGACGTACATCTCCTTTTCCACGATGTCCGTCGTGTCGCCGCTCCCCTTCTCAAAGACCCCCGCGTATTCGAAGGCGGGCGTATCGATGCGCCGGAACCCGTGCAGCTTCGTGACCTCCCGGATGCCATCGAGGACAGCGTCCCAGTACGGTTGCATGTCCGGGAGCACGTCCTGCGTGCCGCGCGGGGCCTGGTATCGGGTGGTCATGGGTTGGGTTACTTCCGGCGGGTTGGATGCATGGTAGAATAGGTTCACAGTCCCACCCGGCATAGAGGTAACCCGCTTGGCGGTGCCCCCCCAGGAGCAGTCTCCCTCCGCCGTCTCCATCGACGCCTTGCTCCAGCGTGCGGCCCAGTATCTCCCCGCCGAGCGGCTCGAAATCATCCGCGACGCGTTCGCTTTTGCGCAGGAGTGCCACGAGGGCCAGCTCCGCAAGACCGGCGACCCGTTTATCACCCACCCGGTGGCCGTGACCGAACTCGTCGCGAACCTCGAACTCGATCATCTCGCCATCGCCGCGGCGCTGCTCCACGACGTACAGGAAGACTGCGGCATCCCGAACGAGGTGCTCGCCGAGAAGTTCGGTCCCCGCGTCGCGAAACTCGTCGATGGCCTGACCAAGCTCGAAAAGCTTCCCCTCAACATCGGCGGGGTCGATCCGGGCCGCGGCAGCATGCAGGCGCAGAACCTCCGCAAGATGTTCCTCGCGATGGCGGAAGACATAACAGTTGTCCTGATCAAGCTCTGCGATCGCCTGCACAACATGCGCACGCTCTGGGCCTTCCCGCCTGAAAAGCAGAGGCGCATCGCCCTCGAAACCCAGGAGATCTTCGCTCCGCTCGCAAGCCGCCTTGGCGTCTGGCAGATCAAGTGGGAGCTTGAAGACCTTGCCTTCCGCTATCTCGAACCGGATAAGTACCGCGAGATTGCCGAGCTCCTCGCATCCAAGCGCGTGACTCGCGAGCGCGTCATCGCCGAGGCGTCGGTCGTGTTGCAGGAACAGCTCCAGGCTGCGGGCATTGCCGCGGAGATCACCGGCCGGGCAAAGCATATCGCCAGCATCTACAGCAAGATGGTTCGCTACTCGGCTCAGTCCAAGTCGTTCGACCAGATCTACGATCTCCTCGCCATCCGTGTCTTCGTCGACAGTATCAGCGAGTGCTACCACGCCCTCGGTGTGATCCACGCCCTCTGGCGCCCGATCTCCGGCCAGTTTGATGACTACATCGGGAATCCCAAGGACAGCATGTACCAGTCGCTCCACACCACCGTGGTGGGGCCGGGCGGCCGCCCGCTCGAAATCCAGATCCGCACGCACGATATGCACCGCGTGGCCGAACACGGCGTCGCCGCTCACTGGCGCTACAAGGAAGGTGGCAAGCAGCAGGGCAAGGATGAAGAACGCATCGCCTGGCTCCGCCAGCTCCTCGAGTGGCAGCGCGACCTCGCTGGCGCTGATGAGTTCGTCGAGAGCGTCAAGACCGACATTTTCCACGACCAGGTTTTCGTCTATACCCCGAAGGGCGACGTGCTCGACCTGCCCGCGGGCGCGACGCCGCTCGATTTTGCCTACCGCATCCATACCGACCTCGGCCACCAGACCGTCGGCGCCAAGCTCAACGGCCGCATGGTCGCACTCAACTCCACCGTGAAGAACGGCGACGTCATCGAGATCATGCGCAGCCGCACGAGCAAAGGCCCCTCGCGCGACTGGCTCAATAGCAACCTCGGCTATGTCCGCACGACCCACTCGAAGGAGAAGATCCGCCAGTGGTTCCGCAAGCAGGAACGCGCCCAGAACATCGATGTCGGCCGCGACCTCCTGGAACGCGAGATGCGCCGCCTGGGCGTTGAGATCTCCGACCGGCAGGAACAGTTGCTCACCATGTTCAACTACACGAACTGGGAGGACTTCCTCGCTGCGTTGGGCTACGGCGGCGTCAGCACGAACTCGATTGCCCGGCGCATGGGCGCCCTCCTGGCCGAGGAAGAAGCCGCCGATGAGCCGCCGCCATCCCTTCCGCAAAAACAGGCCCCGGCCCAGCTCGGCGGCCCCGGGATGCGCGTCCTTGGCGTCGGCAACCTCCTCACCACCATGGCCCGCTGCTGCAATCCGGTGCCGGGCGACCAGATTGTCGGCTACGTCACCCGCACCCGCGGCGTCACCGTCCACCGTGCCGACTGCCACAACATCCTTAACGAAGAAGAGCACGAGCGCATCGTCGAAGTGGAGTGGGGCACCGCTACGAAGCTCTACCCCGTGTCGGTCCGCATCGAAGCGTGGGACCGCGTCGGATTGCTGCGCGATATCACCACCGTGGTCACCGAGGACAAGGTGAACATGGTCGGCGTCCGCACCATCGAGAACGGCGATGGGTCGGTCAGTATCCTCGCCACCCTCGAAACCACCGGTGTTGAACAGCTCTCCCGCCTGCTCTCGCGCATCGAGATCATCCGCGGCGTGCGCTCCGTCGAGCGGAACCAGGACCGCCGCCGGCCTCGCTCGGGCGAACAGGCCCCACTCCGCCGGGCCAACTGATTCAGGCCGCTTCCCGCCGCGCCATCCCGGGCTCGCGTGTTTCCGCCCGTCTCCGGTAGGCCGGGCGCGCGCGAGCCGCACGGGCGGGCCGCGTCGATCCGACGTGTGGTTCGCGGCACATCAGGTACTCCGTGGCCATTGCCGATGCAATCGCCAGCGCGCCGCCGACGAGCACAAGATCGAAGATGATGGTGAGGACCGGGTTGACCATTGTTAGCACATCCGTTCGTAGTGGATGAACACTACCCGCACATGCGTTCGCATGTCAACACATCTGTTCTAAAGTCGTCAGCAATTGGCGCGTTTGGCGCCTGGTACGTGCGACTTCCCCCGCGGGCCATCGTCCCGCCTCCTTTCCCCGGTTGACCCCCTTCCCGCACCGCTCCAGAATCCCCCCGTGCTCGCAAAGGTCCTCAGTTGTGCGGTCGTAGGGCTCGATGGCGAGCTGGTCGATGTCGAAGTCGACATCTCGCGTTCCCAGGTGCCTTCCACCACCGTCGTCGGCCTCCCCGATACCGCCGTCCAGGAATCGCGCGAACGCGTCCGCTCCGCCATCCGCAACAGCGGTCTCACATGGCCCATCAACAGCCGCGTCACCATCAACCTCGCCCCGGCCGATCTGCGCAAGGAAGGCCCCGCATACGACCTGCCAATCGCCACCGGCATCCTCCTCGCCTCGGGCCAGGTGGTGGCAAACGTCGAAGACTCCGTCTTCATCGGCGAACTCGCACTCACGGGCGACATTCGTCCCGTCCGCGGCCTCCTCCCGATGGTCATGCTTGCCCATTCCCGTGGCATCAAGCGGGCGTTTGTGCCGCTCGAAAACGCTGCCGAGGCCGCCCTCGTCCGCGGTATCGAGGTCTATCCCACGCCGGGCCTGGCGGCACTGGCTTCGCACCTGCTTGGCGCCATACTCCTGCCCGCCTACGAGCCACCCGCGCCCGATCCCGTACCCGGGGGGCTCGCCTCCGTCACCGATTTCGCCGACATCGTTGGCCAGGAGCATGTGAAGCGCGCCCTGGAAGTCGCCGCCGCTGGCGGGCATAACGTCGTCATGAAGGGCCCCCCGGGGAGTGGCAAGACGCTGCTCGCGCGGGCCATGCCCTCCATTCTTCCGCCGCTCACCGGCGATGAGGCGATGGAGGTCACCCGCATCTACAGCGTCGCCGGGCTGCTCGGCGGCGGCCCCGGGCTGGTCACCAGCCGCCCGTTCCGCGCACCCCACCACACCATCTCCAACGCCGGGCTTGTCGGCGGCGGCTCGGTGCCCCGCCCCGGAGAGATCACCCTCGCCCACCGCGGCGTCCTCTTCCTCGATGAACTCCTCGAGTTCGACCCGCGCGTGCTCGAAATGCTCCGCCAGCCGCTCGAAGACAAGACCGTCACCATCAGCCGCGCCAGGCTCGCCTGCACGTTCCCTGCCAGCTTCATCCTCTGCGCCGCCCTGAACCCGTGCCCGTGCGGCTTCTACGGCGACCCCGAGCGCGAGTGCGTCTGCCCGCCCCAGCAGGTGAGCCGCTACCAGCGGCGGCTCTCCGGGCCCCTCCTCGATCGCATCGACCTGTTCACCGACGTTCCGCGCGTTCCATTCGAAAAGCTCGCGAACATGGCCCGCGGCGAGCCATCCGAAGCCGTCCGCGATCGCGTTGCCCGCGCGCGCGCCCTCCAGGCTGCCCGCTTCGCCGCCAGCCCCACCCAGGTGAACGGCGAAATGTCCCCCCCGGAAGTGCGTGACTACGCGCAGAAACAGCTCGCCGATGGCGCGGCCAGCGTCCTCAAGCTCGCCGTGGACCGGCTCAACCTCTCGGCTCGCGCGTTCCACCGGTTGCTGAAAGTCGCCCGCACGATCGCCGACCTCGATGGCAGCGAAAGCATCGAAACCGCCCACATGGGCGAGAGCATCCAGTACCGGGCGCGCATGGAATGAGCCCTGACGACAGCGTCCTCGAATGGCTCAAGACGGTAGCCGGCGTTGCCGAACCGCGGCGCGTCGTTCGCCGGTCCGCCACCTCGATCCTCGTCTCCAAGTTCCCCGAAGGGTTCGCCGCGCGCCTCCACGAGACGATCGACCACCTGCCCGGGATGTTCGACGATGCCCTCGTGGCGGATCGCTTCGCCCAATTCGCGGCGGCCGAGCCGGACCGGCTGCGCGCCGAGTCCTGGCGGCTCGCCGTCAACTCGATCCTTGCTGAAGACGCCGCCCGTGAGGGCCTCCATCCGGATGCCGTCGCCGAGGTCCGCGCCGGGGTCGATTCAGTCGCCGGCCTGCTCGATTCCATCCTCTGGACGAGCCCTGCCGGCCCGGAGCCCCACCCTCCCGCGCGTTCCGAGCTCGAGGCCTACCGCGACACCCGCGCCAGGATGGACGCCGAGCGCGGGCTGTTCACCCGGCATTACGGCTTCTTCGAAGGCATCCCGGTCGAGAACCACTGCCCGGGCTCGCAGGTGGCCCGGCGGCTCTTTGCCCAGGCATGGGCAATCATCACGACCGCCCCGCCCTGACGCAGCCCACGGCGCCCGCATGCCAGGGGCAGCAAACGCATGCACCTAACGCACACCCCACGTCCCAGGCGCGCGCGTCAGCAAGCGCGGCAATATCCCTCCCCGGACAGCCTGTCCCCCCCCCGTTCCATAGCCGGTCTGGCCGACCGCCAAAGGTATGTTCGAAAGAGCCGAGACAAGAAGTCGCGTGGGCGGAAACAGTCCTTTGTACGCCAACAAGTCCCCTGGGGAGCTCGCTCGTGGAGTACGTCTCGAAACAATGGATGAAGAGGTCGGCAGGCACCCGCCACGGCGCTCGGCCAGAGGTCCGGGTATCTAGCTAGAGAGCGGCGGTGTGGAACCATCGGGGGGCCATGGCGTCCCAGTCACTCGCCCCACCTTGTCACCACGTCGATGGAGGTCTCACCCCAAAATGTTGTCAGCGCATCATTGGCAAAGAACACTAGCAGGCGACCGCAACTCTCGCCGCTGGACGGCTGGTTCCGAGGCGTCAGACTGAATCGGGCCGTTCCCTCCCCGACGCTAATCGGTTCATGGGACCAGAATGTGGCGATGTCGCAGTCGGGCCTTCCCACGATCGTTGCCGTTGTTCCATGGTCGCCCGAATAGCTGTAGTCAACAGTGATCTCAAACTGCACGAACATATCTGCATTAGGAGGAATCCGCTTAATTCGTACGTTACTGAGGCGGTTTTCCGCCGGTAAGAGCGTCGGCGCTGTCGTCGGAGATGCTGGCTGAGCAATCGCCGTCGGAAGGCTGGTCGCTGACCCCGTTGGCGTCAAAGCTGGACCTACCGCGGGTGTTGACCGTTGCATGTGGGTCTCCGGCGCCGGAGTACGATCTGCAGTCGTGTGATCCGCTGAACATGCTGCAGTCGCCGCACACACCGCGCCCAGTGTTGTCACAATGACGGTAACGCCTATATGCCGAGTCAGCCGTGGGGGCACCAGGTAGTGGGTCACACGAACTGGATCGATCCGCAGCAGGAGCACGCCACGCGCAATGGTCTTCTGGCGAAGGCATAATCTTTGCATACGACAATACAGAGATTACCTTCTGATGTCATCGATAATTGCCATTATTGTTTCACCACTTCGATTACAATGTTGCACCCGGAACCATCTTCAATGACTCTGACTTTGCGGGCAACATTTTGTTCCCATGCGGCAACAACTTCGGCTTTGTTAGCTGCCGGAAGGCCCCTTTCCTGCAAATGCTGTTCGATCAGTATTTCCACACCCGCTCGGAGACTCTTGGCAAAGACTTCAGCTGATACACTCTCTTCCGCCTCAGCGAAAACACTAACCTCGGCATATATTGTCGCTATTTGCCCAGCTAGAGTGAATTTATTGGGGTTCTTACTGTATAAAAGAAAAGACTGGTCAGCGAACGCATGTATGGGCTCAACCGGACAAGAACCATGAGGAATACTCTTGTCTCTATACACATCGGATAGACCGGTCTTAATCTCATCAAGGTCCGATATCGGCTCAATAGGTTCTGCTGTAGGTGGCGATGTTGGTGGTGGCTCTGAAGTCTCAGTTGGGGTGGCCGCTAAAGTCGTGGCCGAAGGTGGCGACCCGACGGCCGCGTCACTCTTCTTGTCGTCGCCACCGCAGGCCGAGAAGGCCCAACCGGCCAGGACCACGAGGACCAGATTCTTCTTCATTCCAAGCGAACTATATGCGGGTGTCCCACTTGCAGGCCAGGGCCCAGGGAAGAGCCCCTAAGTGAAGCGCGCCACGCGCCCCCAAGCGCCGGCGTGGGCGACCGTATGCGTGGTAGTCCCATAGCGGCGGAAGTACCAGTTCCCGTCTTGACCGGACACGCGCTTACGGGTGAAGGTTCGGCACGAACAACCGAGTTATTTGAAGACGAGCGAAGCCTTTGTACGCCTTGGGAGGTTTGCGATGGAGGTCGTGCGAGCGTTCCGAATCTGGTGGCTACCGAGCAGGGATTCGAACCCAGACCAAAGGCTCTGAAGTCCGTTGATCGGTTGCTAGCAGGAGGCGAACTCCACGCGGGCTATGCATCGGCAGTTCGCCCGCAACGCACGCGCAGCGTGGGAATCGAGGCCGAAGATGTCTCTCCGGCCAGCCCGCCTTAGCGCGGCGCCTTCGCCGCCATCCCCGCCGCGATCTCCTTGCGCACCTTAGCTACCGCCTCCGCGTCATTGCTGATCGCGTACACGATCGCGACCACCCGCCCGAAGCGGTAGGCATCGGTGTAGACCAGGTTCCCCTGCGGGTCCGCCTTCGTCGTTACATAACTGCGCGACTCGTCGGCCTGGTAGACCGCCGCGCCTTCCTGCTGGGTCGCGTTCGGGCCGAACAGGTCGGGCGGGGGATTGCGCAGAGCTTCCGCAATCGAGCCGTATTGCTTCGCCGCTGCCTCAACATCGGCGTGCATGTTGACCTCGACGCGGATGGAGCCAACCGCGCCCGGCCCTCCGTACACGGCGTAGTGGGCATCCTGGTTGCTGGTTGCGCCCGGAACGCGCCCCGTCTCTCCCAGTGCGAATCCCGCACCGGACAGATCGGGGATGAGCTCCGCCGCCGTGTTGGCCTTCGCGGGCGCGTCCTCATCGTTGCCATCGCCACAAGCGGCGAAGGCGCCAACGCTGGCGAGCGCGAGGAGGATTAGCGCAGCGCCGCGCACCGCGAGATTACCTCCGCGCACTGTTCGGGTGGGAGCATGTCGGTACTGATGCACAGGTCGTATGAACTCGGGCTTAGCCATCCTGATTCGTAGAAGCGGCGGAAATAATCCAGCCGTTCGTGGTCGGTCCTTTCGATGATTTTGAGCGCTTCCTTCTCATCAACGCCCATGCCGGCCCGGATCCGCCGGACGCGATGCTGCGCCGATCCAGTCACCAGCACCCGTAAGGTATCGAACCGGTCGCGAAGGATCACCTGCGCCGCGTGCCCGACGATCACGCAATCACCCTGGGTGGCGAGATCGCGGATCACATCCTCCACGAACCCGCGGTAGTCAGCCGAAGTGAAGAGCGGGCTGGTCGAAAGTGGCACCGGGTCGGCCCAGGCTGCCACGGGCATGCTCGGATTGCGCGCGAGCGCTTCGAGAAGGCGGGTCAGCAGCGGTGGCGTGTGCTCGGCCTCGCTCACCGTCTCCGGCGAGACGCCGGCCTCTTCGGCCGCGCGCTGGATGACCTGGTAATCGATGAAGCGGAGCCCGAGGCTGGCGGCGACGGCCTGGGCAACCTCTTCTCCGCCAGTGCCAACCTGCCTCGAAATCGTTACAACGCGGGTGTTCACGGTAGGCCCTCCGGGCATGTTGCGCGGATTGTAGTGGACAGACCGCTATTAGCGCGTCAACAGTGCCTGCAACGAAGAAGGCCCGCACGTGTGCGGGCCTTCTTCAAAGCGGGTGGTGCCTGAGTAGTTGCAGGCGGGATGGCTGCCCGCCGTCAGGCCTCAAACGGGTAGGCCACGCTTTCGAAGCGGGCCATCAGGTAGGGATCGAACCGCGTGCCGGCAAGGCCACGCATCACTTCGGCTGCATCGGCGAGCGACATGGCGCGCCGGTATGGCCGCTCGCTTGTCAGTGCATCGAATGCTTCGCACATGCCGATGACCTGGGCTTCGGCTGGCACCTCGGCGCCTTCGAGCATGCCGGGATAGCCCTTGCCATCGATTCGCTCGTGGTGGCAGCCGACCCACCAGGCGGCCGCGCCCAGCCCTGGAATCTCGCTCAGGATGTCGCGTGCGTAGGCCGGGTGCAGCTGCATCATCGCCATCTCGTCGACGCTCAGGATGTCCGGCTTGCTCAGGAAGTTCGCGGGCACCCCGAGCGTGCCGATGTCCTGCAGGAGCGCCGCGACCTTCACCAGGTCGGCTCGCCTCTCGGTCATGTCGCAAGCAAGGGAGACCCGCCGGGCAAGATCGGCGACCCGGCGGCCGCGCCCGGGCTCGCGCGCGTTGCGTTCATCCACCACGTCGCTAAAGACGGCGAGGAAATCGAACAGCTCGTCGCGGGCCATGAGCCCGCCGTAGTCGAGCGCCATCAGGGTCGCTGCCAGGTCGTTGTCATAAAAGCCGAGCCAGAAGTCATCCCGCCCGGCAACTTCCGCCATCTTCGCGGCAAGTTCCGGGTCGACTTCGCTGCCGCCCATTTCTTTCACGAGGGCCGGGCCGCGGCGCCGCATCATCAGCGGCGAACCTTCGGCGTCGATCATCGACTCGAAGCGGTCGGCCAGGGCGACGATCCGGCTGACCAGCGGGGCCTGTTCGCCCGAACCATCCCAGCACTCGTGGTGGGATGCCACGGCCCGGACGACCGCCTCGCCGAGGCCGAGCTTCCGGACAATGCCGGCGCCGAGCTCGCAATGGCGGGCGACTGCTTCAACCACCTGGGCCCAGTTCCCCGAAGGAATGGTGGCCAGGGCATCGCCCGGCAAGGATGAGTTGCCCCCGGCAATGATCTTTGCCCCGCGGGAGGTATCGAATCGCGGCAGGTGGCCGGTGGCCGCCATGCCCGCATCGTGCAGGAGGCAGCCGAAATAAACGTCTTCCCTGTCCTTGCCCTGCATCCCCAGCTCGCCCGCGAGGAAGATGCCGATATAGGCGACGCGCTGCGCATGGCCCGGGCGGCGGCCCTCGGCAAGGTCAAACGCGCGGCTCAGTGCGGTCAGCACGGT
>Ga0138256_10002722_pt1 | contig 18864 bp, 14 predicted proteins | sample KNB2016incub_MG_FD_105486 | JGI IMG/M metagenome (GOLD analysis project Ga0138256, IMG submission 105486) | Active sludge microbial communities from wastewater in Klosterneuburg, Austria - KNB2014incub_MG | ecosystem: Engineered > WWTP > Activated sludge > Unclassified | place: Austria... | reverse complement strand
GTGAACATGCTTTCGGCCAGACGCTTGGCGATGGTCTTGCGCATCTGGCTCACGGGCACTTCCGTGAAGCGCTCCTCCTGCGGCACGAACTGCGCCATGCTCGCGTTGGTGAACTGCTCGATGTCCTGCTTGGTGATACGGCCATCCGGACCGGTACCGCGCACACGCTTGATGTCGATGCCCTTCTCTTCAGCCAGGTGCTTCGCGAGGGGACTGGCCTTCACACGCCCATTGCTTTGAGCAGGTGCTGCTGCCGGTGCCGCAGCGCGGACCGGAGCGGGTGCGGGAGCAGGAGCTGCTGCGGGCTTCGCGGCTTCCTTGGGCGCTTCGGACTTCGGTGCGTCCGCCTTGGGTTCTTCTGCTTTGGGCGCCGCAGCAGTCTCTGCCTTCGGCGCTGCGGACGCCGACTCCGCTAGCAGTTTGCTGATGTCCTCCCCGGGCTTCCCGAAGATAGCGAGTACCGAATCCACGGGAGCGGCCTGACCTTGCGGCACACCGATGTGGAGGAGCGTTCCATCAAGATAGCTCTCGAACTCCATCGTGGCCTTGTCGGTCTCGATCTCGGCCAGGATGTCACCGCTCTTCACGGCGTCGCCCACTTTCTTGTTCCCCTTCGCGACGACACCCTCGGTCATGGTGTCGCTCAACTTGGGCATGCGCACGATCTCGGCCATGGTCAGTCCTTTTCAAAGGGATAATCCTCCTGCTTGTACACGTCCGTCCACAGCTCCCCGGGCGCGGGCGACGGGCTCTCCTCGGCGAATTTCACCGCTTCCTCCACCTCCTTCTTCGCCGCGGCGTCCATGGCGTCCAGTTCGGCTTCCGTGGCCCACTTCTTCGCCAACAGGGTGGCGCGCACGCCTTCAATGGGGTCCTGCTTCTTGTATTCCTCCACTTCCTCCTTCGTCCGGTACTTCTGCGGATCGCTCATGCTGTGGCCGCGATACCGATAGGTGCGTATATCCAGCAGGATGGGACCCTTGCCCGCGCGCACATGGGCGCAAGCGTCGCTGATGGCGCTGTGAACGGCCTCGCAGCTCATGCCGTCCACGGCGATACCGGGCATGTCGTAGCTCTCGCCCAGCGTGCTCAGGTCGTGCACGTTGCTGGTGCGCTCCACGCTGGTGCCCATCGCGTAGTTGTTGTTCTCGATGATGAAGATGACCGGGAGCTTCCAGGTCATCGCCATGTTGAAGGTCTCGTGCAGGATGCCCTGCCGCGCGGCGCCATCGCCGAACATGCAGAGCGTCGCATGGTCCTCACCGCGGTACTTGTCGGCAAAGGCGATGCCGGCACCCAGACCGATCTGCCCGCCCACGATGCCGTGGCCGCCGAAGAGGTTGCGCGCCTTGTCGAAGTAGTGCATGCTGCCCCCTTTGCCCTTGCTGGTGCCGGTGCTGCGCGCGTACAGTTCCGCCATCACCCGCCCCGGTTCTTCGCCGAGCACCAGCGGATGCGCATGATCCCTGTATCCGGTGATGATCCGGTCCGTGGGGCGGATCGCGGTGACCATGCCTGCGAGCACGGCCTCCTGCCCGATGTAGAGGTGGCAGAACCCGCCGAACTTCTGCATGGTGTACAGCTGCCCGGCCTTCTCCTCGAAGCGGCGCATGAGGATCATGTCCTTGAACCAGCGCAGGTACATGTCCTTGCCCGGCGCGGCGGGCGGCGGGGCCTTCTTTTTCGTGGCGGTCGTGGTGGTGCTCATCGGGCGATGCGGCAAAAATATCCGGCCATCGCGGGCTACGCGCGCTTGCGGCGCTTGCTGCCCGGCAGGTGCCCGGCGTCGAAGGACAGGGGCAGCAGGGTGTCCACGCTGAACATCTCGAACACCGGGCCGCGCGTGATGCCCATGAGCAGGCGGATGGGCCCCTCCTGGCGGCGCTCCTGTTCCACCAGCGCCTGGCGGCAGATGCCGCAGGGCGTCACCGGCTTCTGGCCGCGCACCTGGGGCACCACGATCGCCATGCTCTCCACGGTGCCTTTCGGTTTCACCGACATGGCCGCATGCAGGGCCGTGCGCTCCGCGCAGATGCCCGCCGGGTAGCTGGCGTTCTCCTGGTTGTTGCCGGTGACCACACGGCCATCGTCCATGCGCAGGGCGGCCCCCACCTTGAAGCGGGAATAGGGTGCATAGGCGCTGCGGGCGGCCTTGGCGGCGAATTCGAGGAGTTGACGGTCCTCCTTCGGGAGCGCCTTCCACGAGGCGTGCTGCGAATAGTGGAGGGCGATCTTGCGGTGGTTGCTCATCCTTCGCGAAAAGGTCGCCGAATGTAGTCCTCGGCCACGCTCGCACCGCACCCGGCGTCCGGCAGGCGCTCCCGCCTAAATTCGCCACCCCCGCAATGAGTACCGTGCCCGCTCTGGAGGAACGCATCGCCCGTTTCGCGCCGATCACCCTGGCCGAGATGGACAACGTGAAGTTGCAGGCACGGGTGGATACCAAATACGTCTTCGGGGAACGCGACATGCCCATGGTGCTCGACGCCCTGTTGCCGCATTACCGCCTGCTGGAGGTGGACGGTGTGCGCGGAGCGGCATACAGCTCCGTCTATCTGGACACCTGCGGCCGCACGCACTACCTGGCCCACCACAACGGCCGCGTCTTCCGCCATAAGGTGCGTTTCCGCGCGTACCTCGGCAGCCCGCTGGCTTTCCTGGAAGTGAAGCGCAAGACGGGCCGGGGCGATACGGACAAGGTGCGCATGCGCGTGCCCACCATCGGTAACGCGCTCACGTTGGAGCAGGCGGACTTCGTGGCGCGGGCCACCCATGCCAACGAGGTGCTGGAGCCTGTGCTCCGCAACGACTTCACGCGGCTTACTTTCGTTCATCGCACGCGGCAGGAGCGCCTCACCATCGATGGCGGGCTGCGCTTCTCGGCAGGTGACCGGCATGCGGAACTCAACGGGATCCGCATCGCGGAACTGAAGAGTTCTGGCAGCGCGATCGGCTCACCCTTCACCGCGCTGATGCGCTCGCTCGGCCACCGGCCCGCTGGCATGAGCAAGTATTGTGTCGGCCTCAACCTGCTGGGCCTGGCACCCAAGACCAACGCCTTCAAACCCGTGCTGCTGCGGCTGGAGCACCTCCGCCGCGCGGCCTGAACACATGGATAACATGACCCGGATCTTCGGCATGCGCCTGTACCATCCCGACCTGTGGGAGATGCTCTTCAAGTTCGGGCTGGACGCGATCGTGCTCTTCGTGCTGATCCGTGTGATCTACTACCCGATCCACCGCAAGAAGGAGAACCTCTTCACCTACTTCGTCTTCAACGTCCTCATCTTCTTCCTCTGCGTGCTCATGAACAACGTGAAGCTCAGCATGGGCTTCGGCTTCGGGCTGTTCGCCGTGTTCAGCATCATCCGCTACCGCACCGAGCAGCTCAGCGTGAAGGACATGACCTACCTGTTCGCCGTGATCACCCTGGCGGTGATCAACGCGCTTGTGAGCAAGAAGGTGAGCATCACCGAACTGGTCTTCACCAACGGCGTCATCCTCGGGCTGGTGTACGTGATGGAGCACCTGTGGCTCACGCGGCACGAGGCCATGCGCCAATTGATCTACGAGAAGGTGGAGCTGATCCGGCCGGACAAGCGCCGGGAACTGCTGGCCGACCTGGAGCAGCGCCTCGGCATCAAGGCCAGCCGGGTGGAGATCGGCCGCATTGACCTGCTGCGCGACACGGTACAGCTGCGCGTGTTCTTCTTCGAGGACGAGCAGGGCTTCGGCAGCTTCATGGAGGCCCCGCCGGACAACGACGACTGACCGGGCCACCCGATCACGCCTTCACGATCAGCGCAATGGCGTGCGCGCACACGCCCTCCTCGCGGCCCACGTAGCCCAAGCTCTCGCTGGTGGTGGCCTTGATGGACACGGCGCTCTCCTCCACACCCAGGAGCGCGGCGATGATGGCCCGCATGGCCGGGATATGCGCCTTGATCTTCGGGCGTTCGAGCAGCAGTGTGCTGTCCACATTGCCCACGGACCAGCCGTTCTCTTTCAACAGTTCTGTCACCCGGCGGAGCAGGTCCTTGCTATCGGCGTCCTTCCAGCGGGCGTCGGTATCGGGGAAGTGGTGGCCGATATCACCCAGGCCCGCAGCACCCAGAAGCGCGTCGCAGATGGCGTGCAGCAGCACGTCGGCATCGCTGTGGCCGAGGGCACCCTTCACGTGCTCGATGCGTACGCCGCCGAGCCAGAGCGCACGGCCCTCCACCAGGCGGTGGATATCGGTGCCGGTGCCGGTGCGGAAGGTCATTCCACGTCCTCGTCCTTCTTCTTCTTCGCCTTGCCGTCGAAGTTGAAGCCCAGCGTGAAGCGCAGCGTGTTGGCCAACGGACTGCGCTGCGTGTTGGCGATCAGGTAGCTGAAATCGAGCGAGAAGATGCTGTACCGCACGCCCAGGCCCATGGTGATGTACTGGCGGTTGCCCTTGGTGCGGTGCTCGTAGAAATACCCGGCCCGGAAGGCGAACTGCCGGGCGTACCAGTACTCGAAGCCGCCGCCGAAGTTGATCTCGCGCAATTCCTCGCGCAACTTGCTGCCCTTGAGCACCTCATAATCCGTGGTAAGGTCCCCGGGCGCATCGCTGAAGGAGCCGATGATGCCGGCCGCCACCCCGCGCGTGGGGTCCTCGCCGCTCAGGATCGTATCGCCCGTGGCGTTGTAGATGGGCGGCGTGGGCACCAGCAATTTGTTCACGTCCACGTTGATGGAGAGGCGGTTGAACTTGTCGAAATCCATCGTGAGGCAGGGCCCCAGGCGGAGGTTGATGGGTATGAAATCACGACGGGCGGCGTCGCTGTAGCTCATCTTGGCGCCCATGTTGGAGATGTTCACCCCGAAGGCGAAGATCCCGTCGATGTCGCCCAGTTCCAATTGCGGCTTCTGGTAAAGGAAGGACACGTCGGCCGCTACGCTCTGGCCGGCCTTGGTGTTGGCGCCGCTCACGTTGAGGCCGCCGGTGAGGTTGCTGTTGATGTAGCGCAGGGCGATGCCCCCGGAGAACACATCGCTGAACTGTTGGGCGAAGGCCACGTCCACCGCGAACTCGGCCGGCTTGAAGTCACGGATCACCTGCCCGTTCACATCGGTGAAGGTGATGCTGCCGAGATTGAAGTAACGCAGCGAGCCGCCGATGGCCGAGCGCTTGTTCTTCAGTTTGCTGTAGGCGGCCACATAGGCCAGGCTCATGTCGGGCACCAGGTTGCGCAGCCAGGGCGAAATGGAGATCTTGATCTCGCTCTTGTTCTCGGCGAAGGCCAATTTGCTCGGGTTCCAGTGGATCGCGTTGGCATCCGCGGGAAGGGCCACGCCCGCATCGCCCATACCGCCCGAGCGGGAATCGGGCCCGATCATCAGGAACGGGACGGCGGTGGTGATGGTGTTGAGCCGCTCCCCGCATTCCTGCCCATAGATCTGGCTCAGGCAATCGGTGCTCACGCCTTGCGCACTGATGGAGGTGGCCGAACAAAGGAGGCCCGCAGCGGCGGCGTACCGGTAAAAGGTCATGACTTCGGGGACAGGGGGGCGTTTCAGGAAAAGGACGGCGAATATACGCGCGGCCCCCGGGGTTTATTGTGTTGCACGTAGATGGATTGCCGCGTTGCGGGTTACGGGTTGGCACCACGGAACGCGCAACCCGCAACGCGGCAACCTACCTCCCTTACCGCAGGATCACCAGCTTGTCCACGTGGTCGGCTGACTCTCCACCGAGGGTGGCAACGCTGAGACGGTAGACGTACACTCCCCGGGCCAGCTTGTCGCCGGCATCGTCCAGCCCGTCCCAGGCCATGGGTTCGGACCGGTATCCATCGCATTGCAACTGGCGGTTCAGCGTCTTCACCAAGCGGCCCGCCACCGTGAACACCTGCACCTGCACGTCCATGGTGTTGCAGGGGCGGTTGTGCTCGAAGAAGAACTGGGTGTTCGTGGTGAAGGGATTGGGGTAATTGAGCACATGCTCCAAGGCCATTTCGGCGCTGGGTGCCACTACGAAATCGAGGCTCTTCTGGCTGCTGTTGTTGAACACGTCCCAGGCCTTCAGGTCCAGGGTGTGGGTCCCTTCGGAAAGGCCACTGAGGCGGTACCGCACGGTGCCTCTCTTGTAGGTGTCCTTGTCGGCCTCGTACACGTCGTTGAGCACGATGGCGTTCTCGGTGCTCTGGTCGATGACCGCCGTAAGGTCGTGCCCGATGCTGCTGCCGAGGGTGTTGATGCCGTTGTCGTCGTGCAATTTGGCCAGCAGCAGCGGCTTTTCATCGGTGATACCACCCGGAACGAAGGTCTCATCGTTCATGTAGAGCTCGATCACCGGCCCGTTGGCGTCCGCCAGGGCGTTCGGGTCCGAAGCGCCCACAAGGGGTGTGTTGTCATAGCCGCACGCGTTCTCCGTGAGGCTCTCCGCGTACACACTGATGCGCCCCGGGCCCACCGCGTAGTTGATATCCTGCGGTACAACGAAGGTGGAGCTGAATTGGCCGTTGGTCACCGTGGCCCGGCCCCGGTAGATGATGTTCTTGCGGAGGGTGTAGTTGTATGGCCCGGCGCAATGGTCATTGTCCAGGGTGCTCAGGGCCGTTACCTTGTCGAACACGGTGGGCAGCACCGTGCCGTTGAAATCGGTGAGGACCTGCCCAGTGGTATCCGTTACCTCTCCGGTGATACGCACCGTGGCACGGGCCATCAGGGTGTCCAGTTCGTTGCCCAGCGTGTCGGTGACGGTCGTGATGCGGGCGTTCTGGCGGGTCATGGCGAGCCGCACCGATGGATCGCCGAGCAGGGCGAAGTTGCGGTAGTTGCCCTCGCCCGCCACGTCCACCTTGGTCCGGCGGTAAATGTCGCCGAAGCGCTCCGGCCTGCCGTTCTCATCGTGGCGCTCGAACACGTGCGTGTAGAAATCCATGGCGAGGTTGTGGTTGGCACCGCTGTAGGCGATGCGCGTGGTGGTCATCAGGCCGATGCCGCCGCCATTGGGGTTGAGCATCACGTACTCCCCGGCCGAGGTGCGCGCGGGGTCGTCCCAGCGGGTGAATTCGCAGGTGGCCGTGACGAACAGCGGCAACCGGTCGTAGTTGCTCCAGGCGAGGATGGTCTCCACATCCAACAGACGCTCGTGCGCCCAGCCCACCTCACCGCCGTGGCCCACGTAGTTCACCACCAAGGCACCTTTCTGTACACGGGACCGCAACACCTCCTGGGCCTCGGGGTAGCGCTCGCCGCCCGGGGTGCTCACCTGCACGTAGGTGTCCAGATAGATCTTGTTGATGTTCAGGCAGGGCCGCGTCGCTTCCACCGCGTTCGCGAGGATGTTGCTGTTGTTCATGTGGATGTGGTTGTCACAACCGTCCCCGGTCTGGTCATCGCTCACGAAAACGGCCCAGTTGCGCCAGTCGGCGGCCCCGCCGTCGGATCCGCTGGAGCATGAGGTGCTCAAGGCGGTATTCAGCATCAAACGATCGTAGTTCAGGATCTTGTCCACCACTTCCCGCGCTTGGGTCAAGTTGCTGACCGGCAGGCGGCCTACGCCCACGTCCACCACATCGGCGTTGGCCTCGCCCTCGTTATCGTCCAGCAGGCAGAAGTAATCGTCCGTGGTGAAGCACGAGGACGGGATCCACGAATCGTAGGATTGATAAGAGGGGATCCAGTTCTGGTTGCTGCCCACGGTGCTGATGTTGTTGTACGAGCCGTCGCCGAAGAGCAGCAGGTAGCGCGGCATCAGCTCCGGGTCCGATCCCGCACGGTCGTATAGCATCTTCATGAACCGCTTGATGGCGGTGCCGTCGCGCTGGCCGCTGCTGAACTCGTTGTAGATCTCCTGGGGCGTTACCATCCGTACCGACAGGCCCTCCTCCATGCGGCGGTCGGCCAGCCGCTGCGCCTGGTTCCGGAACACATCAGGGCACACGATCACCAGATCGGCCTGCCCCGTACCGTGCAGGTCCTGGTTGGCCACGGGCCCGATGGCCACTGGTGTGAGGAACCCGCTGTTCTTGAAAGCGATGAACTCGCGCAGAGTGTCCGTGGCCATGCGGAAGATCTTCTGGGAGCCATTCTCCGAATAGGCCACGTTACCGGTATTCCACGGTTCGGTGATGTCCCAGATGCGGGTGACGCTGGAAGCCTGGTCCAGGGTGAATTCGCCCACCCGGCCCGCACCCACACTGGCCGGATCGCGGAAGCGCATCTGGTCATTCGCCATCCGCAGGTCGCGGCGGCAGTTCAGTTCCAGGAAATTCATCCAGCCGACCGAACTGATGTCATCGGCCCCATCGAAGGCCACGCTCACCTGCAGGTTGGAGGCGGACGCCGAGCCACAATAGGTCTTCACGGTCTGCCTCGCGTACGGCCCCGCATAGTGGCCGTTGACATTGGTGTCTTGGAAGGCGAAGGCCTGCCCGTTCACCGTCATGTTCCACGTGCTCAGGGCCGGTGCGATCGTCCGGCTCAGCACATCGATCCGTACGCACCAGGGCTCCGTGCTGCGCAGGTTGGGTACGCTGAAGTTGTAGTTGTACGAGGGGGTCTGGGCGTTGTAGGTGTCACCCACCCAGGTACGCCCGCTTTTCAGCAGGTTCACCAGGTCCCGGTCTATCGTTTGCCGGTCGGCGAAAGCGCTCACCTGGTCCGTGGCCGGGTCCGTGGAGAGTGCGGCATTCACCACGCGCTTGGGCTCCTCGATGTCCAGCCCAACGAAGTAGCAGGCGGAGTCCGAGTACGTGTTCTTGGTGTGCTCGAACCGCTCATCCGTGGCGTTCCAGGCCCAGTCTTGGGCGCTGGAAGCATAAAAGAGGATGTAGTCGTTCGGCCCGAACTGCCCATCGCCACCGTCCACCACCTCGATGGCGTTGGTCAGCAGGTCGTTCGCTGGCAGATGGCTACCCACATAAGGAAGCAGGCCTGCGTGGTTGCCGTACAGGTTGATGCGGTCCGAGGCCAGGCCGTTCATGTCGATCCCCAGGTCCTGAAGGAACGACCAAGTGAGCTTGTACACCCCGTCATCATGCACGGAGAAGCGGTACCAGGATCCACTGGCGAGCTTCGAATTGTCGGGGTAGCTGCCGCTGCGCAACTGCCCAGGGTGCCCCCCAGCACGGCGCTCCTCCACCAGATCGAGGCGGTATCCTACCAGCCGCTCAGTGGCGCCGGTTACCGGGTTGCGGCGATACGGGTATATGCGCACCAGCGCAAGGGGACGCTTGCGCTCCGTGGCCATCGTCACGGCCACCTCGGGTTCCTGGCGGGGCTGGCCGAGACCGGGCAACAAGGCGATATCCTCCGAAGAGAGAGCCGCATAGCGCGTTTCAGAGAGGTGCGCGGTGGCCCCGGTGGTACCCTGCGCCAAGCGCCGCACCTCTTGGATATAGGGCAGGCCCTCCCGCTCCCCGTCCCACATCATCCCGTTCATCCAACTGGAAGCGCTGCCACGTTCCCGTTCCTCCTCAGCAGGGATGGTGGCGGCGATGGCCGGGACCTTGCGGGGCTCTTCCCGGCCCGGCTCTTTCGCCGGTTGCGGCTTGGCTTGCCGGTCCTGCGGAACAGCTACCTGCCCCTGCGTGGTGATGGCCAGCGCGAAGAGAAGGACCAGGGTATTCAGTGAACGGCGGTACATCAGGGTATCAGGGTTGCTGTTCATGGAAGCGGACGAAGCTATGGCCTGGCACGACGGGGCCGTTACCCCCACGTTGCCGTGCATTGGGAACATGGCCGCCCGGGTGCGGGGAAACCTTGAGCGAAGCGAAAAGAACGGGCAGGCGTGGAGAACACTTTCAACAGGTTTTCAACAGCGTATCTCCGGAACCATTACATTCGGCCCTCGTGTTCTGGAACACACGACCAACGTGCATGGTCCCGCCTTATTGCGGGGACCGTGGCGCGAACCCTGACCGGAAGCGATCCGTATACTTGGCGCTTGTACCGGGCGATGAAACGGATGAGAGCATGATGAGAAGGACCATGGGGCGCGCCGCCCTCTGGCTGGCATTGTTGGTGGCAGCGCCGCTCTCCGCGTGGGGGCAGGATCCGCAATTCACCCAATTCTACGCCAACCCGCTGTACCTGAACCCGGCCTTCGCGGGCACGGCACGCTGCCCGCGCGTGATACTGAACTACCGCAACCAGTGGCCGGCCCTCTCGGGCACGTTCGTTACCACCAGCGCCAGTTATGACCAGGACGTGCGGGGCATCCTCGGCGGCCTCGGCCTGCTGGTCACCAACGACCAGGCCGGCAAGGGCACGCTCACCACCACCACCGTCAGCGGCATTTATTCCTACACGCAGGCCATCAGCCGCAAATTCTCCATCAAGGCCGGGTTCCAAGCCACCTACTTCCAGAAATCCCTGGACTGGAACAAGCTCACTTTCGGCGATATGATCGACCCGAACCGAGGCTTCATCTACCAGACGAACGATGTACCGCGCGGGGGCAAAGTGAGCAACGCCGACTTCTCGGCCGGGATCCTGGGCTACTCGGACATCTTTTTCGTCGGCTTCGCTGCGCACCACCTCACCCAGCCGAACGAATCGCTCATCGTGGGCACCAGCAAGATGCCCATGAAACTCACGGCCCACGCCGGGGCCGCCATTCCCCTGGGCCAACGCGGCAAGTACGGCACGGCCAAAACGAAGATCTCCCCCAACGTGCTGTACATGCAGCAGGCCGCCTTCCGCCAGTTGAACTTGGGCCTGTACGTTGACCACGGCCCCATCATCGCGGGGGTGTGGTACCGCTCCAAGGACGCCTTCATCGCCCTCATCGGTTTCCATACCGACCGCCTGAAGTTCGGGTACAGCTACGACGTCACCACCAGCAAGCTCACTACCGCGACCGCCGGCTCCCACGAGGTGAGCCTCACGCTCCAGTTCAACTGCAAGAAAAAACGCCGCCGGGTACGTACCGTGCCCTGCCCCACGTTCTAAGAAGCATCCATACCCGCGTGATCAGGACGCGGAACACCACAGGCCATGAACAAACACCTGCACATCGGGATCCTCATCGCCGGAGCGGCGCTGTTGAGCGGCTGCCAGTTCGAGAAGAGCGGCGCCACGGGGTGGAACTACAACGACTCCAAGAACGGCGGCTTCGAGAAGGCCCCCTTCATGGAGCAGGAGAACGGCCCGGGCCTCATCCTCGTGGAGGGCGGCCAGTTCACCATGGGCCGCGTTACCGACGACCTCACCCACGACTGGGACAACATCCCGCGCACGGTCACCGTGTCCTCCTTCTATATGGACGAGGTGGAGGTCACCAATTTCTACTGGCTCGAATACCTCTACTGGCTGGACCGCGTGTACGGCGCCGACTTCCCCGAAGTGTACAAGAAGGCCCTGCCCGACACCCTGGTGTGGCGCAGCAAGCTGGCCTTCACCGAGCCCTACACCGAATACTACCTGCGCCACCCGGCCTACCGCGACTACCCCGTGGTGGGCGTCAACTGGCTACAGGCGAACGACTACTGTGCCTGGCGTACGGACCGCGTGAACGAGGTGATCCTCATCCGCGAGGGGCTTTTTGAGCACTACCCGAACCAGATCAACGAGGACCACTTCACCACCGACAGCTACCTGGCGGGCCAGTACGAGAGCGGCAAGAAGGTGGACGGCGTGCAGGACTTCAACCCCAACAAGGACACGCGCAACATCAAGATGGAGGACGGCGTGCTGTTGCCGCGCTACCGCCTGCCCACGGAGGCCGAGTGGGAGTACGCCTCGTACGGGCTGGTGGGCAACACCGTGGACGAACGCATCGTGGAACGGCGCATCTACCCCTGGAATGGTCACTGGGTGCGCTATGACAGCCGCAAGAAGGGCGGTGCCTTCTACGGCGATTTCCGCGGCAACTTCATGCGCGGCCGCGGGGACTACATGGGCGTGGCCGGCAGCCTGAACGACAACGCCGACATCACCGCCCCGGTGTTCAGCTACTGGCCCAACGATTATGGCCTGTACAACATGGCCGGCAACGTGAGCGAGTGGGTAATGGACGTGTTCCGCCCTTTGAGCCCGGAGGACAAGGATGATTTCCGCCCCTTCCGCGGCAACGTGTTCAAGACCAAGGTGCTCAACAGCGATGGCGGCATCAAGGACAAGTACGACAAGGTGATCTATGATGTGGAGGGGATCAAATATTGGCTCGAGGAGTTCCAGAAGCGCATGGAGGGCCGCTTCACCGAGGAAGAGGGCAAGCTCATGGAGGACCTCATGACCAAGGTCAACCAGGCCCAGGAGTTCCTCACCACCCGGAAGCCCGACCCCGCACAACAGAACATGCAGGACATGGTGGACCTGATCAAGGGCCAGGACCTGGAGATCTGCCCCAAATTGCTGGCCGGCATCAGCGACTACCAGAGCGAGCAGCCCGGGGAGGTGCAGCAGCGGAACGTGACCGTGGAGGAGAACATCGACCGCCGCAACTACCAGGAGAGCGACAACATCGACTTCAAGGACGGCGACCTGGAAAGCAGCATTTATTACGTGCAGGGCGAGGAACCGGAAAACGGTGGCATGTACGCCAATTCCGGTGAGACCATCCAGGACTACCTCACGCTGATCAGCGACCATGCCCGCGTGTACAAGGGTGCCAGCTGGGCCGACCGCATCTACTGGGCCAACCCCGGCACGCGCCGCTACCTGGACGAGCGCCAGAGCACGGCCACCATCGGCTTCCGCTGCGCCATGGTGCGCGTGGGCAGCCCCGTGGGCCTGGGTGATGACAAGCGCCGCAGCAAGTTGAAGAAGTAACGCCCGATCGTTCACCGATCCCGCATCCACGATCCCCCGCTGGCGCGGGGGATCGTTCATTTGTGACATGGCCGACATCGCCCGCCTGCACGCCGCCTTCCTCACCACCACCGGCGTTTGTACCGACACCCGGAAGCTGAGGAAGGGCGCGATGTTCTTCGCGCTCAAGGGTCCCAACTTCAACGCCAACGCCTTCGCCGCGCAGGCGCTGGAGGCCGGGTGCGCCTTCGCCGTCGTGGACGACCCCGTAGTGGCCGCCAACGATCGCTTCTTTCTGGTATCCGATACGCTAAGGGCCCTGCAGGACCTGGCCCGCCACCACCGCCGCACCTTCAACATTCCCGTTCTGGCCATCACCGGAACCAACGGGAAAACGACCACCAAGGAGCTGATCCACGCGGTGATGGCGGCCGACCGCTCCACGCTGGCCACCGAGGGCAACCTCAACAACCACATCGGCGTGCCGCTCACCCTGCTCCGCCTGGGCGCTGGACACCACATGGCCATCATCGAGATGGGCGCCAGCAAACCCGGCGACATCGCCGAACTGTGCGCGATCGCCGAGCCCACGCACGGCCTGATCACCAATATCGGCAAGGCGCACCTGGAGGGCTTCGGCGGGCTGGACGGCGTGGTGCGCACCAAGACCGAACTCTACGATCACCTGCGTTCGTGCAAAGGCATCGCCTTCGTGCATGGCGATGATCCCCTGTTGATGGCGAAAAGCGCCGGGCTGAAGCGGGTGACCTACGGTCTTGGAGCCGATCGCGACACCTGCGGCGGGCCGGATGATGACGCTACCCTCTATCTCCACGTCCACTTCGCCGACCGGCAACGCCGCGGCCGCCACTACTTGGAGACGCAACTGGTGGGCGCCTACAATGTGCCCAACGTGCTCGCGGCCGTATGCGCGGGGCAGCACTTCAGGGTGCCCGATCCGGTGATCGCGGAGGCCATCCGCGCCTATGCGCCCGGGAACAACCGGTCACAATTCACCGACACCGGCCGCAACCACCTCGTACTCGACGCCTACAACGCCAACCCCAGCAGCATGGCCGCCGCGCTGGAGAACTTCGCGGCCATGCCCAGCGAGCGGCCGAAGCTGGCCATCCTGGGCGACATGCTGGAACTTGGCGCCGGGAGCGCGCAGGAACACCAGGCCATCGTGTCGCTCGTGGACCGGCTGGAACTCGATGCGCTATACGTGGGCCGGGAATTCGGGAAAGCGACCGACAAGGCCGTCGCATCGGTCACCGAACTGGGCGAGCTTATGGCCGCCGGGCCGGTCACGGGCAAATTGATCCTGCTGAAGGGGTCGAACGGGATCAAACTGGGAACGATCGTACCGCACCTGTAGTACCGCACCCGGTCGACCAACGGGTGGCCGACGCCGCGCGTCAGCCCTTCAGCACCCCGCGCCCGATCACGATGCGTTGCACCTCGCTGGTGCCCTCATAGATCTGCGTGATCTTGGCGTCGCGCATCAGGCGCTCCACGTGGTACTCCTTCACGTAGCCATAGCCGCCATGGATCTGTACGGCCTCCACCGTGTGGCGCATCGCGACCTCCGAGGCGAAAAGCTTGGCCATGCTGCTGGCCTGGGCATAGTCCAGGTGCTGGTCCTTCAACCACGCGGCCTTCAGGCATAACAGGCGCGCGGCCTCGATCTCCGTGGCCATGTCCGCCAATTTGAACTGGATGGCCTGGTGCTCACTGATCGTCTTGCCGAAGGCCTTGCGCTCCTTGCTGTACGCGAGCGCCAGCTCGAAGGCCCCGCTGGCGATGCCGAGCGCCTGGGAGGCGATGCCGATGCGCCCGCCGCCCAGCGTCCTCATGGCGAAGGTGAAGCCGAAACCGTCCTCGCCGATCCGGTTGGCCTTGGGCACCTTCACGTCCTGGAACATCAGGCTGTGCGTGTCGCTGCCGCGGATGCCGAGCTTGTCCTCCTTGGGCCCCACCACGAAGCCGGGCATGCCCTTCTCCACGATCAGGCAGTTGATGCCCTTGTGCCCTTTGGCCGCGTCGGTCTGCGCCATCACGAGGTAGGTGCCGGCCGTGCTGCCGTTCGTGATCCAGTTCTTGGTACCGTTCAGCAGGTAATGGTCGCCCATGTCGATGGCGGTGGTACGCTGGCTGGTGGCATCGCTCCCCGCTTCCGGCTCGCTCAGGCAGAACGCGCCGATCCTCTCCCCTTTCGCCAGCGGCACCAGGTACTTGCGCTTCTGCTCCTCATTGGCGAACTGCTCCAGGCCCCAGCACACCAGGCTGTTGTTCACGCTCATCACCACGCTGCAGCTGGCGTCCACTTTGCTGATCTCCTCCATGGCCAGCACGTAGCTCACGGTGTCCATGCCGCCACCGCCGTATTCCGGGCTCACCATCATTCCCAGGAAGCCCAGTTCGCCGAGCTGCCGGATCTCCTCCTTCGGAAAACGCTGCTCCCGATCCCGCTCGATCACCCCGGGCTTCAACACGTTCTGGGCGAAGTCGCGGGCGGCGTCGCGCACGGCTTTCTGTTCCTCGGTGAGTTCAAAGCTGAAGCCGGCGGAGCGTGTTGCGGTAGCGTGCATGGTCGTTCTGAAGCTGGACCGCGAATGTACGGGACACGGGATGGTTGCGGGTTGGCGGTTTGTTGGGTTACTTGTTGGCGTGTTGCGTGTTCTGCCAACCGGCAACCCGCGGCACGCCAACACGGAACAACACGCCAAACCCTTCCTTTGCCCCATGCGCGTGGTGGGCGTGATGAGCGGCAGTTCCTTGGACGGGCTGGACCTGGCCTTGTGCCAACTGGAGGAGCGCGATGCGCGCTGGAGCTTCGCCATTCTGGACGCGCGAACAGTGCCTTACGATGCGGCCTTCCGCCAGCGCCTGCTGGACGCCATGCGGGGCAGTGCGCTGGACATGGCCCGCCTGCACCGCGACCTCGGCGAACGCATCGGCCAGGCCTGCTCGGATCTCCTCGCAGGGCACAACGCGGACCTCATCGCCTCGCACGGCCACACGCTCTTCCACAAGCCGGAAGAAGGGCTTACCGTGCAGATCGGTTGCGGCGCGCGCATCGCGGCCGCCACCGGCATCACCGCCGTGTGCGACTTCCGCACCGGCGACGTGGCCTTGGGTGGACAGGGCGCACCCTTGGTCCCTTTGGGCGAGCGGCTGCTTTTCCCGGAACACACCGCTTTTCTGAATATCGGCGGCATCTGCAACATCGCGCTGCACACGGCCGAGCACGTCATTGGCTACGACGTGTGCATCGGTAACCAGGCGTTGAACTTCCTGGCCGAAGAAGCCGGGCTGCCCTACGATGCGGACGGTGCGCTGGCCCGTTCCGGTGAAGTGGACGCTGAGCTGCTCGCGCGCCTGAACGCCCTGCCCTTCCATCACCAGCCGCCGCCGCGCTCCTTGGGCCGAGAATGGTTCGACGAGGAGGTACGCCCGTTGATCATGGACACCCGCATCCCGCTCGCCCACCGCCTGCGCACCGTTAACGAGCACATCGCACAGCAGACCGGCCAGGCGGTGCGCGGGCATGAAGGCCCCCTCCTCGTAACAGGCGGTGGCGCGCACAACGTTTTCCTCGTGGAGCGCATCGCATCATTCGTACCGGTAGAATTGCCCGCCAAGGAGGTCATCGACTTCAAGGAGGCACTGGTCTTCGCCCTGCTGGGCGCACTGCGCATGCGCGGGGAACCCACGGCCCTGGCCAGCGTGACCGGCGCGCGGCGGGACAGCGTGGGCGGGGCGGTGTATGCGTGCGCGCATCCCGTCCCGCAGTTGGGGCGCCTTTCAACACCGTCCACATGAAAACCGGGACCGTGCTAGGCCTCCCCGCCGAAGGCCGCATCTACTTTTGATCCGTCATGATGGGAACACAGCCGCTGGCCGCCGAAGGGATGCGCGAGGCCCTGCGCCGTTTTGAGCAGAAGGAGCCGGAGATCGTGTTCGCATGGACCGACGCCCTCACCGGCGCACGTGGATGGACGGTGATCAACAGCCTGCGCGGCGGCGCGGCGGGCGGCGGCACGCGCATGCGCAAAGGGCTCGACCGCCGCGAGGTGGAGAGCCTCGCCAAGACCATGGAGGTGAAGTTCACCGTGAGCGGCCCGGCCATCGGTGGCGCCAAGAGCGGCATCGACTTCGACCCCGCCGACCCGCGCAAGGCTGAGGTGCTCGAACGCTGGTACAAGGCCGTGATGCCCCTGCTGAAGAACTATTACGGCACCGGCGGCGACCTCAACGTGGACGAACTGCACGAGGTGATCCCCATCACGGAACGCTACGGCCTGCTGCACCCGCAGGAGGGCGTGGTGCGCGGCCACTTCGGCGCCGACGACGCCAAGGCGCAGCGGGCCATCGGCCAGTTGCGCACCGGCGTGAGCAAAAAGGTGGACGACACCGCCTATGTGCCTACGGTCGGCACCTATGCCGTGGCCGACATGATCACCGGCTGGGGCGTGGCCGAGAGCGTCCGGCATTTCTACCGGATACATGGTGGAAGCGTGAACGGCAAGCGCGTCATCGTGCAGGGCTGGGGCAACGTGGCCGCCGCAGCGGGCTACTACCTGTCCCGCCAGGGAGCGCGCATCACCGGCATCATCGACCGGGCCGGTGGGCTTATCGCGCCGGACGGGTTGAACGAGGAACAGGTGCGGACGCTCTTCACCGCCAAGGATGGCAACCGCCTGAACGCGCCCGGTCTGCTCCCCTTCGAAGAGGTGAACGCCCGCATTTGGGATACCGGCGCCGAGGTCTTCCTGCCCTGCGCCGCCAGCCGCATCGTTGCCCGCGAGCAGGTGGACCGCCTGGCCAAGGCCGGCCTGGAGCTTATCAGCAGCGGCGCCAACGTGCCCTTCGCCGACAGCGAGATCTTCTATGGCCCCATCGCCCAGCACGCAGACGGCTTAGTGAGCGTGATCCCCGACTTCATCGCCAATTGCGGCATGGCGCGCGTGTTCGCCTACTGCATGGGCGAAGGCGCCGACCTGGGCGACCGCGCCATCTTCGAGGATGTGAGCCGCACGATCGGCGCGGCCTTGGAACGCGTCCACGCCAAGCACACCGGCCGCACACACCTCACCAGCACCGCATTCGGCATCGCCCTCGAACAACTCGCTTGAAATTTCCGGGGCAGCTTCCCCGTTCCACAGTAACAACCCGCACTGATGCACTTCCCGATCCTCGCGCAGATCACCAATACCCAGGTATTACGCGACTCGCTCGCCCAGGCCACCACCACGGCCGCCACCACGCCAACGCAGGACCAGCTGAGCATTTGGGACCTCATCAGCATGGGCAGCTGGTTCATCATGGGGCCGCTCGCGCTGATGAGCCTCATCACCATCTACATCGTGATCGAGCGGATGATGGTGCTGGGCAAGGCCAACCGGGAGGACAAGGACTTCATGAACAAGGTGCGCGACTACGTGCATGAAGGGAAGATCGACAGCGCGCGCAACCTCTGCTCGCAGAGCGCAGCACCCAGTGCGCGCATGGTGGAGAAGGGCCTGCAGCGCATGGGCAAGCCCGCCCGCGAGATCGAGAGCGCCATGGAAACGGCCGGCCGCATCGAACTCACCCGGCTGGAAAAGGGGTCCTCCCTGCTGCGCCTCATTGCCCGCCTGGCGCCCATGTTCGGCTTCATCGGCACCATCATCGGCGTGATCAAGATCTTCTATGACATCTCGCTCACCGACAACATCAGCATCGCCGTCATCAGCACCGGGCTCTACCAGAAAATGGTGACCAGCGCCGGTGGCCTCATCGTGGGCATCGTGGCTTTCTTCGGCCACCACCTGGTGCACAGCATGGTGGACCGCGCCATGGACAAGATGGAGCGCACCAGCCTGGCCTTCATGGACCTGCTGCAGGAACCCACCAAATAAGCCCGCGCGATGAACCTGCGCCGCAGACATACGGAGGATGCCGAGGTCAGCACCGAGTCGCTGAACGACATCATGTTCTTTCTGCTGCTGTTCTTCCTGATCATCAGCACATTGGCCAACCCGAACGTGATCAAATTGATGCTGCCCAAGAGCGCCAACAACGAGCAGCTCGCCAAGCAGCAGGTGAACCTCGGCGTCACGAAGGACAAGCAGTACTCGATCAACAAGAAACCCG
>Ga0138256_10002721_pt1 | contig 18869 bp, 17 predicted proteins | sample KNB2016incub_MG_FD_105486 | JGI IMG/M metagenome (GOLD analysis project Ga0138256, IMG submission 105486) | Active sludge microbial communities from wastewater in Klosterneuburg, Austria - KNB2014incub_MG | ecosystem: Engineered > WWTP > Activated sludge > Unclassified | place: Austria... | reverse complement strand
GCACGGCTCCGCCCTCAATGATCCTACCGCTCAGCGGTCTACACGCTATCAGGCGCTTTGACCGCGAAAGCGGTTGTGGACTACCAGGTCCGACGCAGCGGTACCAGCAGGCGCGCGCTACTCGGACGCGGTGGGCCGAAAGCATGCAATTCGCTCAACGTGGTATGGGTCTTGCGCACGTTCTGAGCGACTTCGCTGACCGTTTCCCTCGCGGCAGCTGCAGCTTGTCTTGCATCCGCGACCTGCAGGTCGCGGGACCTACGACGATAGTGATCCATCCTGATGGTCTCCTTGTCGAACGGTGGTCGATAGCTCTTCTCGACCTTGAATGTTTCCCCAATGTAACCTCGGGGCAGGGTTGAGCATTCCCTTTCTAGCAACAAGATAAAGGCATTTAACTTCACTTGTAACCAAAAAGCACGCACTCAACCCCTAAAAAAAAGAAAAATCAGCCGAAACTGATTATTCATGAAATACTATAAGTCAGTATAGTCCTACTTTTTAAGCCTGTCAAGAGGAATTTACTGACTTCTTTGGAAGTATGTTGTCAAAATTTCTTTTGCAATCGGAGCCGCAATATTTGAGCCATCACCCGATTCTTCTACAAGTACCGTCAGAGAAATTTCTGGCTTGTCGAAAGGTGCAAATATAGTAAACCACGCATGGGGAATACCGCTTTTAAGACGCGATTCTGCTGTTCCAGTTTTACATCCAACCTCAACTCTTTGGCCCTTTGTGACAGGTTCAAATGTAAAGAACGGCCAACCTGTTCCACCCGTTTCACACGCTTTTTTCATACCTTCGCGAATTGTAGCGAGAGTTTCTTTTTCTAATTCAAGATCCTCGCAATGTGGCGTAATCTTGTTAGATATTTTCAAGATTTGAGGAAGGCAATACTTTCCATCTTGGGCGAACACAGTAGCAGATAACGCAAGTTGCAACGGCGTAACGAGTAAGTATCCTTGTCCAATTGAGAAGTTATATGAATCTCCAAGATACCATTTTTCTCCTATCTTCTCACGTTTCCAGAAATCTGAAGGAATAAGTCCTGTGCTATCATCCAGATTAATTCCTGTGTGCTTTCCAAAACCAAACGTATGTGACCAGTTTTTGAGCTTACTTTCGCCCAATTTTTCACCCAAACGATAAAAATATATGTCGTTTGAGCGTTGCAAGCCTTTCACCATATCAACCATGCCATCAGTTTTTCCATATTTTGTGTAAAACCAGTTATGAAATCTCTGTTTGTTCGCGCCGACTTCAATAAATCCATTATCTTCGATAAGATCTGAGGGGGTTATAACCTTTTCTTCAAGCGCTGCTGCAGCGATAACGGGCTTAAATACCGAGCCTGGAGGATAGGTACCTAAGAGTGCGCGATTATAAAGCGGTTCTTCTTTGTTTTTCAAATATCCTTGCACCGCAGACGATTCGTTATCTTCAAATGCCTGCGGATCATATGTTGGATAGGAAAGCATGATGAGAATCTCTCCGGTTCCTGGTTTTAGGCCAATAATGGAGATTTTTTTACTTGGATAATCGACTACTTCATTACTTTTTGGCAAGTTTTGGACGATGACTTCATAGGCTCGCTTTTGGAGTTCGGCGTCAATACTGAGCGTAATGTCTTGACCTGCTTGTGGTTCAAGCTTTGAAATTGTTTTTACAAATTTTCCTTTTGCATTTGTTTCGATAAGTTCACGTCCTTTTATAGGGCGCAAGGCACATTCAAAGAGTTTTTCTACGCCCTTGACGCCCAACTTATCGTTTAGGCGAAGCTTTTCTTTGCATGCATCGTCTTTTAGGTTTTCAGCTGAAGCAATCTGGCGATAGCCGAGGATATGGGCAAAAGCTTCGCCGTCAGAGTATATGCGCCTAAATTTCTTGTCTTCACCTTCAGAATAGCTAATTACTTGGCCTTTGCGGTCAAAAATTGTGCCGCGTTTTCCTTCGATCGCGATTTCAGTCAAAAGATTATTTTCTGAGGCAAATTTGTAGTAGGCTCCTTTAACGAGCGTAATGTGGAAGAGTCTTATGATAAAGATGAGGAAAATGAAGGTTATGCCGAAAGGAATGAGGTAGGCGCGAAGACTTGCGCGAGAAGTCGAGCGCGGTTTAAAGTTAATATTGCCATCAATTTTAGTGAAGGGTGGGAGTTTCTTATTCATTTCAGCTCTATTATACAGCTGATAGATAATGATGGCGGATCGGCTATAATATAGGTATGCAAAAAAAGTGGGCTCTAGGTTTTTGTGTCACTCTCATAGCGCTTTTGGGCGGGCTCTTTTTTGTGCCAACAGAAGCGAACGCGCAGCTTAGCGGCGTTAATAATATGGCAGGTGTTCATCAAATTTCTCCTTCAAGAGATGATATTCGCGCAGGATGCAGAATGGTTAATGCAAACGGCGGAGCCTGGGGATGGCAGACAATTGTAATAAGAGAAGGGGAATATTCAAAAGCCCAAATCCAAGAAATGCACGATGAAGCTAGACAAGAAAAATGTATATTAATTCATCGCCTTGCGACAGGCTTTGCGGAGAATGGTGCTTGGGCAAAGCCGACTGCTTCAACAATAAGTTATTTTGCTGATTTATTTTCGGGCTTAACACCATCAACAAAATCTGTGTTTGTCATTTGGCTTAATGAACCAAATCATGGAGCAGAGTTTGGGGGATCATGCGACGGCGTTGCGTATGGTAACTCGGCCGTCGCAGCAGCAAGAGCGATAAAAGAAAAGAATCCAAACATAGTCTTTATGCTCGCTGGGCTTGATTTAGCTGCACCTGAAAATCGACCGGCATTTTGCGATGCGGAACGGTTTTATGAAGATATGATCGCAGATGTTCCGCAAGTAGCCGATTACTGGGATGCGCTCTCATCACATTGTTATCCCATGAATTTTATTGGTTCAGCAACCACATCTGGAAGACGCTGAGGCGTATGTTATAAATGGGAGAAGAGCCTACTACAGAGCCTTGGAGTGAGTAAAGCAGCTGATTTTAAAGTGTTTGTTACCGAAACGGGTTGGAAGCACGGCTCTGGCGGTGTGCCAATTTCTTATGCTGCCGACAATCTTCGCATTGCCCTCCAACGATGGCAGGAAGATGGTGTTGTAGTGACATATTTTGCATATAAATTTCTTACTCCACCATTTGATAGTTTTTCTCTAGTTAATCAACAAAACCAGCCTAATGAAATCGCGAATGTCCTTGCGGGGTTTCCAAAAATAAAAGGGAAGCCTGATCAGATTCATAAATCAACGTGCACAGGAACATTTCCAAAAGATGTTGTTGAAAATGTGCCCTATGACATTAGTATTGAATGCGAGAATAAGGGTACAGATATTTGGAATGGCTTGAACGGTGAATATGCGCTTGCATTACAATCACCGTTTGAACATACCTGTTCAGATTTCCATACTGTTAAGCCTCATGGCGTTTTGCGCACGACATGCACTATAAATCCAGGCAAAACCACTGGTTGTCCAACATTAAACATCGGTATGATGAGCGAGGGTTCGCTTCTAATGAGTATGATGAATACAGAAATGTGCGTATATCCGGCGCCTCGATTAGAGCTTGCTGGTATGCGCCGTTTCCCAGGAATTGATATTAATGGCGATACTGCCGAAGTACAAGTTATTAAAGAAAGCACACAGAAGCCGGATTATCGTACCTCGGCACTTATTGAAAATGGTTCCATAATTATTCCTGCAGTTGAAGGCGTTACGTTTGACGATACCTATCGTGTGGTTGTGCTTAAACCAGGTAGTCTTCCGGTACAAATAGTTAATGTGCGCTTTGGAAAGACAGAAAACAAGCTCGAAGTTCCTATGTTCTTACCTATAGATCGAAATGAAGATGGAAAGTTCTCACTCTCCGACCTGATCAGTAACTACGCCGGCAATTGATCGGAGTTTTTGTAAACGCTCAGCGACATCTTCAGCCTTAAAGTAACTACCAGGACATACTGCATCTGGTTGATGGGGCTTTTGCATAATTGTTTTAAGATTTTCTTCATTTATTGCTCCATCGAGTACGATTTCACCTTCATAGCCCTTGTCTCGCAGTTGTGTTATCTTGTCGAGTACTTCTGGAACGAATGGATTTCCTTGTTGTCCTGGTACAACGGTCATGAGTTGGATTGAAGGAAACTCTTTTATTTGTTCCCATGAAGCCTCAACTGTTTCATCTGGATTAAGAACGATGCCGACGTCGAATGGTGTGTGATCTGAAAGTTCGTCAAAAGTGTGTTGTAGAGCCTTAAGTTGGACGAACACGTTTCGGATGTATATGTCTGGAATATCTTCAAGTTCGCGCAAGACCGTTGCATAGTCCTGAACCATGAGATGGAATTCAAACTGAATATAGGCAAGGTCCCATTCTGGAACTTCCATAATCGCTGAAATGTCGCTTACCTGAATTGTTTTATTTGGGACAAATATGCCATCTGCAATATCTACCTGGAGGTACTCAAAGTGAGGAGTAAGTCGGGTCAAATCTTGGGAAAATTCTTCAATATCTGTTTCAAGAATTGAGGGATAGATGTTCATGCAAATTAGTGTAACGAAAAAAGATGAGAATCGTCAAGTGATAGTAGCGATCCAGCGGTTTGTTATTTTATATGGGCGTTGTTATAATAGGCTGTTCTCGTGTTTTATGCACCTGAACAATGCACCTTTCATCCGAAATCGAACGCCCAAGGAGGCAAACCGATGTACGCATTCGTCTTTCTGTCCGTTCTACTGCAGGAGGTGACCGATGAGGTCACCCAGCAGCCCGGTTCGGGCTTGGCTAGTGCCCTGGGGGAATTCCTCCAGAACGCCATGCCATTCGCGATCATCGGACTGGCCCTTCTGGCCATGTTCTGGTGGGGCATCCCTTTCATCAACGCACGGATGGACAGGGGCGGCTCGCGGAAGTGTTCTGTGAAGAACTGCGGCAATCCCGCAAAGCCCTTTGGCACGGGCGGGGAATATCTCTGCGAAACTCACAGGAGGGAGAGGGTATGGGCCATGGGCTCTGTCAAGAAGGATGATGGTCACGAAGATTTTCGCTGAAAGGTGTCGCACACCCCGGCGCGCAGCGTCGGGGTGTGCTCACTCAAAATAAAAGCTCTTTTTAATACATGTCGTGTTTTCGTACTCTTCGAACGTATTTTTCTTTCATCAAAGGAGCTGCATTCAAAAATGTATGAACAATTTCTTTAGCTTTTTCAAGATCTAACATATCTGCTGCAAGGCCAAGAATATTGATATGATCATTTTCACGGCCATGACGCGCATGATCGGGGGTATAAGCTGCCCCGCAGCGGATTCCCTTATAGCGGTTTGCGGTAATGCAAACGCCGATGCCGGATCCGCACACTAAAATGCCAAGTTCATGATCTTCGGAAGGAATTTCTCGCTCAGTTTCGTTTGGGAGACTTGCAACTCCTTCATAGGTGTGGCTTTTTGTAGTCGTAAAGTCTGGATCCTCGCTTGTGTCATCTGTGGTGTCAGTTTTCTCAGCTTGTTCTTGTTCGTGTCTTTTCAGAATCTTTAGCGCGACAGCCCGGCCAAAATCTGGAAAATCATCTTCTGCGTCCATATGATCATTTCCGCAATCAACAACCTTATGGCCTTGTTCTTCTAGCCAATTTCTGAGCTGATTCTTGAGCTCAAATCCGCGATGGTCAGCACCGATGTATATTGTCATATAAGATATACTACTAAATATGCCTAATTTTTTCGACACTCATTGTCACCTAAATTTCAGCCGTTTCAAAAAGAATGTTGACGAGGTTGTTCGTGCCGCAACTGAGGCAGGTGTGAAAAGTATCGTAATTCCAGGAACAGATATCCCCTCATCACAGAAGGCAATTGAACTTGCGCAGAAGTATGCAAGCGAAGGTTTAGATATGTGGGCAGCCGTTGGAATCCATCCACATCATGTGTTTGAGCACAAAGATGGCTCACATGAGCTTGAAGAACTTGAAAAACTTTTGCAAGAAGATCGAGTCGTTGCAATCGGTGAAATTGGCCTGGATAAACATCAATACGAGGCTACAAAGTATGAGGAATATCACGTCGACGATATGTTTATTGAGAAGCAAAAAGCGCTTTTTCGAGCCCAGTTTAAACTCGGGAAGAAATATGGCAAGTCAATAATTATGCATAATCGAGAAGCCAAAGCGGAACTTTTGCCGATCGTGCGGGAATTATGGGATTCGAGTTTAAAAGGCAAGGTTGTTTTGCATTGTTGTGAGCCTGATTTGGAGCTTCTTAAGCTTGCAAAAGAGCTTGGTTTGTACTTAGGAGTTGATGGTGATCTAACCTACTGGGCTGAAAAACAAGAATTTATTAAAGCTGTGCCGCTGGAAATGCTCGTTATCGAGACTGATGCACCATTTTTATTGCCCGAGCCTCTAAAAAGCCAAAAAATGTACCCAAATGTACCTGCAAATGTTGTTTTGGTGGCTGAAAAGGTTGCGGAATTGAAAGGCGAAACAGTTGAGCGTGTGGCGGAAGTAACGACTGCTAATGCGAGGCTATTATTCGGAATTTGATAAACTTGACTTCTCCTAGAAGAGGCCTATAATATTCCTCAGCATTGTCGCATCTGCATTCAGATGCACGCTCATTTTGTTTTAGGAGGTTTCGTCATGTCTGGCTGGAGTTTTCCGCAGGGTATCACAGGTGCTTTCAAGGCGCCTGATTCGGTTCGGGGTCCGTCAACCCTGCCCGAGCCTGAGCGTTCTGATGCCGCCGCGGACTTACAAGCAGCGGCCAAGTCCATAACCACGCCGGCGATCAAGTGTCCCAATCCCACCTGTATTTCGGAGTATTCATCTCTGCCGCCCAATGGGCGGTGTGACACCTGCGATGCCATTATTCCTGGCACAGGTGCGGGATGAAGCTGACCTGACGGTCATTCGAGCCTCGTACAAGACCCCCTCCGACTCAATGTCGGAGGGGGCTTAATTTTTCTAAATAGTTCTAGGCAGATACTTTGAAGTCGACCACATCTCCATCTTTCATCACGTAATCTTTTCCTCCCAACACTACTTTTCCAGCCTCACGTGCTTTTACCCAACCACCAAATTCAACGAACGTTTGATATTGTGTAATTTCAGCCTTAATAAAGTGCTTTTCGAAGTCAGTGTGAATTACTCCTGCTGCCTGAGGAGCGAGTGTGCCTTTTTGGATTGTCCAAGCTCTAGCCTCAATTTTTCCTGCGGTTAAGAAGGAAATAAGTCCAAGCATGTCATAGGCCTCTTTTACAAGCCTATCGAGCCCGGACTTTTCTAGATTATACGTCGCAAGATATTCAGCTTGTTCTTCAGGCTCAAGAACAGACAATTCTTGTTCAAGTTTTGCGCAAAGATATAAATACGGATTTTTAGATTTTTCTAATGAAGTAAGGAGATTATTAATTTTTTCTGTTGTTCCAGCTGGATCCATGAGTTGAGGCTCTGAGACATTGAAAAGAAAGAGTACGGGTTTTAACGATAAAAGATTAAATTGCTTGAGATGTTCGAGTTGATCCTCGGTTAGGTCAAGATCACGGGCTGATTGTCCACGATTTAATTTTTCTTTAACTAAAAGCATAGTTTCATATGCAGCTTTTTCTTCTTTTGGTGCATTTGATTTTGGTTCGCGTTGTTTATCTAGAGTAGAAAGATCTGCGAGAATAAGCTCTGTTTCGATAGTAGATATATCTTGTTCAGGATTTGCGACTTCATCCACATGAGTAATATTTTTATCTTCAAAAAGACGCACGACGTGGACGATTAATGAGGTTTCGCGAATATGTGAGAGGAATTTATTTCCAAGACCAGCCCCTTCTGAAGCCCCGCGTACTAACCCAGCAATATCATAAAATTCTACTGCTGCTGGAACAATTTTTTCTGTTTCTACAACTTTCGCGAGCTTTGCCAAGCGTTCATCAGGCACTTCAATAATACCTACGTTTGGTTCTATGGTGCAAAACGGGTAGTTTGCCACATCAGCGACCTGCTTTTTTAAAAGCGCATTAAAAAGTGTTGATTTTCCTACATTTGGGAGACCCACGATTCCTACTTTTAGCATTGGGATAGTATAACAAATGTTATAATACTTCTATTACAAGTTCATATACATTCGTATGAACAAGAACAATCTACTATTAATCGTATTAGCAGTTCTCGTACTCGGTGGCGGATTTTGGTATATAAAATCCAAGAACGCAACAACCATGACGGGCGGCGAAGAAGGCTTAATGGTTGAGGAGAAATCAACTGACGAAGATGCAATGGAAGGCGAAGGCGTTGCTAAGCTAGAAGGCGTTATGAATGTTGCGCTTGTTGAGCTGCCAGAAAGCACCATGAAGCAGACAGGAACAGCGCTGTTCGAGGAAAAAGATGGCGCGGTGGTTGTTACTCTGTCAGTTTCTCCAGCGGGAAAAGTAGTACAACCAGCTCATATTCATATGGGAACGTGCCCCTTGCCAGGGGAAGTCGTGTACCCTTTGACAGGGCTTGTTGACGGAAAGTCTGTTACAAACCTCAATATTACAATGGCTGCATTAAAGGAGAAAATGCCCTTGGCAATCAATGTACATAAAAGTGCCGATGAGGCTGCAGTCTATACCGCTTGTGGTGACCTGAAATAAAGTGAAAAAAGGTAATTTTTGGCGGGAACTTTCGACGCCACTCTTTGTGCAGGCGCCAATGGAAGACGTAACCGATACGGTGTGTCGTCAGATGATTGCGAGGTGCGGGCGCCCAGATGTATTTTTCACAGAGTTCACGAACGTGGACGGTATGTTCTCTGAAGGAAAGGAAATTGTTACGCAAAGACTAAAGTTCACTGAAATTGAGCGGCCTCTGGTCGCCCAGGTTTGGGGAGCTAATCCAGATAACTTCTATAAAGCTGCGCAGTACATTAAGGAACTCGGATTTGATGGGATTGACATAAATATGGGCTGTCCGCAAAAAGACGTGATAAAGAAAGGCCTGTGCGCAGCTCTGATGAATAATCGCAGTCTTGCAACGGATATTATTGAAGCTGTTAAAGATGGGGCCGGAGGTTTGCCTGTTAGTGTAAAGACGCGCATTGGAATGAATACAATTATTACGGAAGATTGGCTGGGATTTTTATTGGAGCACAATTTAGATGCACTTATTATTCATGGCCGTACAGTTAAAGAGATGTCTCAAGTTCCTGCACATTGGGACGAAATTGCGAAGGCTGTTAGCCTCAGGGCACGATCCAAAAAAGACACGGTCTTGATTGGTAACGGCGATGTAAAGTCTCGCGAGGACGGGCTCGAGAAAATTAAAGAATCTGGCATTGATGGTGTAATGATTGGGCGCGGTATTCTTGAGAATCCGTGGGTTTTTAATACTGATGAAAAGTACAAAAATCCTGAAAATGTGAGCTCAAGTGAGCGCCTTACAACGTACGCGGAACATGTACGATTGCATCAGGAAACATGGGGAAATACGAAGCATTTTGATCGGCTAAAAAAATATATGAAGATGTATATTCGAGATTTTCCTGGGTCGTCAGAAATTAGAGCAAAAGTAGCAGAGACTCGAAATGCGGAAGAATTGGTGCTGGTCCTAGATAAAGATGAGCGAGAGGATGATTGACATGAACAAACCTGTCTCGAGCGAATGCATGAAATATCCCATCACTCCTCCAAGTATAAAAACGCCGATCATTTGCATGAGGCCAAAATCTTTAGGATTTGTATTGAAAGCCATGTGCCAAAACATGATGAGTCCTGCGGAGATAGCAGCGTATGTTAGGATATCCACTTTAGAATTTCTTTTGTAAATTTTTCTGGTTTGAACTTTTGTGCCTGTTTATATGCTTTTTGTGAAAGCTCTTTTGCAAAAGCTTGATCGTCTTTTAGCCTTACGATTTTTTCTGCGATGGATTGGGGATCTTCTGGTTGGGCGAAGAGAGCAGCCCCATCTGCAATTTCATTAAAGACATCGATATCGCTTAAAATCGAAGGACACTTTTGACTTGAGGCTTCAAGATAAGATAAACCAAAGCCTTCATCGCGTGAAACGAGGATGTTAGAGAGAGCCCTTTTGTAATATTCGGCGAGATCTTCGTCAGAAACATATCCCGGAAATATGAACTGATCATCATTTCCAACTTCTTTTTTAAATGCTTTAAACTCTGCGCGCTCTGGATGTTCAAGGTCGGCGTATTCTTCTACGAATGCTTTTCCGATGAATACGCCTTTGACTTGCGCGATTTTTAAGGCTCGCGCAATATTAACAATGTTTTTATTCCAGTTAATGTCGCCGACGTATATGCAGAAGGGTAGATTGGGAATTTGAGAATCCTCAGGCTGCTTTTTACTTTCATCCGTTTTATTAAAAAATGATGAACTTGTCGTGAGATGGACAACATGTATGCGATTAGGATCGATGTTTAAATACTGAACAATGTCGCGCTTTGAAGCCTCTGAAATTGTTATAAAACTGTCAAATTCCTTTATATGATTTAGGTTGTCAATAAGGCCTAATTTACCTTTGAAACCAATTGGGAATCTGTCGGGATACTTGAAGGGAATTACATCGAAAATAGTGAGAATTTGGTTTTGGGCGTAGCGTTTTTTTACCGTTGTTGGTTTGTAGGGATTCCAAAAGGGAATAAGGAGTGTGTCATCTTTTTTTACCTTTTCTAGTTTATCTACAAAAGTTGCATGGTCACTTAAATTTTCATGCAACATCTGCAAGAATCGGCCTCCGCCGCGATGGCCACTTTCGTACGACGCTTGATCAGGATCGAGAATAACGAGCGACATGAGTATAGTATATCAGGTGAGGGAAACACGGCGCACGTGCGTCCCTCTATTCGATTGTGAACCGCTAGTTAGCGGTCAGATTCGTGAGGGACCTCCGGATGATCTGCGGTACGGTGGGCTGGCTGGCGTCTCCTTATCCAATCGATAAGTCGCTGGACATCAGGAGTGACACCAACTGCTTGATCAAGCTCGCGATCAAAACGGTCAGCATACTTCACTTCGGTGAAGATGAACCGCTTTACCGTCGGCCCGACGAGCAGCAGGGACAGCCCGATCATTTCAAAGATCACTACAGGGGCAAGTCTCCCTCCCATCGCATAGTTCTCCAAGGCTCCCAGCATGGGTACGCCGAGGAGTGAGCTACCTGCGAGCCATAGAAGGAAAACGGCCTCTGGTCCGTAGTTGATGCTTCCATCCTGGTCAACGACTGGGTCGCTACGTTCCTCACCGTACGCCGAGATAAACCGTGTGGTGATGATGAGCCCCAGCGAGATTGCTGCATAGGCGAGACCTGTCCAACCCTCTCTGATAGCACCGTTGATCGGGAAGAGGAGTGCCCAGCAGGCGAGGACACTCGTTAGCCCTACGATGTTTCCGCGCTCCCATTGGTGCCGGATCGCATGGTGGTCAGCTTTGGATGCAGCATTGCGGATGAACACTGCTTCAAGCAGGTCGAAAACGCTAGAAGCAACCACTCCCACGAAGATGATCCCGCCCAGCTCGTGTTGTCCGACGATGAAGAGGCAGATAGCCGTGGCTATCCATATCATCGGAAACTCGAATCTTCGTGCGAGACCAAGCGTTCGGAGAACTTCGGCGATCAGAGCGCATACCACTGCCAGGCCGAGGCCGATGACAATGCTATTCCCAACGCTCACTCCAAGCTCATGAGCACTGTAGCCGGCGCCGATGCCGATTACTGCCAAGCCGATGATGTCGTTGTAGAGCGACTCGACTGTTAATTGCCACGACAGGCCTGCCAGGTATCTCGTCTCACCGACGAGTCCCACTGCCAAGCCTACTGCAGCAGGATCAGTCGCAACACCAGCTCCGGCGAAGACGAGGGGGTGTTCGAGGCCAAGAGCTATGGCGGCGATGTACAGAACCACGCCTCGCAAAGCCAGTGGTGCCGTCAACCACATGAGTGTCTTGATGGATCGTGTTCTCCACCAGTGGATGCCACTCCACAAACCACTGGCCCGCGCTTCGTTGATGATCGCAAGCGCGATTGTGACTCCGACGTACACGATCACTTTGTGCTTGATCGTGTGGGGCGAGAAGGCCTCGTAACCGTCCCCATTCAGGAACAGTTTGTTGGCCAAGAGGAAGATCGGAATTGTGCTAACGTACATTCCGATCATCAGCACCATTCGACGGGGCATAGCCGTTTCTCCTGTGGGTGAGCGCAAGATTGCGCGGGATTTCGGATAAGGACCTCTATGTAGAGCGAATGGTTCCGCCACACATAGAGGTCCTTACATCAATAATAAAATCAATAAATAAAACGTGCGCCGAGTTTTTAAAGTGCCTAAACGTACGGAGAATAAGATGCTTTCCTTATGTCCGCACTCAAAGTAATCAGCCAATTGAGGCTACTAGAAGTTTTTTTTGGTATGAACTTACAATACGTGGATATTTCTTTTCTATCGTCCCAATTTCATTTTTATTATTTTTCTGATGACTATTGTACATTGATTCAACCATCTTAACCTTCTGGACAATATTTTTCTTGCTATCAAATATTTTTTCACATTTTGCGAGATATTCGAGAACCTCTTTATTCGCAATAATACGAGCCTTTAATAGTGAGTAGCGCTCTTCCACAAGTTGGTCCTTTGATTCAGCCGCAATTTTCTTGAATAATGGCATAGACTTTGCAACAGACTGAATACGCTTTAGGCGTGTTCTAAACGATTTGGCTGATGATATTTCCTCAGCATACACTTCCGGATACTCAAGTGCGTCCTGTTGCATATCGAGTTGAAGATCATACTCATAGAACACGTTCTCATTAATATATCTTTGATTGTGAAGTTCGCGAACAGTGTTGCGCTGAATATCAAGCGACTGTAGTCGAAGACTCACAAATACCTCATCCGCATCGCCGATCTTAAGCAATTTCTTCCTTAACTTGTCTTGGCTCTGTGTAATGTTTTTCTTCATATCCACGATTAGCTTTTTGTCATAATCTTGTGGATTAAGTTCATCCAGTTTTTTTAAGGTGGCATCTGCGGCGAATACTTCAGATTCATACGTGATAATTTCTTCTTCGTTCTTTGGGAGATGAAGTTTTAATGAAAGCAGTAAATTCTTAATGGTAATACCATTAAATAACAGGGTAAAAAGTAAACTACCCATGGTAAAAGCGAGCAATTGTTCTCGATACACATAACTTTCTGGAAGTGAATACACGAGTACAAGTGGAATAACGCCTCTTAATCCGCCCCAATTTAATATGTGTTGCCATGAGAGTGGGACGTTCGGTTCGTCCTTAAAAAGCGGTAGATTGTTCGTTAAGAAACAAGTCGCATAGACGGACACTGCGCGCCCAATAAGTACCATAAGTACTGCGTATATTACCGCCATATAGTTATCGGTAAATATAGATACATCAAGATTAAACGAGGCAAAAAAGAACACAAGCGACACACAAATGAAGCCAAGGAACCCCCAAAGTTCTTCGATGAAATGTACAGTTTTATGCGAAATGCGCGTGCGCCCAACATGGCCAAGTGTGATTGCTGCCATGACGGTTGTTATTACACCTGAAAGATGAAAGAAATGTTCTGCAACGACAAAAGATCCAATAGCTAACGCTGCGGTTAATACAGCTTCAACAAGCGGATCATTATCAATGCGACGAATAACTTCTGAAGTAATGTATCCCATGAGAAGACCCAGGATTATGCTTCCTGTGAATATATATGCAAAGCTTCCGAAGCCAGCAAGGATTGCATCACTTGTAAATGCTTGACCTGCGAGGACGAATCCAGAGATAACTCTAAATGCGACGACGCCGGTTGCATCATTAAACATACTTTCACCATCAGCTAGGAGTGATAGTCTTTTCGGGCCACCTAGGTGCTTAAAGAGTGCGAGTACTGCGATCGGGTCGGTTGAAGAAATAATTGCACCAAAAAGCAGGGCTACTTCAAAAGGTATGTTGGCTAATCGAGCCAGTCCAAATGCAACGATGAAGATTGATAGAAGCAAGCCAAATGTTGAGAGAGCGGTTATGGTTTTAAATTGAAGTCGGAATTGGTGGAAGTTTATATGCAGCGCACCTTCAAACAACAAAATAGGTAACAGAACAAAGAATATAATGTCTGGCGAAAGAACGAGATGCGTTTCTATATGAAAAACGTGGAGGAGCTGTTGCGAAAGAAACCCCACAATCAATAGAGCGATCGTGTAAGGGAAGGAATATTTTTTGGTGAGAGGGCTCATGAGAGCTATTCCCACAAAAAACAATCCCGAAAATATGATTAGATCAATGAGAAAATGTACATCCATATATACCAAAAGTTGGAAAAGGTTATTTTATAAAGGAGATGTAAAAAAAGCAAGCCTATTATTTCGTCGAAGATAATTCGTATACACGCATGTAGCTAACCCAGTATCGTAAGCTGGAGAAGAATGAAAATGCGAGGCCAGGAAATCCGTCAACATAGCCACGATGGCGAAAATAGGTTAGGAAAAACCAGTAGATTGGTTTCCAAACACACAAGTCTAGAAAATTAATTAATGATGGACGCATGCCCATTTTGTACCATTCATCACCATCGAACTCTGCATATTGTGACCATTTGCGAAAATAACCGACCAGACTGCGATAAGGAAAATGGAGCAGAGGGGACTCAAGTTTGTCTATTTTCTCACTGAGGATAAAGTTATCTTTTGTGGTTCGTAAGTCATCAATTTGAACTTGATCATGGATCGTTTTTACTGGGAATTTTGCGTGGTCTTTTTTGTAGAGGCGAATTGTGTAGTCGGGATATTGCCCACCTTTTCTCAGTGGTTTATTCATGAGATGGTTCATGCGTGGTATCCAGTAGGCAACAGGACCAGGTCCTGAAAGGATCCGGCCCTGGATTTCTTTCGCAAGTTCTGGGGTGACTATTTCATCAGCATCGAGCTCAAGAATCCATTCTTTTGTGGCTTTTTCGAGGGCGCGCTGTTTATTAATTATGAAATTCGGTGGATTATCTTCGCGAAAAACCTTCAGTTTTTTTTCCTTATCAACATCTTGAACAGCTTTTACCGTTTCGTCCGTCGACGCCGCGTCTATCAGAATTATTTCGTCGACGAGATCGTATGCAGATTTTATTGTTTCAGCAATGTATTTTTCTTCGTTATGCGCGACAATGATGAGTGAAATTGACATATTTTTAGTATAAAGCACTGTGTTTGAAATTATAGCATAATAGGACTATGGCTCAATTAATGTACCCCGGGGAAACGGGATTGCTAAGAATGAAGCGATTGTATCAAAAATTTCATGAGGAGTATAAGCCAAAGTTTAAAGTTATTCATATTGCTGGCACCTCAGGAAAGGGAACAACGGCACTGATAACGGCAAAGATATTGCAGGCTTTGGGGCTTAAGGTCGGTGTTTTCGTAACGCCATATTTATACGAAATAAGCGAAAATATTCAGGTAAACGACATGTTTATTAAGCCGAGGGCAAATGCGAGAGCAGTGAAAGCGGTTGAAAAATTGGCTTCAGCTATTGAGGTACCCGAAATTGGAGAAATTAGCTATTTTGAAAAACTGACAGCACGCGCCTTGGTGCATTTCGCATTAGAGGATGTTGATATCGCAGTAATCGAGACTGCAATGGGTGGCTTGTATGATGCGACGAATGTCGTAGATAGTGATGTGAGTGTTATTACGCCTATTAGTATCGATCATGCGCGATTGTTGGGAAATAATCGGGGTGAAGTCGCTGTGCATAAAGCAGGAATAATAAAGAAGAGCAATAAAAAAGTTGTTGTTGGTCGACAATTTGAGGATGTTCAGAGTGTTATTCAAGCTACCGCGGCAAAGCAAGGAGTGCCCACGACTATCTTAGGAAGGGATTTCGAGGTTGATAATGTGGTTGTAAGTGAAAAAGGAACTGATTTTTCATACCGTGGATACGGTGCAGAAGGAAATGCGCGCATGGAGGACTTGTATGTGTCACTTATAGGCGCGCATCAGGCAGATAATGCTGCTGTCGCAATTACAGCGGCCCGAGCTCTGCTCGGGCCATCCTATCAAGCAGAAAAATTTGTTAAAGCTGTTAGAAAAGCATTAAAAAAAGTACAAAATCCTGGAAGATTTGACATTATCCGCCACAAGGATAAAACGATTATTCTCGATGTGGCGCATAATCCAGAGAAAATTACCTCAGTCATTACTGCCTTTCAAACGCTATATCCAGGCAAAAAAGTAACACTCATCTTCTCATGCAAATGGACAAAGGATGCGGCCACAATGGCAAAGATATTAAAACCAATAACTGAAAAAGTGTTTTTAACTCAGTTTCAGGATAAGAATAACCCTGACAAGAACCGAGTCATGGGCAAAGATGAGTTGATTCATATTTTTGATAAACTGGATTTGAATCCAATATGGTGTGAAAGCCCAAGCGATGCTATGCAAAAGGCGATGGATTCTTCATTGGACTTTGTTTTGATCACTGGATCTTTCCATCTTCTCAGAGAACTTAAAGAACAGGGTAGGCAGCTTTGAAAGATACAAAAGAAACAGGTTTTTTACCCTCAAGTTGGACCTGTGTGATAAGCGGATCGCTTTCATTAAAGGACATTTCAATAATTTTAAGTCGCTTTTTTACATTATCAATCACAACTTCTGTCCATAAACCGGGCCATGGTGAGAGACTACGATACATGTTCCAAAGAAGCATTTTTCCTCTTGGTGCATTCCACGAAACAGCCGGATTTTTTTTCATAAATATCTTAATAATTTCTGGAAACTCCTCTGACGTTAAAACTTCGTCTTCAAGAAGTTTGCTTAAGATTTCATAAGAAATATATCCGCTTTCGCGCGAAAGTAGTTGCGTATAAGACATTTTATGTTCATCTTGAACAGTCGAAACTAGTGAATTTGTGGCAATTTTTTTAACACTTTCAAAAAGAATATAGTAACTCATCTGGGCCATTTTAGTTAATAATTCATTGTGTAAAATATCTAAGGGAATGTCTGTTTTTTCTTGCGCGATTATCGCTCCATGATCCATTTTTTCGTCCATTTGAATAAGACTAATGGCACTTTCACTGTCACCTAAAAGCATAGGGAATACAATCGGCGAAGGTCCTCGGTATGCAGGGAGCGCTGATGGATGTACATTCCAGAACCCATACTTTGGGGCTCTAAGAAGATCCGATTTTAGTATGTGTCCAAATGCAAAAACAAGAGCGATATCACATGATTTAAGCGCTTCCTTGACATCATCATTAATTTCATCGAAGACGGCAATGCTGTTTTCCAAAGCAAACAGCTTTACAGGGCAAGCGGTTATTTTTTGATCGCGTCCGACTGGTTTATCTGGTTGGGTGATGGCACAGACCACTTCAAAAGTATCTCTTCCTTCATAAATAATCTTTTTTAGTAGTTCAACAGAAAATATAGGGGTTCCGAAGTAGGCGAGCTTTATTTTATTGCTCATAGGTAGTTTTAACGAGTGATTTTGTAAGACGAAACCTTTTCGAGCAATGCTTTTGCTTCTGCATTTTCTTCGAAATGAGCACGAACTGGCTGCAAGAGCTGATCCAAAAGTTCAACAACTGCCATTTTTAGATCCATTGGATGGATTTCTTTTTGACCGAATGAAGTTTCAAGTTCAGTATATGTGTTAAAAGTAATATCACCACCAAATTGCTCAGGGCGCTTTATTGTTACAGACGGGAATATTTCGAACAGAATGTATTTACAGTATTCAAGAATAGGATTTTCTTCGATGACACCTTCTGGACACCATGCTTTTGTTATCTTCCGTTCGACGTCTGCACGTGTATCGGTCATGAAAATGGCCGTATCAGGCTTTGACTTTGACATCTTAAGAGCAATAGCACGCTCTTTTGTATCAGTTGCATCTGTTGTCGGTTTTCCAAGTCCGAGGAGCATGTGATTACTTACTACGACGGGCTTCCAGTAGCCAACTTCTTCACCAATTTGTCGTGCAAGCATATTTACTTTTCTCTGATCCATGCCAAGCTGAGTTACATTGGCGCCTAGCATAAAAATATCGGCAGTTTGCATGATCGGGTAGAGAATCTGCGCAGCAGTGAGCGCATCTTTATCGTCGCGACCCATAATCTGGGTTGTGCGAAGAACACGATTTAGGCTCACTTGGGTCGCAATTTTCATGACGAGTTCCCAGTATTCGGGTTTATGAACCATTTCACTTGCCCAGTGGAATTCGACATTGTCGAGATCCATGCCGCATGCTTTCCAGACCTCAATAAAATATTTTCCTGTGGTCTGGATTTTCTCAAGATCGCCGCCTAACTTATTATTTAAGTACGCATGCCAGTCGGCTACCCACATTTTAAAGGTAAAGCCAGCCTTCGTCATTTTATTAATATTAATGGTGCGGAGAATGCCTTGAGCGATGTGCATCTGTCCAGATGGCTCAAATCCATCATAGGCAATGAGCGGCTTGCCGCTCTCTAACAGTGCGCGCAGGTCATCAGTCGTATTTATCTCTTCGCCGACCTGCTCAATTAATTGTATTTTTTCATCTGTAGTCATAGGACGTATGCAACTCAATTATAACAGCTCGAGCGTTTTCAGAATAAGCTCTGCAAGATTAGGAGATGTTTTGAATGAAATTATCTGTCGCGTTTTTGCATTCCTGATGTCCCAAGTCGTTACGTCTTTAGGTGATACTGTCGGCGTGATAGCATTAACTGTCGATACAATTTTCGCAGAATTCGAAGCAGCCTTCGCGCATGTTATCTCAATCATTTGGTTGCCATCAGTTAGTTTTGCCGCCTCACTTGCATCTTTCTCAACTTCAAGAGTTGAAGGATAACTAAATGAAACACCACAGGGATGCGTATATGTTTTTAGCTTTAG
>Ga0138256_10002720_pt1 | contig 18879 bp, 11 predicted proteins | sample KNB2016incub_MG_FD_105486 | JGI IMG/M metagenome (GOLD analysis project Ga0138256, IMG submission 105486) | Active sludge microbial communities from wastewater in Klosterneuburg, Austria - KNB2014incub_MG | ecosystem: Engineered > WWTP > Activated sludge > Unclassified | place: Austria... | reverse complement strand
CGCCCCCGTGTTGGTCGTTCCGGCTGACGACGCCACCAGGAAGGGGCGCAGCCCGCGGCGCCGGTCCTCGTCGATCGCGGCCGCCAGTGCGTCCACACGCATGCGGAAATCGCCGTCCACCGCGATCACCCGCACTCGGTCGTGGAAGATTCCCGCCAGCTTGGCGGCCTTGGCGATGCAGTGGTGCCCCTGCGTCGACGTGTACAGTGTCCCCTGGCGAAGCTCCGTCCCGAGGTATCGCTCGCGTGCGCAGAGGATGGCGTTGAACGTGGCCATCGAGCCGCCGGTGGTGAACAGCCCGGCCGTCCCGACGGGGAATTGCATCCACTCGCGGAGCCACTCCAGCGCGTTGGCCTCGAGCTGAATGAGCGCGGGCGCCGCCGTCCACACTCCCGTGTATCGATTGGTGACGTCGGCGATGAAGTCCGCGAGCGCGGCCGGGTATACGCCGCCACCCGGGATGTAGGCGAGGTAGCCCGGCCCCGTCGTGGTGAAGCTGCGCGAGATCAGGCGTTCGAAGAGCAGGTCGAGCAGCGGTTCCAGCTCCGTCGGCGCCTCGGGCACGCCCTCGCGAAGCGCGCGGCACAACTCGGCAGCGTCGATGTCGCCACGTGCGGGCTGGTCGCTTATCGCCGCGATGTGGGCCACGCTGCGATCGACGACCGCGTGTCCCATGGCACGCATGACATCGGGGGCGAACTCCAGGTCGGGATACTCAGGCGCGCCTACGGACGTATCGGTCATGGCGAGGAAACTACTATCGAAATTGTGGGACAGCGTGGCGGGCAATGGCGTTGTTGAGCGGGTGTCGACGGCGCGAGCGCGGCGACAGCGTGCGCGCGCTCCGCACGACGAGCGACGGGACTGCGGACTGGCGCACGCCCGAATGTCCGGTACGTTCCACAGCATGCCCACTCTCGATCTGGTCCTCTGGGCGAAGGGGACGCTCCTCACGCCGCAGCACCTGCAGGCGCAAGACCGCTACCTCGACGAGATTGTCCGGATCCAGATTGGCGCGCTGACCGCCTATCCGTGGGGGCTGACGCGGCTGGACATCGACCGTGAAGCGCTCACGGGGGGCTCCCTGGTGATCCGATCGCTGGCGGGGCGATTCCCCGATGGGCTGCTGTTCGACGCCCCGACGTCGGATCCACCGCCCCCGCCACGTCCGCTCGAAGGAGCGTGGAAACAGGACCAGACGTCCATGCTCGTGTCGGTCGCGATCGCCGAGTATCGGCCCGGCGCGCGAAACGTCGCGGGGCGCAACGCCTTCGGGACGGGGGCCGCGGCAACGGCGCGGTGGCGCGCAGAAGAGCAGCTCGCGCGCGACGAAACGACCGGACTTGCCGAGAGGCCGATCCAGATCGCCCGCCCAAACTTGCGCCTGCTGCTGGAAGGGGAGTCGTCCGAGGGGTTCGTCGTCATCCCGATCGTGCGACTGTTGCGGGGAGGGACCGGCGAGGTGACGGTCGATCCCGGCTTCGTCCCCCCGGTGCTGGAAGTGGCGAGCAGCCCCGTCCTCTCGGCCATGCTGCATCGGGTGGTTGAGCGTGTGGCCGCCAAGGCCTCGACGTTGTCCGGCGGACGTCGGCAACGGAACCAGGGGCTGGCCGATTTTTCAGTGACCGACGTGGCCAGCTTCTGGCTCCTGTACACGCTCAACGGACACCTCCCTCGCTTTCGGCACATGCACGAGGTGCGAAGCGGCCATCCCACCGAGCTGTGGGAGTCGATGTTGGCGCTGGCCGGGGCGCTGACGACCTTTGCCCCCGCGAGCCGTCGTCTTCCCACGTACGAGCACGCGCGATTGGGTGACTGTTTCGGCGCGCTCGAGGCGATCCTGCTCGAGCTGCTCGAGACGGCCGTTCCCGAGACTGCGGTCGCGCTTCCGCTGCGCCCGGTGCGCCCGGCCGTGCATGCGGTGGCGGTGGAGCAGGAGGCGTGGCTCTCGGCACCGCAGTGGTTCCTCGCCGTCAGCGCCCCCATGCGCCAGGCCGACCTGGCGGCCAAGGTGCTGCATGGGTGCAAGGTGGGATCGGCCGACGTGGTCGACACGCTCATTCGGCAGGCGCTCCCGGGACTGGAGCTGACCCATGTGCCGCAGCCGCCGGCCACCGTGCCTGTCAAGCTCGACTTCATGTACTTCACCCTGCGCCGCGCCGGCGCGGCGTGGGAAGCGATCGAGCGGGCGCGCAACCTGGCGGTGTACGTCCCGGCCGACCTGCGCGACGCGCGGTTCGAGCTGGTGATCGTGTTGCGTTAGGCGGCCGGGTAGTCGGGTCGCGCCTCGGCCTCGTCGTTCAACGGCCACGAGGCCGGCGATGACGCGGGCCGCGACGCCGACCGTGACGCCGACCGTGACGCCGACCGTGACGCCGGCTTATGGCAGCTTGGGCGTGCTGGGGAGCGTTGCCTTCGGAATCGTCGGCGCCTTGGGCGCGTTAGGCGCCTTGGGGAGCTTGCCGTCCTGCAACGCCGCGGGGACGCCATCCCCGGCCTGCGCGTCGGGCGCCGGCGGCTTCATGACGAAGTAGACCACCAGGACGATCGCCAGGATCAACACCGCGTTCAGCACCAGGATGAGCCCCAACGGGATGCTGCGCTTGCGCGGCGGCGGCTCGGCGGCGGACTTGGGCTCGGCGGCGATCACCGGGGTCGGGGTCACCGACTGCTTGATCATTTCGGTGTACACCCCGGGGGGCGGCGCGCTTGGTGCCGACTTCCCGCCGATGGGCGCGAGCGGGCTTCCGGGCACGCCGGCAGCGAGGATCGGCGGCGGGACGAGGGACGGAAGCGGTGGCGCCGACGGCACGCCGAACGGGGAACGACCAGCTGCGGGCGAGCCGAGCGGCGAGGGTGGGACCGCACCCGGCAGTGGTGAGGGAGTGGAGCCGGGCGCAGCCGATGATGAGCTGCCGGCTGGGGGCGTGCTAGTCGGACTGGGGGCGCCGAATGGCGAGGCGCCGGTCGGTGCGCCGCCGAGTGACGCTCCGCCGAGTGACGATGAACCGATGGGTGATGCGCCGATGGGTGACGCGCCGACTGGACTGGCTCCGGCGCCACTTAGGGGCGGGGAGCCGGAAGCCTGGGGCGAGGCGCCGCCACGTGGAGCTGGCGCTCCAAGGGGCGATGACGGCCCGACAGCACCGAACGGCGATGGGGGGACGGACGAGGACGACGGTGCGACGAACCCCTGACCCGCGGCGAGCGGGGGAGGACCCGGGCTTCTGGGAGGGGGCGGAGGCGACGATGGTCCGGCGCCGAAAGGGGAGGCCGGGATGTCGGCGGGGCGCCGATCGGCTGCAGAAGGCGAACCGCCCGCCTGAAACATGCGCGTGAACTCGCCGGCCTCGAGCGGCGGTGTCACCGGCGGGGGGGCTACTCTGGGGGGGGGCGGCGGCGCGTCGATCGGCGGCTGAGACGGCGGCTGAGACGGCGGCCCGAAGCTCGGCGACGTCTTCCCGAATGGCGGGGCGGCGGGAGCCGGCGCGGGCCGGAGCGGCGATGCACCGAAGGGGGGCGGGGCGGCGAGCGGAGCGGCGGGCGGGAGCGAGGCGGCGAGAGGGGGAGCGGCGGCCGGCTCGGGCGCAGCTGATCCTCCGAGTGGAGAGGCGGCGGGAGACTGGGGCGGGGTACCGCCGAGCGGCGAAGCCGAGGGCGGAACCGGCGTGGTGCCTCCGAAGGGCGATGCCGAGGGCGGAACCGATGCAGCGCCTCCGAAGGGCGATGCCGAGGGCGGAACCGGCTCGGTGCCTCCGATGGGGGATGCCGACGGCGGAACCGGCGCAGTGCCTCCGAAGGGCGATGCCGGAGGCGGAACAGGCGCGGTGCCTCCCAACGGCGACACCGAGGGCAGAACCGGCGCTGGCGGACCGTCACCGCTCGGCCGCGACGACGCGAACGGTGGTGGGGTGTGGGCAGAGGGGGGGGGCGGAATCGCTGCGCCGGGAGCAGGAGTCGCGGGAGTCGATGCTGGCGGCGGCGCTGCGGCCCCGCCTGTGCCAAGTGCGCCGAACATTCGGGTGAACTCGCCAGGCTCCTTGGCAGCGGGGGGCGATACGGCGGGCGCAGGGGGCGCCCCGCTCGGGGGCGCGGGGGGCGGCGCAAAGTCGGCGCTCGCCAGCGATGGCGCCGTGGTGCTCGCGGCGGGGCCCGGCGGCGCTATCGACGCGTGGCTCGGTGGCACCGCTGCCGCCGGAGGCATCTCGGCCACCGCGGGAGCCGGCGACGGCGCCTGCTGCTCCGCTTCCGGTAGGGCAGCTTCGAGGACCGAGCGCGCCGGGAACGTGCTTGCGCCTGACGGAGCCGCGGCGAAGGTGTCGGGCGCATCGTCAGGCACGCGCGCCGAGAGCCAGTCGGAGAAGGTGACGAGTCCCTGCAGGAATTCGGTGACCACCGCGAAGCCCGCCGATACGGTGGCCGTCTCGAGCACGCGCGCCTTGTCCGTCTGCGGCAGGCGCCCCAGGCGCCGCTGGAGCGCGGCCACGTGTTCGGGCCCTGCCGCGTCGAGCAGGTGCACCATGACGACGCGACCCGTGACCACCTCCAATGCGTTGTGCGTGCGCACGCCGTCGGCGACGGCCACGCACTTCAACAGCTGGTATCGGGCATCGAAGTTCTGGCTGGCCATCGGGTGATCGCGTGGTGGGCAGGGAGCGTGCGCCGGACGACGATGCGGACGACGAGGCGGCAGCCGAACGGTCGGCGCACGCTATATTGTTCACTCCGGGTCGCGCGGAAGCAATTGCGTGACGGTACCACCACTCGATCGGTGTCCCCATGGGCCTTGCACCGCGCCGACAGAGTCGCGTCGTGTGGGAAGAGGGAATGTACCTCGCGCCGCACCACTTTCAGGCGCAGCGCCGGCACTGCGAGGACACGATTGCCGCGACGCTCGAGGCGCTGTTTCCCTTCGCCTACGGCGTCACCTCGGCCTCGCTCGACACGGAGGCGCTAGCCAGCGGGACGCTGGCCCTCGCGTTCGCGCGCGGGATCATGCCCGACGGCACGGTGGTCTCGGTTCCCGATGCCGACGCGCCGCCCCCGCCCGCGTCGCTCACCGCCAGCTTTGCACCTGACCGGGACGCGCACGTCGTCTACCTCGCGCTCCCGGCATGGAACGATAGCGCCGCCAACGTGCGCTTCACGGTTGCCCGGACCGACGTGGACCCGCTCGCCCCGCCCGCGAACGGCCATGCACCGCGTTACATCGAGCAGGTGTCCAGCGTGCGCGACGAGACCGCGGGCGAGGAGAGCACCGAGGTCCACTTCGCGACCAAGCACCTGCGCCTGGTGCTGGACACCCAGCTCGAGCGCAGCGACGTGGCCCTGGCGCTCGCCCGTGTGCGGCGCAACGACGTCGGACAGTTTGTTGCGGATCCCGACTTCATTCCGCCGTGCCTGAAGATCGGCGCCAGCGAGCGCCTGGTCGCGATCCTGCGCCGCGTGGTCGGCATGGTCGAGGCAAAGGGCCAGGCGCTGGGCGCCACGCTCGACACGTCGGCCGGCGCCGTGCCGGGCGCCGCCCCGGCCGCCTATATCGGCAACGAACTCGCCACCCGCTGGCTGCTGCATGCGGTGCGCTCGGCCGAGGCCCCGCTGCGCCACCTGCTGTCGACGCGTAGTGCACATCCCGAACAGCTGTGGCTCGAGTTGTCCCAGCTGGCGGGAGCGCTCTGCACCTTCTCGCTCTCGGTCGAGGCCCGCGCCCTGCCGGTGTACGCGCACGACGACCTCGGGACGTGCTTCGGCGCCATCGAGCAGCACCTGCGCGCGCACCTCGATGTCGTCATCGCCGCCAACGCGGTCGTGGTCCCGCTCGCGAAAGTGTCGGAGGTCCTGTACACGGCAACGATCAGCGACCCGCGCTGCTACGACACGGGAGCGCGCTGGTTCCTCGGCGTGCGCTCGAGCGTCGGCGCCACGGAGACGCTGGGACGCGCGCAGCAGTTCCTGAAGGTGTGCGCCTCCAAGTTCGTGCTCGAACTGGTGCGCCGCGCGTATCCGGGACTCGAGCTCGAGCACATTCCCGCCCCGCCGGCCGGTCTTGCCCCGCGGGCGGACTTGTCGTATTTCGAGATCACCATGGCGGGTCCCTGCGAGCAGGGGCTTCGCGACACGCGTGAGCTTGGCGTCTACGTGCCGGAGGCGCTGCCAGACGCCGTACTCGAACTATCGGTGCTGGTTCCGGCGTGACGCCGGGTCCACTCGACGCGATCGTGCCACTCGCGGGCCGCCACCGCGGCCACCGTCGTCGTCCGGCAGAGAGCCGAGCGCTGCCCGATCGACCGACGGACCATGACTCGAGGCACCCCACGCGGTGTCTCGCGGCTCGGCGTCTCACGCTCGACTCCATTCACCCGGCCGTATCTGACCCATGACGAGCCCCGGTTCCGCTCCCCCGACGCCCGCCGCCGTCTCTGCGGTCGGACAGGGGCGCCTCGCACTCCTGTTCCAGGAGGCGCTCACCGCCATCACCCGACTGCGCGCCAACCGCCAGACCGTCACCGAGGCCGCAGCGTTCCGAACGCAGATGCTGCACCTGCTCAAGCGTGCGGAAGACGAGGGACAGTCCATGGGCTACGACGCCGCCGATATGCAGCTGTCGGTCTTTGCCGTCGTGGCCCTGCTCGACGAATCGGTGCTCAGCTCGGCCGATGCCACGTGGGCCGAGTGGGCCCGCCGTCCATTGCAGGAGCAGCTCTTCGGCGGTCACATGGCCGGCGAATGGTTCTTTCAGCACATCGATCGCCTGCTCGCCCGCCCCGATACGCCGGCGCTCGCCGACCTGCTCGAGTTGCATGAGCTCTGCCTCCTGCTCGGCTTCCGCGGACGGTATGGTGCGGGAGACCGCGGTGCGCTGCACGCGATCGCCGCGCAGGTCGGAGAACGCGTGCGTCGCATTCGCGGTACCCGCGCGGACTTCGTCGCCGGATGGAAACCGGGCGACGACGCGGTCGCCGCGACCGATCCGTGGATCCGCCGACTCACCATCGGGCTGGTCAGCACCGTTGTGGTCTGCGTGGCGCTGTGGGGGGTGGGGATGTTCTCCCTGCGATCGGCCGTGAGCGGGATCGCTGTTCCGCCCGCGGCAGCAGCGGCGAGCGGGACGCCCGCGCGCGCCCCCTCGTAATCCTGATACCAACGGCCCGCGCCCGACTCGCCAGCACCGTCTTCTCTCGTTCCGCACAGGCTACATGGCTCGCAATCCTTCCACGCGTTGGTACAGCGCCCTGGCGGTGCTGCTCATCTTCGTCCTGCTCGCGTGGTTGCTGGGCGCCGTGCTGACGCTCACCGGCGGCGAGAAGGTGGCGCTCCAGGTGGGGCTGGTCACGCTCGGCCTGATCGCCGCGGGCGCACTGCTGTGGTACCTGCGGCCGCGCGACGAACCTGTCGCCGATCCGACCGACAAGCGCGACGCCGACGTGTCGTCGCTCGTGGCCGCCGCCCGCGCTCGGCTTCCGCGCGGGGTCTTCGACGCCAAACCCCTCGTCCTGGTACTGGGCCCTGAAGGAAGCTGCAAGTCGACAGCGGTCCTGCGATCGGGAACGGACCCCGAACTCCTGTCGGGCGATGCCCCGGCCGGGACGGACATGCCGCGCAAGACCGCGCTCGCGAATCTCTGGTTGGTGAAGGACGCGGTGCTGGCCGAGGCGGGAGGGCCGGTGTTCGCTGACGCGGCACTCTGGCAGCGAATGGTGCGTGCCCTGCGACCGCCGCGCCTTGCCGCTGCCCTCGGCCGTGCGCAGGCTGCGCCGCGCGCGGCAGTGGTCTGCGTGAGTTGCGACCTGTTCACCGGTCCCAATGCGCACACCCAGATCGAGGCGCTGGCCAAGCTGACCCGCGAGCGCCTCACCGAGGCAGCCAAGGCGTGGGGCGTGGCCATTCCGGTCTACGTGTTCTTCACCAAGGCCGATCGCCTGCCGCACTTCGAGACGTGGGCCTCGCCGCTTACGCGTGAGGAAGTGCGCGCGCCGGTCGGGGCCGCACTTCCATTCGATGCGGCGGCGGGCGACGGCGGAAAGCGCGCCCAGTCGACCGGGACGTACGCCGAGCGCATGGTCCCGCGCATCGAGTCGGCCTTCGCCCGCATCGTCGCCGAGCTGGCGGGCCACCGCCGCGACCTGCTCGGCCGCGAGAGCCAACCGGACAAGCGCCTGACTGCGTACGAGCTACCGCGCGAAGTGGGGAAGATTTCCGCGCAGGCCACGCGCTTCCTGGTCGAGATCTGTCGCCCGGTGCATGTGGGGGTCAGCCCGCAGTTGCGCGGCTTTTATGTCGTGGGGGCTCGTCCGGTGATGATCACCGACGCCCCTGCGCCGGTCGCGAACAAGGCGGCCGCGCAACCCAGCACCTCCTCGAGCGCCACGAACGTCTTCACCCCGCAGCAGATCATGGCGGCGGAAGCGGCCGCGTCGCCCAAGGGATCGACGACGCGTCGAGTGCCGCAGTGGGTCTTTCTCGAGCGTCTCTTCCCCGACGTCGTGCTCGCCGATTCGGGTGCGGCGGCGATGGCGCGCGGCGGAGTTCGGGTGGCCACGGTGCGGCGCGCCCTGCTCGGTGTCGGGATCGCCGCCTCGCTCTTTGTCACGATCGCCGTCCTGCGCTCGTGGATGGGGAACCGCACGCTCGCCGACCGGGTGACCGTGGCCGCGCGCGACGTGAACGCCCTCCCGGTGGTGAACGCCCCGCAGGGGTCCATCGCCTTCCCATCGGCCGACGCCCTGCGACGGCTGGAGAACCTGCGCGGCGTGCTCGACACGCTCAAGCAGTATTCCGACTCCGGGGTGCCGGCCCGCCTGCAGTGGGGGCTTTGGCGGGGCGACACGCTGCTCGGCGCCGGCCGGCGCGTCTGGTTGGAGGGTTACAACCGTCAGCTGCACATGGCCGCCTACGCGGCGCTGGTCGACTCTCTGCGCACGCTGCCCGAGGCGCCGCGTCCGACGGACGAGTACCGCACCGACTATGACATGCTCAAGGCGTACCTCGTCATGACCAACGAGTCGCCGCGCAGCACCCCCGACTTCCTCGCCCCGGTGCTGATGAACAGCTGGGAGCGTGGGCAGGAGATTGACGCCGACGTGATGGCGATGGCGCGCCGGCAGTTCGAGTTCTATGCCACCTTGCTGGCGAGCGAGAATCCGTGGCCACAGGCCGCCGACGCGCGCACCGTCGGCCGCACGCGCGCCTTCCTCAACCGGTTCTCGGGCGAGGAACAGATCTACCAGAGCCTGATCGGCCAGGCCAGCAAGGCGGCAGCGCCGGCCAAGGTGTCCGAGGTCGCGCCCGAGGCCCCGGGGATCGTGGGAGGGCAGAGCGAGGTCGCCGGCGCCTTCACGGCCGAGGGGTGGGCGTTGATGCAGCGCGCGTTCGCCGATGCCGACTTTGCCGGCGAGCAGTGGGTCGTGGGCGACTCGACCGCGGCCCAGACACAGGATCTCGATCGCATTCTGGCCCTGCTCCACGTGCGGTACCAGAACGACTACGTGGACAAGTGGCGCAGCTTCGTGCGCGCCGTGACGGTGGTGCGGCCCGCCGGAAGTGGCGACGCACTCGTCAGGGACGCGGCGCGCAAGGTCGGCGTGGTCAGCGGGGCGCAGTCGCCGCTGCTCGCCATCCTGTCGATGGTGGCGCGCAACACGGCGGTGGACTCGAGCGTGATGGCCGCGTTCCAGCCCGTGCACGCCGTGATCCCGCCCGACGCCAAGGGGACGTACGTCAACGACGGCAACCAGCAGTACGTGAACGGACTGGTGGCCGTGCAGGGAGCGCTGGAGGCGATCACCTACCTCCCGCCGCCGACCGACACCGCATCGGCCATGGCTCGGGCCCAGAAGGCGCAGGAGTCGCTCACGCAGGTCACGCTGGCCAAGGGAGCGACGCGGCAGCTAGCGCAGAAGTTCGCCGTAGACAGCGCAGCCGTGAAGCTCGGGCCGCCGATGGCGGCGCTGCTCGAGGCCCCGATCAACGGCGCCGAGGCCGTCCTTCGCGGCGTGGCCGGAACGCGTCCGCCGACACCGCGCGCCGTCGTCGCGGCGGCGCCGGTGGTCGCGGCGCCGGGTGGAGGCGGCGGCGGCGGCGGCGGTGGTGGTGGCGACGCCAAGGCTGCGGCACTCGCGGCGGTGCTCAACGAGCGTGGGCGGGCGATCTGCTCGGCGATGACGCCGATGCTGGCCAAGTTCCCGTTCAATCCGGCCGCGACCGAGGAGGCCACCGTCGCCGAAGTCGCGGGGTTGCTCGCCCCCGGCACGGGGCAGCTGTCGGCCTTCCAACAGGAGCGGCTCGCCGACCTGCTCGAGAAGCAGGGCGGGAAGTGGGTCGCGAAGGCGGGCGGACCGGTGGCGCTCTCGGGACCGTTCGTCGCCTTCTTCGGCAAGGCGATGCAGGTCGCCGAGGCGCTATTCAGTGGCGGGTCGGCACCGCGCGTCGTCTTCTTGGCCAAGGGCGAGGTGTCGCCCGAGGTGCCGGTGATCGCACTGGTGCAGGGGACGCAGTTGGCGCGCTTCAACGTCAACGCTCCCCCAGCGCAGTTCATCTGGCCGTCGACGACGGGGCGCGAAGCCCGCCTGCGTGCGCAGTTCGGCAAGGAGCGGGAACGGGACGTCGGCAAGGAGGCCGGCGAGTGGGCCATCTTCCGGCTCGTGTCGCGGGCTGCCAAGGCGGAGGGGTCGGGCGGATCGCTGCGCGCGGAGTGGAACACGACGGGCAAGGGGGCACGCCCGGTGGCGGTGCAGTTCACGATCGAGTCGGGAGCGCCCGTCTTCCAGCGCGGCTGGCTCGGCGGGATGTCGTGCACGCCGCAGGTGACGCAGTAGGAGAGCGCAGGTTGTGACCCGAATTTCGTGACGAAGGCGCGGCGCGTCCGCTGGACGCCGAGCACCTTCGGTTTGCTTGTCGCCGGCACGCATCGCCGGTAGCTTCTCGCCCCATTCCTCGCCGTCCCCCCCTTCGTCGTAATGCCGAAAGTCTGCCCCGTCTGCGACACCGTCTACTCCGATTCCAACGCCTTCTGCCCGGTTGACGGTACAACGCTGCACGTCGTCGACCTCGAGGGGGGGCTGATCGGGAGCGTGGTCGCTGACCGGTACCTGGTGACCGACCTGCTGGGCGAGGGAGGGATGGGGAAGGTCTACCTCGCGCGCCACGTACGGCTGCCGCAGCAGGCCGCGATCAAGGTGCTGCGTCCCGAGATGGTCAAGGACCCGGCGGCGGTCGCGCGCTTCAATCGCGAAGCCTCCAACGCCAGTCGCATCGACGACGAGAACGTCGCCCGCGTGTACGACTTCGGCGAGGCGACAGGCGGCACGGTGTACCTGGCGATGGAGTACGTCGCGGGACGGTCGCTGCGCGACATCATCGTCAAGGACGGGGCGCTGGAGCCGCGCCGGGCCGCCGACCTCGTGGAGCAGATCGGCCGAGGGCTCGACGCCGCGCACCGGCTCAAGATCATCCACCGCGACCTCAAGCCGGACAACATCCTGGTCGTGGAGGGCCCCGACGGCCGTGAGAAGGTCAAGGTCGTGGACTTCGGGATCGCCAAGGCGTTCGGCGCCGGCGAAGGGGGGCTCACGAAGACCGGCTTCGTGGTCGGGACGCCGGAGTTCATGAGTCCCGAACAGCTGCTCGGCGGAGCGCTCGACGCGCGCAGCGACGTCTACGCGCTGGCGCTGGTCGCCTATCAGTGCCTCACCGCCACGCTCCCGTTCGGCGGCGATACACCCGAGCAGTCCATGACGGCGCGACTGACGTCGGCGCCGAAACCGCTGGCGGCGGCCAGCGGCACGGAGTGGCCACCAGCCGTTCAGGCCACGCTCGACGCGGCGCTGTCGCGCGACGTGAGCAGGCGACCGGAGACCGCCGGCGCGTTCGCCCGGCAGCTCAAGGGGGCGATCGAGTCCTGGGACCTCACGCCGGCCAAGGCGGGGACCGCGCCCCGAACCACCGCCCCCACGGCGACCATCGGCAAGGCAACCGAAAAACAAACAGGCACAGGGAGCCGCTGGCCGGCGATCGTGGCGATCGTTCTGATCGTGGTCGCGGGCGCCGGCGCCGCGTATCAATTCCTCGGCAATCCCTTGCCGTCGGCCGCAAGCACTGACTCGGCGGCCGCCGCGACGGCGACCGCTGCAACGTCTGCGGGGTCGGCGCCGGACTCGGTTCGGCCCACGACGCCATCGACCGCGACCTCGCTCCCGGCAGCGGACAGCGCGCCACAGCTGGCGACTATCGGCGCGGCGACGCCCGACTCGTCACGACCTCCGGCACCCAAGACGGAGGCTCCAGCTCCCAGCCCGAAGGCCGACCCTCCGATCACTCCCGCCGCCCCCACCCAGGACCCGGCGCTTACCGCCCAACTCCGGAACCTCTCCGATCGCCTGAAGGACTTCCCGAACAAGCGCACCGCGCTCGGCATCGCCAGCGATCTCGAATCGCTGGCGGGAAAGCTGACCGACGCGTCGGACCGAACGACGGCGTACATCAGTGTGGCCGATGCGCGAGCGCTAGCCGGCGATCGACCGGGTGCTTGTCGAGCACTGGTTCTGGCTCGCAGATCCGCCGCCCGATCGCAACTCACGGAAATTCAGAAGCTCGAGCGAGAGCAGGGCTGCTCCTGAGCACGGTCACCCAGCGCGGTCGCTGAGGGCCGTCTTGCGCGAGGTGCAGGAGGCATCGGATCCGCTCGAACCACGCGGTACTGGCGCTCTATTGATGCATCCCACACCATTGCCCCCCCCTACCACGCGGCCTATTGTCAGAATCCCGGTGTTTTTCCCGGGGTACCGGCTCATTCTTCCCGTGACGCGTCACCCTATGTTCCCTCCGCAATGGCGTGCCGCCCGCTGGGGCTCGATTGGCGCTGTGCTGCTCAGCCTCCTGCTCTCCGGCACCGACGCGAACGCGCAGGTCGCTGACTCGACGGCGCGGGCGCGACCGATCGCTGTGTCCGAAATCCTCGACCTGTTCAAGGGGGTCGGCGCGCGCGGGGCGATTACCTACGTCCGGCGCAACTGCCTGGCGTCGGCGCTCAGCCAGGCCGACGTGGATCGGCTCATTGCCGCCACCGCCGACTCCTCGTTCGTGGAGGCGATCAAGAACTCGGACCTGTGCGTCGCCGCGACGGTTGTCGCCGCCGAAGTGATCGACTCGACCGGCGGGATGGTGACGCCGTCGGTCCTGGCGTTGCAGGAGACGTGCAAGCAGGGATCGTATGCGGCGTGCGACAGCGTGGCGGACAAGTACCTGGAGGGGATCTTCGCCCCGAAGAGTCCGACACGCGCCGCCGAGTTCCTGTTGATCGCCTGTGCGGCCGAGCACGATCCCGCCTGCTGGCGGGCCATCAACATCCTGGATGAAAGCGCCAACCCGTCCGACCACACGCAGGGGGCATCGGTCCTGACGCTGCGCTGCGACCGCGGTGACATGGTCGCCTGTCGCCGACTCGGCAAGTTCTACGAGGACGGGCACGGCGTCGTGAAGGATGGCGGTCGCGCGCTGGCGCTGTATCGGCGCTCCTGCGACGCCAACGATCCCGAGGGGTGCACACGCACGGCGGCGATGCTGCTGGCGGGGACGAGCGGGCGGGCCGACAGCGCCCTGGGGTATACCTACACGGCAAGAGCCTGCGAGACCGGGGCGACCGAGCAGGCGGCACGGTTCTGCTCGGCCGCCGGGGCAGCGTACGCGACCGGGAAGCACGTCAAGCCGGACTTCGCGCGCGCGGCCACGCTCTATCAGCGCGGGTGCGACAGCGGTGATTCGGCGGCGTGCGGCGAGTTGGCCAAGCTCATCACGGCCGGACAGGCGCCAGACCGGACCAACGCGCAAGCGGCCGAGTTGTACGAGAAGGGGTGCGCGGGTGGGCGCAGCGACGACTGCCACACGCTGGCCATGATGCTCTCCGAGGGGAAGGATGTCCCACGGAACCAGGCGCGGGCCCTGACGCTCTGGGAGGGTGCCTGCCAGAACAGCGTGATCCGCTCGTGCATGAGCGCGGCGGCGGCGGTTGCGGCTGGCGATGGCCTCCCCAAGGACCTGACGCGCGCCGCAGCGCTGTATGGCAGGGCCTGCGGGGCGCAGAATGCCGACGCCTGCCTTGCCCTCGGGCTGCAGACGCTGCGTGGCGAAGGGGTCACCGCCTCCGCGCAGGGGGCCGCGCCACTCTTCCAGCAGTCGTGCACCGGCGCCAACCTCACCGGCTGCGGTGAGCTTGGCCGCCTCACGACCGCCGGCCATGGCCTCGCGCGCAACCGCGCGACGGCGACGGAACTCTTCACCAAGGCGTGCGACGGCGAAGTGCTCGACTTCTGTGTCGATCTCGGGGTGCACCTCGCGGGCGACAGCGCCGTCACCAGGGCCACGCTCACGCGCGTCGCTGCGCTGTACCAGAAGGCGTGCACCGGCAAGGTGCAGGCCGGCTGTGCCCGTCTCGGTGTCGCCACCATGGACGGCATCGGCGTGACCAAGGACGCCGCCAAGGCGGCGACCCTCTTCACCGGCGCCTGCGACGCCAATGACGCGTTAGGCTGCGCCGAGCTGGGCAAGGCGATGACCGCGGGGATCGGAATCGCGAAGGACCCGACCAAGGCTGTCGCGCTCTTCGACAAGGGATGCACGCTGGGCAACGGATCGGGGTGCAACTGGCTCGCCGAGATCTACTGGAAGGGGATCAAGGACGTCGCGAAGGATCGCGACCGCGCGGTGAAGCTGTTCGATCGTGCCTGCACCCTGGGCGACATGCTGGGCTGCCACAACCAGGCCATGCTGTTCGCCAACGGCGACAACGTGGCGAAGGACGAAGCGAAGGCGGCCACGCTGTACGCGCGGGCCTGCGACGGCGGCGAGTACCGCGCCTGCGTCGAACTGGCCGAAGCCTACAAGGACGGGAAGGGGGTGGCCAAGGACGCGGCGCGCTACGAGGCGCTGCTCGACCGTGCGTGCGCGGCAGGCTGGGACAACAAGCGCTGCAAGAAGTAGCGGCCGGCGTCAGCCGACGAGGACCGTCGGCGCGCCGAGCACGATCACCCCGCCGTGGGCTGTGGAGTCGCCCAGGCGCGCGCTCGGCTTGCTGCACATCAGCACAGTGAACGAGCCAAGGATCACCGAGTCGGGCGGGCCCACGCACACACACATGCTCCCGATGGTGGCGGCGGGCATCATCGCCACCATCACGGTGGGCGCGCCCGGTGACACGATCGGACCGCCCACGTGAGGGATCGGCGGGACACCAGGGGTGACCATCGGGCAGACGTGCATGTCGGTCAGGCGCGCGGCGGGTTGTCCCATCGTCTGGTCCTCAGGTCGACGGCGGCGCGCCGGAGCCGTTAGGCGCCGCGACGGCGAGGTGCTGCTGCTGCATGGCGTCGTGATGCGATCTCGCATGCCCGATGCTCCCCTCCCATCCGCCAACCTGCCGGATCACCTCGACACCTTGGGCGACGAAGGCGCGGGCCAGCGACTCGAAGTGCTCGGTATCGGCCGCCGACGACCCGATGACGGCCGCGAACGCCATGGTGGCGTGGATGCCAGCCGGCGGCGGGATCGGGGTGATGTCTGGCGGGGCGATGCTCCCACCAGTGAAGAATGCCGCCCCCGCCGCGCTCCCGGCCGGGGTGTCCATTCCGGCGTCCTGCGCGCACTGCCAGGCAGCGCGCCGCGTGGCCTCGTCGGGGGCGGCGATCCAGCGCTCGGTCGCGGCCAGCGCCTGCTGCACCGGGGGCGGCGCGACATCGCCACTCGTCAGGCGCGCCGCGTGCGTGGCCGCTGCCCACGCCCACCAGACCCCTTCGCGCGGGGGAAGCGCCGAGGCGACCAGTCGCACGGCGTCCACGACATGACCACCGTCCAGCAGCGCGGCCAGCAGTGCGTCGCCGTCGGCCGCCGAGGCCGACGCCGCCTTCGCGTCGTCGGACAGCGCGGCCCGCTGCACCAGCCACGCGAGTGGCGTCGCGTCGTGGGCGTCGGCAGGTCCGGAGCTGGGCGCGTTCATGATATCCCCGGTTAGTTGATCATCGTGATGCCGCCCTTCGCGATCAGGATGCCGTCGCCCTTCACCTGCGTCATCGCCCCCTTCACCTCCATCATCCCCGATCCCTCGATCTTGGTCATCGGCGACTTCATCTCGGCCTGTGCCTGTCCCTCGATCTTGATCATCGTCCCCTTGATCGTCACCCCCGTCATGTCGATGGTGATCGAGTTGCCGCCGACCACGAGCTTGATCTCCTGCATCGCCTCGACGTTGATCTTCCCCATGTCGGCACTGACCTGGATGTTCCCCATCTCGACCTTCCAGGTGTCGTTCCCCTTTCCGACCTTCACCGTGCGGTCACCGGTGTTCACGGTCAGCGACTCGTCCTGCTCGATCGTGGTCGTCCGCTTTCCCGTCTCGACCTTGATGACCTGGTTGCCATCGCTGACGGTGAGCGTGTCGTCGTTCGTGATCGTGGTGATGCGGTCGTGCTCGACGTTGCGCGTCTCGTCGTTCTTGACGAGGATCTCGAGGTCCTTCTCCGCCTGCACATAGACGTGCTCCGAGTCCTTCTTGTCCTCGAAGCGGATCTCGTTGAAGTTCTCGGCCCCGCCGTCCAGCGTCTGTGACTTCCACCCCGACTGCGTCTTGTTGGCGGGGAGGTCGTACGGGTGCTCGTGCTGCTTGTTGTAGACGCGTCCCGTGATCAGGGGACGGTCGATGTCCCCCTCCAGGTACTCGACCAGCACTTCCTGGTCGATGCGCGGAATCTGCACGAAGCCCCACTTGGCGCCCCCCCACACGCTGGCGACGTGCACGCGATGTGTGGACTTGCCGTCCTTCCCGGCCCCGCGATCCCACGGGAACTCGATTAGGACGCGCCCTTCCTTGTCGACGTCGATGTTCCGGGCACCGCCCGAGCCGACGACCTTGGCCACCTGCGTGCCGCGGACGGACGGACGCGGGGTGGTGCGGGGCGGGCGATAGCGCGTGGCCACGGGAATGGCGATGAACTCGTTCTCGTACTTCGATGCCAGCGTGCCGCTCGCATGGACGTCTCCGCCCTCCATGCGATGCGACACCTCGATCACGTGGAACTCCTTCTCGTCGATGTCGGAGGGGGCCTCGATCATGCGCGTTCGCGTGCCGGACTGCAGTGCCACGCAAGTGCTCTTGCCACGCAGGAGTTCATAGTCGCGCTCCTCCTCCTCGATGCGGAGCTTTGCGTCGTCCTGCGAGCGGTCGAGCCCGAGGTCGCCGAGGAACTCGAATCGCTCGCCACGCGCGTGCGGACCACCGCTGGACACTTCGCCCGTGCTGTCCACGCGCAGCAGGTCATGATCCCGCAGCGCCACCTTGGCCGTGTGCACGGCAAACTCTCGCGAGTAATTGAAGACCGTGTCGTCCAGCGGACGGTCGCCCATCCGGTTCGGCACCACCCGCACCTTCGGCACCTCGCCGGCCGGGATCGATCCGGCCTGCGAATCGGTCAGCACCAGCGTGTGACCGCTGCTGGAATGCTCAAAGGTGTAGAAGATCCCCAGCTCCTCGAGGAGCCGGGAGACGAACTGCAGGTGGGTTTCCCGGTACTGGGTGATGTACTCGCGCTTTGGTGGCGTGGCGGCCAGGCGCTGCTTGATCCCCGACACCCCCGACTTCTTGCACACATCCTCGACGACCTCGACGGCGGTCATGTTCTCGAAGGTGCGGCAATCGTTGTACAGCGAGAGGAACCACAGCGCCGGCACGATCTCGGCGCGGTAGTTCGACACATACTGGCTGCCGCCAAGGCTGGAAAAGCGCCGCACCAGCCCGTGAAAGTGACGCAGCTCGCCATCGGGGCGCTCGGCGTGCAGCGTCACCGCCTTGCCCAGCAGCTTCGAGGCGTCGACCGCCGAGTTCTCCGAGACGAGGTCCACCGTGAACAGGAACGGACGCGACAGCGCCTCCGTCCCGGTGAAGCTCACCGGGATGACGGCATCGTCACCAAGCGGGGTCGTGATGCGTAGCTTGCGCCCTGCCTGCGTCAGGTTGGCCATGGTGCCCTGCCAGAGGAATCGTTCAAACGGCTGACGCCGACGCGCCGGTCACGTCGTAGTCGAACTCTCCCGCGTCGGACACCGACACCCGCACGCGCGCCGGGCGATCACCACCGGCGAGCGACTCGAGGATCAGTCGCGACACTTCCGGCAACATCGTGTTGGTCAGGATGTTGTCCACGTTGCGGGCGCCGCTCTCCACCTCGGTGCAGCGCGCCGTCACCGCGTCCACCAACGTCTCGTCGTACTCCAGCACCATCTTGTGCGTGTCGCGCAACCGCCGCTCGATCTTTCCAAGCTTCAGGCGCACGATCTTCTTCATGTTCTCGTCGCGCACCGGGAAGTACGGGACAATGACCATGCGCCCGAGGAAGGCGGGCTTGAAGACCTTGTTGAGTTCCGGCTTGAGCGCCTGCACCAGCCCCTCGGGGGTCGGCATCGTCTCCGGGTCGGCCGTCAGCGCCATGATCGTGTCGGTGCCGGCGTTCGACGTCAGGAGGATGATCGAGTTCTTGAAGTCGATCTGCCGCCCCTCGCCATCGTCCATGACCCCCTTGTCGAAGACCTGGAAGAAGAGCTCGAGCACGTCCGGATGCGCCTTTTCCACCTCGTCCAGCAGCACGACGGAATACGGGCGCCGGCGCACGGCCTCGGTCAGCACCCCGCCCTCGCCGTAACCCACGTAGCCCGGCGGCGACCCCTTGAGCGTGGAGACGGTGTGCGCCTCCTGGAACTCGCTCATGTTGATCGTGATGATGTTGTGCTCACCACCGAACAACAGGTCGCTCATGGCCAGCGCCGTCTCGGTCTTGCCCACCCCCGACGGTCCGACGAGCATGAAGACGCCCTTCGGCTTGTTGGGGTCCTCGATCTTGG
>Ga0138256_10002719_pt1 | contig 18880 bp, 10 predicted proteins | sample KNB2016incub_MG_FD_105486 | JGI IMG/M metagenome (GOLD analysis project Ga0138256, IMG submission 105486) | Active sludge microbial communities from wastewater in Klosterneuburg, Austria - KNB2014incub_MG | ecosystem: Engineered > WWTP > Activated sludge > Unclassified | place: Austria... | reverse complement strand
GCTCTCCTCGGCCGAAGTGCTCGCCGAAAGCCCCGGGCCGGCGCAACCAGCCGCCCTGGTGTTGCACCGTCTTGCCGTCGGGATAGTAGATCTTGCAACCCACGATGCCGGCCCCGGGCAGGGTGCCAAAGGCTTCGATCAGTTGCGCCACGCAGTTCGGCTCCAGGGTAGTGTCCTGGTTGAGCACCAAGACAAAATCGGCGTCGGCCGCCCGCTGGAGCCCCAGATTGACCGTCGCGGCGAAACCGAGATTGACCGGGTTGCGCATCAGGGCCACCTCTGGAAACCGGTGCGCGATCAGGGCCGCTGAATCGTCGGTCGATGCGTCGTCGATGGCGATGACGCTGCACGCGACGCTTTGCGCGCGAATAGACTCCAGGCAGTCGCCAAGGAAGCCGCTTCCGTTGAATACCGGAATGACGACAGCGACGCGAACGGGGTTGTCAGGCATACTGAATCCCCTATTATCCGCATCCGGGCGCCCGAATCAGGGCGGGCCGCCACGTCGTTCACGTCCGGCCCCGCCTAACAACATCCGCCCACACTTCGCGCGCCCGGCGCATAAAGGCGCGTGTCTCGAAATCCCGGCTCCGGGCGATCGCCGCCGCAGCCATGCGCGCTTGAAGTTCGGGCCCCATGATCAGCCCGAGAGTTTCCTCGACCAGCGCGGTGGGCGTCTGCCATACCAGACCATCCCGGCGCGGGGTGATGATTTCAGCTGGCCCGCCCGCGGCAAAGACCACCGGCACGGCCCCGGCGGACATCGCCTCAGCGATGGACATCCCGAAGTGCTCGGCTTGATCGGGGTAACGCTGGAGATCGGCACCGTAGCCCGTGGCGTGCCAGTAGATCCGCGCGCGGCCAAAGAGACCCGCCAGGGCCAGGTGATCGATGCCGTGGTGGATGTGCACGGGCAGGCCGGCCGCCATATCGCGGATCCGGTCGGCATAGGCTTGATGCTCTGCGCCCGGGGTAATGCCGCCTGCCAGGTGGAGTTCCCAGCCCTCGCCAGAGGGCAGGCGGGTCAGCAGCTCGCGAAACGCGTCGATCAACACATCGTGCTTCTTGTTGTGCCCGCCGATAAAAAAGCGGCCGACATGCAAGATGATGTTCTGCTTGGTTCCGGGATGGAGCAACTCGATCGGCGGGTATAGCACCTGGCTGTCGCGCCGCCAGTAATGCTTCACCCAGCGCCGCGAGTACTCCGAATTGGCGAAAACAGCGTCATAGGCGGCCAGGGCCTGGATCTCGGCCCGTGTCGGCAGTGTGCGCAAGCGCTCGCGCATGCCAGTCGGCAGCGCGCCGCCGAGGTTAGCCGCGCGGATTAGCGATCCGGCCATCCAGCGCGCACGTCCAGCCAGGGAGAGATCAACGCCGGTGGGGAAAAAGGACAGAAACGCCGAATGGCGGGCGCGAGGACGGACGAAGCGGCCTTGGGCGGCGTTGACGAATCCGTCGAAGCCGGCCGTCCGGACGCTGATGGCCGCATCGTCGGGCGGGACCACGCGCAAGCGCAAGCTCTCCACCGACACGTTCCAACGCGCCTGCAGGCCGGCCGGATCGACCGCGCCTTCATGCCAGAACTCGACCTCGTGGGCCTCGGCCAGGGCCAGAGCAGCCATAAGGGCGTGGCGACCGCCGCCCCCGAAGTTGGCCAGCCGGCTTTCATAGACGGCGATCCTCATGCTGCCTGCTGGGATCGCTCAAAATCGGCGATCGCGTCGTGCCACGCCGCTGACACTGACTGCAGATTGTGGGCGGCGACGCGGGCGGGCTGGCTTGCCGCATAGTGGGCGCGGATCGCCGCATCGCCCAGCATAATCTGGGCGGCCTCCGCCAATGCGTCCGGGTCGGAATGGTCGATCAATAAGCCGCCATCGCCCACCGCCGAGGACACACCGGCGCAGTTGCGGGCCACAACGGGCAGCCCAAAGGCCATGGCCTCGACCAGCGGCACACCAAAACCTTCGTGTTCGCTGGCGCTAATGTAGAGATCGGCTGCGGCGTAGTGGCCCCCTAAGCCGTGCTCATTGAAGTGCTGGCCGGCAAAGAAAACGTTGTTGACGCCCAAGCGCCAGATGAGGAAACCAAGCTCCGATTTGTAGCCGGGATATGCCTGCCAAGCCCCCACGAGGAGCAGGCGGCTGCAGGGCTGGACGCGGCGCTGATAGTTACCGAAGGCCCGAATGAGCGATTCGTGGCGCTTGTTTGGGGCGACCCTGCCGACAAAGAGCCAGTTCACCCAGCGCGTCCCGGCAACGTCGCGGGGGTAGCGCGCTTGCACCGCTTGCCCGGCCGGGGAGGCCGCCGAACGCCGCAGGCCGTCGGCGTCGACCCACAGGGGCGCGACGCGCGGATTGACGTAGCCAAGCTCAAGCAGTTCGGCCTGGTTGTAGGCCGAATCCGCGATGGCGCGGACCCCGGCGAACCGGGCCAGCTCGCGCCGGCCCAGGTCGAGGCGCGCGGCGGCCGGGGCTGAATAGGGGGCGAAGAAGTGCCCCGGCGTGATGTTGTGATAGCACAGGATGAGCTGTGAGCGGTGGGCGAGGGCCAGATCGGACAGCGGCGAAGCGTTGCCATAGTGGTAGATCAGCCAGTCTCCGGCCTTCATCCGAAGGTCGCTGACAGGACGTCCGGGGTCGGCCAGGCGGGCGTCGCGGGCTGCGGCGTAGATCTGCGATCCAGTCATCCCCCAACCGCGGAAAATGCCACGCAGCGCCACCGCGTGGTTGCCAATCGCGTCGCCGGCCGACAGGCCCGGCACAAGCTGATGGATCATTCGCGACCTTGCCGCGGCGCGTCAATCTCAGTCTGCTGGCGATCCACGATCCGCGCAAGCGCATCGAGCGCGACCAGCTCCTGCCGCCGTGACGCCTCAAGCCGGGTGGCAAGGCGGTTGACGTAGAAGACAACCAATTCGTGAAGCATGCGCTTGAGTGGGCCAATGATCGGTAGACCGCCCGGCGAAACCTCAACCGGCAGGGTCAGATCCTGGCTGAGCTCGCGCGCATAGGCCAGACGCGCCTCGAACTCGCCTCGCAAGGCGGCGAGGTCTTGATCCGCTTCGGCCTCCGGGCGGACCGCGAGGGCTGCGTCGATGCGGGCGGCGACGGCCTGATTCATCGCAATGGTTTCGGGGCGCATATGTTTCGGTCTCTGTCCAGGAAACTACTTGTAAACCACGATTATAGGGTGAACTTCCGGTTGTCGCGCGTCTGCGGAGGGCTAGTTGAGAACCACCGCCAAGTGGTTCGTCTGCGGCGTGTCAGGTGCTGTCGGGTTCAAGAGAGATTGGCAGTTCCCACCTCAGAATCGGCTCACTATGGCTGCACGAGTCGCACGACAGAAACCCTCTGCCGACCATCGGCCGTGAACGCAGTGAGGCGAACGGTATACACACCCGGCGCAAGCCCGGAAGTTTCCCAGCGACCGAGCGACCCGTCGCGCACGATTGCGAGGTGCGGACCGCTGAGCCAGTTCCAATCATTCGGGAATTCACCAACTCCCCACTGAAGTTGATAGCGGACAAAGTCGGGCGGATTCACAGTGCCCACAAGATCAATCGCGCCAGGCTGGATCCTGCTTCCATCCTCCGGATTCTTGATTTCCACGTCCCACGGAACACCCTTAAAGAGATTCAGCCGGTGGGATTCAAGATATCGCAGCCGTCCGATGATACGTTCGGTTGATGGGTACATTTGCTGCGATGCAAGAGCATCGCATTTGTAGGGATCAAGGGTCCCCAAATAACATGACTTCCATTCAAGCCGCGCGTTGCGATACAGGACCGGCAAGAGTATGTTGGGATCCCGGAAAAACGGGCCGACCTGGGATAGGGCAATGAGTCCAAGGATTCCGCAACCAATGACGAGATGACGAGATCGCGCACCGGTTGCCGCCCATAAATACACTCCCAGTATCATGGGCAAAACGAGTGTCATGTAGCGCGATGACAGAGGTTGACCCAGAGCGCCCAAGCAGACTCGCCCAATGGCCGTGCTGACCACGAGCACCAACGAAAACCCAATCAGGGTGGCGAATATGACGCCAACGCGAGTTGTGCCGGCCATGACTGCAATGCCGGCGGAACCGACTGCGAGGCCGATACCTACTGTCATGGCGAAAAGGTTCGCAGGCACGATCTGATCTGCCACGGGAACGAGGCCAAAGCCTTGCCCGATCATCAAGCCCGAAAATTCCACATATTGGAGGGGGTCGATTTGCGAAGTGCCGTAGCATGCCACGGCCGCGGTGAATTTCCAGTCAACATAGTACGAGACGATCGACGCCAAGGACGCGATCAGAGCGGCTATCCAGATGGGTCGTGACGCCGCATCAAAACCTGCCGCCGCAGGTCGCAGCGCACGATAGAGGAAGAGTAACGGCAGCACCGAAGCCGGCAGAAAGCCATATCCCGTGTATAGGAGCAAGAACCCGATGACCACAAGTGCGAGCGCCTGTGTTCGCGTTCCTTTGAGCGTGAGCGCCAGGGCAAGCGCAAGTACAAGCATTAGCGGAAGCGCGCCCGCGGCGACATTCGGTACGATCGTCACAAGCTCGTACTGGCCGAGACTCAAGAATAGGACCGGAATCCACATATCGAACGCCGACCACTTCCCGATAAGGCGGTACTTGAGCCAGAGCGCAAGCACGGTCGAGAGGATCAGCGCCCCGGCGACCAGAAAAGCGTCGCCTCGACCATCCCACTCGGTGAGCCCTGCGACGACCCCAATCAAGATCGCCCCAAGTCCCTGACGATGCGGGCCGTGCTGCCAGCGAAACGCTTCGATCAGCCCGCTACCGTCAAACAGGGGACGATAGAAATCCCACTGATCCCAGAACATCATGTTGACCGAGAACTCGCCCGTGTAGACCAACAACCGAATGGCCGAAACCAGCGATACGGCAAAGATGAGGATTCCTGCAATCGGCAAGTGGCGGATCTTGGTCGGCATTGTTCTCCGTGGTGTGCGTCTGTGTTTTGAGCCTGGCTATTGTTATGGAGCGATTTCAAGATCAATGCATGGAAAGGGCGATAGGCCATTCCATCGCCCCGGCCGGTACTCGAAGACCGGTTCCACAAAGTAACGACCCGGCAAGACGACAACCCTCGAACGTCGATACTCGAAGATTCCATTGCTCGGCAAGCCAACCTGAGTCGCGACTGGAAATGGCGCTTCCGGCCAGCTCCACCGGATGCTGAGGGGATCCGCGCATGACACGCCGGGTCCGCGAAAAGCAATCCCGATCCGGGGCACCGTCGTATCCACCAGGCCGGTGTTGGCGATCTGGTAGGTGATTGTTACTGGGCGGCCGGATTTCAGGTTGTCACCCGTCCGGATCATGCGTCCATTCGATTCGATCCGGACCCAAGAGCCATGGTCAAAGCGAACCGCGGCGAAGTTGACGCCCTCCATGGGGTAGGCGGCCCAGGCTGCGTTGGCCGCAAAGGCCACGACCGTCACTATCGCGGCGAACAGCACTGCGCCAATCACGACCCGACGGACTGGCCCGGAAAGGGCCTTTCGGTGCCCGCCAATATAGGCGGCAGGAGCTTCCGCTGCGACGGTCGGCGCGGGGACAGTCTTGGCGACCGCCAGCGGAGCGGACTTGGCCGTGCCCGCGGAAGCCTGGCGGGATTGGGCCGCCAGCGCCAGAAAGCGGTCGTGATCCGCAGCTTCGAGCGCCAGCGCAAGAATCAACCGCTGCGCCAGGAGGTCATTCACGCCACCGGGATAGGTGTCGCGCTCCACCTTACGGAGGGTCTCCGACGAGTATCCGGCCAGGTCTGCGAGCGCCGCCTGGGTGAGCCCAAGCACACCTCGCCGGGACTTGACGAATTGACCGATTGTGATGGGTGGATCTGCCATGAATACCGGTGGTAATCACTGCCTTACCGCCATGCCCGAGTTGCGCAAAACGGACTTTGATTGTAATATGAAGTGTCCGTTGGGGTACAGAGTCCGCGCCCCCGAGCCCTGCGGCACTGGTCGGGCCGCTCGGCAATCAATGATCGAAGTGCAATCTGCGGTTCCGTTCGAACCCGAGTAGCGAGCGGGTTGGCCACTTGGACTGGCCAGTCGGAGGGGGCGGAACCATCCGGGACGTGTTTGAATACGACCAAACGCTGCGAAGCTGATCGCTGTCATGACATAACTGCTCAATTCGATACGCGGAACTCCGAAACACGGAGAACACCAGTGCATAATCAAACAATCGTTCGTCGGATCGTGATCTCGCTACTGGTTTGCTTGGCTGTCGCTATGCCTTCAGCCGCTGATCGGGTCTTGCGGGCGAGCCTCGCGGTCGAATCTGCCGATGCCGCGGTCCCGTCCTCCTCAGTAACTCCACCTTTTGTCTCAACCGTGGCTGATCTCAAGTCCGGTAACTCGTATGTCGATCCGAAATATGGATTCGGAGCCACGCTCCCAGATGATTGGAAACTATCTCCAGCGAACGTCAGCCTGCCTGGAAGCGTGACGACAATTAGTGGCGTCGGCTTTAAGATAGAGGCCGGAGTGCTTATGCAAGACAAGCCCGACACGCTGCCGCTCGCTGAATGGGCTCGAAACGACGACACAAAAGCAGGGTTCACAATTGGAAAGCCGGACTTCAAGCTGTCCTTTGAGGATTCGATCCTGATTCGATCCAACCCAAAGGATCCAATTTCCCCGGCAACCTTGTTGATGGCTGTGGGGTCAAAGGTCTACTTCGCGTCCATATCTCCGCAATCGGCTCTTGGTGACAATGGTGTTAGGAGCTTTCTCCAGTCTTTCAAGGTTGTTACGCCTTTCTCTGCTACCCAATTGGCGAGCGCACATATGCCTATTGCCGATCGGAGCGAGATTGCCCCCAAGGGGGCTGGTGATTCGATCGATGCGCCGTCCGGGTATCGTCTGCCCTTCGTGGGTCAGAAGAACATCGCGCAGGGACCAAAATGTCCGTTCACACATAACGCGGGTTTGAGAATCGAGAATGCCATAGATTTCATGATGACATCTGGCACGACGGTATATGCGGCACGCGCTGGTACCGTTGTACGTGCCGGGTGGGACCCGTCCGGTGGCGGTAACTACATGAAGGTTCAGCATAACGACGGAAATACGAGTGTGTACATGCACCTGGACGGGTTCCTCAAGGCCGAAGGTGAGAGTTCAGACTACGAAGCGCCGATCGCCGTCTCGGGAAACACTGGTTACAGTACGGGCCCGCACCTTCACTTCGAGATTCGAGACACCTCCCTGAACTGGTCGATCTGGATTGCAGACTTGTCGGGCATCACGTGGTACAACGTAAATGACATGTGCAGCAACCCGCCTGTTGGTGTAGGTGTTGGACCATCGCTTGGAGGAGGATCTCAACCAACAAGCACTCCGACTCCGTCCTCTACGTGTTCCAATGCGTCTTCGCCGGGGTCGAATCAGGTCTTCATTTACTCTGGTGCAGGCTTCAGCGGCAACTGCAAACCGCTCAATGTCGGCAGCTTTTCGAACTCCGGGAATTTCAATCCGGTTGGCGACAACGATGTTGAGTCACTCAAGGTCGGCGGAAACGTCCGGGCTTGGCTCTATGCTGACCAGAACTATGGTGGCACGAACTCCTTGATCGAGAGCGACGACGCCGATCTGATTGACAATGGTGTTGGGAGAAACACGACCTCATCAATAATTGTGGAGCAGAAGCCTCCGCCAGCGTCTACCAACACACCCGTGCCCACCAGTACGCCTACGCCAACCCCGTCAGCCTCCCGCCCATCCAACGACGACTTTGCAAACGCCCAGTGGATCTACAGCAGTGCGGGTGGCCAGGGCAACTCCAATGAGGGTGCCAGCTTTGAGAACGGCGAGCCATACCACTACAGTATTGGTGCGGCCGCGATCACTTCGGTCTGGTTCCGCTGGACAGCGCCGGCGTCCGGGCAAACCACGATGGACACACTCGGCAGCAACTTCGATACCGTGCTCGCCGCCTATACCGGTAGTACGCTGGGCGCTCTGGTGCAGCAGGACGCCAACGACGACTATTCCGGCTACGGCACTAAAAGCCGAATATCGTTTGCCGCTATCGCAGGCACGACTTACAATATTGCCGTAGCAGGTTTTACAGGTCAAACAGGCTACTACTACCTCAACTGGTCAATCGCGCAGGCGCCCACGCCCACGCCCACACCCGTCCCACAGGGCGGGCCGTCGGGCTACACCTATTGCGTCGGCGAGGGCGGTACCTGCTCCTTCACAGGGGTCAAAGATGTCGCCTACGGCGCCAATGGCAGGTTCAACTACCAGCCTGGCCGTACCGGGAGCGTGGCTTGCACCAATGGCACCTTCGGCGATCCCATCTCCGGGGTCTATAAGGCCTGCTACACCAAGGACTCTACCTCCTCCGGCGGCCCCGCTGGCTACACCTTCTGCGTCAGTGAGGGCAGCTACTGTTCCTTCTCCGGATTCAAGGATGTGGCCTACGGGGCCAATGGCCAGTTCAGATACTTCACGGGTGTCTCCGGCGGCATCAGTTGCACCAACGGCGCCTTCGGCGATCCCATCTCTGGCGTCGCCAAAGCCTGCTACACCCGCGACGCCACCTCCTCCGGCGGTCCGTCTGGCTACACGCGCTGCGGCGGCGAGGGCCAGCAGTGCTCCTTCTCCGGTCCGCGCGATGTCGCCTACGGAGCAAATGGCCGCTTCTCTTATCGTTACGGCCTCGCGAGCACGGTAAGCTGCGTCAATGGCTACTTCGGCGATCCCATCTCCGGCATTGCCAAGGCCTGCTACATCAGCGCGTCTTCCACGGGCGGCCCAGTTGGCTTCGCGTACTGCGCCAACGAGAACGGCACCTGCTCCATCTCCTCCAACCAGGATGTCGCCTACGGCGCAAATGGCAGCTTCGCCCACAGGGCCTCCCTCTCCTCCTCGGTCAACTGCGCCAACAGCGTCTTTGGCGACCCGATCTCCGGCATCGCCAAGAAGTGCTATTCCAAGACGAGTAACGGCGGCGGGCCGGCCGGCTTCGGCTACTGCGCCACTGAAGGCGGAAACTGTTCCTTCTCCGGGACCAAGACCGTCGCCTACGGCGCCAACGGCAAGTTTTTCTTCTGGACCGGTGTTTCCGGCGGCAGCGCTTGTTCCAACAATGTCTTCGGCGACCCCATCTCCGGCGTCGGCAAGAAGTGCTTCATCCAGTAAAAGCAATCGTGCGCATCCATGACGCAGGCGTGTTGCGCCGATCATCGTCAAATTCGGCAAATGCATCAGACTGATTATCCAGGATTGGTGGGCAAATGGTAGTCAAGCATCGCGGCCGGTCTGTTTTCGTGTCTGTGGGAATTCTTGTGGCATTGTTCTTGGGATCGGTGTATTCTGGAGACGCGTACTTGGCGCCGACCCATGCAGCTGCGCTGAAAAGCGCCGCGGACTATGACAGCAAAGAAGCGCCGTCGCGGAGTCTTCCGAACAAGTCCGAAGGGAGCGACAGTCACTTGATCACTACGATCGTCAAGATACCGAAAGAAGTCGAGAATCTTGACGAGACCAAGCCCAGTACGCCGGATAGCCCGAAGGGAACCAATTGCTCGGGCACGGCCGTTTTTGACGATCAATGGTCCAGTGGGTACAAGCTTGTCTGTCAAAACAACCTGTATGTCTTGCTTGTGGATCTGACAAACCCAGCTATAAGGATCGATGTGGCTGCTTCGAATAGCTTGCGGTCCGTAGAAAGCTTTCGTGACTCGAATACCGTGGCAATCATCAACGCCGACTATCAATTCAGTCCGTGCTCTGGCAACTACTGTGGAAATGGATTGACCATAGCTAATGGCTCAAGTCCAACCACCTTTACAAATGTATCGAAACTGTGCCAAGACGGATGGGTGAGGCGTGAAATAGGCTTCTCTGACGCCGGGCGGCCGCATATTGACTGGTGGTACAAGTTCGTGAGCGACAATCAAGCTCGGAGTTGGTGCGCCCCGTGGCGAAATGGAATACCAAATAATGATAGCGGTGGCGGCGCCGAGGGGTACAGCAGGAACTTGGTTGGCGCTGGGCCGCAGTTCACATTTGATGGATCATTCCGATGGAATTGCGGTACTGCTGGAGTGGGGGGAAACTGCGGAGCAAACGGCTCAGACGTTGTGATAAACGATGAGCACTTCGGACCTTCCGCAACGAACTGGTGGAATCGCCCACAATCGGCGATTGGTTTCTCTGGCGATAGGGCGGTCCTTGCCCTGGCCGAGTCCAACAATGCCTCGCACACAATTCTTGCTGTCCACGATGCGATGAATACCCGGTTTGGGGATCTGGGAAAGTCGCTCGGCAACGCATTCAAGCTGGATGGCGGCAGCGCTGCCGGATTCTGGTACTACAAGACCCAATACGCAAGCACCTCGTATGTAACCGTTCCAAGCGTGATTCGTGTCCAACGGGTCAACGCACCTCCTGCAACAGCAACCCCGACTCCCAACCCGTCGTCATGTTCATCGAGTAGTTCTCCTGGGGCAAACGAAGTCCTTATCTATTCAGGTGCAGGCTTCAGCGGCAACTGCAGACCGCTCAACGTTGGCAGCTATTCGAACTCCGGAACCTTCAATCCGGTGGGCGACAACGATGTCGAGTCCCTCAAGGTTGGCGGAAACGTCCGGGCTTGGCTCTATGCTGACCAGAACTATGGTGGCACGAACTCCCTGATCGAGAGCGACGACGCCGACCTGATCGACAACGGAATTGGGAGAAACACGACCTCATCAATCGTCGTGGAGCAGAAGCCTCCGCCAGCGTCAACCAACACACCCGCGCCCACCAATACGCCTACGCCGACCTCGGTCGGTCGGCCAGGCAACGACGACTTTGCGAACGCGGTGTGGTTGAATGGCAGCTCGGGATCGACATCGGGGTCAAATAATGGAGCCACGTTCGAGAGTGGCGAGCCATATCACTTCGGCATTGCTGCGTCGGCAACCACATCTGTATGGTATCGCTGGGTACCGGCGTATTCCTCACGAGTCACCATTGACACCATTGGCAGCAGCTTTGACACGGTGATTGGTGTTTACTTGGGCAGCACAATTGGGGGCCTCAGTCTGGTTGCACACGATGATGACTCGGGCGCGTATGGCGGCGCAAGTCGCGTGTCGTTCGACGCAATTGCGGGTGCAACATACAACGTTGCGGTTGCTGGATTCTACGGCGCGACGGGCAACTATGTTCTGAACTGGCAACTCTCATCCGCGCCTACGGCGACACCGACTCCGACACCGGTGAACGTGCCGGTTGGCCCGTCCGGCTACACCTATTGCGTCGGCGAGGGCGGTACCTGCTCGTTCTCCGGGGTCAAGGATGTCGCCTACGGCGCCAATGGTAGGTTCAACTACCTGACTGGCCGTACCGGGAGCGTGGCCTGCAACAATGGCGCTTTCGGCGATCCCATCTCCGGGGTCTATAAGGCCTGCTACACCAAGGACTCTACCTCTTCCGGCGGCCCCGCTGGCTACACCTACTGCGTTAGTGAGGGCAGCTACTGTTCCTTCTCCGGATTCAAGGATGTGGCCTACGGGGCCAATGGCCAGTTCAGATACTTCACCGGTGTCTCCGGCGGCATCAGCTGCACCAACGGCGCCTTCGGCGATCCCATCTCTGGCGTCGCCAAGGCCTGCTACACCAAGGACTCCACCTCCTCCGGCGGTCCTTCTGGCTACACGCCCTGCGGGGGTGAGGGCCAGCAGTGCTCCTTCGCCGGCCCGCGCGATGTCGCCTACGGCGCAAACGGCCGCTTCTCTTATCGTTACGGCCTCGCGAGCACGGTAAGCTGCGCCAACGCCTACTTTGGCGACCCTATATCCGGCATTGCCAAGGCCTGCTACATCAGCGCGTCTTCCACGGGCGGCCCGGTCGGCTTCGCGTACTGCGCTAACGAGAACGGCACCTGCTCCATCTCCTCCAACCAGGATGTCGCCTACGGCGCCAATGGCAGCTTCGCCCACAGGGCCTCCCTCTCCTCCTCGGTCAACTGCGCCAACAGCGTCTTTGGCGACCCGATCTCCGGTATCGCCAAGAAGTGCTATTCCATGACGAGTAACGGCGGCGGGCCGGCCGGCTTCGGCTACTGCGCCACTGAAGGCGGAAACTGTTCCTTCTCCGGGACCAAGACCGTCGCCTACGGCGCCAACGGCAAGTTCTTCTTCTGGACCGGCGTCTCCAGCAGCAGTGGTTGCTCCAACAGTGTCTTCGGCGACCCCATCTCCGGCGTCGCCAAGAAGTGCTTCATCCAATAAGCGGGGTCAAGGTTGCCGGAATCGATGGTTGTTCCTTGCGCGCAGTGAGGCTATCTATGCAAGCCTAAAGCGCGGCGAATCACGGCCGCAGTAATGTATCGGGAGGTTTGAAGTTATGGTGAGCCCAGTCAGGATGGCCGGTGTTGCGGTCGTCGTTGTGATCATGCTTGGCGCGGCTGCGCCGCAGGCGCTGTCACAGAAAGGGTTGCCGCCTGAAAAGACAAGTGTTGACGAGGCGACGACAGACCAGAACACAGACCAAATCATTGTTGAGTTCCGAACGACCGAAGCTGCCACTGGAGCAGCGTGACGGACGGGATTGACTGGGCCAACGGCTGATTTGGCGACCCAATTTCAGGTGTGCGCAAGGCGTGCTATGTCCAGTAGTGCGCCGAAAAAAGGGGGCTTTCTGCTTCCGCAACTACTCATCCAGACCTTCAAAGGGAGAACGGCCTTGAGAAATGCAGTTCAACTTTTCGTTGGCAAGCAGCTTCACAGGCGCCATCCAGCTCAACTGTGTCCCATCGCGATAGTCCTTGTTGTTTTGTGTGCGCTGTCCTTGCGATCAGCCTCCGCGTATGAGCCTTCGGCAGTCATCGCAGGGGAGCCAAGGTCTACACTTGGCGGTGTTTCTGGCGCACGTTCAGTACTCGCCAGCTACAGCGATAGTGGCCATGATCCGTTTCAAGATTTTGACACTGGACGGGCAAACCCTGCGCTGACGCCGGCTTTTTCTTCCGAAAGCGTCTGCCGATATGAACAGAATGAGGCGCAAGTGATTGCCTCATTCGATCGCGGCTTGGGACCATACCAGATAGGCATCTCCGCGAGACTCGAAGAGCAAGAAGCATTTGGTGCTCAATCAATTCGAGTCGCGTCGGATGGGAATAGGATATACGTTGCGGACAGCATCAACCAAAGAGTCGTTGTAGTTGACCTCCGTGGTAAAGGTACGATGTCGGTGTCCATTCCGGGTGCCTCAATCAGCGATCTGGCGATCGACGAAGACAGCATCTATGTTGCCGATACTGCCGGCCGCAAGGTTCGCAAATTTACTCAAGATGGATCTGTGATGGTCGAGACGGACGTGCTTGATCAAGCACTGTTCGACAACAACAGCGGAATAGAAGTGGACCCAACTGGGCACCTGGTCTGGCAGACGAACTACGACCGAGAATTCGAGTTTGTGACGAGTTCTGCTGAGTTACGTCTCGCGCCGGGTACTTTAGCCAAGCGGGGCCTCAGTTTCAAGGGAGGTCGCTATTCCGCAACGCGCTTGAGCAGCCACGAGTTTGAGCTGGCTATCGAAGGGCAAAACCCGGGCACTTTACTGGTCAAGTCGAAGTACTACCTTGGTTCCGCACGCGTGGTCGGTCTTAACCGCGACGGAAGCCTCGCTGTTCTTGTTGAGGAACTGCTGGAAGGAATCCCAGCCTTTTTGGTCGACACGTCCGTTCGCGCATACGAATCAAACGGGGCGATGTTAGGTTCGGTTCTATTGCCCACCCATGGTTCATACGCCATCGCCACACGATTTGTCGACGTTGACACCGATGGAAACATCTACTTTCTGAAGGTGCTCGAGACGGAAACGCAAGTGCTGAAACTGGCATATGGGAGCGCGATCGAGAACACGCTGGAGCAACGGTGGACGGCTCTTGAGAAGCAGCTCCAGTCGACGGCGCTGGAGCGGGAACTTCGTGATAATGCCGGGTTCACACACCTCCCAGACACTATCTCGCGAGACCAGATCATGCAGAACGCGAGCAACTATGCTGATCTGCAATGGACGGCGAGTTCGGCAAACCTGCAGGGCACGGCTTGTAGCGTCGCTGATGATCGCATCAAACCGGTGTACTTGGGGTCGTATTCTTCAAATCAAGTCGTTACGCGGGTTCCCTACAAATGGGGTGGATATGATTCGATCAGCAGCTTTAGTACTGGAATGCAACAGGGCAAGGCTGCAGGCGACACAGGTACCGCGACTATTCTTGCGTGCGCAAGCGGGGTGGACTGTTCCGGCTTTGTGTCAAGGGCTTGGAACGAGGCGCATTTCACTACCTATAGCATCGCTCAAGTGAGTGACCACATAAACTGGCAGGACCTCCAGCGCGGAGACGCCCTGAATGATGAATACACACATATTGCGCTGTTCGTAAGTTATACCGCCAACCAGAGCGCTGCTAACACGGTCGAAGCCACAACTCATCCGAGTTGCGGAGGCTCCGTATGCAGGATGTCGCGAAGCTACACCAGTTGGGATACGGGCTATACAGTACATTCAATTCGCTATAGGTACTTGACGACTTCGACGTCGCCGCCTAGCACTCCTTCCAATCCCACTCCGTCTGACGGCGCGACTCTGGAACGGACGAATTCGCCGACGCTGTACTGGAGCACTAACGGGAGTTCGTGCGATGTCCATATCTGGGGCGGGAACATCGATATTACGCCTGCCGGAAATTGTTCGTCTTTGTATCTTGGAGGCCAGTATGGGGGCAGCTATCAGTGGCAGGTGACAGCGCGCAACAGCGACGGGACAACTGCTGGGCCCGCGTGGCATTTCTATATCAGGCCCTACGCACCCGCCAATGTTAGTGCGTCGGCCGGCTCCTCCACGCAGATCAATCTCTCTTGGACGAAATCAAGCGATGATCCTGGAAGTGTGGACGGCTACAACATCTACAACGCAAGTGGCGGTTACGTTGGAGGCGTGGGGGTCGGAGCCACTAGCTACCAGATCAGTGGATTGACGTGCAATACGGGCTATTCCTACTACGTGAAGGCGCATCGACAAGGTGTCGTTTCGAACGCCAGCAACACGGGCACAGCCACAACAAGTACGTGCCTGTCTACGCCGACTCCCATGCCAATCGACCCAAATCAGTGGCGGGCTGAGTATTTCAACAATCTGACCCTGTCCGGGTCTCCGGTCTTAATCAGGAACGAGCCAGTTCTTCACTACAACTGGAATGCGGATTCACCCGAACCGGGCATCGTCAATGGCGATTTCTCAGCGCGATGGACAAGAACGGTCAATCTTGACAGTGGAACATATCGATTCCACGTATTCCACGATGATGGCGTTCGATTGTGGATCGATAATGCGCTCGTCATTGACCAGTGGGGCACGTGTTGTCAGACGCATCAAACGGGCGACTTGGCGCTTGGAGCTGGAAACCATGCGATCAAAGTCGAGTTTGTTGACACTAACGGTTGGGCAAGTATCCAGTTTGGATGGCAAATGGCCCAGGATGCGTCAAAGTGGTACGCCCAGTACTTCAATAACTCAACCCTATCAGGCTGGCCAACGGCGGCACGCAACGAGGTTGATATCAACTATGCTTGGGCATACAGCGCGCCGGCCTTCAACGTGTTTGGTGACTTCTCCGCGCGCTGGACACGCAGCATGGCATTTGCTCCGGGAACATACCGGTTCAACCTGACTCACGACGACGGAGCGCGGCTGTGGATCGACGATGTGCTTGTGCTGGACAAATGGTCCACCTGTTGTGTCACAGATTATGTAGACCGGGACATTGGAGCGGGAAGCCATACGTTCAAACTCGAGATGGTCGATACAGGAGGTTATGCGTCGATTGCCCTAAACTGGTCTCAACTCAGCACGGCGACACCCACCCCCACAAACACGCCAACGAGAACTCCGACCTCCACGTCCACACTGGCTTCTGTAGCAACATCTACGCGCACTCCCACGTCAACCAAAACGCCGACGCGTATGTCTACAGGAACCGAGACGCCAATCCTTACGCCGACGCAAACACCCACCCAGGCCCCGCAAGGTACACCAACGCCTACACCGACACCCACTCCTTTGGTCATCTACTCCGCCGCGATCAGCCACGTGAGCCCCCTCCCACCCAGTTGCGCCCTTCGCGTCGGTGCTGTGGCAGAACGGCAACTGGCATTTCAGGGACACGGGTTCAGTAGCGAGAACGCAAGTGTGCAGTTCTTGCGGGAAGGGTTCGGAGATATGTCACTTCTATTTGGCATGGAAATCCAGTGGCAGAGCGACACCCAGATCAGCGTTGACGTGTCGGCAATCGCCCGCAATCTGTGGCAACAACCGCATCTTCCATTGCGAGCCCGTCTGATGCAATGGAGGAGCGCCTTCAACTACCAGGCGATTTCGTCGTGGTCGGAACCATTCCTGATCGCGGACGACAGCGCGTCTTGTAGTCAAGGAGCAAGCGGACTCGTATTCCTTCCGGGATTGGTTCGCTAATCGGAAACAGGAATTGGGCTTTCGAATGCTGAATGGTGTTTTCGGAGGCGTCTTCCCGGATTCCTGTCAAGGTAGATGTAATCTGGTCTTCACGGATCGAGTCGTTGGCCGGACGATCGCACTTCCGTCTCGCGCCACGTCGCGCATCGTAGAAAGTGACGTGGCCGTCAAGTGGAGATGAAAGGGAAGTTTCCGAAAGTAGTTTTCATGGATTGTGATGAGCTATTGGCGAGTCGCTTATTGATGTGCGCCCAGCCTCTTGAGTATTGCTCCTGTCACTCCGACTGCAATCAGCAGCGGGAGCAGCGACGTGAGCGCCACGGGCTCGATCACACCTGGAAGCGCCAACCAGTTTCGCCATGCGTCAGGGTTGAGCATGGCCGGAAGGGCCTGTGTCCAAATCACGCCACGGTTGCGTCCTTCCAAATCCGCCAGGCCCATCCAGAAGGCGGCGAGTCCGATTCGGGCAAAGATGTTCCAAAGGGCCATAAAGATCGTCGCCGCGACAAGCGTGCGTCGAAGCGCGACAGGTGACACGCGCAACTTGAGAAGCACCAGGGCGATGACGGAGAAGCTGCCAACCAACACGTTGGCATACCAACCCTCGTTGCCCGAGAACTCTTTTTGTCCTTGCAGATTCGCCAGCAATGCGAAGGTGGCCGCATGCCAAGCCATCGCCCCCACAAATGCCAGGATTGCCACCAGATGCGGCCACAGCGCGCCCAAAGCTTTTCGCCACGCTGCGCGTGTCCGAATAAGCAACAGCGCGGGCAGCAGCCCGAGCGGCGCATAGTAGACGAGCCCCGGTGACACAAAACTCCAGTAGCCCGACCACCAAAACCCCTTGACCAAGCCGCCAAAGAACCAGATCGGATTGAGTCTGGCGAGCCAGCTAATTCTCTCCAAAATTGGCGTCGACTCAAGAGCGACCATATGTCTGAGCAGGATAATGTGTCCCGTCGTTAGCTGGTTGAACGACAGTAGCGCGGCCGTTCCGGCGCCACCGACAAGAAGCGCCAGACCCGCTTCTCGCCAACGTCGGCGTTCCTCCCCCGCGAATGCGCACGCCACGTAGAGCGGCCAGAGCGTCAGCGCATAGGTCTTGGTAAACCCAGCCACAGTGATCAGAAGACCCGCAATCAAGATGTGTCTGCGCGGTTGCGAGTCGCGGCAGCGCAGGCAGAAGTAAATCGCCCACGCCATCAGCGGAAACGCCAGTGCGTCGTTGGTGATGCGCCCCAGAAAGGGCAGGAAGTTCGGAAACCAGGCAAGGGCCAGCAAGGCAATCAGGCTGCTGGTTTCGTCAAGATACAGGCGGAGGGTCATATACAGCCCGGGAAAGGCCAGCATTGCGATGCAGACCGAGACAAGGCCAAGGACATAGAGCTGCGCGCCTATCGGGAGCATTGGCTTGAAAAGCCTGTATATCGGGCTCAACACGGCGTAGTACAGCGGAGGATGTTGACTCTGATAGTTGGTTTGGACGTATGAATCGGTTTCGATCGTTGCCCCCAGGTGATCGGCGATCCGTTGCTGTTCTTCCGGTCCGCTGTCGGCCCAGCGCCGGTATCGTTCGCCGTTTGTCGAAAAGTCGGGGCCGGGCAGATTCTGCCGCAGAGGCGCAATCCAGGCGGCCATCGATAGTTCGTCGGGTCTTGGCGCGCGTCCCTGTGCCGCGTAGAAATCGATGTAGGCCAGATGACCATAGACGTCCATTCCCTCGCCAATGGGTGTGACGGCCAGCGCTGATATCTGGCTCAACAGGAATACCAGGCACACCAACCCCAGGCGGCGTATTGTCTTCGTCGGTTTCATATTCTGTTTTTCAGCCAGCGCATCAGGCGGATGAAGCGCCCCTGCTCATAGCCTGTGACCGTTGCGCGAAGCCGGTCGCGTTCATTCCGCAGCGTCTCCAGGGCGGCCAGCGCCTCGGGCAACGCCCGATCGTCCGGTGGCGCGGGCGAAGGTGGTGCTTGGGTTGCCTCCATCGGCCTGAGCATGCCCGCTCCGCGATCCGCAGCCCGACAAGGATTCTGACAGAAGCGGATGAGCGGCCCGGCCGCGCGCTCCCAGGCATAGTCGGCCCGGGCCCGTTCAAAGCGCGGCTCGAGCTCCGCCCGCGGCGTGTCAAGCCAACGCAGCATCGCGGCTGCAACCGCGTCGGCATCACCGACATCCACCAGCTCGCCCAGTCCGTAGGCCGCGACAACGTCGCCGGTGGCGTCGCTGCGGGTGGCGATCGTCGGCAGGCCCGCCCAGATGTAGCCCAGCATGCGGCTGCGGAAGGCCAGGCGGGTTTCATAGGAATCGAAATGCAGCGAAAGGGCCAGATCGCTTTCCAGCAGGACGGCTGGCCAGTCCTCGAAGGG
>Ga0138256_10002718_pt1 | contig 18884 bp, 14 predicted proteins | sample KNB2016incub_MG_FD_105486 | JGI IMG/M metagenome (GOLD analysis project Ga0138256, IMG submission 105486) | Active sludge microbial communities from wastewater in Klosterneuburg, Austria - KNB2014incub_MG | ecosystem: Engineered > WWTP > Activated sludge > Unclassified | place: Austria... | reverse complement strand
TCAAGCCGGGCGAGCGCTGGCACGGCTTCGGCCAGCTGGCCGACGGCTTCAACATGCTCGACCCGATCAAGGCGACGGTGATCACGCCGGGGCTGGATGTGGACGGCGACTTCGCCGACTGGGGCATCCCCGCGGCAATCGTCACCAAGTACCTCGCCGAACACGGCGTCATCGTCGAAAAGTGCGGTCTCTACTCGTTCTTCATCATGTTCACCATTGGCATCACCAAGGGCCGCTGGAACACCATGGTGACGGAGCTGCAGCAGTTCAAGGACGACTACGACAAGAACCATCCGCTGTGGAAGGTGCTGCCGGAGTTCTGCCAGAAGCACCCGCGCTACGAGCGCGTCGGCCTGCGCGACCTGTGCCAGCAGATCCACGACGTATACAAGTGCAACGACGTGGCGCGGCTGACGACGGAGGTCTACCTCTCCGGCATGGTGCCGGCGATGCGCCCGGCCGATGCCTTTGCCAGGATGGCGCACCGCGAGATCGAGCGCGTCGAGATCGACAAGCTGGAGGGGCGCGTTACCAGCGTGCTGCTGACGCCGTATCCGCCGGGAATTCCGCTGCTGATACCTGGCGAGTGCTTTAACGCCACCATCGTTCGCTACTTGCAGTTTGCCCGCGACTTCAACCACCGCTTCCCCGGTTTCGAGACCGACATCCACGGCCTCGTCGAAGAACAGGTCGATGGCCGCACGCGCTATTACGTCGACTGCGTCGCCCGCGGTACCAGGCGCGCGCGCCGCAAAGCCTAAAGTGGTGTCTCAATAACGCAACATAACTTATTGACAAACCAGAAAGTTGGCATAGAATTCCGCAGGTCAGCCACCGTCTGTACGACCATGCGCATTCTGATCTTCCTGGGGTTCCTGGTTCTGTCGATGCTGGTTCCGGTCGGTCTCGCGCAGGCGCAGGTGCCCGCGTCTGCGGCACCCGACCTGGTCCGCGCCGACGTCCTCATCCGCTCCGGCAAGGCCGACGAGGCCTGGCGGTTGCTGTCGCCACATGAGTTCGCCCAGGCGGGCAACGCGGATTTCGACTACTTGCTGGGTGTCGCCGCACTCGACTCCGGCCGTCCCGACCGTGCCACGCTGATCTTCGAACGCGTTCTCGCGGTTTCCCCGAACCACGCCGCGGCGCGCCTGGACATGGCGCGCGGCTACTTCGCACTGGGCGATTATGCGCGGGCGCGGATCGAGTTCGACGGCGTGTTGCGCTTCGATCCCCCGCCGGCGGCGCGGGCGACGGTCGAGCGCTACCTTGCGGCAATCGAGGAACGGGGACGGGAAGGGAAGACGCGCGTCAGCGGCTACGTCGAAGCGACACTGGGGAGCGACAGCAACGTCGCGGGTTCGACCGCCCAGAGCAGCGTGTTCGTCCCGCTCTTCGGCGTCGATTTCGCGCTGTCCGCCGCCAGCATCAAGGCGCGCGACGACTACGCCAGTGTCGGTGCCGGCGCCGAGTTGTCGCACGGTTTCGGCGGCGGGCTGAAGCTGGTTGCCGGCGCCGATTTCCGCCAGCGGGTGAACTTCCGCCTGGATACCTTCGACAGTGCCTCCACCGATCTGCGCCTTGGCCTGCAGCAGGATTTCGGGAAGAACACGCTGCGCCTTGGCCTCGGCGCCAATCGCTACGATCTTGACAATGCGGCCTACCGGCGCATCGGCAGCCTTAATGGCGAATGGCGCCACGAGTACGACGCGCGCACCCAGGTCTCGGCCTTTGCGCAGGACTCGCGCGTCCGCTATGTGCGCGAGGATACCCGTTCGAACAGCGTTGACCAGTTGCTCATCGGCATCGGCGGGCTGCACCTGCTGGATGCGGACGGCAAACTGGTCGTCTTCGGCAGCCTGTTCGGCGGTCGCGAGAATGCCGTGCAGGACCGGGTGGACGGCGACAAGCGCTTCGCCGGCGTGCGTCTGGGCTTGCAGAAGGCCTTGCGCGGGGATATCGACCTGTTCACCAGCCTGACTGCCCAGGACGGCCGCTACACACAGGAAAACCTCTTGTTCGCCGGTCGCCGCCGCGACGCCCAATACGATCTCGCGGTCGGCGCGGTCTGGCGCATCGATCGCGACTGGTCGCTGCGGCCGCAGGTGACCTACACCCGCGTCGACTCGAATTTCCCGCTGTACGACTACGACCGTTACGACATCTCGGTCACCGTGCGGCGCGATTTCCGCTAACAAAACGTTACATCCCGCGCGTGACGTATTTGGCAGTCATTTCTCCCGCGACGGGCGGAAACTTCCCGGAACAGCGTACTGCCATCGGAGGCCGATCATGAACTATCCCGTCCTTGCCGTGCTCTTCGCGGCGCTGGTGCTCCATCTGCCGCTGGCCCGCGCCGAGGCCGGGCGCTTCCAGTTCGTCGCCGGCGAGGTCCGCCTGGTGCAGGCCGACGGGCGCGAGCGCAGTGCGGAAAAAGGTTTCGAGGTCAACGAAGGCGACACCATTGTCACCGGCAAGACCGGCACCGCGCAGTTGCGCATGGCCGACGAGGGAATGATCGCCCTGCGCGCGGATTCGGTGCTGAAGGTGGATACCTACCGCTACCAGGGCAAGGAAGACGGCTCGGAGCGGGGCGTTCTCGCGCTGATCAAGGGCGGCTTCCGCACCCTCACCGGATTCATCGGGCGCAGCAACAAGCGCGCCTACCTGGTGCGCACGCCGACCGCGACCATCGGGATTCGCGGTACCGACCACGAGCCATTCCACATTCCGGCGGAAGGCTGGTCGGGCGCGCCCGGTGCCGAAGCCGGTTCCTACGACAAGGTGAACACCGGCGAGACCTACATCGAGACCGCGGGCGGACGGGTCGAACTCGCCGCCAACCAGATCGGATTCGCTGCCATCGACCCGCAGGCTACGCCGGTGCGGCTGCCCGCCATGCCGGGCTTCATGCGCGCCGTGCCGGCGCCGCAAGGCCGTGGCGAAGGGCGCGGCATGCGCGAAAACGCCGCGCAGGACGCGCGTCGCGATGCGGCCGAGGCGCGTCGCGCTGACGAGCGGCGTGCGGCACTGCTGGCCCTCCGTGACGACCGCCCGGTCAAGGCCGTGCAGACGCTGGACGGCAAGGTCGACCTGACGCAGGCGGTGTCGCAACTGCATGCGGCACCGACGGGGACCGCGATCGTCGGCGGCGATCTCAGCGCGAACGGCACCGTGGGCAGTGGTGCCGGCGTGGTCAAGCCGGACGAGATGTTCGTACTGCTCGACGGTGCCGGAAATCCGGCGCTGCTCCACCACACCGACGGGGGCTTCCGCTACCTGCGCGGCGGCGCCGATCTGGTCGAACAGGGTGCAACGATCATCATGGACGGCACGACGGCCGTACCGGTGCGCTGGGGCATCTACGGCGGCGGCCTCATCGTCGACGGCCACGGCACGCGCGCGGTGCGCTACTTCCACTTCGCCAGCGCACCCGATACGCCGCTGGTGGCGCCGGTCGACATGGCCTACAAGGTCGTTGCCGGGGCAACCAGCCCGATCACCGATACCGGTGCCGTGGGCGGGGCGGTGGCATCCATCGATATCCGCCTGAACGGCAGCGCGCAGTTGGTGAAATACGATCTGGTGCTGACCGACGCGCTCGGCCGCACATGGCGAACGCATCTGGACGGTCCGGTCTCGCTGGCGCAGTTCGCGGTCGGCAACGGCGCCGCGCTGACGGGAACCTGTTCGGGTGGAACCTGCGGCCAGTTGCCGCTCGGGGTCGGCGTGCCGGGCGGGAGCTACGCCCACGGCGTGCCGATCGGTCCGACCGGGCAGGGTTTGCTTTCCTCCTACACGCTGCATACGGTGGCCGGCGGCCACGGCGTTACCGGCTCGCTGGTGGCGCGTCCGTGATCGGTGCCGCCGTACTTCAATGCAGCAGATAGGCGGCGATCCAGAGCGCGCCGCCCGCGACGGCCGCGACGCCCGAGCAGACGAACAACCAACGCTTGCGCGTCAGCACAGTGATCGATGCGAGGGAGATGGCGATCTGCACCAGCGTCAGCGCCTGCGCCAGCCGATGGTGCGGATGTAGTGCCGCTTCGCTCTTTTCATTCGCGGCCTTGCTCTCCGCCTCGAGCCGTTCCGCCACGACCTTGATTTCCCCTTTTTCCTGGCGGTAGCGGTCGATTTCCTTTTGATAGAACTCCTTCTTTTCGCCCGGGGCCAGCGCGATGGCCAGCTCGGCCAGGTTCTGCTTGTTGCTCTTGGCCTGATAGTAGCTCCACTGGTTCGATGCTTCGGTCTTTTTCAGAACGGCATCGTTTTTGTGCAGCATCGCCTCATTCTGCGTGTGCCCGCCCTGATAGCCGAGTACCGCGCCGATCGTCGATAGCACCGCGGTCATCACCGCGATCGACTGGGCGAGCGAGTCGCCGCCTTGCGCGCCGTGTTCTACGGCGTGGTCGTGCGGGCCGTGTACGTGAAACTGGCCTCCGGACATGGGTGTGACCTCCTGATTCAAACGCGTTCGTAGGTGACGAAAGCGAAATCGAAGCCGCCGCCGGCGTGACGCCGCTCGCGCGAGGATTCGATCCATTCGCCGCGATCGAATTCCGGGAAGTACGCGTCGCCGGCGAAGTCGGCATCGATTTCCGTGAGATGAAGGCGCCGGGCCAGAGGCAGCGCGAGTGCGTAGATCTGTGCGCCGCCGATGACGAAGACGGTTTCCGCGGCGCCGCAGGCGGCGAGCGCGGCGGACAGCGAACCGAAGGCCTCGCTGCCGCCGGCGGAAAACGCGGCGTCGCGGCTGACGACCAGGTTGCGCCGGCCAGGCAGGGGGCGGCCGATCGACTCGAATGTACGCCGACCCATCACCACCGGATGGCCCAGGGTCAGGGCCTTGAAGCGTTGCAGGTCTTCGCTGAGGTGCCAGGGCAGGCGGTTGTCAGCGCCAATGACGCGGTTGCGCGCCAGGGCGGCGACCAGGGCAATGCTCGGCATGCGGTCTGTTTCCGGCAATGTGATATTTTAAAAAAGGAAAGCAACGACATCGGCCGGATTATACCGAGTGAACCGCCTCTACCCCAGATCGTTCCTGCGACTCATCCTGATCGGCTTCGGGCTGGTCTCGCTGCCGCTCGTGTTCGCGCTGGGCAACGCTGCCTACAACGTGCAGCGCCTGGCGGAACTGAGCGCCGGGACGGTACAGCAGGCCACGGTGGCAGCGCGATCGAGCCGTGAGATGCTGGAGTCGCTGACGGCCATGGAGCGCGCCCTGCGCCAGTACCTGGTGCTGCGCGAGGCCGCCTTGATCGAGGACTACCGGCGCGAGCGCCGGGATTTCGTGCGCGCCGCGCGCGAGTTTGCGGCGCTGCCGCTCGCCCGCGACGCGGGCGAGCACCTGCTCGCCTTCGTCGTCCGCGAGCAGAAGCTGGCGGAATCGCTTGGTGGCGATACCCCTTCGAGCACGGCGCAACCGGCGGTGGAACTGGCCGCGGTAGCGCAGAGCGTTCGCGGCGTCCTCGACGGTACGCGCGGCCTGATCGACGTCGAGGTGGAACGGCTGCGGCAGACGGCACAGGATTCGCGCAATGTCCTGGTGTGGCAGATGCTCGCGGCGATTCCGATCGCGCTGGTGATCGCGCTGTGGTTCCGCAGCATCATTTCGGCCCAGTTGCGCCAGTTCGACCGCGCGATTCGCTCGATCGGCCATGCCGAGTATTCCGACGGGGTTACCGTGGCTGGGGGGCCGCAGGATCTCGCCTACCTCGGTCGCCGGCTCGATTGGCTGCGGCGCCGGCTGGCCGAGCTGGAGGAGGAGAAGAACCGCTTTTTGCGCCACGTCTCGCACGACCTGAAAACGCCGCTAACGGCCTTGCGCGAGGGAACGCAGCTGCTCGCCGAGGGCGTGCCGGGCGCCCTTACCGAGCAGCAGAAGGCGATCGTGGATATCCTCGACCAGAACAGCCAGCGCCTGCAGAAGCTGATCGAGGAACTGCTGGATTTCCAGCAGGCGGGTTTCGCGGCCGCGGCGATCGATCCGCAGCCGGTGGCGCTGGACGTTGTGTGCACCCAGGTGGTGCGCACCCACCGGCTGGTCGCCGCGGCACGCGGGATCCGCTTCGAGCGACGACTCGATCCCGTGATCGTCGAGGGCGATGCCGATCGCTTGCGCGTGGTGATCGACAACCTGGTCACCAACGCGATCAAGTTCTCGCCGCGCGAAGGCGCGGTGCACCTCGATCTGGCCGGGCGGGATGGCGTCGCCGTTCTGGAAGTCCACGACGAGGGGCCCGGCGTTGCCGAGGAGGAACGCCAGCGCGTCTTTGAACCGTTCTTTCGCGGCACCCGGGTGCGCCGCGGCACGGTAAAGGGGAGCGGGCTGGGGCTGGCCATTGCCAAGGAGCATGTGGTGGCGCATCACGGCAAGATCGAGGTGGTGGAAGGAAGCGGGCGGGGCGCGCATTTCCGCGTTACGCTACCGGTGAAATGGGAAAGGAAGAAAGCTGCCTGATATCCGAAATGCCCTGTTGGCCTGCGTGATCGCCCTCGGCGCCGGCGGATGCGCGCTGCTGCGCGAACCGGAGCCGCCGCCACCGCCGCCGGCACCCCCGCCACCGCCGGCGGCGGTTGTCGTGGTGCCGCCCTCGCCCGAGATCGAGGAAGTGACGGCGCTGCTGGCCTACAATCAGCGCCTGTCGTCCCTGACCGCCGACGAACTGCGACGCGAGTACCAGTCAGCGCAGCAGGCGTTCGTGCGCGACCGGAGCGAGTTCAGCCGGCTGCGGCTGGCGCTGCTGTTGTGCGTGCCCGGCGCGGCCTGGCGCGACGATGTGCGTCTGCAAACCCTGCTCGACGGCGCCGCCGGCCGAGCCGGATCGACCGATTCGCCGCGGCGCAATCTGGTGGGGCTGCTGCAGAAACTGGTGGCCGAGCGCCTGCGAGAGCAGCGCCGCGCCGACGAATTGCAACAGAAGCTGGACGCCATGCTGCGCATTGAGCGCAGCCTGCGCGGCGGCCCGAAGAAATAGGACCATGAGCGAATTCAAAGGCAAAATCCTGCTGGTCGACGATGATCGCGACCTGCTCAAACTGATCTCGCTGCGCTTGTCCGCCGCCGGTTATGCGGTCGATACGGCCGAAAGCGGCAGCGAGGCGCTCTCCCGCCTGGCCCTGTCGCGGCCGCAGCTGGTTGTGACCGACCTGCGCATGGAAGGCATGGACGGCATGGCGCTGTTCGATCGCATCCATGCCGTGATGCCGACCTTGCCGGTGATCATCCTGACTGCCCACGGCACCATTCCCGATGCCGTGGCAGCCACCCGACGCGGTGTCTTCAGCTTCCTGACCAAGCCGTTTGACGGCAAGGACCTGCTGGCGCAGGTCGAACACGCGCTGGCGCTCTCCGGCGCCTCCGAGATTACCGGCGAAATCGAATCGTGGCGCGCCGAAATCATCACGCGCAGCCAGAGGATGGAGGAATTGCTGCGGCAGGCCAAGCTCGTCGCCACCTCGGACGCCAGCGTGATGATCTTCGGCGAGTCCGGCAGCGGCAAGGAGCTTCTCGCACGGGCCATCCACAATGCGAGCACGCGTGCCGGCGCGGCCTTCCTCGCGGTGAACTGCGCGGCCATCCCGGAGCACCTGCTCGAGAGCGAATTGTTCGGTCACGCCCGCGGCGCCTTTTCCGGTGCGCTCTATGCCCATCGCGGGTTGTTCCAGGCCGCCGACGGCGGCACGCTGTTCCTCGACGAGATCGGCGACATGCCCATGGCTTTGCAGGCGAAGCTGTTGCGCGCTCTGCAGGACCGCACGGTGCGGCCGGTCGGGTCCACCGAGATGGTACCGATCGACGTGCGCATCCTCTCCGCGACGCATCGCGACCTCGCCGAGAGCATCCGCAGCGGGACGTTTCGCCCCGACCTGTTCTATCGCCTCAAGGTTGTTGCGCTCAGCCTGCCGCCGCTGTCGCAACGGAGCGAGGATATCCCGCTGCTCTGCGCGCATTTCCTGGTGCAACTGGCGGCACGCTATAACAAGCCTGCGCGCGCCTTTGCGCCGGAGGCGATGGAACTCATGGTGAACGCCAGCTGGCCTGGCAACGTGCGCCAGTTGCTCAACGTGGTCGAGCAGGCGGTTGCGCTGTCGACGTCGACGCTGATTCCGGCGTCGCTTGTGCAGCAGGCGCAGAGCGAGGACAAGACGCTGATGGTCTCGCTGGATGAGGCGCGACGGACCTTCGAGCACGAGTACCTCGTCCGCCTGTTGCGCACCACCGGCGGCAACGTCGCGCAGGCAGCACGCATGGCGCAGCGAAACCGTACCGAGTTCTACAAACTCCTGCAACGCCACGGTCTGACGCCGGCGCTGTTCAAGTCGGAAAAGGACTGAAGCAGGCGTTGGCGCAGTCGTCGGTACGGCACGACACCAAGTAACCGTTTCTTTTCAATAGGTTGATCCGTGGCGGTCAGGTTGATGTCGTCATGGCACGACGGTTTGACCCATCGGATCGGGATGTCTGGGTTCCAGCCAGACCCGCCACTCATTGATTCGAAACAAAAAAATATTCTGGCATGGCGATTGCTCAGGAATGGGCGTGGTGGCAATGCAACGATAGGCAACACCGATTTCACGAATGCCGGCCGCCCGTAAGGCAGGATGCCTCTTCCTCCGGGGATCGATCCTGAGCCAATCGATCGCGCCCTGCCTGCGCCGGCTTCTTTTTACACGAAGGCCCCGGGTCGGCCCGGGGCATTGGGGGTAGCGCGATGGAGCACCTGATTCACGAGACCAAGGAAAACGTCGCGGCGGTTCTGGTCGCTGCGTGCCTGCTGGTCGGTGTGGGTGGTGCCGCGTACTACACCCTCGGGCCGGACGGCTGGCTGTTCGGCATGGCGCGCAATCTGGTGCGCGACCCGAATCTGGGTACCCTGGCTTCCTTGGCGCTGGTCATTGGGGTCATCATTGGCGCCAAGCGCTTGTTCGATCGGCACCAGCGCACGACGGTTCTGGACAACCTGATCGTCGGCCTCGTCGCACTGGGCGGATTCGCGCTGATCCTGAGCGGCCTCCACGCCTTCATTGCCTGATCGGCGCCGGATCCTTCGCGGAGCCTTTCAGCAACCCCGAGTACACCGCGCGATAGCTTGCCGCGGCACCCGACCAGCCGAATTCCTGCCGCATCCCGTTTCGTTGAAGTCGGCGCCATAGCGGGCGGTTATGCCATGCCGCGATTCCGCGACGGATGGCGCCGAGCAGCGCTTCCGCCGTCGCATCGGCAAACACGAATCCGTTGGCCGAGTCATCTTCCAGATTGGCCGCGCTGAAATCGACCACCGTATCGGCGAGGCCGCCAGTCGCACGCACGATGGGCGGCGTGGCGTAGCGCAGGCTGTACATCTGATTGAGGCCGCAGGGCTCGAAACGCGACGGCATCACGAACATGTCGGCGCCCGCTTCAATCAGGTGGGCGAGGCCCTCGTCGAAACCGACGACGACCGCGACGCGGCCGGGATGACGTCCGGCCGCCTCTTGCAGGCTGCTTTCGAGCGCCCGCGTTCCGGTGCCGAGGACGACGAGCTGCGCAGGCAAGGCGGCGATGTCGTCGATGATCGCGGCGAGCAGGTCGATTCCCTTCTGGTGCGTGATCCGTCCCACACTGCCGAGCAGGGGTCCGGCAGATCCGGCATCCAGGCCGAGGCGCTGGCGCAACGCCGTCCGATTCGCTTCCTTGCCGCGCAGATGGGCAAACTCGTAGTGGCGCGGCAGGAACCGATCGGTCGCGGGATCCCAGGCGCGGGTATCGATGCCGTTGAGGATGCCGACCAGATCCTCGCGGCGCCAGCGCAGCAAACCGGCAAAGCCATAGCCGAACGCTTCCGTCTGGATTTCCATGGCATACCGTGGGCTGACCGTAGTGATCCGGCCGGCGAAATGGAGGCCGGCCTTCATGAACGACAACTGCCCCCAGTATTCCACACCGTCCATCGCGTAGGCTTCCGCCGGCAGTGCCAGCGGCGCCAGCATCCCGGCAGGATAAATCCCCTGGAAGGCCATGTTGTGGATCGACATCACCGTTGCCGCCCGGCGCCCCGCCATGAAATGCAGGTAGGCCGGCGCCATGCCGCAGGGCCAGTCGTTGCAGTGCAGGATGTCCGCCTTCCAGCGCAAGGGGCTGCCGGTGCTGCCGAGCAGGGCGGCGACGTGCGAGAGCAGGCCGAATCGCAGGGCGTTGTCGCCGAAGTCGTTGCCGTCTGCATCAAGGTAGGCGGAGCCTGCACGGCGGAACAGGTTCGGGCAATCGAGCAGCAAGAGCGGTACGCCGTTTCCGGCGGTGGCGGCAAGGAGCCGGGATGGCGGCAGACTGCCGCCCGGCGAGGGCAGTTGCGCCACTGCCCGGGCGTCTGGAAAAGCGGCCAGCAGCGGCGAATAGGCCGGCACCAGGATGCGGACGTCGGTGCCGGAAACGTGCAAGGCCTCCGGTAGCGACCACGAAACCTCACCGAGGCCGCCGCTCTTCATCCAGGGCGCGAGTTCGGGTGTGGCGAAAAGGACTTTCATTCGATTGTCGACTGCCCGGGTGGGGCAGCAGTTGCTGCTCAAAGCCAGACCATCATGCCCATTTCGAATGGGTGCGTGAGCATCTCGTGGTGGGGGTAGACGCGAATGCGGTATTCGATCTTGCCGCAGTATTCCGGCGTCAGTTCGAGGACGTACAGCTGCTCGCCGGAATCCAGCCTGCGCTCGTGCCGGAAGCGGTGGCTGCGCGCCTTCTTCGGCAGGTTGCCACCGGCCGGCCGGCCGAACAACAGATCCAGCACGACGTCGCCCGGATCGAGGCCGTCGAGTCCTACGGCTACCTCGAAGCGGAGGCTGTCGCCAAAGGCGATGCGCCGCTTCGCCGTGTCGAGCCGGCGCAGGGTGACGTGCGGCCAGGCTGCGCGAACGCGCGATTTCCACTGGGCGACGGCGCGCGCGCCGGCGTAGTTGTCTTGCGAAAAGCGCCGCCATTGTTGTGCGGCGGGGACGTAGAAGCGGGCCAGGTAGTCGGAAAGCATGCGCGTCGAATTGAAGCGCGGCAGCAGCGACGCAATCGCGTGCTTGGCCATCGCGACCCAGCCGGGCGAGTAGCCCATCGGTCCCCGGTTGTAGTAGAGCGGGATCACGTTGTCCTGGAGGATCTCGTAGAGCGTGCGCGCTTCTTCGTGGTTGCGCCGGGCTTCGTCAAGCGTGTACGATGCCGGCTTGATGGCCCAGCCGTTTTTTCCGTCGTACCCCTCCCCCCACCAGCCGTCCAGCACGGACAGGTTGGGAATGCCATTCATCGCCGCCTTCATGCCCGAGGTGCCGCAGGCCTCCAGCGGGTACTGCGGATTGTTCAGCCACACGTCGACACCGGAAACCAGGCGCCGCGCAAAACGCAGGTCGTAGCCTTCGACGACCAGTATCTTGCCTTCGAAATCCGGCATGCGCGCCACTTCCATGACGCGCCGGATCAAGGCTTGGCCCGGCTGGTCGGCGGGGTGGGCCTTGCCGGCGAAGAGGAAGAGCACGGGGCGCTGCGGGTCGCAAAGGATTTCGCGCAGCCAGTCAAGGTTTTCGAACAGCAGGGCGGCCCGCTTGTAGGTGGCGAAGCGGCGGGCGAATCCGATCGTGAGGACGTTGGGGTTGTCCGGGTTGGCGAGCTTGAGCAGCCGGTCAAGGTGCGCCTCCGAGCCGTGGTTGCGCGCATGCTGCTCCGAGATGCGGTGGCGCACCAGATGCAGCATCTGCGCCTTGAGCGATTGGTGCACGCTCCAGAACTGGTGGTCGGGAATGGTATTGATGCCCTCCCAGCAGCCGCGGTCGGTGATCCGCTGGCTCCAGCCCGGGCCGAGAAAACGGTCGAACAGTTCGTTCCATTCGCTCGACAGGAAGGTCGCCACGTGGACACCGTTGGTCACGTAGGTGACCGGGTTGTCTTCCGTCTCGATCTGCGGCCACAGGCCGCCAAGGATATGCGCCGAGACGCCGCCATGGATGCGCGAGACGCCGTTGTGGAAGCGCGAGCCGCGGATCGCCAGCGCGGTCATGTTGAACTCGTGCCCGCCCGGCACGCGGCCGAGCGAGAGCAATTGTTCCGTCGAGACCTGGAGTTCCTTGCAGGCATGCTCGAAGTAGCGACGGATCATGTCCTCGCCGAAATGATCGTGGCCGGCCGGCACGGCGGTGTGGGTGGTAAACACGGTGTGCGCCGCCACCACTTCGACTGCGGTTGATATCTCGATGCCCTGGGTAGTCAGGTGACGGATGCGCTCGAGAATCATGAAGGCGGCGTGGCCTTCATTGATGTGCCAGACCGTCGGCTTCAGCCCCATCGCGATCAGCGCGCGTACGCCGCCGACGCCAAGGACGATCTCCTGCTCGATGCGTGTGGTGCGGTCGCCGCCATACAGCCGGTGGGCGATGTCGCGATCGTGCGCGTTGTTCGCCTCGATGTCCGTGTCGAGTAGGTACAGCGTGACATGGCCGACGCGCGCCGCCCATACCTTGATCTCCACCATGCGGTCGGGCATGTCCACCTGGACATGCAGTTCCGATCCGTCCTCGCGCAGCACGGGAGCGATCGGCAGGTCGTCGAAGTCCGCGTCGCGGTAAATGGCCTGCTGTACGCCCTCGCCGTTGATTGTCTGCAGGAAGTAGCCCTGCCGGAAAAGCAGGCCGACGGCAACGAAGGGCATGCGCAGGTCGCTGGCGGCCTTGCAGTGGTCGCCAGCGAGAATGCCGAGGCCGCCCGAATAGATCGGCAGGCTTTCATGGAAGCCGAACTCAAAGCAGAAATAGGCGACGAGGTCCGTGTGACGCAGATGCTGTGCGCCGTTGGTACGGCTGGGTTCGTCGTGGTAGGTGTCGAAGGCAGAGAGCACGCGCGCATAGTTGCCGAGGAAGACCGGGTCGTCGGCCGCGTCCAGCAGGCGTTGCTGGTCGACGCGCTTGAGAAAGGCCTTCGGACTGTGGCCGACAGAACCCCACAGGCTCGGGTGCAGGCGAGCGAAAAGCGTGCGCGTGGGCCGGTCCCAGCTGTACCACAGGTTGTTGGCAAGCTCCTCCAGCCTCGCGAGGCGGGCCGGGAGCTGCGGATTGACTTCGAGGTGGTAGGGTGTGCCGGGCATTGTCGGGAATCAGGCGACGGTTACGTCCCGGGCAAGGTAGACGTCCTGGATCGCGTTGAGCAGTTCGATGCCCTCCTTGATCGGCTTCTGGAAGGCCTTGCGTCCGGAGATCAGGCCCATTCCACCGGCGCGCTTGTTGATTACCGCCGTCCGCACGGCCTGCGCGAGGTCGCCGACACCTTTGGATTCGCCGCCAGAGTTGATCATGCCGGCGCGGCCCATGTAGCAGCAGGCCACCTGATAGCGCACCAGGTCGATGGGATGGTCGGTGGTCAGATCGGAGTACACCCTGGAACTGGTCTTGCTGAACTTGAGCGCGGTGAAGCCGCCGTTGTTTTCCGCCATCTTCTGCTTGATGATGTCCGCCTCGATGGTGACGCCAAGATGGTTGGCCTGCCCCGACATGTCGGCGGAGACGTGGTAGTCCGTGTCGCCCTGTTTGAAGGCGTTGTTGCGCAGGTAGCACCAGAGGATGGTTGCCATGCCCAGCTCATGGGCGCGCTTGAACATCTGCGACACTTCCCAGATCTGCCGGCGCGACTCGGGCGAGCCGAAATAGACGGTGGCGCCCACGGCGCACGCGCCCATCTCGAACGCCTGTTCGACGTCGGCAAACAGGCTCTGGTCGTAGGTGTTCGGATAGGAGAGGAACTCGTTGTGGTTGAACTTCACGACGAAGGGAATCTTGTGGGCGTATCTGCGCGACACCGCGCCAAGCACGCCAAGCGTCGAGGCAACACCGTTGCAACCCCCTTCGATCGCCAACTTGACGATGTTTTCCGGATCGAAGAAATCCGGATTGGGCGCGAAAGAAGCGCCGGCCGAATGCTCGATGCCCTGATCCACCGGGAGCAGAGAAAGATAGCCGCTGCCGGCGAGACGCCCGTGGTTGAACAGGGCCGCCAGGTTGCGCAACACCGCCGGTTTGCGATCCGAGGCGGCGACGACGCGGTCGATGAAATCCGCGCCGGGGAGGTGCAGCCGCGCCTTCGGAATGCCGCGGCATTCGTGCTTGAGGAGCTTGTCGGCGTCGTCGCCGAGCAGTTTGACGATGTCGGTCATGATGGCCTCCGTGCCTTTTGCCGGATTAATCTTACCACCGCCGCTCAGGCCGGCAGGTGGCGTCGCAGGAATTCGCCGAATTGATGCACCCATTCGGCACGCATGAAAATGAAGCCGTCGTTGTGTCCGCCCGCCAGTTCCAGCCAGTGCCTGGGAACGACGGCGGCCTCGAACAGGCGCCGACCATGCGCGACAGGGATGATCTCGTCGCGCGGGCTGTGCGCCACCAGCAGCGGGCAGCGAAGATCGCGGACCGCGGCCAGCGTGTCGTAGCGGAAGCGCGTGAGCAGGCGTGCCGGCAGGAAGGGGTAGACGTCGGCGGCGAGGTCCGGCGCCGAGGTGAAGGCGGAGTGCAGAACCAGCGCGGCCGGATCGACGCGGGCGGCCAGGTGCGCGGCGATGGCGCCGCCGAGCGATTCGCCGAACACCACGATACGTCCGGGCGGGATGCGGCGCGCTTCGGTCAGGTGCCGCCAGGCCGCATCGGCATCGGCGTAGGTGCCTGCCTCGGACGGATTGCCGGTCGAGCCGCCATAGCCGCGATAGTCGACCAGGAGGGCGGACAGGCGCAGGCGCTGGAACATCGGCAGCCAGTCGAGCCGGTGCACGATGCTGCCGGCGTTGCCGTGCAGGAACAGCACGGTGGCGCGCGCCTCGGCCACCGGCACGAACCAGCCGTGCAGGGTTTCGCCGTCGGTGGTGGCGATGCTTACGTCTTCGAAAGGCAGCCGCAATTGCGCCGGCGTGGCGCGGTCTTCGCGGCCCGTCTCGGGGAAATAGATGAAGCGCGACTGGAACAGAAACAGCAGGCCGGCGAGCGCGGCGTAGCCCAGAACGAGGCCGACGAGGAGGGTGCCGAGCAGCCGCATGCGGATGTCTACTTGTCGGCGAGAATTTCCAGGGAGAGCGTCAGTTCCTCGACTGCGGCGTCGATCGGCCAGGAGAGGGTGAGACAGGCCGCCTGCATGATCTTCTCGAAACCCGCCTCCGACTGCGAGACCGTGTGGTGCGGGCGAGCCCGGATGTCGAGCGGCCGGCTGGCGGTCAGGCGCAGGCCACCGCCGAGAAAGCGGTCGTCCAGCGTCAATTGCGTCGCCGCGGCGAGTTCCAGTTCCTGGCCGAAGCCGCAGGGAATGCTGCCGTCGGCGAGGACGTAGCGGCCGGAGTAGCCGTCGCAGCTGGGCATCGCCAGGTTGATTTCCACCGAAAAACGCCCGCCCGGGACGTTGCGCAGGCGATAGCCGACCTGCAGCGTGCCGCCCGCCAGCGCGATGGTTTTCGTCACTTCGCCCTCATCGAGCGCGGCGGCGAATTCGGCGCGCATCAGCGGCGCCTTGAAGGCCACTTCGGCATAGCGAGGCCACGCCGTCTCGCCGTCGAGGCGCTGCCAGGCATCGGCAAAGAGGCGGCGCGGGCGCGCGTCCGGCGCCACGTCGGTGGAAACGACCGCATCCTTGAACGCGACGCGGTCGTGCGCGGAGGCAATGCCGCCGCCGGAAGGGGTCGCATCGGCCGCAGCGTCAAGCTTGCCGTAATAGTGCTCGGTGCGCTGCGTCAGAACATCGGCGAAATTGTGTCCCAGTCGGTAGGCGTCGAGCTCGCAGAGCGCGGCATGGGCATCCAGCTTGACCACGGCCTGCAGGTCGGCATTGCACAAGAAAAGCTCGCGCACGCCGTCGAAATCCGTATCGGCTGCGGCCATCGGCGCCCGCGGCGCCACGGCGTCGAGCCCCGCCTCCAGCAGCACCAGGTTGCGGAACACCTCCCGCCGCAGGTGTGGCAGGTAGAGGCCGCCGAACAATCCGTGCCAGTAGGCATCGTTGGCCTGGGCGCGGTAGAGGCGTTCGGTGAGGGCGGCCGTGCGTCCGCCGGCCGGCAGCGCGGCGAGCCGGTCGGACAGCCCGAGCATGCGCTTGTGCATCCAGTTGGACTCCGGATAGCGCATGAAAAAGTTCTTCCAGATGCCGCCGCGAACGAAGGGCTTGCTGGCCTCGTAGCGTCCGGCCTGCTTTTCGCGTGCCACCAGGTCGTCATACACCGCCGCAGCCTTCGCCGGCAGCGTCCATTCGTTCATCTCGACATAAGAGGTCGTCGGCAGATAGATGATGCCGCGCGTCGTGCTGCGGGCATGGAATTCGCGGTAGGTCTCGGTACGGATGAGCGGGGAGGCGAGCACGCCGCCGATGAACTGGTCGAGCCAGCCCTTCTCGTAGACCCATTCGTAGGTTTCCGGCCAGATGCCGAATTTCTCGATGTCGTCGAAGTAGACGGCGGCGTGGCGGCCATCGCGGGCAAGGCTTTCCAGATAGCCGACGGCCTCCGCAGCGGGCGAAAAGGGCAGCCGGTAGCGCAACTGCTCCGAGATCGGAAAAAGGTCGATGGAGCGGCCGTCTTCCTCCGTGGTGTAGAAGCCGTCGAGCTCGTCGGCCGCCTTGCCGGTGCACAGGAAGTGGTAATCGTCCACGGTCACGTATTTCATGCCGCAATCGGCCAGTGCCGGCACGACGGTGGGGATATACACGCGTTCCGTGAGCCAGGCGCCCTCGATGCTGCCGCCGAAATGCCGAGCGAGCTTTTCCGTCAGGAGGTTGACCTGGCCGATGCGGTCGCGCTGCGGAATCGCCGCCAACACCGGCTCGCTGTCGCCGGCGCCGAACAGCTCGACCTGGCCGCGCGCCACCATCTCCTTGAGCAGCGCCATGTCCTGCGGGTGATGCGCCAACAGCCAGTCGAGCAGCCAGCCGGAAAAGTGCGCGGCGAAGCGGAAGCCGGGGTGCCGGTGCAGGGTATGCAGGAACGGGCGATAGCAGCGCGCGTGCGCTTCCTCCAGCACGGCGGAGAAATTGCCGACCGGCTGATGGGCATGAACGCCGAGCAGCAGGGAAATCGGTTGGGTCATGCCTCCCCTTCCATTAGCTGGCGCGCCGCATCGCGCCGCCCCCCTCCGGCGAGCCGCCGCCGCCGGACAGCGGCACCGCAAGCCGGGCGGGTACGGGCAGCCGCAGCAATCCGTAGAGATGGGCCAGGTTGGCGCGGAAGAGCGCGTCGAAGCTGGCCACCGCCTCGCGCGGGTTGTAATCGCCGAACCACCAGAACCAGTCCGAGCCTTCGCACACTGCCAGTTGCGCCTCGGCGGCGCGCTGCGAGGCGGCGTCGAGGCGGCCGTTATCGATGACCAAATCATACGCCTGCTTGGCCGCGCACAGCAGGTCCCAGGCGCGGTTCTTGTCCGGATCGCCGATCCAGGTGGAGAACGTCCCGTACACCCAGCTGCCCGCTACCAGGCCAGGCAGGGTTTCCAGGCGCCCCGGGTGGCGGTCCAGCCAGTCGGAGCAGGTCGTGGTGGCAAGCCAGGGCTGCGTGGCGAGCTGTTCGTAGAGGTCCTCGAAGAAATAGTAGGCGTTGTAGGGGTAGTGCTCCCAGGCGTTCTCGCCGTCGAGGAAGACACAGACCAGCGGTGTGTCGCCCGCCGGCGCTTCGTCGCGGATGCGCGAGAGCTGGTCGACGAAATGCTGCGCGGCATCGCGGCCGTGCCACTTGGCGTACTCGAAGCCGATCAGGTCGGAAAGCCTTTCGTCGCGAAAAAATACGGCGATGCCTGGCGCGGCCTCGATCCTCCAGGGATGATGCGGAGCGTGACTCGACGGTTCGACGTGCTGGTTGCGCAGGCTGTTCGCGAGCACGCCTTGGCTTGACGCGGTCCAGCGGCAGCCCTGGGTGGCGAGCTGTTGCAGGAAGGCGCTCGACAGTGCGCCCTCGGCCGGCCACATGCCCTCGGGCGATTGGCCGAAGCGTTGCGCATGGCTGGTACGCGCCAGCGCAATGTGGCGGTCGATGCGCGAGCGGCCGCCCGGGTAGAAGTGCGACGCCGGCAGGGACAGGTCCGGCTGCGCTTCGCGCGCCGAGGCGAAATCGAGCAGCAGCGGCGCCAGCGGATGCGTGTCCGGGGTCGCCGAGAGTTCGATCTGGCCGCGTTCGGCCAGGGCCCGGTAGCGCGGAATGATTCCACGCAGGGCGTTCCCCATCAGCGCCAGCAGCCGGCGCCGGTCCGCCGGCGTGAAACCCTCTCCCTTGCTCATCAGTTCCGCCAACAGCGTTTCGCGTCGGCGCTCGGTTTCGCCGGCCCATACCAGGTGGTACCAGACCAGCAGGTCGGCGAAGAAGGCGCCGGAAAGGTAGCCGGTGGCGGCGATGCCCTGGCCGCGGATCGGCAGGACGAGATCACGCAGCCGTTCGTAGCGGGGATAGGGCGCCACCATGCGCGCATGGTTGCCGGGAAGGCAGGTGTCGAGAATGAGCAAGCGCTCGTCCGCCGCGAGATCGTCGAGGGACTCGCGCGCCAGCAGGCGCAGCAGGGGGTCGCGGTAGTCGCCGGCGTCGAACTGCCGCACGTAGTCCTCGATCTGGTCGAGCAGCACCGGCACGAAGTTCACAACGGCACGCACCCGCGGATGGCGTTCCAGATGCGCCGCCATGTCGGTGTAGTCCTTGAGGCCGTGCAGGTAGGTCCACGGCCGCCGGAATTCGCCGCTGGCATGGTCGCGGTAGTCCGGCTGGTGCATGTGCCAGAGGAAGACCAGCTCCAGCTTGCGCGGCCCGCTCATCCCGACCCCTCGCGGCTATCTGATGCCATGCACCTGCTGCCCGAGCATCTCGGGTGTGACCAGCGTGACGCCCTTTTCGGTGACGTGGAAACGGCGCGCGTCCTCCGCGCGATCGACGCCGATC
>Ga0138256_10002717_pt1 | contig 18885 bp, 12 predicted proteins | sample KNB2016incub_MG_FD_105486 | JGI IMG/M metagenome (GOLD analysis project Ga0138256, IMG submission 105486) | Active sludge microbial communities from wastewater in Klosterneuburg, Austria - KNB2014incub_MG | ecosystem: Engineered > WWTP > Activated sludge > Unclassified | place: Austria... | reverse complement strand
CGACTCGATCTTGAGCACCTCGGCGCCGAGAAAGCCCAGCGTCTGCCCGGCCACCGGGCCCGCCCAGACCCAGCCGAAATTGATCACCCGGATGCCCTTCAGGGGCAATGCGCTGACCGTCTGATGTTCCGCGCGCGGCGCGCGCGCCCGGCCTTCCCCGCCGTCGCGCGCCGGCGTGCCGATTGCTGCGCCGTCCGGTGCGGCGATCTCGCGCAGCACCTCCCCGGTGTGCTGCCCGAGCAGCGGCGCCGCCGTGCGCGGGCCACCGGGCGAGGCCGGCAGCTTGAAGGGTGCCCCCAGCGTGCGCACGGTTCCCAGCACGGGATGGGCGATGTCGACGAAGAAGTCGCGCGCGGCGAGGTGCGGCTGGTCCGCGGCCTCGGCCACCGTGAGCACGGCCGTCACCGGGCAACCCGCCGCCTGGCACTTCTCCATGATTTCCATCTTGCCGTGCTGCATCGTCCATTCCTCGATGAACGAATAGATCAGGTCGGCGTTCCGGGCGCGCTGGAACATGTCCTGGAACAGTTCGAGATCGGCCCATTCCGGATCGCCCATGACCTTGCGCAACCCGTTCCACTGCCCCGGCTCCAGCGCCAGCATCCAGACGTGGCCGTCCTTGCAGGGCATGATCGTCGCCGGCGCGCCCTGCGGCATGCCCACGCCCGTGCGCTTGTCGAAGACGCGGTCCTGCGCGTAGCCACCGATGTTCTGTCCGCCCACGAACGCGGCCGCGATGGCCTCGGCCGTGGACACGTCCAGGTGCTGCCCGCCGCCCGCCTGCCGCCGACCGTGGACCGCTGCCAGCCCCCAGGCTGCCGCCGCGACCGCGCCGAAGTAATCCGCCGCAAAGGTGCCATGCTCGAGCGGCGTTTCCTCCGGGCGCCCGCAGTAGCGGCTGCTCGCGCCGGTGAGGTGGTACGCGTTGAGGTCGTGGCCGTTCCAGTCGCTGTAGGGACCGGTCTGGCCGAATGGCGTGATCGAGACCACGACGAGGTCCGGGTTCGCGGCGGCCAGCGTGGCGTAATCGAGCCCCCATGCGCGCATCTGCGCCGGCGCGTTGTTCTCGATCAGCAGATCCGCCCACGCCGCGAGACGCAGGAACACCGCCCGCCCCGCCTCGGTGCTCACGTCGCAGCTGATGCCGCGCTTGTTGGTGTTGTTGATGAAGTAGAGCCCGCTCTTCTCGGGATCCGGCACATCGCCCGGAAACGGCCCGGTCGTGCGCGCGGCATCCCCCGCGGGCAGTTCGACCTTGATCACGTCGGCACCGTAGTCGGCGAACAGTTTCGCGCAGAACGGCGCGGAGACCATCTGCCCGAAATCGATGACCTTGATGCCCGCCAGCGCTCCGGCGCTCATGTGCCCACCTCCCGAATCGGGCGCTCCCGCCCCCTGTCCACCGCCATCCGCCGCGCCCGCGCGGCCAGGACGCTCACACCGCAAAGGGGTCGTCGATGGTGCGGCCCGTTCCGTCGAGCACCTCGGCGGCGATCAGGCCCTCGAGATGACGCGAATCCCACCAGTTCATCTGCTGCTGCTTGGCGCGGCGGAAGAAGAGCTGGATATCGTACTCCAGCGTGAAGCCGTAGCCGCCGTGAATCTGCTCGCACTTGGCGGTGACATCGCGAAAGGCGTTGCACGCGAACAGCTTCGCCATCGGCGCCAGGCGCGCGATGGATTTTCCCCTCGTGTGCGCCCAGGCAGCCTCGAGCACCAGGGTTGCGGCGCCCTCGATGACCGCGACCGCATCCGCCATGTAGTGGGCCAGCGCCTGGAAGGAGCCGATCGGCTTGTCGAACTGCTCCCGGCCCTTGGAGTATTCGACCGTGATCTCCAGCGCGCGCTCGGCACCACCCACCGCCTGCGCGGCCAGCAGGATGATCCCCTCGTACATGCATGCCTCCCAGGTCGCCCAGCCCGACTGCGGCGCGCCGAGCCGGTTCGCGACCGGCACCCGGACTCCGTCGAACCGGACCTTGTACTGGGTATCCGAGGCCATCGACAGCTGCTGCTCCAGCGTGACGCCCGGCGCGTCCGTGTCGACGAGCAGCAGGTCGATCGCATCGGGCGCCTCGCCCGTGCGCGCCAGCACGATGAGCTTCTGCGCCGCCCTGGCGTGGAACACGTGCCGCTTCACGCCGTCGAGCCGGTAGCCGTCGGCGCTCGCCTCGGCACGCAGCTGCACGCCTTGCGGACCGAAGCCGTTGTCGGGCTCGAGCCAGGCCGGCGCGACGATCAGGCCTCCCTGGCCGATCGCCGTGAGCAGGGCGTCCTTCTGCGCCTGGCTGCCGCCTTTCTCGATCGCCAGCGCGCCCATTACCGAGCTCGCGAAGTGCGGACCCGGGGCCAGCGCGCGGCCGAACTCGTGGTAGATGACCGCGCGGTCCAGCATGTCGAGGCCGATGCCGCCGTACGCCTCGGGAAGCATCATCGCCAGCAGGCCGGTGTCCTTCATCTGCGTCCACAGGCCGGGAGGAACGCCGAGGGGATCGTTCTCCATGTCGCGCACGACGCGCGTGCTGGCGTGCTCCTCGCAGAGGTTGCGCACCATGTCGCGCAGAAGCGTCTGCTCTTCGGTGAAGTTCAAATCCATGGCTGTCGCCCCTCGCTCAATCGTGTGCAACCATCGGGTGCCGGCATCCCCTCAGGGCTTCCAGCGCTCGTCCTTCCTTTCCCACGGGTTGTCGTCCCCGTCGCACGGAATCGCCACGCGCGCCCGGCACGAGGTCTTGACCGTGCCCGACACGGATACCGCCAGGTCGAGATCCACCCACCCGCAGCCCGTGTCGTCCGCCGCGGCGCGCGTCACGCGCCCGGAGAGAATCATCTCGTCGCCGGGGAAAACCGGCTCGCCCATGCGGAACTTCATGCGCCCGAGCCGCCCCCTCGGGCCGGTCCAGTCGGTGACGTAGCGCTCGAACCACGCGGCGTTGTTGGGCGTGTTGATGAAGATGTCCCTGACGCCGTTGCGGCTGATCGCGAATTCGCGGTCGTGGTGCATCGGGCGCCAGTCGCGGCTCGCGAGCGCGCCCAGTACCACCGTGGTCGCGGTGACCTGGTGCGCCAGCGGCGGCAACTCGTCGCCCTCCCTGACCTGCTCCAGGGTCAGTATCCTGAGCTCGCCGATGCTCATGCTGCGGGCCTCCGGTAGCCGAAGCAGTCGTAGGAGTCGCGGCCCACGAACTCGCCATGCTGGTTTTGGCACTCGAGGTCTATCACCCAGAACCGGCCCACACCGACGCGCGTGGTCTTCACCGCGCTGACCGAGCGCAGCACCTGGTGGGCGCGCAGCCGGTCGCCGGGACGCACCGGCACGCCGAAAACGGTTTCGTTGCCGGCGATGATCGCCTCGGGCAGGTCGAACAGGCGCTTGAGGTCGAAATGCAATTGCAGCGCCAGACGCTCGCCGCTCGCCCCCGGCACCCAGTAGTGCGGCCGGAACCACACGGACATCATCGTCGGCGGCGTGATCCAGCCGTGCGTGATCTCGCGCGCGACCGCCTCGTCCCAGTACAGCGGATTGCCGTTCTGCACCGCGGCACAGGTGTTGTAGACATAGGCCATCTCGATCGGGAAGCTCGATTCCTCGGCGTGCTGCGCGACGCCGATCAGGGCCTGCACCGCGGCCGGAATCCCGTTGCTCGCCTCATCCATGTCCGTTGCCTCCGGCCGGTCCGGCGCTGTTGCGTTCATTCCACGACACCGTCACGACGCAGGCGCGCGATTTCCGTCGCATCGAAGCCCGCCTCGCCCAGCACGGCATCGGTATCGGTGGCTCCCGCGGCGGCGACCTGGTGCGGCGGGCATTCGCGCGCGTTGCCGGCCAGCACGGGTGCGAGCTGGCGAAAGGCGCCATGCACCGGGTGCCGCGCCTCGACGAAGCTGCCGCGCGCCGCGAAATGGGCATTCGCGGCCACCTCGGCTACTCCCAGCACCGGGGTCACGCAGGTGTTCTCGCCCGCGAGCAGCTCGGTCCATGCGTCGCGGTCGCGCGCGAGGAACTTCTCGCTCAATGCCGCTTTCAGTTCGTCCTGCCGCGCGTCGTCGTACTGCGCCGCGGCCAGCGCGTCCACGCCGAGCAGGCGGCACAGGTTCGCGAAGAAGCGCGTCTCGATCGCGCCCACCGCGAGCGCGCCGCCGTCGCGTGTGGCGTAGACGCCGTAACAGGCATATTTCCCGGTGAGCAATGCGCTCCCCGGTCCCGTTTCGACACCGGTCGCGAGGTATTCGTCGACGTGGAGCGACATCAGGTTGAGCACGCCGTCGGTGATCGCGACGTCGAGATATGCCCCCTCGTCGCAGCGCAGCCGGTTCACCAGCGCCGCCACGATCGCGAGCGCTGCGTGCATGCCGCCTCCGGCGCTGTCGGCCACCGTGGCGCCGGGGATCGCGGGACGACCCGCCGCATCGCGGCCGCTGCAGGCGAGAAAGCCGCCCATCGCGAGATAGTTGATGTCATGACCCGCCCATTGCGCGCACGGACCGTGCTGCCCGTAGCCGCTGGTCGAGCAGTACACGATGCGCGGGTTGTGCGTGCGCAGCTGTTCGTACCCGACGCCGATGCGCTGCGCGACGCCGGGACGGAAGCTCTCGATGAGCACGTCGCTCGCTCGCGCGAGACGGTAGACGGTGTCGCGGCCCTCGGCCGATTCCAGGTCGACGCGGATCCTGCGCGTGCCGCGTCCCGCGCCATAGGCGTGATACACCGGCTCGGTCTGCTTCTGCCCCTTGCGCGAGACCGGCGCGACCTTGATGACCGCCATGCCGTAGTCGGCGAGGATGCGCGAGGCGCGCGCCGCCGGACCCACGCTGGCCAGGTCGAGCACCTTGAACCCCTGCAGGAAGGACATCGCGGCACTCCCTGCTCAGAAGTTCTTCGGCAGGCCGAGATGACGGCGCGCGATGATGTTCTTCTGCACCTCGGAACTGCCGCCGCCGATGGTGTCGATCACCGTGTACGTGTAGCAGCGTTCCGGACGCCCCCGCAGCGGCGCGTCCTCGGTGTCCAGCGCGAGCTGCGCCCCCGGCCCGACAATGTCCATCGTGGCATTGGCGATGCGCAGCGACAGTTCCGTCGCGTAGAGCTTGTAGCAGGACGCCTCGACGGTCGGCGTCTTGCCGCCCTGCATCGCGGCGCTGATGAACTTGACGCCCAGCAGGCGGCCGACCTCGCACTCGGTCGCCAGTTGCGCGATGCGCTGGCGGATCACCGGATCCTCGCGCAGGGGCTTGCCGTCGCGCGTCGTGCGCTTCACGTAATCGGCGAGCAATTCCATGCGCGCGCGGATCGGCGAAAAGGTGAACAGCGTGAATCGCTCGATGTCGAGCGCCTCGGCAATGTACTGGAAGCCCCGGTTCAGTTCGCCGACGCGATACTCGTCGGGGACGTAGACATCGTCGAAGAACACGCCGTTGGTGCGCTCGCCGCCCATCGTGTACATCGCGTGCACCGTGAGCCCCGGGTGGTTCATCGGCACCAGGAACAGCGTGATGCCATTGTGCTTGGGGCGGGTGGGATCGGTGCGTGCGCCGACCCAGTACCAGTCGGCGAAATGCGCCGAGGTGGTGAAGATCTTCTGCCCGCTGAGCACCCAGCCCTCGCCGCTGCGCTCGGCCTTGAGCCGCATTGCCGCGGAATCGGATCCCGCGCTCGGCTCGGAATATCCCACGGCGAACTCGATCTCGGCGTCGAGGATCTTCGGCAGGAACTCCTGCTTCAGCTTTTCCGATCCCACGTTGATCAGCGTCTTGCCGACGATGCCGACACCCTTGCCGATGCCGGGAGCGCCGACGGCCGACAGCATCTCGTTGAGCAGGTATTCGTAGATGCCGCTGCCGTCCTGCCCGCCATGCTCCCTGGGCCACGTGATGCCCAGCCACCCGCGCTCGGCGATCTTCTTCATGAATGCGCGCCGTTCGGGCGTGTCGCAGACCTGCGCCATGTTCTCGCGACTCACATCCATCACGTCGCGCGACTCGTTCTCTTTGAGGAACTGGTCGACCTGGCGGATGAATTCACGTTCCTCGGCGGAAAATTCGAATTCCATGTCCGTCTGTCCCCTGCAAAACCCAGTGCGTTGTTCGGATTCTAGCGATGTGCGCGCCCGCTTCGAGCGTGGCAGCACGCCTTAACAGGCCAAATCGGTATCACAAAAGGACACCGGTGCATTCCCCTAGTCCTTGGCCGCGGCGGCGCCCAGCGCGCCGGAACCCCGGATCGCCGCCACGCGCGCGTCGTCGCAGCCCAGCACCTCGCGCAGCACCTGCTCGGTGTGTTCGCCGACCACCGGCGCGCGTGCCGGCGGCAGCAGTTGCTCGCCCACGAAGTGCACCGGAAACGACAGCATGTCGGCACCGTGCGTCTCGTGCGGCAGCAGATCGAAGCGCGCCTTGAACTGCGGGTCGTCGACGATGTTCTGCGGCGTGTTGACCGGCGCGATCGGCGTGTTGGCGCGGGCGCTGAACTCCATCCACTGCGCCGAGGTGCGCGAACGGAATATCTCGCGCAGTTCCCGCTGCAGCTCGCGGTTGCCGCGCGCGTGGTCGGCATAGCGTGATCCCGGCCACTTCTCGAACAGGTCGCGGCGCCCGACCCCCTCGCAGAAGTTCTTCCAGAAGGCCTGCTCCGAGGCCATGAACAGCACGTGGCCGTCGCTGGAGGCGTATATCTGGTAGCGCACGCCCTCCTTCATGCCGGCCGTCGCCACGGGCCGCCGCACGTAGCCGTCGGCCTTGTTGCCGGTGACCACGTCCTGCGGACGTGCGTAGGCCAGGTGACTCTCACAGCGATACCAGTCGAAGAACGCCGCCGCATCGCTCTGCCCCAGCTCCATCATGCAGCCGGCGCCGGTGGCGCGTGCGCGCAACACGCCGGCCAGCACCGCGAGCCCGCCGAACAGAGGCGCCGCGTTGATGCCGATCGAGACGTGCTCGGGTATGTAACAGAAGCCCTCCTCGTCGTAGGCGGGCGTGACCGCGCCCGACCAGGTGTCGTAGGCGATCCCGTGCGAGGGCATGTCCTTGTAGGGACCCGTCATCCCGTATCCCGACACCGTGCAGAAGACGATCGCCGGATTGACCTTGCGCAGGTCCTCGAACCCCAGGCCCAGCTTGGCGAGCACCCCGGGGCGCATGGCCTCGATCACCACATCGGCATCGCGCACCAGTTCGCGATAGAGCTCCTTGCCGGCCTCGGTCTTCAGGTCGAGCGTGATGCTCTTCTTGCCCCGGTTCAGGTGGTAGTGCATCAGCGAGACACCCTCGATGATGGGCCAGGTCATCTCGCGGATGTAGTCGCCCTCCGGCGATTCGACCTTGATCACGGTCGCGCCGAGGTCCGCGAGCGATGTCGTGATCGCCGCGGCCCCGAGCAGGGAGCTCTCGATGATCCGCAGCCCCTGCAGTGGCATGTTCGAGGAATTCATATCGCGTTCTCCCGGCATGTGCTGTGAAAGGCACGAGTGGCGCCGCGGCACAGCCGCTGCGTTCGTCGCGCATCGACGACCAAGATATTCAAGACCGCAGACGGGCTCAGCCCTGCGGCAACTCGGTTGTGGCCAAAGTGGTATCAGTTCGGGACAACAGGCGCACTGCGGCTCGACGCGGCGCCTCGCGCGACTATTCTCCCTGCGTCGGGGCGTCCGACAGGGGTGTTTGCGCACCGTTGGTACCCACCGACAGGGGAATAAATCGATACACGATGGCGTCGATCGCCGGACTTGCCATCGGAACCACGGGAGATACATCATGAAAATCAGCTCCGCAAAGCAAGACAAGCCCCGCAACCGCATCGTCCTCGGCGCCGCCGTTGCCGCGCTGCTCCCGGGCCTCGCACAAGCCCAGCGGGCCGATGGCGCTTCCGGAATCGAGGAGATCCTGGTTACCGCGCAGAGGCGCGAAGAGCGTCTGCAGGACGTGCCCATCGCCATCAGCGCCATCTCCGCGGAACAGATCGAGAGGCGCCGGATCGACAACGTGCTCGACCTCAAGGCGCTGGCGCCGAACCTCATGGTGAGCAGGTATCCGAACAGCAACGTTGTTTCTCAGGTGGCGATTCGCGGCGGCGTCACGGTGAACGCCGCGATGTACTGGGAGCCGAGCACGGGGATGTACCTCGACGGCGTATATCTCGGCAAGGCAGTGGGCTCGGTCTTCGACGTGGTGGATATCGAGCGCATCGAGGTACTGCGCGGGCCACAGGGAACCCTGTACGGGCGCAACACCATGGCGGGCGCGGTCAACCTGATCACGCGCAAGCCCAGCGGCGAATTCGGCGGCTCCGCGACGGTCGAGCTGGGCAACTACGACCATCACGTGGAAAAATTCTCGGTGGATTTGCCCAAGGTGGGCATCGCGCGCATGTCCTTCGGCGTGCGCTCGGAGAGCCGCGACGGGCTGGTGGATCTCGAGTCCGGCAGTCCGGGCACCGAGCTCGACAGCCGTGACAATTTCGGCGCGCGTTTCGCGCTCGGGCTGGACATCAGCGACTGCGTGGTCGCGGATTACCGGTTTGACTATACGGATGTCGACCAGATGCCGCCCCACAGCCAACTCTACAGCGTGACGCCGTCCAACGCGCTGTTCACCGCGGCCGCGGCGTATGCATCCAGGGACCGGGAAGACTCGGCGGCGACCAACTGGCCCGGCTACGAGCAGCTGGAGCTCAAAGGCCACGCGCTGACGCTCGGCTGGGACATCAACGAAACCAACACCCTGAAGTCGATCACGTCGTATCGCGATCTGCGCAATGACGATTCGGTGGACCTCGACGGCGTGCCGCTCACCATCGCCACGGCCAATCGCATCTCGGACTACGACCAGACCTCGCAGGAACTGCAGTGGATCGGCAGCACATCACGCCTGCACTACGTCCTCGGCCTGTACTATTACGAGGACGACGGCTACACGATCAACCCGCACGTCTTCTTTTTCGGCACGGACAGCTCGCAGTACGGCTTCGGCGCCGAGGCGATGGCCGCCTACGCGCAGTTCGATTTCCGCGCCACGGACGCGTTGACGCTCACGGCGGGACTGCGCTACACGGATGAAGACAAGGACACCGAGCGCTACAAGACCGTCACCGGGGCCGGGGCTCCCATAGCACGGGTCGAGGCCGACGCGTCGTTTTCCGACACCACGCCGATGGCAAGCGCGGCCTACAGGTTCAGCGACCAACTGAACGTCTACCTCAAGTACGCCGAGGGCTTCAAGAGCGGCGGCTTCATGGGCGAGGCCGGCAATGCCGTGGAGGCGGTGACACCCTACGACCCCGAGCAGCAGTCCACCTGGGAGGTCGGCGCCAAGATGAGCACCGAAGATGGCCGGCTGCAACTGAACACCGCCGCGTTCCACAACGAGATAGACGATATGCACGTGAACCAGTTCACCGGCCTTCCCGGTGTATCGGTCGTGCGCAATGCCGGCCAGGCGACCACGCAGGGCGTGGAGATCGAGGGCATCTGGCTGCCGACGGATGCGCTGCGCCTGCAGCTGAGCTACGGCTACCTCGACGCCGAGTGGGACGAGTTCATGGAAGCGCCCGCGATCGGGCAGCCGATCACCAACGTGGCCGACAACCGCTCCTTCCCCCACGCGCCGGAGCACACCCTCAACCTGATGGCGGATGCGCGGCTGGCGCAGACGGCGTGGGGCGAACTGCGCGCCCTGGCCGACTACAGCTACACCGCGTCGTTCTACGCGTATGCCTACCAGCTGGAGACCATCGATACGCGCCGCGCCACGGCGGGTAACACGGAGGTGGATGCCTACGGCCTGCTCAACCTGCGACTGGCACTCTCGGAGATCCCCGTCGGCGGCCCCGGTTCCGCCGAGTTCACGCTCTGGGCGCGCAACGTCACCGACGAGCAGGACCCGGTGAACTTCATCGACTTCGGTCCCGGCTTCTTCTCCAATTACACGCTGGCGTACTTCCAGGAGCCGCGCACTTACGGCGCGTCGTTCAGCTATCGCTGGTAGCGGCCCCTGCGCGTCGCCGGCCTCGATGGCGCCGGCGGCGGTTTGCGCGAAGTGCCCGGGCGACCCTGCCCGGGCGGCAATGCGCTGCCTATCCGGCCGCCGCGAATCGGGCCGCGGCGACCCGTGGCCGCAACCATGCGCAGAGCAGCAGCCCCAGCACGGCAGCAAGGACGAACAGCGTCAGCATCGACCACCCGAGCTGCGTGGTTCCGGTGTACATCCTGTCGGACATGAGGCCGATAAGGGCCGGTCCGCAACCGAAGCCGATCAAGGTGTAGGTCGCCACCGAAATCGAGGTGACGAAGCCGCGATGGCGCTCCTGCGACAGCATCTGGAACCCGGCAAAGGCCGGAGGGGTGCCGATCGCGACGACTGTCTGCACCAGGCCCAGCCCGATCACGGCCAGCCATACATGCTGGGACAGGCAGAGCAGCACCGCGGGAACAGGCAGCGCCAGGAAGCAGGCGCCCAGTACCAGGACCGGGCCATTACGGTAGCGCGCGGTCAGGTGATCCGTCAGCCATCCGCCCAGCAGCGTGCCGGCGATGCCCGCGATCATCAGCGCGGCACCGGTAACGGCACCGGCTTGCGCCACGCTCATATCGTGCTGGCGCACGAGCAGCGGGACACACCAGGCCGGCACGGAATAGCCGACGAGCGCCGTGCAGCAGACCGCACCCAGGAAGGGTCCGAAGACGACCGCACGCTGGCGCATGGACGCCAGCGCATCGCGCATGCTGACGCTGGGTGTTGACAGCCGCACAGGCTCCCGCACGGTCGCAAAAAACAGCAGGGCGAGCGGCAGACCGGGCAAGCCGGTCAGCAGGAACAGGGCTCTCCAGGGCTCGTAATGCCCGAGCAACGGTATGTTCACGCCATCGTGCCGCGCGAGCAACGTCAGGAGCTGGCCACCGCCGGCAAAGGCGATCGGCGCCCCCAGTAGTGCGCCCATGCTGAATATCGAAATCGCCCGCCCGAGTTGGTGCGCCGGAAAAATGGCGGCTAGTAGCGACATGCCGGCGGGAACCAGGCACGCTTCGCCAAGACCAACGAGGACCCGCGCAGCGAACAAGGTCGGAAACGAGCTGGCGAAGGCGCACAGGCTCGTCGCCAGGCTCCACAACAGGACCCCGGCGGCAATCAGGTTGCGGCGACTGCGTGTATCGGCCAATCGACCCATCGGCAACGCAGCGATGGTGTACAGCAGGACAAATCCGGTGCCGTGCAACATCCCCAGTTGCGTATCGCCGAGGCCGAACTCGCGCTTCAGCGGCTCGAAGATCAAGCCGATGATGAACCGATCGAGCAGCGAGACCAGGTAGCACACCGACAGCAGTACGGTCACATACCAGGCGCGAGAGCCGGTCCAGCGTGTCTCGTCGTTCATGGCCTCGCTCCCGTCGACCGCCAGCCCCCCAAGCGCATTTTGCCGCAGCCCGCACTCGGGCAGGCGACTGGCGTGCAGGCTATCGCCCCTCGAAGCGTGGCTCGCGCCTTTCCAGAAAGGACCTGAATCCCTCCTGGAAATCGCGCGTTTGCAGCAGCGGCAGGGTTTGAAGGTATACGCGCTGTATATGCTCGGTAAAACCCTCGTTGAGCCCGGCACGCATCATGCGCTTGGCAGCCTGCACCGCCAGTGGAGCACACGTGCAGATTTCCGCCGCAATCCCACGCGCCCCCGCCAGCAGCGTATCGGCCTCCGTGACACGGCTCACGAGTCCGAGTTCGAGCGCTTCTGCGGCCTCCAGCGTCCTCCCGGTAAAAACGATTTCGGCGGCCCTGGACCAGCCGATCAGCCGCGGCAGCAGCCAGGTTCCCCCCGTTTCGGGCAATACGCCGCGTCGCGTGAACGCGAGCGACAGCCTGGCATGAGCCGCACAGATGCGGATGTCGCACCCGAGCGCAAGATCCAGCCCGAATCCCGCCGCGCCACCGTTGATCGCACAGATCACCGGCGTGTCCATCGCGTGCAGGACGACGGGAGGAAAGTCCCGCAGGTCCAGCGTGGGCGCAAGCGCGAAACCGCCTCGGGAAACCCCTGCCTCGCTCGCCGCATCCTTGAGGTCGAGCCCGGCACAGAACGCCTTCCCGGCACCGGTCAGAACGACTGCGCGCACCTCGGGATCGGCTTCGCATGCCAGCAATGCCTGCGACAGCGCCGACAGCATGGCCTGCGAGATCGTGTTCAGCTGCGCAGGGCGGTTCAACGTGACGATCGCCACGGCGCCATCGCGTTCGCAGAGCACATCGTCCATCGGGAACCCTCCTGATACCTCGTCGGCACGTGTCACCCGGCCGGGCACCCCCCGCGCCGGCGGTGGCAGCTTCAATCCCGGTGCAAACGCCTCAGGGTGTCACGCATCAGGTCGACATCGCGGCGCGCCTCGTCGAGGAGCGTGAGCGTCACGGTGCTGAAAAGTCCATCGGCCTTGGCGCGCACGGCATCGGCGAGCCGATCGTAGGTCGCGACGACCGCCCACTCGTCGAGCATCTCGTCGCTGATCAGTGCCGGCATATCGGCCCACTTGCCCGCGACGGAAAGGGCGTGCAGCTCCAGTCCGGTATCCTCCCATCCATGATGGGCCAGGACACTGTGATAGGAACGGGTGGACGCGTAGAACGCAATCTGCTTTCGCCCCGAGTGCCTGGCCTGCTCCACGTCCGCGTCGGTCCGGCCCGTCGCCAGAAACGGAGCACCGACCAGATCGAAGCCGGACGCATCCCGACCCGCCTTCGCAGCGCCTTCGGTGACCGCCGGCACGATCACGTCCCGCGTGTGGCGAAACGTGGAAATCGGGTGCAGCCGCAAGCCGTCGCACAGTTCCCCGGAAAGCCGCGCCATGTACGGACCGACCGCGGACACATACAGCGGCACCTGCGGGTGCAGGATGGGACCGGGATTGAAGAAAGGCGCCATCATCGTGAACCGATAGAATTCGCCCTCGAAATACGTGGGCTTCCCGGGGTGCTGGAAGCTCGCGAAAATTGCCTTCAGGCACAGCAGGTATTCACGCATGCGCGGACCGGGGGCGCTCGGCCACGCGGTGCTGTAACGGCGCTCGTTGTGACCCTTGACCTGGGTTCCGAGTCCCAGGTTGAAGCGCCCGCCCGTGAAGTGCGCCAGGTCCCATGCCATCTGTGCCGTCACCATGGGGCTGCGCGGGAACGCGATGGCAACATTCGTTCCCAGCTTCATCCGTTCGGTGTGGGCCGCCGCGATCATCAGCGGCAGGAAGGCATCGTGACCGGCCTCTGCGGTCGTGATGCCGTCGAAGCCGATGTCCTCGAACAGCCGGCAGATATCGGCAATCTGCGCCAGCGTCACGGCGGGCTGACCCTGCCCCGCATACTGGTTGGTATCAGGCCCGAAAACGGGAGTCTCGACCAGCAACGCCATCTTGTACCCCTGTCTTCATCCGGCAATTCGCGCCGGGCGGATTCACCACGGACTGGATCCCGCGCGCATGCCACGCGGCATGGCGGCTCCCGGGAGCCGCCGCGAACATCAGAACTCGTAGATCACGTCGATACCGGTCGATCTGGGGGCACCAAACTGGGCACTGAGCGGCGACAGGTTGGTCGTGGACAGGCGATACTCCTCGTCGTCGAGGTTCTTTCCCCAGACCGCAACCCGCATGTCGCCACGCGGCAAGGGTATATCGGCGAGTTCCAGCCGTGCGTTCCAGATGTCGTAATCGGGAGACAGGGTGTTTTCGATCGGGCCGGCATAGAACTCGTCCTGCGCCCGGTAATCGACGTTCAGGGTGAAGTTGCCGAAATCCGTGCGCAGGAATTCATACTCCAGTCCGGCGCCTATCTGCCAGTCCGGCGAATTGGGCACGTGCCGCACCGATGCCAGTTCCACGCCACCGTCGATATAGGAATCGTATTCGGCATCGAGCTGCGAATAGAAGACGTTGAAGGTGAGACCGGCGGCCAGCACTGCGACGGCCTCGATTTCCAGGCCCTTGATCGTGGCCTCGCCCGCATTGAGCGTATCGACAAACACAGGCGGGGTGCGCGCCTGGTCCACCTGAAGATCCGTGTACTCGTTGTCGAACAGCGCGACGTTCACGCGCACGCGGTTGTCGAGGAATTCGGACTTCAGGCCCACCTCGTAGGCTTCCACCTCTTCCTGATCATAGCCGGGGGCGAAATACGCCGGGGTGCTCTGCGCGTTGAAGCCACCCGCGCGGTAGCCGGTGGAAAACCTCGCATACGCGTTGATGCTGTCGGAAAAGGCATAGGACACGTTCACCATGGGATCGAGCGAATCGAAGTCCAGTTCGCCCGGTATGACCAGACCTTTTATTGCGGGCGTGAAACCCGGATTCACATAGGTCTTGGTCGCCTCGCGCGTGTCGTCGGTGTAGCGCAGCCCAAACGTCAACTCGAGCCGGTCCTGCATCACCGGCGGCGTCCAGCTGGCTTGGCCGTACGCGGCAGCCGAATCGGCCTCGGCATCCACCACCCACGCATCCACCAGCCGGCCGCCGGCAAACAGCGATGCCAGGGTTTCGTCGGCCTCTTCCTCGATATAGAAAAGTCCCGCAACGTAATTCACGCGGCCGTCGCCAGCCTCACCGATGAGTTGCAGTTCCTGCGAAAGCTGGTCCTGCTCCATCGTCCGGTCCTGGGTGAAGACGTCGATGAAATTCATGTTGATCTCGCTGTCGAGATCCCGGTAGGCGGTGATCGACTTCAACGTCAGGTCGCCGAGCGTCCAGCTGAGCGTGAGGTTGTGGCCGGAGACCTCGGTGTCGCTCGGCGACTGGCCCTTGGAAGGATTTGCGTCTTCCTGGCGACCGGGTACCGCGCGCGGACCAACGATGACCTGGTAAAAATGGTTGCCGTATTCCATGGAGGAATTGTCGAAGCCGTAATCGACGGTCAGATTCTCGCTCGGCTGGTAACGAACGGCCGCCTTCACCGCCTCCTTCTCGCGGTCTTCGTTGAAATTGATCTGGTTCGGCAGTGTCGAATGGTTTTCCACCCAGCCATCGTTTTCGACACGCATGTACGCAACCCGCGCATACAGCTTGTCGTTCAACGGCACGTTGACGGCGGCACGCCCCATCCGCTCGTCCCAGCTGCCCGCACTCAGTTGCACCGAGCCACCGAACTCATCGTCGGGCTTTTGCGTGATGAAGCTGATCGCGCCGGCCGTCGTGTTGCGTCCCCATAGCGTACCCTGCGGTCCGCGCAGCACCTCGACCCGTTCCAGATCGGCGAAATCCGTCGCCAGGCCAACGCCGCGGCCGACCGGCACACCATCGATGTAGATGCCCGTAGCCATGTCATTGGTCGACTGGGTGTTAAGGTTACCCATGCCACGGATGAAGAGGTTCGGTGCCACACGACTGCCTGCCCAGGGCGCCAGGTTGACCGACGGCACCTTGTTCAGGAGATCCATCACGTTCGATATACGTTGCGTCTCCAGTTGCCGCTTGCCGAAGGCAGTGATCGCGATTGGCGTCTCCTGCAGCGATTCCTCCCGTCTCTGGGCGGTCACCGTGATCTCCTCGATGGCGGTGACCGACTCCTGTGCGCCGGCGAAGAGCGGTATCCCACCGCCGACAAAGGCCCCCGCAGTCAATATGTACATCGATTTTCTGGAAAGCTGCATCTGATATCTCCCGGCTGTGCTTTGTTGGCCCATCGCCTTCTTCGGGCAAGCCTTGCGCGTACCCGCGTCGGCTCCCGAGCGGGAAAATTAGACGAAATGTCGCGTACCGGTCATGCAGGACACGTGCGGTTTTGGCCAAATTGGTATCCGATCCGGCCAAATGCGTGCGTCAACGGTTGCACTGCAGCCAAAGTTCGAGCGCTCGGTGCGTGATACCGTTCACGTGTCCTGTCGGTAATCGCTCAGCTTGCCGCCCGTCCAGTTCTTGAACGCGCGCCGGAAGTTGCCAACGCTGTTGTAGCCGAGCAGAAAGCCGATCTCTTTCGGTTTGAGGGTCGTGAACTCCAGGTATTGGAGCGCCAGGTCACGACGCACGTCATCGAGAATTTCCTGGTAAGTGACATCTTCATTCTCGAGCCGGCGACGCAGCGTGCGCGACCCCATGCGCAGCCGCGCCGCCATCTGCTCCAGGGTGGGAAACTCGCCGGGCTTCTCGATCAATGCCTTGCGGATGCGGTTCACGAGAGCATCGCCATCGGCTCGCTGGCCCGCATTCAGCTGGCATTGCTGTTCGCAGAGCTTGAATACTTCCGCGTTGGCAAGACTGATCGGAAAGTTCAGGGTCTGGATGTCGAAGAACAGAAGGTTGCGCGGCTGGTCGAACAATATCGGACAATTGAAGCGCCGACTGTATGGCGTGATATCGCGCGGCCGTGAATAGGTGACCCGTAACTCGAGAATCTGAAACGGCCGGTTGCTGATACTGGAGGCGAGACTGATCGTCTGGCTCACGAACTCTTCAATCACGAAGGGCAACAACTCCCCGAGCGGAAACATCTCACGCATCTCGGAAAACCACTTGCCATCACGGACTTCGTTGGTCGTACTGATCACCCGCTCGGTGAGCGCGATGTACTTCCGGAAGAGCTCGCGCGATTGATCCAGCGTGGAGGCGGTCAGAGCCGCATAGCCCAGGATACCCAGATCGCTGACCTTGAATTCGGAGCCCAGAGCGATTCCGATGCCGGGATCTTTCGTCAGACGGATGATATTGTGAACGATTCTGCGGAAATCCTTCGGCTGCGCACGGAACGTCGTGTCGCAAATCTGCGCTGCATCGAGGCCTGTACCGGCAAGCACCTGTTCGCTGCCGAATCCCCGTGCAGCCATACGCGCCAGATAGAAAGCAAGATGGTTGCTTATCTGCAGATTTCCCGCTGTCATTCGTCGCCCGACCCGGGGCGCATCTCGCGTCCCGAGGTTTTCCCCATGGCACAAAGCATGCTGCTTCATCAATCTACACGATTCGATATGCTAGCCAGATCGCTTCAGCCAAGGGCCCATTGCGCAACCAGCGATCGGCGTTACACCGCGAGCAATCATCGGGGCGCGCCTGCAACTGCGCCGCAACTCCCTGGCGGAGGACGACGATCACATGCTTCTTGGTGATGAATATCATCGACGAACCCCCGCGATCGTATGACCCTGCTTGCTTCGCAAGTTTATCGAGACAGGGGAGACCGGACAAACCTTCCAGAACGCTACGCGTCGCCGGCCTCGATGGCGCCGGCGGCGACGGCCCGGTCGAACTCCGGCCCCGACAGGCCGAGCAGCCCGCGGAACACCTCGCTGTTGTCGTGTCCGCGCGCGCGGCCGGTGTCGCGCGTGCGGCCCGGCGTGGCCGTGAGTCCGAGCGGGATGCCGGGGGCCAGCACGCTGCCCTTGCGCAGGTGGACGACGCGCTCGAAGAAACCGCGCTCGGCCAGGTGCGCGTCGCGTTCCAGCTGGTCCTCCACGTCCTGGACCACGCCCGCCGCGATACCCGCGGCTGCCAGGCGCCGCATCAGCGCGTAACGATCCTGCGACGCGGTCCAGGCGCCGATCAGGCGGTCGAGCTCGGCGGCGTGCGCGCGCCGGGCGCCCGCGGTGGCAAAGCGTTGGTCCCCGAGCCATTCCGGGCGCCCGAGCAGTTCACAGAAGCGCGCCCATTCGGGCTCGCCCGCGACCGCGATCACGCACCAGCGATCGTCCCCGAGGCAGGGATAACAGCCCTGCGGCGCGTGATCGGGCGAGGCATTTCCCAGACGCTGCGGTTCGCGCCCCTCGGCCAGGCACGCGAGCGCCAGGTGTCCGATGGCGGCGACGGTCGACTCGAGCTGCGAGAGGTCGATGTGCTGCCCTTCCCCGCTGTCGCGGCGATGCTCCAGTGCCGCCATGATCGCGCACAGGCCATGCAGGGCGCTCAGCGGATCGGGATAGGCGAACTGCGTCATCGTGCAGGCGCGATGCGGGAAACCCGAGACACTCGCGATCCCGGACAGCGTCTCGATGTTCGGCCCCCAGCTCACGTAGTGATGATCGGGGCCGCTGTCGCCGTAGCCCGTGCTGCTGAAGAGCACCAGCGCGGGCTTCATGCGCGCGAGCTCCCCGAAGCCGAGCCCGAACTTCGCGAGCATTCCCGTGCTGTTGTTGTCGATCACCACGTCGGCGGCGCCGACGAGCCGGCGCGCCAGCGCGGCGCCAGCGGGCACCGTGAGGTCCAGCGACACGAAGCGCTTGCCCGCGTTCCAGTCCGTGAACCACGGTGACAGTTCGGGCTGCACGCCCCGCTCGGGCTCGCGCGGCGGGATGTAGAGCCGCGTGACGTCCGGATACGCCCTGGACTCGACCTTGATCACGTCGGCGCCGCACCACGCCATGAAGCGCCCGATCCAGGGACCCGCCATGCCCGCCCCGAACTCGATCACGCGCACACCTGCGAGCGGTGCGCCCGGCGTGACGTACCGCGCTGCGTCGCGCGGCGCGACAGCGCGGGCCAGCAGCGCCGCGAGCTGGGCGTCGTGCTCTCCGGCGCGGGGTGCCACGTGGCGCGGCGCGCAGGGCGTTCGCGAGAGACGATAAGCCGGGCCGGGCATCCGCGCGCGATTGCCGTCGGGCGGCGCGGGCTCGACAAAGAACCCGCGCGCGGCGAGGTGGGTGTCGCGGCACATCTCGCTCACCGTGCGCAGCGGGCTCATCGCGAGATGGCGACGCTGGCCCTCGCGGTAGAGCTCCTCGACCGTGAAGCGCGCGGTGTGCTCGCGGATGAAGATGTCCAGCAGCTCGCGGTAGGGCTGGCGCAGCAACGAGGAACCCTCGAACATCGGGTCGAGGATCTCCTCGTTGCCCGTGGTCTCGTGCACCCAGCGCGCCAGCGCCTTCCAGTGCAGCGGGCGATTGACCATCAGGTAGATCTCGCCATCGATGCACGGGTACGTGCCGGAGGGTACCGAGGAGAAGGT
>Ga0138256_10002714_pt1 | contig 18894 bp, 13 predicted proteins | sample KNB2016incub_MG_FD_105486 | JGI IMG/M metagenome (GOLD analysis project Ga0138256, IMG submission 105486) | Active sludge microbial communities from wastewater in Klosterneuburg, Austria - KNB2014incub_MG | ecosystem: Engineered > WWTP > Activated sludge > Unclassified | place: Austria... | reverse complement strand
TGCGGAACGACAGAATTTGGCATCTCAGAAGAACTGGATTTTACTATGAAATGACCATTTACAGATAATTGAGGGAACTGAATTTGAAATTTTTCTATAATATCAAAATATAACTGCTCCTTAAATTCATATTTAGCATTTGGAACATGGATATTAAAATTCAAGCTATTACCATTGATTTCAATATCCCGTATCATCTTAAGTTGAATAATATCTATGCCAGATTGAGGTTCCAAAACTTGTTTAAAACAATCCAATATAGCATTCATATTAAAATTTTGATCCATGTTTAATAATTTGATCGTTAAAAATAAACCAGAATACCTTAAGTTTGTTGCTAGATTCGTTATTAATACCATACAAAATTTAATGCAGGTAATTCGATTTAAAAAGCAAGATCAGCAGCTGTTTTCTTCCTGCGTCTTAACAATTGGCACTTTTGATGGATTGCACAGAGGTCATCGTAAAATTATAGAGATCCTCAAGGAAAAAGCAAAGGAGCATAACTGTCCTAGTGTCATGTTGAGTTTTGATCCTCATCCTCGGATTGTATTGGATCAAGACAAGAAGGCAGTATCTACTATTATCACCACTGAGGAAAAGTCTGAATTATTAGAAAAAATGGGTCTGGATTATTTTGTGATCATGCCATTTACCTTGGATTTTGCTCAACTTCATCCAGCTGATTATATTGAGAATTATATTTTGAAGTTTTTTAATCCCAAAGCAATAATTACTGGTGAAGACCATCGGTTTGGGGCAAATGCGATGGGCAATACAGGTTTTTTTAAGGAGTATTCAGAAAAGAATAATTTTGAATTAATTGAAGTTCAAAAAATATTAGAACAAAGTCTTAAAATTTCTTCAAGCTCTATTCGAAATTTAGTTCAGCAAAATGAGTTTGGTAAAGTTCGTGAGTTGTTAGGGTATCCATTTTATTTTAAAGGTAGAGTTACTGATGGAAATAAGTTGGGCCGAAAGATGGGCTATCCGACAGCAAATCTAGAAATACTTGATGATCATAAGTTAATTCCAAATGATGGAATTTATTCTGCAATAGCTATTATAGATGGAAAAGAATACAATGCAATGTTGTATTTGGGTAGTAGACCAACAATGGGCGATAATTTAAAAAGAAGTTGTGAAGTCCATATATTTGAATTCAATAAAGATTTATATTCTCAATCTATAGAAGTTCAGGTCATTGAATATTTGCGAGAAGATAGGAAGTTTGACAATATGGATTCTCTAAAAATTCAGATCCAAGAAGACGAAGAGAGATCTAAAAATTCATTGTTGAGATATTCACTAACTTCTCATATTGAAAAATTCAAAGCAGTTACTGCAATTGTGATTTTAAATTACAATGGAATCGAGCACCTAAAATCTTATCTTCCATCATTGTTGAAATTCAAACCAGCTGATATTAATCTTTATATTGTAGATAATGCATCAACAGATAATAGTGTGCTATTTATTGAGAGAAATTTTCCTGAAGTAAATTTGATACAGCTGAAGAAAAATTATGGTTATGCGCAAGGTTACAATAAAGGCTTAGCACAAATCGAAGCAGACTATTATATTTTAGTTAATTCAGATATTGAAGTCAAGAGCCATTGGATCGAGCCATTGATTGCAACAATAAGATCTGGAAAAGATGTAGCTGCAGTACAACCAAAAATAAAGTCAATATCAAAACCAGAATATTTTGAATATGCTGGAGCTGCAGGTGGACATATCGATGTATTAGGCTTTCCATTTTGTGAAGGTAGAGTGATCCAAGATATTGAAAAGGATGAAGGTCAATATAATGTGCCAAAGGAAATATTCTGGGCGTCAGGTGCGGCATTCATTATTAATGCAAAGCTTTTTACAGCAATAGGAGGCTTCGATAAAGATTATTTTGCACATCAAGAAGAAATAGATTTATGTTGGAGAATTAAAAGGGCAGGATTTAAAGTGCTGTATGAACCAAAGTCTGAGGTGTATCATTTAGGAGGTGGTTCTTTGAATTATGAATCACCTAAAAAAACCTATTTGAATTTTAGAAATAACCTCACTACAATATTCAAAAATGTACCATGGATTTATTTGCCTTTTCTATTGATTGCTAGATTGATCATTGATTTCTTAATATTTATTTTATGGATATTTCAAGGTAAGTGGGTGTATAGTACTAAGATTATCAAAGCTTATTTTGTGAGTATGTTGCGCACACCATTTTTGTTGCAGAAAAAATACGACAATGATATCTATGTTGAGAATTGTCAAATTAATGAGTCAAATATGAAAGGTCTATTTAAAGGATCTGTGCTATTGCAATATTATTTATTTAATCATAGAAAATCATCCGATCTAACAAAAGAGTATTTTAATTAATTTATTTATACTTTGAAAAAAACGAAACTCGATATCATTTTTGAAAATGATGAATTAGTGGTAATCAATAAACCATCAGGTATGCTAAGTATACCTGATCGCTTTAATCACGAATTACCCAATGCTTATCATTTATTGAAAGAGGATTATAATAATATTTTTGTTGTTCACAGAATAGACAAAGAAACTAGTGGTGTGCTCTGTTTTGCAAAAAATGCCGAGACTCATAAAAAGTTGAATACGGATTTCGAAGAGGGGAATATTGAAAAAGAATATTTGGCACTTTGTTATTCAAAGCCTGAAATAGAGACAGGAATGATAGATGTGCCTATAGCCCATTCAGGGAAATTGGATGGAAAGATGGTCGTCCATCCAAGGGGGAAAGAGTCTATTACAAAATATAAAGTATTAGAGAGTTGGCAGAAATTTAGTTTATTGATGGTGAAGCCACTAACTGGAAGAACCCATCAGATTAGAGTTCATTTGGCTTATATTCACTGTCCAATCGTTGGGGAGCGAGTCTATCACGAATTTGTACCTTTAACAATTTCGATGCTCAAACCTTATGCTAAAATCGATCCCGAAATGGAAGAGAGGCCATTGATGAATCGCGTAGCGCTCCATGCATCAAAGTTGAGTTTGGAATTAAATGGGGTTGAAATAAATGTGGAAGCTGCATTTCCAAAAGATATGAACGCTTCCTTGAATCAAATAAGGAAGTGTTTAAAACATTATTCTGTCCAATTGGGATAATCTATCTATATTAGCAGCATTCTTTAATTAGTTTTTTATAGAATGATAAGAGTACTTATTGCAGATGATCATACCATGTTTGTCGATGGAATAGAATCAATCTTAAACCAAGAGTCAAAAATAAAACTTGTAGCAAAATGCTTTGATGGAAAGACGATTTTTGATATTTTGAAAACCAAAGAAATTGATGTCATTTTATTAGATATTAATTTACCTGAAATGAATGGAATTGAAGTTTCAAAAAAGCTGAGTAAAGAATATCCCAATGTCAAAGTATTAGCACTATCCATGTTTAATGAAGAATCTTATGTTACAGAGATATTGCGCAATGGTGCCTTAGGATATATTTTAAAAAATACAGGACGCATCGAGTTGGTAAAAGCAATAGAAACAGTGAACAATGGTGAAACGTATTTTAGCAAAGATGTGACAGAAACTATAATGGGGAGTTTGATGAAAAAGCCCGCTGTTAAAAAAACTTCTTCCTTTTTGGTTCCAAAGATTTCGCGTAGAGAAAAAGAAGTGTTGCAGTTGATCATAAAGGAACATACGACTCAGGAGATAGCTGATCAGCTTTTTATCAGTCTTAAGACAGTAGAGTCACATCGCAGCAGTTTGATATCGAAGTTAAATGTGAGAAATACTGCCGGGTTGGTTCGTGCTGCCTTAGAGCACAAACTCTTGGATTAATAAATTCATGGTTTTCACTGTTATTTTCTCTTTTAAAGCAGATTACCTTTGTATAATCCATGAATAGAATCATTTTAATAGCTTTTGTTTTATTAAGTTTTTTGATTCGGATTCCGATATTGAGTGCTGAACTAGATTCGTTAGAATATAATAAACTTTATCTAGATTCTTTGAAAATTAAAATATCGTCTTATGAATTGAATCACCAATACACCGAATTGATTCCGATTTATATCCAATTAATTGATTACTATAACGAGATAAATGATAATAGGAAACTACACGAAACGAGATATTCTTTAGCTGAGTGTTATTATAATCTAGGGTTCTATAATTATGCAGTATCCTTACTGGAATATTGTCAAGTATACTTTAGGCAAACTAGCGCTGGATTGCAGTATGTCAAAGCAGTTCACTTATTGATCTTTACTAATATTGCCATGGGGAACAAGGACATGGCAAATTATTTTATCACCCAATGCGAAATTGAAAAACCTGACAAGAATGATCCTTTAGCCGCGATAGAACATTCATTATTAGACGTGATTTTAGATGTTAAAAAAACGAACGGCTCAAAGAAATCTACTTTGTTAAAAATTATTCAATATGCTAAGCGCTATAAATATGATATCATAGCTCAAAGGGCTTATTCAGAAGTCGGTATATTGCTTCAAAGAGAGAATCAAAATGAAAAAGCAATTACAGCCTTTCAGCAGTCATTGAGCTTTGCAGAAAGTTTAAATTTATTATTGGCAAAGAATCAGTTGTATTTTAATATATACGAATGTCTTTCTGCAAAGAAAGAATACCAGAATGCAATAACTGCTTTGCTTAATTATACAAAGACAAAGGATACTATATTTATTACCAGATCAAATGAAACCCTTAATAAACTTATTTCCAAACACGACCAAAAATCTCATAGAGAAGAAGGGATTGAATTTGCAAAGGACAAAAGACTCTTTGAATTAAAAACACGTCGCGCTAATTTTACACTTTATGGCTTATTATTTGGGATTGGTGCAATTCTTATTGGTGGGTATTTTATTATTTATTTTTATCAACATAAAATTGAAGCCAATGAAATTATCAGCGAACAAAAAGAACAGATAAATGGTCAGAAAATAAAAGAGCTAGAGAATAAATTCAAATTGCAAAATATGAATTCCATGCTCAGTGGACAAGAACTTGAACGCGATAGGATAGCCAAAGATCTACATGATAGTTTAGGTGGTTTGTTGTCAACCATTAAAATTAGATTTGATCACATGTATAATTCGAGTCAAATTTCTTCAAAAGAAAAAGTGGAATACGATGAGATTCATAAGTTGGTTGATTATGCATGTTCTGAAGTGCGCAGCATAGCGCATGATCTAAAACCTGGCACATTGGAAGAAGCAGGTCTAAAGGAATCAATAGGTGATTTATTAAATCGATATAACAAGGGGTCAAATATCGATATCACATATCAACATTATGGCTTTGAGGAAAATCAAGATATAGATAAAGAGATTTCCATACAAGTCTATAGGATCATTCAGGAACTTGTTCATAACAGCATTAAGCATGGAAAGCCTAAAGATATTTTAGTACAATTGACATTGCAAGAATCTCAATTGGAAATCATTGTTGAAGACAATGGAAAGGGATTTGATCCAAAGCTTGTATCAAAAGGAATGGGTTTGGGTAATATACACTCTCGAGTCAGTTATCTAGAAGGTGAGATTCATATTGATTCCGATGAAAAAAGTGGCACCTCGTCTTTAATTATTATCCCAGTAAAACATGTAAAAATTTAGGGTAAACACTGAATTTTTAAAATGGGTGTTTTCTTCGATGTACACATTTGATATTTGTTGGAAATTTGTACCGACGAGAATGTATAAAAAGTTATGCGTCGTCAGCTTGATTTGAATATTGAAAATGGGATCCGAGGATTTTGGACTATCAGGAGATAAAATTGGTTTTAAGGGATTATTACTTATTTTAAGAATTATAAAAAATATAATACTTCATTTGCATTGCAAATAATTTCTGGTAGTCCAGATCCAAGGTGTTTGAAACAAGCTTAATTGATTAAACCCTCTTCACACATGAGCTTATAAGTTGTGTCTAAGTCAACTTCATTTTTTAAAGCACACAAATTCATTAAAATTTCATCTTGCCTTCTTCCTCTCACCATAGCTTCATGATAGCTGATGTCTGGTCTGAATGTGACCAATGCATATTTGGAATAGTAGTTTTGGTGTTTTATCTCTAGGTCCACTTCTAGTTTTCTTTTCTTTTGGAAAATTTCATCTCCAACCTTATCACGCATTTCAATAAAATTATCTTCAGCCAAATCAGCAATGGCATCTGAATTTATTTTTCTAGCCTCCGTAAAACATTCAAAAATATCTATCCATGAAGATTTTTCATCCATTAATTTATCTAAGACAAATACATCTTCAAAACCGCAATTCATCCCTTGTCCATAAAATGGAATGATGGCATGTGCAGCATCTCCAAGCAGTAATGTTTCATCGTGAATATGCCATGGATGACATTTTACTGTGACTAAATTCCCAATCGGATTTTCAAAGAACTGGTCTGCAAGATCATTAAATTTGGGAGTAATATCTGGGAAATGTTCAGTAAAATAATTCTCAACATTTGATTTTGATATTAATTGTTCAAATCCATCTTTACCTTTATATGGTGCAAATAAAGTGCAGGTAAAACTAGCGTCTGGGTTTGGTAGGGCTATCATCATAAAATGTCCTCTAGGCCATATATGTAGTCCATTATTTTCTAGTTGGAATTGACCAAATTCATCTGGTTCCAAATTTAATTCTTTGTAGCCATAATTTTGAAAAGATTGGCTATAGTTAAATTTTATTGTAGAACTTTGTGATAGTAAATATTCTCGTGTAGCTGAAAAAGCGCCATCTGTACCAAATATTCTGCAATTTTTTTCTATTAATTTCTCTCCATTTCCAATATCAAAAGTAAACGATTTAGATTTATTATCAGTTTCTACTAATCGAGTGTTGAATCTAATGCAGTTTGGTTGAATTAATTCAAGTTCATTCATCAATATTTCATTCAATTTTTTCCTAGAAATTGAATTGATATATTCACCTTCGCGAGTACCATAGGGGAGTATGATTTTATCACCATGAACTGAATGAATTATTCTTGATTTCATTTTAACTGCATGTTGTAATATACTGTCTTTTAATCCAACTTTTTCTAATGCAGCTAGTCCTCGATGTGATAATGCAAGATTTATACTTTTGCCTGCTGATATATTTGATTTTCTCATATCAGGTCTTGATTCATATACGCTAATTTTAATTCCTCTTTTTGCTAGAATCAATCCTAACAAACTGCCTACAAGACCTCCTCCGATTATGATTATTTTTTTATTATCCATGATTTTCAATGATTCTTTTTAACGAATTATAAAATATAAAAAGTTCGCTATAGCAATTATAAAGAGGAACAGGTGCAATTCTGATGACATCAGGCTCTCGCCAGTCACCAATAATATTGTTTTCAATTAAACTGTTAAATATTTTTTTATCGGGTTGTTTTAGTTGAATTGAAAGTTGACAGCCTTTTTCATCATCTTTTTCAGGTGTAATAATGTTTATATTAGGATGTGCCCATTCTCTTAATAAATTAGCCAAAAGATTATGCATCCTTATTGACTTGGTACGCAGATTATTAATTCCTGCTTTTTGGAATAAAAGAAGAGATTCTCTTAATGCAGCCATAGCTAAAATTGGAGGATTGGATAGTTGCCAGCCTTCCGCTCCTATCATCATTTCAAATTTTGAACCCATTTTGAATCGACTGACTTTGTCGTGTCCCCACCATCCGGATAATCTAGGTAGATTATTATCATCGTGATGTCTTTCATGAACAAAACATCCAGCAATACATCCAGGACCGCCATTTAAATATTTATACCCACACCAAACTGCAAAATCTGGTCCATCTTCATGAAGTTTTAAATCAAGATTTCCAGCGCCATGAGCTAGATCAAAGCCAACATTTGCACCATAGCTTTTTGCAAGTTTTGTGATTTGGGAAATAGGGTAGGCTTGACCAGTGTAATAGTTTACAGAACCAATGAGTACTAAGGCGATTTCCTCTCCTTCTGTTTTTAAAATTTCTTGTATTTGCTCGATAGTAATATAACCATTTTTACTGCTTGGTTTTAGTATTATTAAACTTTCGTTTGGATCATAGCCATGAAATTTGATTTGAGATTCAACAGCATATCTATCCGATGGAAATGCAGAAAATTCTATTAATATTTTGTGACGAGTTTTTGTCGGACGATAAAATGATATCATCATCAAGTGTAAATTGGTTGTAAGGCCATTCATCATGACGACTTCTTTTGGTTTTGCCCCAACTATTTCAGCCATAGGTTCACAGAGAAATTCATGATATTTTACCCAAGGATATTTTGCTTCTAAGTGTCCTTCTACGCCATACGTAGCCCAGTCATCCAATTCTTGTTTTACAGCTGCATTGGCTTGTTTTGAAAGTAGACCAAGCGAATTTCCACAGTAATAAATTAGATCGTTATTATTTTTATTCTTTGGAATGAAGAACATGTCTCTATATTGATGTAGCACATCTTCTTGATCCAATTGTTGAAAATAATCTGAACTGTTTTTCATTTAAAAATTATATTTAGCTTTAAGCAGTTTGTTTAATTCCCAAAGATAATAACTAATTTTAAATTAATATATTAAAAATATTAGTAATATGTAAATTGTGCATATATTTGTTCATGGATTGGCATTCAGCAATAAAGGGATTCACAATGTATTTAAAATTGGAGAGATCGCTATCCAAGCATTCTATCGAAGCTTATGTAGATGATATTAATAAATTGGCGAATTATACGATTCAACATTTGAGAGACAAATCAGTGAATGATTTGACAAGGATGGATATTGAAGCCTTTATTGCGAATATTTTTAAAAATGGTTTATCTGATAGATCACAATCGCGAATATTATCTGGGATTAAAGCCTTTTTTAAGTATCTAATTATCGAAGATATAATAGTAGATAATCCTTGTTCTGGGATAGAAGGTCCAAAGTTAGCTAAAGTCCTCCCGGATACACTCTCTTATGAAGAGATTCAATTAATAATTGCCCAGGTAGACTTAAGTTCTGATTTTGGACACAGAGATCGAGCAATCTTGGAGACCTTGTACGCTTGTGGAATAAGAGTTTCAGAGTGTACGGAATTAAAATGCTCGAATTTATTTGAGCAAGCAGGAATTATCAAAGTCGTGGGAAAAGGAAACAAAGAGAGATTGGTTCCAATAGGTGAAAAGGCAATTCATCATATTAAACTTTATAAAGATGGACTACGGAATAAATTGCCTCAAACCAAAGGCCATACAGATTTTTTATTTCTTAATAGATTTGGCAAAAAGCTTTCTAGGATTTCTATTTTTAATATGGTAAAAAAATATACTTTGACAGCTGGAATAAAAAAAGACATCAGTCCTCATACATTTCGTCATTCATTTGCGACACATCTTGTTGAAGGGGGAGCCAATTTAAGAGCTGTTCAAGAAATGCTTGGCCATGAATCAATAACGACGACAGAAATTTACACCCATTTGGATTCAAATTTTTTGAGAGATACCATTTTGGCATATCATCCACGGAATAATAATTTGAAACTTTCCTGATATATCCTTTAATAATTTTGTAATCGTGTAAATTTCGTTCTTTTATATTTAAATATAGTGTAATTATATTTATTTATTCTGAAATGTAGCGCTTTTTAGAAATTTTAATTTACTTGATTTTGAACCTTAACATTATTTTAACCGTTAATTTGTTGATATTGAATTCATATTAAATAATCTTTTATATGAAAATGTAAATAATCTTTGGCAATTAGTTTTGAATTTTAACAATTCAGACTATTTTTGCATCAAATATGTGATAAGTAATTCACATATAAATGAAAAATATTTGTACCCATTTGATATACAGTAAGTTATGAACTGCAAACCATTTTTAAATAGTATCTTGATAATCTTCTTATCAACTGCAGTTCTTAGTGCCGCTCCTGATTTAGATAAAGGGAAAACTTTATTCAAAGACAATTGTGCCTCTTGTCATAATAAAAACATGAAAGATGACATGACTGGTCCCGCATTAGGTGGTGCTAAAGAACGTTGGGCAAGCTATCCGAAAGAAGATTTAACTAAGTGGATGCGAAATTCACAAAGTTTAATTAAATCTGGACATCCTCGTGCTACTGAACTTTTTGCAAAGTGGAAGACGACGATGACTCCTTTTCCAAATTTAACTGATCAAGATATTGATGATGTTTTTGCCTATATTGAAGGGGTCAATAACGGAACTTATGGGCCAAAAGCTGCAGTTGCTGGTCCTGGCGCTGCCAACACTGGTACTTCATCATCATCTGGGTTTTCTTGGTGGTTGTACGGGATATTTGCCTTATTAGGTATTATAGCACTATTTTTATGGAACATTATTTCAGATTTAAATTATTCAAAGAGCAAATCAGAAGGTGATTCTTCAGCACACAAAAAGACTGTTTTTGATCTTTTAACCAGTAAAACGGTAATTGGATTTGTACTTTTTGGAATTATATTATTTGGTGGATACACTACAGTAAATAATGCAATTTCAGTCGGTAGTCGAAAGAACTATGCTCCAGATCAACCGATTAAGTTCAGTCACGCGACTCATGCTGGTCTAAATAAAGTGGATTGTAATTATTGCCACGACGGTGCTAGAAGATCTAAGCAATCAATCATTCCTGGTTCAAGTACTTGTATGAATTGTCATGCTGCAATAAAAGTAGGCTCAAAATACGGAACAGCGGAGATAACTAAAATATATGCATCTATTGGTTTTGATCCAGAAAAAGGAACCTATATTGAAAATTATAACAAATTGTCTAATGAAGATATCCAACAAATTTATTCTAAGTGGATCGCTTCAAATATCTTAAAGGAGAAAAAAACGACAACTTTAACTGAAGGTGACCAAAATGAAGTAGATCGACAAATAAGAGAGTTGACAGCTTCATTAACTTCGGAGGAAAAACCTTCAATAGCTGGACCCATCGAATGGGTCAGAATTCACAATCTACCAGATCATGTTTATTTCAATCACTCACAGCACGTAACTGTTGGCAAAGTAGCCTGTCAGCAATGTCACGGTAAAATTGAAAACATGGAAGTGGTAAAACAGTATTCTCCACTATCTATGGGTTGGTGCATCAATTGCCATAGAGAAACAGATGTTAAATTTGCAGATAATAAATATTATGATGCATATAAGACTTACCATGATGAAATAAAATCTGGTGAAAGAAAATCAGTAAAAGTTGCCGATATTGGTGGATTGGAATGCCAAAAATGTCATTATTAAAATCAAGCAAATCCAAAGAATGAAAAATCAAAATATACAGACTTGGGTAGATGAGAAAGATTTAATGGAGGAATCTTTTGTACAAAATCTTGAAGGTCAGGAATTTGATCCAATTAGTGTTGAATCCATTCTCGAAGATGAGAAATCTGGGTTTATCGAGACTAATAGGAGGGACTTTCTAAAACTTTTAGGATTTGGTGTAGGAGCTGCTACTTTGGCATCTTGTGAAGCGCCGATAAAAAAAGCAATTCCATATACAGTTCGTCCAGATAGTATTATTCCTGGGGTCGCAAATTATTATGCCTCTACCTTTGTGAATGGCGGCGATGTTTGTCCAGTATTAGTAAAGACGCGCGAAGGAAGACCAATTAAAATAGAAGGTAATCCACTTGCCAGTTATACTAAAGGGGGAACTTCAGCAAGAGCTCAGGCTTCAGTGCTTAGTTTATATGATTATAATAGAACTCAGAATCCAGCAAGAGTTTCTGGCGATGGCAAAACTGAATCTATCTCTTGGGATGAACTTGACACAGCTGTTAAGGCAGCTTTGGTTGGTGCAAGAGTGAGAATATTAAGCAGTACAATACTTAGCCCAACTGCAAAAAAAGCAATACAAGATTTTTGTGTAAAATATCCAAATTCAAAACATATCACATATGATGCTGTATCATCTTCAGCATTATTAGACGCAAGTCAAAAGTGTTTTGGCGAAAGAAATATCCCTGATTTCAGATTTGACCTAGCAGACGTTATTGTCAGTTTTAATGCAGACTTCTTAGGGACTTGGATTTCTCCAATAGAATACGCTAGTCAGTATGCTTCAAAAAGGAAATTAGATTCTGCAACTGCATCTATGTCGAAGCATTTTCAAGTAGAATCTAGAATGTCTTTAACAGGTTCTAATGCTGATAATAGAATTATGGTAAGACCTTCTGAACAAGGGGCAGCAATGGTTTCATTGTACAATTTAATCGCCTCAAAAATTGGCTCAACTCCAATACCGAATGCTGAGCTTAATGAAACTGCAAAAGCTAAATTAAACAAAGTTGCTGATGCACTTATTGCAGCAAAAGGAAAGTCCTTGGTAGTTTGTGGAACGAATAATTTATCAGAACAAATCATTTGTTTTGGATTAAACAATATACTTGGAAATATTGGCTCCACTGTCAGTTTTTCAAAACCTTCATATCAGAGACAAGGAAGCGACCAAGACTTTAGTAATTTAATTAAAGAAATGCAATCCAGTTCTGTGGATGCATTAATAGTTTGGAATGCCAACCCAGTATACGATAGCCCTTTGGCTAAAGATTTTACAGCTGCCATGGCAAATGTAAAATTGAAAATAAGTCTTAATCAAAGTTTAGATGAGACTTCGTCAGTGTGTAATTATGTTGCACCAGACCATCATTATCTAGAATCATGGGGTGATGCTGAAGCAAAAAGAGGTTGTTATTCATTAATCCAACCAACCATAAATCCTTTATTTAACACGAGACAAGCGCCTTTGAGCTTGTTGATATGGGCTGATAGTGCATCGATAAATAAACTTTCAGACCAACCATATTATGAGTACTTAAAATCGAATTGGCAAAGCAATATTTTATCAAAAGGAGCAAATGCTTCTTGGGATAAAACTTTACATGATGGTTATCTTGAAGCTGACTCATCTGCTGGAAGTGCAGTGTTCAGTTGCAATGTAAATGAGGCGGTTGCTACTATTACGAAGTCAAATGCAACAGGAACTGAAGTTGAGTTCTATGAAAGTCATAATTTAGGTTCTGGTCAATATGCAAACAATCCTTGGCTCATGGAATTACCTGATCCAATTACGAGATCTGTTTGGGGAAATTATTTAGCAGTATCTGTAAAATTTGATGGGGACAGAAGATTTATTGTTTCCAATGGTGTAAAAGAAAATGGAGAACTCATTAGTTTTAATGCAAAAGGAGAAACTAAGTCAATTGGAGCGGTTAAACAATTTGGACAACTTGAAGGTACTTCTGCTATTGCAATCGGATATGGAAGAACCAAAGCTGGAGATTGTGGAACGGATATAGGCACTGATGTTTTTCCTTATTGTAGTGTAGATGCTTTGGGATATATTCAATATTTTACGGTTGCAGAATTGGGAAATTCATCTGGAATTATTGAAAAGAACTATGCTAGTGTACAACATCATCATACACTTGGTGTCACTGCAATTGAAAAGAGTTCAGGTAAAAAAATAAATGCTGATGAAGCAGCATTGGTGGATGATTTTTTCAAACCAATTGCAAAAGGTTTCCAAGGTTCATTGACTAAGAGATCTGTGATTCGTCAGTCTAATCATAAAAATCTTAAAGAAAGTGTTGAAGCACTTCACGAGGAAAGAGCAGATTTTCAAAAACTAAATAGTCATACACTTTATCCAGGTCATGATTATAAATATAATTCTGGTCATCACTGGGGAATGCATGTTGATTTGAATTCATGTATTGGATGTGGAACATGTGCTGTCGCTTGTATGGCTGAGAACAATGTTCCTGTAGTTGGAAAGAAAGAAGTAAGCCGTCATCATGAAATGACGTGGTTGAGAATAGATAGATATTACTATGGTGACGTAGAGAATCCAAACGTAGTATACCAGCCTTTAATGTGTCAGCATTGTAATAATGCACCTTGTGAGAACGTATGTCCTGTGAATGCAACCAACCACTCTGCTGATGGATTAAATCAAATGGCATATAATAGATGTGTTGGTACTAGATATTGTGCCAATAACTGTCCATTCAAAGTTAGAAGATTTAATTGGTATGATTTTACAACAGCGGATTTATTCCCTGTAAACCAAAAAAATCTTAATAAGGAAACAGATAAGCCTTTTTATGCAGATAATATCGTGAGAATGGTATTGAATCCTGATGTGACAGTGAGATCTAGAGGCGTCATTGAAAAATGCTCATTCTGTATTCAAAGAATTCAAGAAGGAAAATTGAATGCTAAAAAAGAACAGCGTGCATTGACAGACAATGATGTAAAGACTGCTTGTCAGACAGCATGTCCTACAGGAGCGATTACATTCGGAGATATGAATAATGAAGGAGGTCAGTTGTCAAAAAAATTACAAAATCCTTTAAATTATATAGTATTGGAAGAAGTCAATGTTAAACCAGCAGTGACTTATACAATGAAAGTAAATAATAGGGACGAAAGTCTGGATGCATAAACCAATTAAAATTAAGCAAAGATGTCAGCAGTTGTATCGCCAGTAAGGAGACCACTTATAGAAGGAAACAAGACCTATCATCAGATTACAGAAGATCTTTGTACACCTACAGAAAGAACCCCTAGTCGTGCATGGGTTATTGCATTTATCATCGCTGTAGCAACCATGGCATATGGTTTTTTCTGTATTGGATGGACTATATGGATGGGAACTGGATCATGGAATTTGAACAGAACTATCGGTTGGGGTTATGATATTACAAACTTCGTTTGGTGGATTGGTATTGGCCACGCAGGTACCTTGATTTCTGCCATATTAATGTTGTTTAGACAGCGATGGAGGACAGGAGTAAATAGAGCAGCTGAGGCAATGACCATTTTTGCTGTTATATGTGCCGCGATTTTTCCATTGATTCACGTTGGTAGAATTTGGGTTGTTTTTTATTTCTTTCCTTATCCAAACGTAAGAGGACCACTTTGGCCTAATTTTAATTCGCCATTATTGTGGGACGTGTTTGCAATTTCAACATATTTTTCAGTATCATTATTATTTTGGTACACTGGTTTAGTTCCAGATTTTGCAACAGTGAGAAATCGTGCTACTGGTTTAAGAAAGAAAATATATAATTTTTTATCTTTTGGTTGGACAGGTTCAGCAAAACATTGGTCAAGATGGGAATCTTTATCTTTAGTATTGGCCGGACTTTCTACGCCATTGGTTTTATCTGTACACACGATAGTTAGTTTTGACTTTGCTACTTCAGTAATACCGGGATGGCATACGACTATATTTCCACCCTACTTTGTAGCTGGAGCGATATTTTCTGGATTTGCTATGGTGCTCACTTTGATGTTGATCACTAGAAAAATATTAAAACTTGAAGAATATATCACACTTGAGCATATCGAATCGATGAATAAAGTGATTCTAGTTACTGGAACTATAGTAGGTGTAGCTTATTTGACAGAGTTATTTATAGCATGGTATTCTGGATATGTTTATGAGCAATTTGCATTCTTTAATAGAGCAATGGGCGTTTATTGGTGGTCTTATTTTGGAATGATGGCATGTAATGTGATTTCACCTCAGATATTTTGGGTTAAAAAATTCAGAAGATCAGTTTTGGTGACTTTTATAATGTCCATTTTTGTGAATATAGGTATGTGGTTCGAGAGATTTGTAATCATTGCTACAACTTTGGCGAGAGATTATCTTCCATCTTCGTGGTCATATTATTATCCTACATGGGTTGAAATTGGAATATTCATTGGTACTATTGGCTTGTTCTTTACACTGTATATGATTTTTACAAGAGTGGCTCCTGTAGTAGCTATTGCAGAAGTAAAATCTATATTAAAATTGGGTGGCAATCAATATGTTGAAAGCCATAATTACAAGCATGTTCATGGATTTTCAGATCATCATGGTCATGAAGAAAGTCATCATGAATCACACCATCATTAATTTATTTATTAACTTGAAGATCATTAAAAAATGAGACGATATAATAAAGAGGTAATTTACGGGATCTATGACGATGAAGAGAAACTACTTCAAGCTGTGCGTAGAGCAAAATCTAAACATTTAGATATCTTAGACGTCTATTCACCTTTTCCAGTGCATGGATTGGATCAAGCAATGGGTATTGAGGAATCTCGATTGCACCAAGCAGGTTTTGTTTATGGTTTATGTGGAACATTGACCGCATTTTTAGGAATGTCTTGGATATTTACAAAGGATTGGCCGATAATATTTGGAGGAAAACCATACTGGCCAGTACCAGCATTTATACCCATAACATTTGAGCTTACTGTATTATTTGCTGCTTGGGGTATGACGATAACTTTTTACACTATTTGTGGACTTTGGCCAGGTGTAGAAAATCCACAATTGGACTTAAGAACTACTGACGATAAATTCTGTATTGCATTTGATTCAAATGAAGTTTCAAATTCTGATGTGCGGTCTTTTTTTACAGAAACAGGCGCTGAAGAAGTAAACACAAAATCGATCTAATCATGGGAAAGAATGTAAATTTTGTTTTGCTATTGTGTTTTGCTGCACTAATGCAGTCTTGCTCTCCTGCGGGTGGCAACAATCCAGGAACTGAATATATGCCGGATATGGGGCATTCAGTAGCTTATGAGCCAAACATTGATAATTATTATTACTATCATACTTGGGGATCAAAATCAGATTTCCGAAAACTGTCTACTCCAAGAGAACCAGTAAAAGGATCCATTGCAAGAGGATCAGTGCCGGGAGCTTCTACTTCATCGGAAGGAATCCATTATACCAATAATGGTTCTGTAGCTTATTATTACGGGAATACAGAGGAAGAAAGACTAAGAGCAATGAGTGAAATAACAAGTAACCCATTACCCATATCAGATAAAGCATTAGCAAGTTCAAAGGAATTGTATAATATTTATTGTGGAATTTGCCATGGCGAGAAAGGAGATGGAGCAGGTTATCTTGTTCGAGATGACGGTGGGAAATATCCAGCGCAACCTGCAAATTTTCTTAAAGATGAATTTATTACTGCTTCTGAAGGTCGTTTTTATCATGCTATAATGAAAGGACGAAATTTGATGAATGGCTATGCTGATAAGTTGAGCTACGAGGAAAGATGGAATGTGATTCATTATATTAGGTCGTTACAAGCTGCTTCAAAAAATTTAAAATATTCTGAAACAGAAAATACATTCAATAATAGTAAAGGCATTTCTAAAACTGTAATTGATACTGTTATCGTTTTTGATCCTAAATCTTTAAAAGAAGAAGTGAAGGTGATAAAATCAGAACCAAAGAAAAAATAGTTTTTAAAATCATTCAATAAAAGATAAATGAGTTCTATACAAATACCATCGAAAGACAAATTGATTCTAGGAATCATGGGTGGAATTGGAGTAATTTCCTTGATTGCCATTTTTATGAATGATGATGCAAATCACACTCGTTTCTGGACTAATATTTTACACAATTCTGTTTACTTTACTTTAATTGCCTTGATGGCTGTTTTTTTTCTATGTGTGAATAGAACAGCATTGGCTGGTTGGAGTGTAGGATTCAAAAGAGTGTGGGAAGCCATGTCACAATTTTTAATGGTAGGATTTGTTTTTATGGCTATCATTGCAATAGGTGTATTTTTACATTGGCATCACCTTTACCATTGGGCGGATGAAGCTGCTGTAAGTACCGACGAAGTATTGACAGGCAAATCATCCTTCCTAAATAAGTATTTTTATACATTTGGAGGCTTAGGTATTTTAGGATCTTGGATTTTCTTTGCTCGTAAAATGAGATCTGTAAGTATGGATGAAGACAATCACGGTGATCTACATTTTAAACACTATAAAAAATTAAAATTTTGGGCAGGAATTTTCCTTCCAATTGCAGGTTTCTCAAGTGCGGCTGCTATTTGGCTTTGGGTCATGTCAGTAGATGCACATTGGTATAGTACAATGTTTGCTTGGTATTGCAGTGCTAGCTGTTTTGTTAGTATGCTTGCCTTGACAATATTGCTTTTAATTTATTTAAAAAATCGAGGTTATTATCACAATGTGAATGCAGAGCATTTCCATGATTTGGGGAAGTATGTGTTTGCTTTCAGTATATTTTGGACGTATTTATGGTTTTCACAGTATATGTTGATTTGGTATGGAAACATTGGTGAGGAAACAGTTTATTTTCAAACTAGAATTAAAGAATATCCTATTTTATTTTATGGGAATCTTGTAGTGAATTTTGTTTTACCTTTTCTAATTTTAATGAGAAATGATAATAAAAGGAAATATGGTACTATGATTTTAGTTTCAGTAATCGTATTTCTTGGACATTGGGTCGATACATTTCAAATGATAAAACCAGGTGCATTGCACACTTCACATGAAGCTTCAGTTGGAGTAAATCATATGGATCAAACAGGAGAAGCCGCAAAGCATCTTCTAGAAGGTGGGACAACTCATGCCGACATACATAATCATGCGGCAGCACATTTTGTCAGCGGATTTACTATACCAGGATTGCCTGAAATTGGATTGATGCTAGGCTTTTTGGCATTATTTATTGGAACCACATTACACTTTTTATCTCGCGCTCCATTGGTACCTAAAAAAGATCCATTTTTGAACGAGAGTTTACATCATCATGTCTAATACTTAAAAGAAAAAGAAATGACAAGTTTAATCGTTATATTGAGTGTTTTATTATTATTAACTATTGTTCTACAGATAGGGAGGATTAATGAAATTACTGCAGGACTAAGAGGTGCTGAAGAAACGGAAGTTAAGAATGCTAATTCTAATGGAATATGGTTACTCATATATGGAGCGATATTTTTAATAGCTTGTGTCGTCAGTGCAAGGTATTATGTTCCTTATATGATGGGGTATGGGCCCCACCAATCTGCTTCTGCTCATGGTGGATTGATAGATA
>Ga0138256_10002713_pt1 | contig 18894 bp, 12 predicted proteins | sample KNB2016incub_MG_FD_105486 | JGI IMG/M metagenome (GOLD analysis project Ga0138256, IMG submission 105486) | Active sludge microbial communities from wastewater in Klosterneuburg, Austria - KNB2014incub_MG | ecosystem: Engineered > WWTP > Activated sludge > Unclassified | place: Austria... | reverse complement strand
TCGAGTCGTCCATGGTCCCGTGCCTCCTGGCTCATACGATACACCTCCCTGGTGCTCGTCGGAGGCCCCGACCTCTACCATGATTTTCGGCTCAGAATGTCTCACTACGTTCTGGGCAACACAATCCCTCTACAGGGAACACACCCCTAGCAACATCCACACTGTCTATAAACCTGTTCTGGAGGTTGTGTTTCAATCCCTCTACAGGGAACACACCCCTAGCAACCGGAGCTCAGCCGAAGCTGATCCTCGTCAGGTGTGAACGTTTCAATCCCTCTACAGGGAACACACCCCTAGCAACGCCCCCCCGACGGAGGACCTCGACCCGAACCTGATGTTTCAATCCCTCTACAGGGAACACACCCCTAGCAACGTTGCCCCTGGGTTCGCCCCGGGGCAGTACTTCAAGTTTCAATCCCTCTACAGGGAACACACCCCTAGCAACATCGACGAGCCGTTCGGCCGCCGATCCGAAGTCATCGAGTTTCAATCCCTCTACAGGGAACACACCCCTAGCAACTCGATACTATGATCTCGCTTGAGCTTTCGGCTTATGTTTCAATCCCTCTACAGGGAACACACCCCTAGCAACATCAACATCGCTGGCGGCGAGGTCAAGGAGCTGACGTTTCAATCCCTCTACAGGGAACACACCCCTAGCAACTTTTATCCTCCCTGTGCGAGACCCTTCAGTGACAGTTTCAATCCCTCTACAGGGAACACACCCCTAGCAACATGCGAAGACCGTCGACGATTTGCTCACCAATGAGCGCCAGTTTCAATCCCTCTACAGGGAACACACCCCTAGCAACAGGAGCTTTTCCACCATGGGCAACCAGTTCAACGAGTTTCAATCCCTCTACAGGGAACACACCCCTAGCAACTCACGGTGATCAGCGCCGGCATCAACACCACGCCCGGTTTCAATCCCTCTACAGGGAACACACCCCTAGCAACCGCGATAGCGGCGAATAAGGGCTTGCGCCCTGGGGTTTCAATCCCTCTACAGGGAACACACCCCTAGCAACTTGTGTCGACAATTACGGGAACGCTGTTTGAGCATGTTGTTTCAATCCCTCTACAGGGAACACACCCCTAGCAACCATCTGGACCGAGGTGGCCAACGCGAGTCCGGGCGCCCGTTTCAATCCCTCTACAGGGAACACACCCCTAGCAACCGTGATCTGTTTGACCGGTTTGGAGTCCTTGGATCACGAGTTTCAATCCCTCTACAGGGAACACACCCCTAGCAACACCCATGCGCAAGCTCACCGCCGCCGCGATCATCGCCGGGTTTCAATCCCTCTACAGGGAACACACCCCTAGCAACCCGGCTTTAAGCCGGAACCCGCAGGGTCGCTGGTTGTTTCAATCCCTCTACAGGGAACACACCCCTAGCAACACTGGCGCCCGAACTGGAACCGGAATGGTTCGAACGTTTCAATCCCTCTACAGGGAACACACCCCTAGCAACTCGGATCCTCAAAAGACGGCCAGCAGCAATCCAGATGGTTTCAATCCCTCTACAGGGAACACACCCCTAGCAACCCAGTTGGGGCGACGCTGGTCCGGCCACGCCGTAATCGGTTTCAATCCCTCTACAGGGAACACACCCCTAGCAACAATCTCTGTCCTTGGGACACCTGCAGCAAACATATGTTTCAATCCCTCTACAGGGAACACACCCCTAGCAACTTGAAAGGAAGTGTTATCGTGACCAATCTGTGGCTCATGGTTTCAATCCCTCTACAGGGAACACACCCCTAGCAACCCGTCGTTTGAAGTGCAGCCGGTTGCCGAGCTCGCTCGTTTCAATCCCTCTACAGGGAACACACCCCTAGCAACATGCCGTTGTTCATGTTCCGGACCGGTGGTTGCGAAGTTTCAATCCCTCTACAGGGAACACACCCCTAGCAACCAGAGGATTCCATGGACGCTGGGAGATCGCGCATCTTTGTTTCAATCCCTCTACAGGGAACACACCCCTAGCAACGCAGTCAGCTCTGCACGGATGTTGTGGATCACTGGGGTTTCAATCCCTCTACAGGGAACACACCCCTAGCAACATCGTGACGGACGGCAGCGGAAACCAGGTTGCTACCGGTGTTTCAATCCCTCTACAGGGAACACACCCCTAGCAACGATCGGGGGCGATCTGCCCCCGGTCTTCGGAAACCCGGTTTCAATCCCTCTACAGGGAACACACCCCTAGCAACGCGGCGTACCCATCGTTCGCCCGGGTTCCGATCGGGGGTTTCAATCCCTCTACAGGGAACACACCCCTAGCAACACCTGGGGGTGGAGATCATTCCCATCCCCATCGTGGGGAGTTTCAATCCCTCTACAGGGAACACACCCCTAGCAACCCCGATGGTTCCTACGACTGGTACGACCTCGCGGTCGTGTTTCAATCCCTCTACAGGGAACACACCCCTAGCAACAAAAGTCCGGTGGTACTGAAAAGCCGACGACCATTCGTTTCAATCCCTCTACAGGGAACACACCCCTAGCAACGCAAACGCCATGGAAAAGCTGGTCAAACTTCTCCAAGTTTCAATCCCTCTACAGGGAACACACCCCTAGCAACCCGTGCCACTCCAGCAACCGACCGCGACCCCGCAGGTTTCAATCCCTCTACAGGGAACACACCCCTAGCAACTGACCACGATGGACGCGCGGACCGTTTCCGCACAGAGTTTCAATCCCTCTACAGGGAACACACCCCTAGCAACACATGCTCACGGACGGGCCTGGTCGTTGTAAGCTCGAGAGTTTCAATCCCTCTACAGGGAACACACCCCTAGCAACCGGGATTCGGTCATAGATCTAGTTTGGGGGGATACGTTTCAATCCCTCTACAGGGAACACACCCCTAGCAACTCGTCAGCATAGACGGGACGAAGTGTCCACCTGGAGTGACGGTTTCAATCCCTCTACAGGGAACACACCCCTAGCAACCAATGCTTCTCTCAACACGCCTGAAAGGAGGTGTAGGTTTCAATCCCTCTACAGGGAACACACCCCTAGCAACCTGGGTGACGCGTGAACAAGGTCGCGCCTGCGACTCGTTTCAATCCCTCTACAGGGAACACACCCCTAGCAACAGAAATCGACCGGGATTTCCGAGCGAGGAAGCCTTGTTTCAATCCCTCTACAGGGAACACACCCCTAGCAACCGTGAGCAGCATCGGGCGCGGCAAGCGCTACCTGGATGTTTCAATCCCTCTACAGGGAACACACCCCTAGCAACTTGGGAGTGGGTCGACATCAAGAACCCGGGGGCAGACCCGTTTCAATCCCTCTACAGGGAACACACCCCTAGCAACGCGGTGGTAGCGTTCATCACATGAAGCCGGGCTGCAAGGTTTCAATCCCTCTACAGGGAACACACCCCTAGCAACCGCAGTTTGCTGCGCCCCCCTCAATCGCCCTCATTCGCCCTCAATCGCCTCCGGACGCGGTCGCCTGAGCGGCTCGCGCGGGGTCCGGCGAAGGACGGTGAAATCGGCCAATTTCGCTCCTTCCGGGGCCGTCCGGCGAAACCGCCAGAGGCCGAAAACTCATTCAGACGCCCTCAATCGCGATCATACGCGCTCAGCGCGGGCGCTGCAAGCTCGTTTGGCGTTTGCAGGCTGGGTTGTCGGCGCGCAGCCATGGGAGACGACCCGTCGCCGGAGTGGCGTCGCGGCGTGGCGCCGCCGTGCTCTTGCACCGAACAAGGATACCCGCGCCAGCTATCGGTTGCGATCCGAGCAGCGACAGGCACGGAACCTTGAAGCAACAGCCAAGAAGCCCGATGACGACAAGTAAGGAACCCGGTCGTTACAGGCAAGGAACCCGGCCGCTACAGGTGCTGAACTCTGCGCGCGCAGCCCCTGGGTCTGACCTGATACCGACTGCGCGTGTGACGCGCCGAGGCGCATCTTGGAGCGAGCGCGCCACCCCGCGGCGCCCCAACGCAAAGCGGGGGTGGTCCGCAGACCACCCCCGTGCCGCACCTGCTATTCAGTTGTGTCGCATCCGCTCGTGCCGTCCGGTCGCTACCGGCGATGAGGTCGATCAGCGCTCGCCGTCGCTCGCCCCAACGTCCGTCACCGGCTGCGAGGCCGCCCGCACCCCACGCCCCACCGGCAACACCACCGGATCATCCGGATGCTCCGCGTCCCACCGTGCCTTGATGGCCACCACATCCACCCCGATCGCCTCACGGCCCTCGACCTCGCCGACGAAGTCGTTCACGTGGGCCAGGTTGCGGCGCAGCTTGGGGTCCATGCGGATCACCGTGTGCATCTCGCCGTCGATCCGCAGCTCGGGGCGGAAGACGCCGATGCCCGGCAGGCGGACGCTGGCGCCGGTGCGCAGAAAGTACATCAGCTCGTCGGCCAGATCGGACAGCACCATGCGGGCGATGCTGGGCGTGACGAGCGAGCCACGCACCAGGCGCGCGGCGAGCTCATCGAGGTCCACCACGCGGTTCGTCGTCACGCGGGGACGGTAGGCGGAGACGGCTTGAATCAGGGTAGCCACAGTCGCAGATCTCCTTCTTGGATCTCTCCCGGTCCGGCCCGACGCCGATGCGGCGGGACGGCCACAGCGTACAGGCTCCCAGCCCCTCTTGAACGCCGCCAAACCGCCGCGCCGCCGCCGATTGCCCGACGCTGGGACGGCGAAACCGTCGCACTACCGTCGCCGTCGCTGCGCCCCTCCCTTCACGACCCGTGACGACTTAACATATGGTCGCGGCCCAAACGCACCCCACCCACCGGAGCCCCCGCCATGCCCCCGCCCCCCGACCCGCACCGCGAAGAAGTCCTCATCGCCACCCTCGGCCTCCAACCCCAGGTCGTCACCACCGCCCTGGACCTCCTCCTGGCCGCCGGCCGGATCATCGCCGAGGTCGTCGTCATCCACACCACACCGCCCCACAACACCGTCTCCCGGCCGCTGCCCAACGCCGAGGCGCTGGAGCGCGCCGTGGCCGCCGTCGACGCCGCGTTCGCCGGCGGCACGTACCGTCACGCCGGCCGCAACTGGCCGTTGCGCTACCGCCGCGTCGCCCTCGTCGGGAGCCGCAACCGACCCATCTTCGACATCCGCTCGGCCGACGACGCCGCCAGCGTCTTCCGCACGATCCACGCTGAAGTGCGCGATCGCAAGCGGCTCGGCCAGCTCGTCCATCTGTCCATCGCCGGCGGCCGCAAGTCCATCTCGGTGTACGGCATGGCCGTCGCCCAGCTCCTCTTCGACCACCAGGACCACCTCTGGCACCTCATCAGCACCGAGCGCTTCTTGGCATCGGGCGCCATGCACCCCACCGCCCCTGCCGACGCAGCGCTCGTGCCCGTCCCGGTCCTGTCCATGGGCATGGTCTACCTCGGCCCACTGGCCGACCTCCTCACCACCCACCACCCGGACACCGTCCTCCTGGCCCATCGCGCCGCGCTTGCCTCCGACCAGCGCCGCCGCTGCCAGCGCTTCCTGGACGACGTCCTCACCCCCGAGGAACGCCGCCTCGCCGCCCACCTCCTCCACCAGGTATTGACGCGCCACCGCAGCCCCACCCACAAGGACATCGCCGCCGACTTCATCCTGGCCGAACGCACGATCCGCAACCGCTTCGCCGACATCCTCCTCAAGCTCCGCACCACCTTCGACCTCGGCGACGCACGCCTCACGCCGGATGTCCTGATCGGGCTGTTCGCGCCGCATTACTTCGATCTGGAGATGTCGGCGTAGGCGTAGGTGCGACAGTTTCAGCCGTTGACGGATAGCCATATCGCCCACCGCACCCGCCGCAACCTCCCCCCAAAACCCAGGACGAACCACCCAACCCAAGCCCCCGCCCGCCCCGCATACTGCACCTCATCCACCGCCCATCCCGGCAAGAGAGGTGCTCATGCGGTACTGGCCCGTGCGTCTGCGCACGGCGGCTCGAGGGGCAACAGGGTGCTGCCTGGCCGTCGCCATCATCGGGTTCGTGCTGGCCCTCGGCTCGTGCGTCGGCCTCGGCTGGGGCATGGCCAAGCTGAGCGCCGCGCCGGCCGTGTCCACTCCTGCCCCGCCGGCCGACATCGGCGGCTTCGACGGCACGGACGTCGTCATCGTCCTCGACCAGAGCGGCTCGCTCTTCGGATCGAACGGCCGGGCCTCCGATCCCGCGTTGCTGCGGATGTCCGGCGCGCGCCTGCTGGTGGACTACCTCGGCGCCGAGGCCGCGCCCGGTGTCTGGCGGATCGGCGTCGTCCACTTCGGGACACGCGCCCGGCTGGCCGTGCCCCTCTCCGACCCGTCGACCGCCGATGGCCGCGACGCGCTCATGGCCGGGCTCGCGGATCCCGCCCCCGAAGGCTGGACAGCCATCGGCGCGGCGCTCGACGTCGCGCTCGCGGAGGCATACGACAGCCCGCGGGCGCAAGCCGGCCGCCGCGTCGCCATCGTCCTCTTCACGGACGGCCTGCCCCAGACGGCCGATGCGCCCAGCGCCGCGCCGAGCGACAACGCCGGCCGCGCGCTCGATCGCGACCTCGCGCGGCTCGTCGACCACGGCGCCGCCTGGATCACGGTGCTGCTCGCCCCCGCGGACGCCACGACGCCGGCCACGGAGCGCGCGGCATGGACCGCCATCTGGACGGATGTCGCCGCCCGCCGTGACGGCCGCCTCCTCGTGGCCACCGCACCCGCCGACCTGCTCGGCGTCTACCACACCATCGCCCGCGATCTGGTCGGCCACGCATCCGTTCCGCTGCCCACCGCCGCCCCGGCCGACATCGCCGCCGGCGGCCGGCCGATCGCCGTCGCTCCCGGCACGCGCCGCATGAAGGTCGTCGCCGCCGGGCCGGACGGAGCGGTCGACATCGACCTCGTGCGCCCGTCCCTCACCGCGGTCGCTGCCGCGGACGACGACGTCCTCGCAGTTCACCGCAGCCCGGACGGCCGTTCGTCCATCTGGTCGCTCGACCAGCCGGCAGCGGGCACGTGGCGGCTGCGTTCCGACGACGGGGCGGCATACCAAGCGTGGGCGGACACGGCGATCGTGACGTCCACCGCGCGCACGTCGTCCCCCGTGAACACGACGCCCACCGCGACCGCGACGTTGGTGGCGACCGCAACGTCCGCACGGACCGCGCCGTCCATTGTCACCCCGACGGCGGCAGCGGCGGCAAGGTTCGCCGGCGCTGCCGGGCAACCCGGAGGCCGCGGCCGGCTCGGCTTCGCGCTCCTCGCCACCCTGCTCCTCGTCGGCGTCATCGGTGCGACCGCCGCCGTCTTCGTCCGGCAGCCCGGTCTGCTCGGCAGGTCCAGCCGGCTGTGGACCGGCGGCCACGTGTCCCGCGCGTCGCTCGAAGGTTCGCTCCGCCCCCTTGTCGCGCAGTCCGGCCACGGCGCCGTCGCCCAACCCATCCGCCTCGACGGGCGCAGCCGACTCCTGATCGGGACCGCGCCCGGCGCGGACGTCGTGGTCGACAGCCCGGATGAAACGCCGATCCGCGCCGCGCTCATGCCGCCGCCCGCCGGCGCCGGGGCCGATCTGATCATCGAGGACGGGCTCGGCATCGGCCTCGTAACGGTGAACGGCGAACCCATTCGCGCGCGGCGGGGCCTGGTGCATGGCGACGACATCGCCGTCGGCAGCTGGCGCGGCCGCTACGAGAACGTGATGCAGCCGGGCACGCGGGCGCGCACCGGCGGCACGTGGGACGGCGCGGCAGGCCGATGACGCTTCAGACGATCACACCTCGGACAGTGACCGATCGGAGGACCACATGACCGTGCGCGATGGCGCTCGTCCCGCTCGCCCCACCTTCGGCGGACCGCTGCCGCACGCGCAGGCCGTGGCCCAGATGGCCCACGGCCACGCGGATGACCCCCGATCCGCGGCGGAGCCCGGGTTCGTCGCCCAGCCGGCGCTGATCGTCGGCGCGGGCGGCGTGGGGCACCGCGTGCTCCTGTCGCTCAAGGCGCAGCTCGTTTCCATCTACGGCGCCGTGCCGGCCGGCATCCGGCTGCTGTTGTTCGACATCGACAACGAGAGCCTTTCCGTCGCGGTGGGCGACCGGATCATCACCCTGGAGGAGGGAGCGGAGCGCTTCTCGCTCGGGCCGATCCCGGTGGCGCGCATCCGCAAGCACTTGGCCAACCATCCGACGATCGGCGAGCGGCTGCCGGCCCTGGCCGAGCTGCCGCCGATCAGCACCGCCCACGCCGCCAAGGCGCTCCGGCCGGTCGGCGCGCTGGCGTTCCAGTGGCAGTTCCCGGCCATCCAGGACCAGGTCCGCCGCGCGCTGTGGGTGCTGGCCGGCCGGGACAACCACGGCGACGAGCGGCTGCACGTGGACGCCGGTCGAGGGGTCAAGGTGGTGCAGGTCGGATCGCTGTGCGGCGGCACGAACTCCGGCATGTTCCTCGACCTCGGCTACCTGCTGCGCGCCGAGATGGAGGCGCTCGGGACGCTCGGCGACGCCTGCGTCAGCATCGGGATGGGGATGCTGCCCGGCGCGTTCCGGGGCACGAACAGCCCGAGCCTGGCGCCCAACACCGTTGCCGCGCTGCGCGAGCTGGAGTCCGTCATGGTCGACGGCGCGCCGCCGCTGCGCTACCGCAACGGCACCGTGCTCGAGCCCTCACGCCCGCCGTTCGACATGTATCTGCTCGTCGATGCCGTCGACGAGGGCGGCCGCACCTGGGTCAGCCGCGACGACCTCTGCCGGATGATCGCCCAGTCCCTGCTGGTGGTCTGCGCCACGCGCCTGGGCGAGCAGGGCGACGTCCAGATGGACAACCTGGACGAGGTCCTCACCGAGCGCACGGCCGACGGGCGGGCGACGTTCTTCGGCAGCATCGGCCTCGCCCGGTTGGAGTTCCCGTCCGGCAGGATCGCCGACGGCTTGGCGGCGCGCCTGGTGGCGGACACCTTGGCCGAGGACGTGCTCGCTCCGGCGGATGCGGACACCGTGACCGCCGCCGTGGCCGAGTGGTGCGACGCCGCCGGGATCCGCAGCGGCCAGCTGCGCGATCGCCTGACGCGCGACGCGGCCGGCACGCCGCTCGGCGTGGCCCTCGAGCTGCCGCCGCGGATCCGCGATGCCGCGGCCGAGGCGCTGCCCGGCCAGGCGGAGCAGTGGGTGCGCGAGTGGGAGCGCGTCCAGGTGGCCGGCGACTTCACGGTCTGGATCGAGCAGAACGGGACGGCGACGGCGCTGGCGTGGCGGAACCGGCTGGCCGCGTGGCTTGGCCACGGATCGCTGGCCGGCATCGGCGGCGTCAGCGGGTCGGTGGCACGCCTCGAGGCGCTGCAGCACCAGCTGGCGTTGTTGAACGCGGAGCTCGGCATCGGCTTGGAGAAAGCGAAGGCGGACGAGAAGGCGGCCCGCACCGCGCTGGCGGCGCGATCGGCGGACATGGTGGCCGCCGCCGCGGTCGCCTGGCCCTTCCGCCGCGCGCGGCTGCTGGCCGCGGCGGACGACTACGTCCGGTTCGCCGAGCGTGTCGGCCTCGCCGTGCTGGACCGCGCGGCCCACCAGCAGGCGCTGGCGGCCGTGGGCGATCTGAACGACGCCGCCGCGGAGCGCCTGGGCCGCCTCGGCCTGCTGGCGGCCCGCCTCGGCCGCGCGCTGGAGGACGCCCGGCAGCGCAGCGCCGAGATGGTGACAGCGGTGGCCAGACGCTCGGGCGACCCGGCGCTGCGGCTCGTGGATGACGCCCTGCTGGACACGCTGTACGCGCGCCACCGCTCACCGGCGGCCGTCGTCGAGGCGCGCTGGCTGGCGGCGGCGGGCGGGCACTTGGCGGCCCTGGCCGACGAGCCGGAGGAGGCGGCGGTCTGCCTGGAAGCGGTGTGCCGCGTGCCGTTCGAGCCCATCCGTGCGTTCACCGTGGAGCAGGCGATGGCCGAGCGGCCGGACGTCTCGCCGCGCTCGCGGCTGGCGGCGCTGCGCGCTGCAGCGATGCCGGCGGTGAACATCGACCTCACCCGCCTGCCGGGCGGGGACGCCGCGCTGCGCCGGATCGAGGTCGTCGGTGTTCCGAACGCCGGCACCACGCTGCTGGCCGGCGAGGCGACGAGCCTGGTCTCGACACACGACCCGTACGCCGTGACCGTGCTCACCCTCAGCGTCGGGCTGCCGTACAGCGCGCTGCAGGCCTGGCCGGAGTACGTGCGCGCCTATGAGCGCGAGGAAGGCCGCCGCCCGCTCCACACGCTGCCGGGCTTCCAGACGCGGCCGCAGGAGCACCGCCTGGCGCTCGCGCTCGGGCTGGCCTTCGGGCTCATCCACAACCGCGGCGCCTGGTTCTACTACCAGCCCGCCGACACGCTGGCACGCGAGATCCGGCTGGGCCAGGGCGGCGAGCGCACGCTGCGCAGCCTGTCCGAGCTCGCCGACCTGGTGCGGGAGATCGTGCTGCGCGTCGACGACCACGTCGAGGCGGTGGGCACGGCGCGCGCCGTCGAGACACTGGATGCGTGGTCGACGGCCGATCCGGCGGACGATGAACTCGAGCGCGCCCTCAAGCGGCTGGCCCGCGATTACGCCACGCTCATTGGGCGCAACGCCCGGCTGCGCGCGCGGGACGGCGGCGCTTGACGCCGGCGCCTGCCGCGAACCACCCGCCCATGCCCCTTGCCCGGCGCACGGTCTGGATCGGCGTCGGCCCGGTGGGCATGCGCGTGGTGACCGAGGCGCGCCGCCGGGCGCGGGAGCGCTGGCGGCTGCCGGCGGGCGCGGCGTTCGTCCGGCTGGAAGGGCCCGTGGGTGGGGCGCTCGACCCGGCGCTCGAACGGCTGGCGCGGCCGCCCCGGCTGGATGGCGCAGCGGAGGGTCGCGCCGTCCGCTGGACGACGACGGGCGACGGGATGCCGCCCGACGTGGCGACGATCGTCGTCGCGTCGCTGCCGACCGACGGGCAGGCGGCGCAACTGGCCGACGTCGTCACGGCGGCGCGGGCCGCGATTGCCGGCCGCCTCGCGGCATCGACGTCCGTGACGGCAGTCCTGCTGGCGCCGGCTGCCGGGCAGCCGGGTGCCGGCGCTTCGTCGTCCATCGGGCAGCGGGTGGACGACGCCGACGGTCCGACGGCGCGGGATGAAGATGCCATTTTCGACGGCGGCCGGATCGTGCTGGCCTCCGTCACGGCCGCCGGCTGGCGCTTCCCGCGCCGCGCCGATCGGATCGCCGGCGCAGCGGAGCTCGTGCTCCACCTGGCGCTCCTCGGCCCGGACCGCTGGCCGGACCTCGTACCCGACCCCGTGGCCGACGTCCGCACGGCCGGCCTGGCACTGGCGGTCGTGGACCGGAACGCAGCGGTGGAACACGCGGCCCGCGGCGTAGCGCTGGATCACATCGCGCGCCTGCTGGGCGATGTCGACGACGATCGCGGATCGGCCGTGCCGCCATCGTTCGACGGCGTCGCCGGCCTGCCGACCGCCGCCGGTCTGATCGACGGGCTCGCGGGAGCGCTCGACGTCCGCGCCGGCCCGGCGGGCGATCCGCACGCCGCTGATCCGCGCACCTTCGATCCGCACGCGGCCGTGCAGTCGGCGCTGGCGCGGCTGGCGTGGGCTACAGCACAGGCGGAGGCGCTGAACGACGGAGCCGCGGCGCTGCTGCGGCGCTGGGAGGAATCGTTCGACACAGCCCTCGACGGCGCCGTGGCCGGGCCGACAGCGCACGACCTCGGCACCGTCGCCCGCAGCCTGGACGGGCTGCGCGCAGCGTGCGACGCGACACGTGCGGCAGCCGTGTCAGCCGCCGCCGCCGCGCAAGACGACATCGCCGCCATCGACGCGGCACTAGAAGAGGAGGCGGCGGCGCTGAGCCGGCTCGCGCCGGACAGGACGGTCCGGCCTCCGTCCGGCTGTCGCTTCCGGCTGCGCGCGTTCCTGCATCGCCGCGCCGCCGCCCGCGCCCGCGCGCAGTTCGTCCGCGCGGCGGCCACGGTCACGGCGCTGCTCGACGCCAAGCGGGAAGCCGTATTGACGGCGTGTGCGCAATGCTCTGCCGCCCAAGCCGCCGGCGCCGCAGCGGAGCGGGTCGGCGAGGCGCATGCGCGGGCGTACGGGCTGACGGCGGCGTTGCTCCGCGCGCAGGCCATCGTCGCCGATGCCGCCGGCCCGGCCGATGGCGGGTCCGTCGGCACGGCGCCGTGCTTCGAGCTGTCGCTGCCGGTAGACGGTATCGCCGCCGTCGTCCAAGCGGCGCTCGACGCGCGGCGCGGCAACGGCGGTGGAACGGAGGTCGTCGACGCGGCGGAGTGGTGGCACGACGCGCCGCCGGCGGCGGAGCTGGCCTCGACCGTCCTCGACGCGGCCCGGCAAGTCGTCGGGCAGTCGCTGGACGACGCGCTGTCCCGCGCCGGAACGTCACCGGCCGCGGACCTCGCGGAGGCAATCGCGGCGACGGCGCTGCTGCGTCAGGCCGCGGTCCCGTGGCTCACGTGGGACGGCACGGCCTTGTCCCCGGTCGAGGACGCACCGCTGGAGACAAGATGGGTGCTGGCGGTGGCGGGCGGCGCCCGGTCGGCGCTGTGGCAGGCGGTGCGGCAGGAGGAGTGGCACGCCGTGATCGACAACCGCGATCCGCTGCGCATCGGCGTCGTCGTCGAGGTGCGGGGGCTGGGGACGGGAGAGGCGCGGACAGGGGACGGACCATCTGCCTCGCCATCGGCATCGGCTTGGACATGGACGGGAGCGGGATGATGCGCGGGTCCGCATTCGACGACGGCGGCTCGTGGGCCGCGCTGCCGCAGGCCGGGTCCGGCGCCGGCGGCTGGGCATTGGACTGGCACCGGATGCGCGGCGACGTGCGACAGGAAAGCCTGTGCCGAACGGTCTTCGTCGGGCGCCGCGGCGCCGGCAAGTCCACGCTGTGCAACCGGCTGTGCGGCTGGGAACTGTCGCAGTGCGGCGGCGGCGGCAGCGACGTCATCGGCATGCACGGCGACGACACCGGCTTCCACGGCTGCGACATCGAGGACTTCGGCTCGTTCGTCCTCGTCGATCTGCCCCTGGACAACGACGCGGACGGCGAGCTGCGGCGAACGGATCTGTTGGGCGAGGTCGTCGATGCGCACTTGGTGGTCTTCGTCACCGACCTCAGCCGTGACCTCGATCCGGCCGAGTATCGCTGGTTCAGCCGGATGCGCGCGCTCGGCCGGCCGTACGTGGTGGCCGGGAACAAGAAGGACGCGCTGGACGGGGCCGTTGGTGACATCGAGGCCGAGCGGGCGCATCGCCTGGCGTGCTCCGTGGTGCCGGTATCCGCGCTGAGCGGCGCGTTCGTCGCCGAGCAGCTCGTGCCGCGGATGATCGACGCCTGCCCGGCCGTGGCCGTCACGCTGGGCCGCGACTTCACGGCCGTGCGCCGCGTGGCAGCCCAGCGCGCGGCGCGGCAGGCGGCGCTGTTGTCGCTCGCCGTCGGCCTCGAACCGGTGCCGTTGCTGGACATCCCGATCCTGATCGCCGCCCAGTCCCGCCTCGTCGCCCGCCTGGCCACGCTCTACGGCCGCGACGCCGACGGCGACGGCACGCGTGAGTTGGCACTGTCGACCGCCAGCGCGTTGGCGGTCCGGCTGGCGGTGCAGCAGGTGGTAAAGCTGGTGCCCGGCATCGGCTGGGTGGCGAGCGGTGCGCTGAGTGGGGCGTTCACGCTGGTGCTGGGACAGGCGCTCATCCGGCATCACGAGCGGGGAGGTCGAGCGCCGCGGGGACGGGCCGTGGGGGAGCGGTCCGCGGGGGGACGGGCCGCGGGACTGCGGCGATTTGTTGGACGGGTGGGCTTCGAGAAGCACTACCGCGATGGATTCGTCGCGCGACTCCGCGCGCGGACGCACGGCAGACGTTTCCTTCGATCGCAGCATCCGCCGTCGGACGACGACGCTCCATGCACCGGCTGAACGGTCCCCGCCGCTGGTTCGCCGATCGTCTCGCGAACCGGCTGGCCGGTCCGTTGGCCGACTGGCTGGCGGAGCGGCGGGCACGGCCCTCCAGCCGGCCTGCGACGGCGTCGTCGAGGTCGACCTCGAAGTCGACCTCGATGGATCGCGGCCGGTTAGACGGCGACGACCGGCGACGTCTCGCCGCCCGCCTGCCGCGCCCGCGTTCCCGCCACGGCGCGTTCTCGGTGGCCGCCATGCAGCGCGCCTGGCGCAAGGTCGAGGCGAACGGCGGTGGGGCGGGAGTGGACGGGGTGGACATCGCGTCGTTTGCCGAGCGGCTGGACGAAGAGCTGGATGCGCTGGCGCGCGAGCTCGGGTCGGGGACGTACCGGCCGCGGCCGGTGCGGCGGATCTTCGTGCCCAAGTCCGGCGTCGGTCTGCGGCCGTTGGCGATGTGGACACTGCGGGACCGCGTGGCGCAGCGGGCGGTGTACGACCTGCTCGAGCCGCTGTTCGACCCGGAGTTCCTGCCGTGCAGCCACGGGTTCAGGCCGGGCCGATCGGTGGAGACGGCCGTCCGGGCGGTGATTAAGGCGCGCGACGCGGGCAACGGCTGGGTGGTGGACGCCGACATCAAGGACTGCTTCGACAGTCTGGACAGCGCGATCGTGCTCCGGCTGGTGCGGCAGCGGGTGAGGGACCGGCGGCTGATCGAACTCATCCGACGCTGGCTGGACGTGCGGGTGCTGGACGCACATGGGCGGACCGTGGCCGCGGGCGCGGCGCAGGGCGGGCCGCTATCGCCCCTGCTGTGCAACGTCTACCTGCACGCCTTCGACGAGGCGATGGCCCGCCGCCGGATCCCGCTGGTGCGCTATGCGGATGACTTCGTCTGCCTCGCGCCGCGCCGGGCCGACGCGGAGGCGGCATTGCAGGCGGCGGCCGCGGAGCTGGCCACTCTCAAGCTGGAGCTGCACCCGTTCAAGACGCGGGTGGTGCACTTCGACGAGGGGTTCAAGTTCCTGGGGTACTTCTTTGTGCGGCGGGAGCATTACCCGTTGTAAGGGGGGGAGCGACATGACGACGATCTATGTGCGGGAGCAAGGGGCCACGGTCCGCCGCAAGGGCGAGCGGCTGGTGGTCACGAAGGACAGGACGGAGTTGCTGGACGTGCCGCTGCTGCACGTGGAGCAGCTGGCGGTGGTGGGCAATGTCCAGGTGAGCACGCAGGCGATGGCGGCGCTGTTGGAGCGCGATATCGACGTGGTGTTCTACTCCGGCGCGTTCCGGTACCGCGGTCGGCTGACGGGCTCGGGGTCCAAGCTGGCGGCGTTGCGCCAGGCGCAGCTGCGGGCGATGAGCGATGAGGGCAGATCACGGGCGCTGGCGGCGCGCATCGTGGCAGGGAAGATCGCCAACCAGCGGACGCTGCTGCAGCGGCGGCTGCGCACGACGACGGAACCGGCGCTGGCGGCAGGCTTTCAGCGGGCGGTGGACGGCATCGGACAGATGCAGGCCGCCATGGCCGCCGCCAAGGACATCGACAGCCTGCGCGGCTACGAGGGCAAGGCTGGGGCGTACTACTTCGGGGGCCTGAAGCTGCTGGTCGGTCCCGAGTGGCGGTTCGCCAGTCGGGCGTATCACCCGCCGCCCGATCCGTTCAACGCGGCGCTGAGCTTCGGCTACGCGCTCCTCCTGAAGGACGTGCTGGCGGCGGTCGAGCTGGTGGGGATGGACCCCTACCTGGGCTTCTTCCACGCGATCCACTACGGCCGCCCCTCCTTGGCGCTCGATGTGATGGAGGAGTTTCGCCCGCTGGTCGTCGACGGCCCGCTGCTGGGGATGGTGGCCACGGGCCAGCTGACGCCCGAGGACTTCGTACAGACGGGGCGAACGGATCGCCCGGTGGAGCTGGGCGCGAGCGCGCTGGAGCGGGTGCTGCGGACGTACGAGGAGCGGATGGCGGCGCGGATCATGCACCCGCTGGAAGGCCGGCGGAACACGTACCGGCGCTGCATCGAGCTCCAGGTGCGGCAGATCGCGGCGGCGTGCACGTCGGCCGACGCGGCGTACGTGCCGGTGACGGCGCGGTGAGCCACGGTGCTGCCGGTGCGGACGAGGTATGGGCGGCGGGCGGCGTGGTATCGGTGGGCTTTGGCGCTGCAGTGGCGGCGGGTCGGATTGTGGCGGTCGGCAACCTGCGCTCCGCTCCGGTGCAGCGGGTCATGGCGGAGGCCGAACGGCACGGACGACTGATCGACCTGACGTTCGGCCGGCGGGCGCGGGCGGCACTGTTCCTGGACAGCGGGCACGTGGCGCTGGTGGGGCTGGCGCCGGAGACGGCCGTTCAGCGCTGGCGCGGTGCGCTGCAGGCGGGTCGCGGAGGAGAGTCCTGACGAGCGCGGCCGAAGGGAGCGTTCTGTTTTATGTTCTACGTGATCTGCTACGACATCGCCGACGACCGCCGCCGCACGAAGGTGATGAAGGCGATGGAGGACTACGGCGCCCGCGTCCAGTACAGCGTCTTCGAATGCGACTTGGACGACAAGGCGCTGCGCCGCCTCAAGGCGCGCCTGAAGGGCGAGATCGACGTGCGGGCGGACAGCGTGCGGTTTTACGCGCTGTGCGAGGCGGATGTCAGGCGGATCGGGGTGATGGGGCGGGGTGGGGTGGTGCGGGTGGAGGCGTTTCGGATCGTGTGAGGCGGTGCGGTTCGGGTCACCGACTGTCCACGCGGATGGTCATCCAGCCGCGATTGTCCGATAGCACGAGATCGTTGATCCTGAGTTCCACTCGGCCGGTGCCGGGGGACGAGCCGGAGTAGAGCGATCCGACGCATAACAGCGCCGAGCCGACTCGAGCGATCAGCGAAGCGTGCTTGCAGCCGCTGATGATGTTGTTGGGATCGTTCTCGGAGTCCATGTTGTCGCCATCCGGCCCCGTGTCGGGGCAAACCGGGGGATCGGCGCAGCGCCCCCAGGCTCCCTCCTCGTACGCAATCCGCAGTGGCTGCCCTTCTGCGACCTCTACGCCGCTGGGCTGCCAGTCTTCCGCCGCCGAGACACGTACGAGCCCATCGCCCAAGGCATCTCCAGGGTGCGGACGTCCTTCCTCCTGACCAGGATCCTCCGTGTCCAGCGGCGGAAGCGTGGGGATCTGGGCTCCGGTCACTGGGTTCACGTACTGGGCTGGATCGACGCCGAGCTGTTCGAGTGCGACTTCAATGTCGTGAATCCGATACTTGAGATCGTGGGTGACAACCTCGTTGTCAAGCTGGCGACGCTTGAGCTCATCCAACTGGCGTTGCAGATCAGCCGCCTGAGGGCCACTCTCGAGTCGCGCCAGCCGGTCCTCGATTTCGGCAATTCTGCGGTTCACATCAATGCTGTATTTGGATATCTCAAGCAGCTGCATTTGCACATCAAGCAACTCGTGGATGAGTCGCGTCTGCTCTCGAAGCTGGTCCAGCTGCTCCGTTGGCGTCGTATTACTGCGCTGATCGTAGTAAGACGCCAGTGCAATGACCAAGCCGGCTATCGTCACCCATGCAAGCACCTTGGCCATGCGTGATCTCCATGAGTGATCGATCAGCTCGACGCGCGATACGCGGCCCTATGCAGGGAACACACCCTTAGCAACTCTACATGATCCCGTCGACGCCCGGCACGATCTAGTTTCAATCCCTCTACAGGGAACACGCCCTCAGCAACCTACGGTACGGTCGCCTTCCTGGACCACGACGTGACGTTTCAATCCCTCTACAGGGAACACGCCCTCAGCAACAGTTTCACATTCCAGGTCCACGAGGACGCTGTGAGTTTCAATCCCTCTACAGGGAACACGCCCTCAGCAACTCATCGATGAGGGCCAATCGGACTACGCGGTGGGCTAGTTTCAATCCCTCTACAGGGAACACGCCCTCAGCAACACGATGCTCTGGTGATCGTCAAGGAATCCAATGTGACCGTTTCAATCCCTCTACAGGGAACACGCCCTCAGCAACGCAATGGTGATTATCACGCTTAGGAGCCTCCTCCGCTGTTTCAATCCCTCTACAGGGAACACGCCCTCAGCAACTCGGCTGTACGCGATGATTCTTTCGCAGTATTCGTTGTTTCAATCCCTCTACAGGGAACACGCCCTCAGCAACCCGCGGACCCTGCGAACAAGGCTAGCCATCACTTGTTTCAATCCCTCTACAGGGAACACGCCCTCAGCAACTGTGCGTGGACGAGAACCGCAATGGCCAAGGATGGTTTCAATCCCTCTACAGGGAACACGCCCTCAGCAACCTGCCACCATCAGAACCCAACCTGCGTGATGTCGGAGGCCGGTTTCAATCCCTCTACAGGGAACACGCCCTCAGCAACGCGCACAAGCGGTCCGATGCGGGCGAGTCGTGGTCGTTTCAATCCCTCTACAGGGAACACGCCCTCAGCAACTCGATACTCGCGACTCAATGGAGAGGAGTTGGAAAGTTTCAATCCCTCTACAGGGAACACGCCCTCAGCAACCAACGGTGTTTAGTGTCGCAGTCGTTGTTGCATTGTTTCAATCCCTCTACAGGGAACACGCCCTCAGCAACCAAGGAGTTGCCTAGAGGGTAGAACCAGCTTAAAGTGTTTCAATCCCTCTACAGGGAACACGCCCTCAGCAACGTATGTCGGGAGGGACGGAAAGCCGAAGAGGCAGGAGTTTCAATCCCTCTACAGGGAACACGCCCTCAGCAACCAAGGAGTTGCCTAGAGGGTAGAACCAGCTTAAAGTGTTTCAATCCCTCTACAGGGAACACGCCCTCAGCAACCAATGGGTACGACTCTGCCGACTACTCAGCCTCAGTAGTTTCAATCCCTCTACAGGGAACACGCCCTCAGCAACCGTTGTCGGCCTGGGCCGCGTTCCTGTATCGCCCGGATGGAAGTGAGACACTTGACCGATTATTTATGGTAGGGGTCGGAGCCGTGCGGATGGGTTGAACGGTCGACCCAGAAGGCCTTGCGGGCCTCACGGGCGGTGGCCAAC
>Ga0138256_10002712_pt1 | contig 18894 bp, 13 predicted proteins | sample KNB2016incub_MG_FD_105486 | JGI IMG/M metagenome (GOLD analysis project Ga0138256, IMG submission 105486) | Active sludge microbial communities from wastewater in Klosterneuburg, Austria - KNB2014incub_MG | ecosystem: Engineered > WWTP > Activated sludge > Unclassified | place: Austria... | reverse complement strand
GGCGTCGTCCACACGGTGGCCGGCACGACGACCGCGGGGAGGACCCGCTTCAGGCGCAACAGGAAGCGCGCGCGAAAGCCAGCCGACAGCGCGCGCACCGGGACCAGATACTGTCCACGCGCAGGGCGCCACGTGACCCCATCGGGCGCGAGGGCGCCGCCGGGCACCAAGCAGTGCACATGCGGGTGATAGACGAGCGTGCGGGTCCACGTGTGCAACACGGCGAGCATGCCGACGGTGCCGCCGAGATGGTGCGGATCGGCGGCGAGCGCCTGGAGCGAGGCGGCCGCCGTTTGCAGCAGCACCGGGAGCAGGACGCGCTGATGGGTGCGCACGATCGCCCGCAAGTCGGCGGGGAGCGTGAACACCACATGGAAGTACGGCACGGGGAGCAGCTCCGTCGCGCGCGCGGCGAGCCAGGCGCGCGTGCTCGCGCCATGACACGACGGGCAGCTCCGATTGCGGCACGAGTGATACACGAAGTGCTCGTGGCCGCACGCGTCGCACTGCGTGACGTGTCCGCCCATGGCGGCGGTGCGACAGGCCGCCAGGTCCTCGAGGGCACGCCGATGGCCCGGCGGCATCGTGGCGCCGAAGCGCGCCACGTACGCCGGCCCGAACTCTCGCACGACCGCGGCCACGGTCATGGCCGGTCCCGCCGGGAGGCTACAGCGGGGCCATCAGGGCATTCAGCGTGCGCTGCAACACACTCGTCACCTGCGGGGTGATGTGCGTGTAGACGGCGGTGGTCGCCGGACTCTTATGGCCCAACAGCTCCTGAATCGCGCGGAGATGCACGCCGCACTCGAGCAGATGCGTCGCATACGAATGCCGCAGGGTGTGGATCGACGCGTGTTTGGTCAGCGCGCTGCGGCGCACGACGGCCGCAAACGTCTTCTGCAGGCTCGTCGCCTGCAACGGGCCGGTGGCTGCGCGATTCGCGAAGAGCCACGGGCCACGCGGGAGCCCGAACCGGGGGCGCGGCGCGGCGGTGCGCCAGTACACCCGCAACAGCTCGAGCGTGCGCTGCGGCAGCGGCACATAGCGATCCCGCCCGCCTTTGCCGGCGCGCACATGGACGAGCATGCGGACACTATCGATGTCCCGGGTGTGCAGACTGACGCCTTCGGACACGCGGAGCCCGCACGAATAGATCGCGATCAGCGCCATGCGGGCGCGGAGATCCTGCACGGACGCCAGCAGCGCGCGCACTTCGTCGGTCGACAGCACGACGGGCAGGACGTGGCGCTTCGCCGGGCGCACGAGATCGAACACCGGCCAGGTGCGCTGCAACGTCACTTCGTACAAAAACCGAATGCCGGTGCGATACACGATCAACGTGCTGCGCGACACGTGGCGCGTCGTGACCAGCTCCACGAAGAACGCGCGCAGCTCGGCTTCGGTGAGCGTGTCCAACGTGTCGGGCAATCGCGCGAAATGCGCGGCCAATCGGACCACGGCACCGCGATACGCCAGCTGGGTCGTGCGCGCGAAGCCACGCAGCCGCATGTCTTCGCTCATCCGGTCGGTGAGCGTCTGCATCGAAACCTCCGTCAGCGGGGGAAGCAGGACCTGCACCCGCGACGTTACGGACACTCCCCTACACGCAAAAGGACGGCCCCGCTCGGAGAACCGTCCTCAACAACAACTACCGCGCAGCGGTTTAGTTCAACGCCCGAGCTCACCTGCGGGCGAATCAAATAAGAGCGCATGCGGAGCATGCGCGTTCCAAGGATCGCCCGTCTGGTGCAGCGCCCGTTCGGCGGCGCAGGTCGAGACAATGGAATGGCGAGTTTACTCTCTATTTGCGTAAAGAGAGCGGTCCGTCCTACAATTGATCGGATCCCTTAGCCTGTGGGGCGACACCGCAATGGCAAAACAGAAGAGAAGCGCGCCGGCTGTGACGCCGCCGGCCTCTCCAGCCGCAGCAGATATTGGATCCCCCAGAGACTCCTTTGACGAAAAGGTGCGGCTCGCGCAGATCACATCGCAGCTGGCTTCAAAGGTTGAGGTCAAGAAGGCACTCCTCGGCGCCGTTCTTGGCATTCTCGCTGCGGTGGCAATCTCCTACCTCACGACACGGTCTGCGCTTAAGGCATCGCGTGTTGTCGGAGGGCAATACGAGGTAGCACTTTATGAATACGCCGAGGACGGTACGCCGCGACGAGGTGCTGACGGAGGACTAATAGGTCGAAGCCAGGCGATCATCCCGATCGAGTTTGGCGGCGCGTTTGACAAGCCCCCACGAGTGATCGTAAGCATCAACGGCGTCGACGCGTGGGGCGGCGCGAATACGCGTGTCCATGCGTACGCTGGAGCAAACGCTACAAAGGATCGGTCAGATATCGTCGTGAAGACGTGGGGAAACTCGATAGTGTACGCAGTTCAAGTGAGCTGGGTTGCGTTTGCGGATGTGGATGCACGCCGCTAGCGATGAAATCTGGGGCCAGCCTCGCGACTTGAGCGATTGCGCCGCCGAACGCTACTTCACCGGTTGTCAATATTCCAGCGAACCCCCGCAACCACCACATTATCAGCCCGCCGTCGCGCATGCGAATCCCAAGCAGTCTCAATCTCGGCGGGCGCGCCAAACCATCGAGCGTCACCGACTTCGACACAACGCGCCCCTGAATCGGCCCGGATTATCATGCGTCACAACACGTGATAATCACAATAGGCGCCGGAGCGGCGCCGAAGGGTGGGTGGTGCTCGCCACCGCCCGGTCCAAGGCGTCCAACGGACTCCGCACGCCCGGGCCCCGGTCGAGGACGTGCAGGTACACCATGGTCGTCGACACGTCCTGGTGACCCAGCAGCTCCTGTACGGTGCGGATGTCGTAACCGTTGCGCAGCAGGTGCGTGGCAAATGAATGGCGGAAAGTGTGCGGAGTCACGCGCTTGCTGAGCCCGAGGGTGATACCGGCTGCTGTAACGGCGCGCTGCACAGTGGTCTCGTACAAGTGGTGTCGCATCACGCGGCGGGTCGTCCGGTCGCGATACTGCCGAGTCGCAGGAAAGACCCACGCCCACCGCCAGTCGCGCAGCGCACCCGGCAGCTTGCGGGCGAGCGCGTACGGTAGGCTGAGCCGCCGCCACGGGCGACGTCGCGTTGATGGAGCGTCCGGGAGTCGAGAATGCGCCGGCGGAGGTCATCCATGACGCTCTCCGGCAGCACAGTACGCCGGTCCTTCGCCCCCTTCCCGCTCCGTACGATGAGCACGCCTCGACGCAGGTCTACGTCCTTGATCCGCAACTCGAGCGCCTCGTTCAGCCGCAGCCCCGATCCATAGAGCAGCCTGGTGACCAGCTGCACGTCCCCGCGCAGGGCCTCGATGACCTGCGCGACCTCGTCGGGGGCGAGGACGTTCGGGACGCGGGTCTTTTCCTTGGCCCGCACGGCGACTCGCGTGTCGTCCATGGGGAGCCGGAGGACGTCGCGATACAAGAAGAGCAGCGCCGCGTGCGCCTGGTTCTGCGTGGACGCCGCGACCTTTCGCTCGGTCGCGAGGTGCTCCAGGAACGAGCGAATCTCCGGCGCGCCACACGTGCGTGGATGTCTCAGTCCGCAAAAGCGGACGTAGCGCCGCACCCAGCCGACGTAGGAGCGCTCGGTGCGCGGACTATAGTGCCGCAGGCGCAAGGCGGCGCGCATGTCGTGCAGGAGGGGTGGCATGGTACACAGGGGTCGAAAGTCGCGCCAAGTCCGGCCGCCTCAACGCTCCACCCCCCGGGCTCCACACGCGTCATCATTTCATTGCGTCCGAGGCCTACGATGCACGACGGGCGCGACGGGAGATTCCCGTCGCGCCCGTCACTTCTACCCCAGCCCTGCCTCAGGACACGGTCGCGTTCTGCAGGTCGCGCACGGCCTTGATCAACATCTGCACCTTTGCCCCGTCGCACGACGACCGGGCGTCCCCTTCCACCTGCGCCGCCAGCGCCGACAGCTGCGACGACCGCTGCGTTCCCGGCGCACGTTCGGCGCTCAATAGCGCCGAGCGCACCTCGGCGATGCGCGACGTCGACAGGCACTTCTTGCGCTCGAGCTGGTCCACGAACGAACGGGCCAGCGCAAACGACGGTGGCCAGTCGATCTTCGGCTGTCCCTGCGCGTTCAGGTGCGTCCAGTGCACGGTCTTGGCCGCGTCGATCTCGTTCTGCGAGATGTACTGGCTCGGTACGAGGTCGGCCACGTCCATGCCACGGGCGATCTCTGAACTGACGATGGCGCCGTTGTACCAGTACACGGACCACGACCCACCCATGCGCATCTGGGTGGAGTCCACCGGGCCACGGTCGAAGTATGCGACCTCGAACGGGTTGGCTGCGTCGGTCCAGTCAAACACGGAGATGCCGCCTTGGTACCACGCCTGCACCATGACGTCGCGCCCGGGGATCGGGATGAGCGAACCATTGTGCGCGACGCAGTTCTCGGCTGCGGTCTGGACAGTCGGGATCTTGTAGTAGCTCTCGAACACCATCTTGCGATTCTTGATCGAGAAGATCGCGTTCGCTCCCCACTCCTTCTTGTCGGTAGCACGACACTTCGGGGCGCCGCCGCCACCCCACTCGTCGGAGAAGAGGATCTTGGTGCCGTCGTTGTTGAAGGTGGCCGAGTGCCAGTAGGCGAAGTTGGAGTCGGCGACGGCATCGAGGCGCACCGGGTTCACCGGGTCGGCGATGTCGATCAACATGCCATGTCCTTCACAGGCGCCACCGGCCAGCCCCAACGACGGATAGACGGTGATGTCGTGGCACTGTCGGCCGGCGTCGATTGGTGCGCCCGGACGCGGCGCGCTGCCGAACATGCGGTTCACCATCCCTTGCAGCCCGTTGCGCAACGCGGTGGAGTCGGCAGCGGTGGGAGCGCCGCTCCCGCCACGCGCCTTGACCACGCTGTCCAGCGCCATCCTGATCATCGGTCCGCCGAGCACGATCTCCTGTCCCGACGACGGAATCTTGGCGGTGAAGCCACCGGCGGCGCGAGCCGCGGCGGCTGCCTGCGCGGCGGCCGAGAGGTCCTCCTCGCCCGGCGCGTGGGTGGGGGTGGAGGTCAGGCCGCTGAAGATGTTGGCCTTGTTGACGACCGCCGAGCGCTCAGGGTTGGCCAGCGGCACCTTGATGATCTCGATGCGCAGGAGTGACGAGTTCGCGTTCTGGTCGGGCTCGTCACGCACGCACCCGGCCAGTTCGTTCGGCGAGCGCACGCCGGCCGAGCCGGAGACATAGATGTAGATGTTGTCAGGGTCGCGCGGGCTCTCGACCACGGTGTGGGTGTGCGACCCGCGGCAGGTCTGCACGTTGGCCACGACCTTCGGGTTCTTGATGTCCGTAATGTCGAAGACGCGCACGCCGCGGAAGCGAATCGCGCTCACGGTGTCGGGGACGCCGCCGGGCAGGCAGTCCACGCGCCCGTTGTTGGCTTCGGCCGACATGAACATCAGGTTCTTGTAGACCGAGACGTCGTTCTGCGACGCCGGGCAGCTGAACGCGGTGACCAGCTCGGGCTTGGCCGGGTTGGAGATGTCCCAGATGACCGGGCCGTTGTAGTTCCCCTGGATGACGTAGTTGCCGGTGAAGGCCAGGTCGGAGTTGGTGATGCCCAAGAAGCCCGGGGGCGAGACTGCCTTGGCGACCACCTTCATGTTCTCGCTGGCTTCGCCGGCGTCCATCAGGCCAGCCTTGAGGCCAACGCGTCCGTCCATGCGTGGATCGACGACGGGGCGCGGGGGCGTGGCGGGGGGATTGGACCCGGCACACGCCGTCGCCGCGACCAGCGCGGCGGCGAGCGTCAGGCGGGCGGAAAGACCAAACGTGCTCATTCAGGGCTCCTTGGGGTTGGAGGCGTGGGGGCTTCGATCAACATCTGGAGCATTCGGCGAATTTCGGTCGACTGATCGACCTCGACGTCGGCGGCGAACTTGAAGATCGTCTCGTCCTGACCGGCGCCGCGCGCGGCGAACAGCGTCTTGACCATGTCCACCGCGCCGCGATGGTGCTGGATCATGAAGGTAAGGAACAGGTGGTCGAACTCTGCACCGCGCGCCGCGTCGAGCTGCTTCAACTGCGCGTCGGTCAGCATCCCAGGCATGGTCATGGAGTGGTCCATCTCGTGCCCCATTCCAGCGTGCGACATCTGCTGCCCGGTCGTATTGGCGGCCGGAACGTCCTGGTTCCGGTCCCGCAGCCAGGTCTGCATCAGGGTGATCTCGTCCTGCTGGGCGTTGATGATGCGCTCGGTCAGCCGGATCATGGCTGGACTCGCCCCATGCGACGGGGCCCAGTTCGAGATCAGGATCGCCTGGGCGTGGTGATGAATCATCCCCGACATGAAGTCCACGTCGGCCTTGGTGTACGGATAGCGCAGGGAATCGGCGCGGGCGCGTTCCTTCGCCGCCTCAGGCCCCATGCGAGTGAGCGCCGTGTCGGGGTGCGACTGGGCGCACGCTGCGCTGAAAGCGAGTGCGCCAAGCACGAGCAAGGTTGAATGTCTCATGGCCAGGACCACAGGTTGGACAACCGGATCTCTCAGTCGGTTGCGGGAGAATTCCGCCACCGGGGTCGGAATCGCAAAATAGCTCGGGCGACGGAACGCCGTGGCTTCTACACCATTCCGTGCCGTTCCGTGGCGACGTCTGCGTCACCTGTCGCATGGCGAGCTGGACCGCACCGAACTGTCCCCGTCCGTCCTGCAACTTCCCGATGCGCGCCCCAGGCATCCGCCCCTATTTTCCGGGCATGACGACCATCAAGCAAGCCGACTTCATCCAGTCGATCGCCGACGCGCTCCAGCACATCTCCTACTACCACCCGCTCGACTACATCCAGGCGCTGGCCGACGCCTACGAGCGGGAACAGGGACCGGCGGCGAAGGATGCGATCGCCCAGATCCTGACCAATTCCCGCATGTGCGCCGAGGGGCATCGCCCGATCTGCCAGGACACCGGGATCGTGGTGGTCTTCCTGAAGGTCGGGATGAACGTGCGGTGGGAGGCGACGATGTCGCCGCAGGAGATGGTCGATGAAGGGGTGCGCCGGGCCTACATGCTCCCCGAGAACGTCCTGCGGGCCTCCATCGTCGCCGACCCGGCGTTCGGTCGCAAGAACACGCGCGACAATACGCCGGCCGTGGTGCATACCGAGATCGTCCCCGGCGACACGGTCGACGTCAGGCTCGCCGCCAAGGGAGGAGGGTCGGAGAACAAGGCCAAGTTCGCCATGCTCAACCCCAGCGACTCGGTCGTGGACTGGGTCATGAAGACGGTCCCCACGATGGGCGCAGGGTGGTGCCCCCCAGGGATGCTGGGGATCGGGATCGGCGGCTCGGCCGAGAAGGCGATGGTGCTGGCGAAGGAATCGCTGATGGAGCACATCGACATGGCCCAGCTCAAGAAGCGTGGGCCACAAAACAAGATCGAGGAGCTGCGCATCGAGCTGCACGACAAGGTCAATGCGCTCGGGATCGGCGCCCAGGGGCTCGGCGGGCTGGCCACGGTGCTGGACGTGAAGATTCTCGACTACCCCACGCACGCCGCGTCCAAGCCGATCGCCATGATCCCGAACTGCGCGGCCACGCGGCACGCGCACTTCACACTCGACGGATCGGGGGTGGCACAGTTGCCGGTTCCCAAGCTCTCCGACTGGCCGGACGTGACGTGGAAGCCCGACGTCAACGCGAAGCACGTCGACCTCGACACGCTGACTCCCGAGGTTGTCGCGTCATGGCAGGCGGGCGATCGCCTGCTGCTCAACGGGAAGCTGCTCACAGGGCGCGACGCGGCGCACAAGCGCATCGCCGACCTGTTCGCCTCGGGCGAGGGTCTGCCGGCCGGCGTCGACTTCACCAACCGCGTCATCTATTACGTGGGACCGGTGGACCCGGTGCGCGACGAGGCGGTCGGGCCCGCAGGGCCCACGACGGCGACGCGCATGGACAAGTTCACCGAGATGATGCTCGCCCGGACCGGGTTGATCGCGATGATCGGCAAGGCAGAGCGCGGGCCGGCCGGGCTGGAGGCGATCCGCAAGCACAAGGCGGCCTATCTCATGGCGGTCGGCGGGGCGGCGTATCTCGTGTCGAAGGCGATCCGTTCGTCGCGGGTCGTCGCATTCGCCGAACTCGGGATGGAGGCGATCTATGAGTTCGAGGTGGCCGACATGCCGGTCACGGTGGCCGTAGACGCGGGGGGGAGCAACGTGCACGAGACCGGGCCGCGTGAGTGGCAGGAGAAGATCCGCCAGCTGCCGGTGCTCGCCGGGTAGGGAGAACGACGAGGGGGCGCGGCGATGGTGCCGCGCCCCCTCGCGATGAACGCCTTCCGGCGGCAGGACTCAGCTGCTGGTCTCGGTCGGCGGATTGGCGGAGATCGGGTATCGCAGCCGCGCCGCGACCCCGTCGGCCTCCCGATCGACGGCGCTGGCGGCCTCACCATGCACCTGACGGACGGTTGCGCCCTGGCCGAGCGCGCGGTCGAGCAGTTCGTCGGCCACCTGCGGGTGTCCGCTCACGAAGCGCTCGCTGAGCAGGAGGTCGGCGACACTCTCGCGCTCGAGCATCGCGCGCGTGGCCTCGAGCCCGATGACGCCACGTCCGCGGGCACCGAACTCCTCGATGATCTCGCGGACCGTCTCCTGGTCACGGGCGCCTTCGCGCTCGTTGATGGCGGCGGCCACGGCTGCGGCGATGGCGGAATCGCCGGATTGCACGTCGAGATGGTCGAGGGCGATGAGTCGATCGTGCAGTCGCGTGGGGACCAGCGCGCGAGCGGCCGCGACCGAACGGGTGGTGCCGCCGATGACGATCCATCCGTGCGCGCCGGCGAGGTCGGTGGCGCGCTCGATGGCACGGGCGTACAGGCGGTCACGACCGGTTTCCAGCGTGCGTTCCGCCACGTCGGCGGCGGTTCCGCCCCGCGTTCCGCGTCCCATGTTGCTGCGACCTGCACCCAGTCGGTGCTCGACGTCGCCCAGCTTTTCCACCGCGTCCGACTCGAGCGTCTCGAACGTCTCGAGGTGTCGCGGCGGGGTGAAGCGGCACAGGCGAGCCAGCTGCAGGTCCACCACCAGCACTGCCGAAGGGGCACCTAACGAAACATCGTGCAGGAGCGGTGCGAGGAAGACGCCGTAGCCCCACTGCGCAGTGTTCGGCACTGCGGTCGCGGTCGCGGTGGCGAACAGGACCTCGCGCGGCGCCACGGCCAGGACGACGCCGGGAGCGCCCAGCGACGCGCGCTCGGAGACGAGCCACTGGCGGAGCAGAGCGACGGCCGCGTAGAAGTCCTCACGCTCGCCGTGGTCGGCGTCGGCGATGCGACGGCGCAGCGGCTCGAGCGCGTGTTCGAGTTCCACCTCCCAGATGCGCTGCGCGGCGGGATCCGTCACCGCGGTGTGCAGGTAGACGGTGAGCACCCGTCGCTCGCGATACTGGGTGGCCAGGTGAACCAGGTCGTGAGTTCGTAGCATAAACCATTTCCTCCTGAAGAAGACAGTCGTGGTCCGCGTCGCCTCAGTCGCCGTGCACCTTCGGTTTCCGGTCACGCCGCGCGGCATCGAGCAGCAAGCGGCGCTCGGCGGCGGCGACGTTGTGTCGCGTGCGTTCGATGACGTCGGGGTTGACCGAGATCGAGTCGATACCCCACTCCACGAGCCGATCGACGTACTCCGGATGCACCGATGGAGCCTGGCCGCAGATCGAGCAGGTGAGGCCCAGGTCGCGGCAGGTGGAGACGATCCGGTGCACCGCGTCGAGCACCGCGGGGTCGCGCTCGTCGAAGAGCGGCGCGACCACGGCGTTGTCACGATCGAGCCCGAGCATGAGTTGCGTCAGGTCGTTCGACCCGATCGATACACCGCTGATGCCGAGCTTGGCATACTCGGGGAGCCAGTAGACGACCGACGGCACCTCGGCCATGACCCATAGCTGCAATCCGGGGACGGCGCCGAGCGAGCTCTTGTCCACCAGGGCCTTGCAGGTGCGCAGCTCGGACAGGGTGCGCACGAAGGGGATCATGAGGTGGAGGTTGGGACAGTCGCGTCGCACCTGGGCCAGCGCTTCGAGTTCGAGGGCGAAGAGGTCGGGCTCGCGGGTGTAGCGGAAGCATCCCCGGTAGCCGATCATCGGGTTCTCCTCGTGCGGCTCGAAGTCCTCGCCGCCCGAGAGCGAGCGAAATTCGTTGGTGCGGAAGTCGGTGGCGCGATAGATGACAGGGCGCGGCGCGAACGCCGAGGCGATGGTGCGCAGCTCGGCGGCCATGCGCGACACGAACTCGTCGCCACGTCCGTCGCGGATCAGGACGCGGGGGTGCGTGTTGCCTAACGCCGACAGCAGCATGAACTCGGCGCGCAGCAGGCCCACGCCGTCCACGTCGCGCGCGGCGATCTCGGCGGCATGCAGCGGATCGGCCAGGTTGACGTACACCTTGGTGGCGGTGACCGGACGCTCGGCCGCGGCGGTGGTGGCCGCCAGCGCCCCCCGGCCGCGCCGCGCCGACTCGGGCTCCGGCGTGTTCGGGGTGAAGCCGGCGTGGATCGTCCCCGCGGTGCCGTCGACCGTGATCTCGGCCCCGGTGCGCAGGGTGGTGGTGGCCTTTCCGGTCCCCACCACGCACGGAATCCCCAGCTCGCGCGAGACGATGGCGGCGTGCGACGTCATCCCGCCGGCGTCCGTGACGATGGCGGCGGCGCGCCGCATGACCGGGACCCAATCGGGCGAGGTCATCGCCGCGACCAGGACCTCACCGTCGAGCAGCGAAGCACTATCGGTGGCGCGGGCGATGACCCGCGCGCGCCCGCTCCCGATGCCCGGGCTCGCCCCCAGCCCACGGACCAGGAGCTCGGTGGAGTGCGGGGCGACCACGACGGCCGGCGACGCGTACGAGCCCGCGGGCGCGACACTGTCCACGCCGACATTGCCCAGGGCCAGCGTCGTGATCGGACGCGCCTGCACGAGGAACGCCTTGCCCCGCTCGATGGCGAACTCCATGTCCTGGGGGGCGCCGTAGTGGGCCTCGGCGCGCAGCGCCATCTCGATGAGTTGCCCCAGCTCGTCCTCCTCGAGCACCAGTTGCATCTGGCGAGGGTCGCCATCGAGCGACACGCGCACGTTCTGTCCGGTGGCCGGGTCACGCTCCAGCAGGAACGCCTTGTGGCCGGCCACCTGCTGCAGCACGCGCCGGGTGGACTTCTGCACCACGTAGCGGTCGGGGGTGACCTGCCCGAGCACCACCACCTCGCCCAGTCCCCACGCGGCCTCGATGATCATGTGGTCACGGTTGCGCGAGGCAGGATCGACCGAGAAGATGACGCCCGACTTGTCGCTCTGTACCATGCGCTGCACGACGACGGCAATGGCGGGGGCGACCTGCAATCCCTGCTTGGCCCGGTAGAACAGGATGCGCGCGCTGAAGCCCGAGGCCCAGCAGTCGCGCACGGCCTGCAGCAGCGCGTCGTCGCCGGCGACGTTCAGGAAGGACTCGAACATTCCCGCGAATGAGGTCTGCGCCGAGTCCTCGGATGTGGCCGAGGAACGGACCGCCACCAGCGCCGGCGAACTATCGGACTCGAGCGCGCGATAGGCCTGCACGATGGGGGCGGAGATCGCGGCCGGAAGGGCCGCGCCCGTGACCAGGGCACGCAAGCGATCGGCGGCAGCCTGGAGCGCGGCACCATCGTCCACGTTCAGCGTGCGCGCGATGTCGTCCATGGCGCTACGGACGCCGGTGGCGTCGAGGAAGGCGTCGTAGGTGGCGCTGCCGACCACGAAGCCGTCGGGGACGGCAAGGCCGGCCCGGACCAGTTCGCCGAGGTTGGCGCCCTTGCCCCCGACATCGGCTGTGCGCGTTTTGTCGAGCACACGGAAGGGGAAGATCCCGATCTCTGCGTGGCTCGCGACGCCGGTCGTCGTACTGCCGCCCTGAAGCTCGCGAATGCTGTCGGTCACGTTGCACGCGTCGCGGCGACTCGACGATCCGAGTCCGCGGCGCCTCCGATTGAGGTTCACAGAGGGATGGTGCCGGGGTGGCGGTCGCCGGACCTGCGTTGCAGCGCCGGGGCGAAGCCGGCACGTCTTCCGAGCTGCGCACGCCCTCGGTCCAACGTCGCCTCGGCGGCGTGGAGCGACCATCGACCCCCTACTGAGGAGGGTAGGTACTCGGAGGCGTTACGTCAGTTGGAGATAGACCCAGAAATCGGGGGGCGCACCGCACGACTTTTCAGGCGTCCCCGGACTGCGCGCGCCTGGTTCGGCGTTTCTCATGCCAAGGCGGTGTTCCACCCGGGTTCGGTCGCCTATTCGGTGTCCCGTGTTGCACGCAGCCGCGCCAGCGACTCGCGCACCCCGGGCGGAAGGAGCAGGTCGTCGCTGATGGCGGCCTCCTCCTCCGCGCCGCGCCACTGGGCCTCCAGACCCGCGAGTTCGCCGGCCAGGATGGCGCGCTCGACCTCTTCGTGCGAGGCCATTTCGAGCGCCAATCGCACTTCGGCCGGGAGGCTGGGGAGCTCGCCCGAGTCGCCATACGTCTGCTGCGCGGTGAATCGACTGCGATGGCGGGCGAGGAAGAGCGGGAGCTCGTCGGCGCCGCCCGCCTCGGCGATGAGGTGCACGGCCCCCTGGATGCGGGACGAGGGGGCGCCGATGCGGTTGAGGCGCGGGGCATGGCGAGCGAGCAGCTGGCGGGCCGGAGGGCCGACCAGCCGCAGGGTCGCGATCGCCGAATTCTTGTGGAGGCTCCTTTGCCACCAGCTTCCCTCGAGCACTCCGTGTTCGTCCGCGCGGATGGAATATTGGAGCTCCAGTCCCCACCCACCGTCCGCGTCGCTCGCGGCGACGAGCTTCGGATGACCGATCGGAATCACGCTTCCGCCCGTGGAAGGATCCTCGACCGGCCGCTGGCGCGACAGCGCGCCGGACGCGCCGAGGTTGAGCACGAGCGTGGTGACCTGCACGAAGGGTAGGAGCGCCACGAGCGAGCCTCCCAGGGTTACGGCCCCGGCTGCCAAGGCGATGACGGCGGCGCTCCCGCCAACGCCGAACGCGACGGCGCGAGCCCGCCGCCGCCCGAATTGGTCGCCGTAGCGCCACGCGGCGAACTCGGTCGGCGGCGGGGCGCCGATGCGTACGAGATCGGTGCCGTCGCGCAGGCGTGCGAGGCCGACCTGGTCGCTGCTGGCGCGCAGGCGCGAGTCGCGAAAGCTGCGCGCGCACTCTTCCAGCGCTTCCCAGCGACGCTCGATCGGGGTGAGGTTCCACCGTTCACAGCGCCTGCACACGACCCACAAACGCCCCTTGGCCTCATCGAACGCGATGCGCCGCCCGATGGGAAGGAACTCCACGCCGTCGTTGGCGGGAAATGTGGTGTTGCACCAGGCGCAGGAGGTCAGCACGACAGCGGTGGGCTCGCGTGAAGCCGAACTATCGCCACCCGGCTGGGGCGAGGCAACGTGCGTCGCACGGCGCGGATGCTCGCGGAGTGCGGGCACGGGTGCCAGTTTGTCAGCGGCGTACTGGAGGCGAGCATGAGCGCGAGCGTCGAGCTGGTCTACTTCGAGGGATGTCCGCACGCGCCGGAGGCGAGGCTGCGAGTCGGCGAGGCGCTGCGGCGCGCCGGCGTCGCCGAGGTGTGGGAGGAGTGGGATACGCTCGATTCGGCGACGCCTGCGCGGTACCAACGATTTGGCTCGCCGACCGTACTGGTCGCAGGGCGCGACGTGAGCGGCGCTGGTGTCGCCGGCAATGGCATGCGCTGCGTGGTGGGCGGCGGGCCGAGCGTCGAGGCGATTGTAGAGGCGATTGTAGAGGCGCTGCGCGCTGCGCCTGACGGTGACATTCTGTAGGTTCTCTCCGACTCTTACCCCGGGTTTGCCCATGCGCGTCCTGTCCGCAGTCGTTGCCCTTGTCCCCCTGATCGCCGCGTGCAGCCCCAGCGGCGACGGCGCGTCCTCGCGCGGTGGTCCCGATGCGAGCTACGACGTGGTGATCGAGAACGGGCGCGTGGTCGACGGGACCGGGGCGGCCTGGTACTACGGCGACGTCGCGTTGCAGGGCGATCGGATCGCGGCCATCGGGCCGCGTGGCGCCTTTCGCGAGTCGCGCGTCACGCAGCGGGTCGACGCGACCGGGCACGTCGTCGCCCCTGGCTTCATCGACATCCAGGCGCACTCCATCGGCCACTACATGAGGGGCGATGGACTCGGGATCTCGATGGTGACGCAGGGCATTACGACGGCGATCCACGGTGAGGGGTCGTCGTTAGGGCCGGTGAACGACAAGATCCTGGCCGCCGAGACCGATACCTCGGCGCGCCGCGTGCTGGAGGGATTCCGTGGCGATCATGGCTTCGGCCTCTGGCTGGAGTACATGGTGGCGCGCGGCGCGTCGCAGAACATCGGCTCGTTCCTGGGCGACGGGACGGTGCGCGTGTACGCCAAGGGGGAGGAGGCCGGAGCGCTGAGCGCGGCCGAGCGGGACACGATGCAGGCCGCGGTCAGGCGAGCCATGGAGGATGGCGCCTTCGGTCTCGCGAGCGCCCTGATCTACCCGCCGAACACGTATGCCTCGACCGAGGAGCTGGTGGAGGCGTCGAAGGCCATGGCGCCGTACGGCGGCGTGTACATCACGCACATGCGCAGCGAGGGGGACAAGTTCCTCGAGGCCATCGACGAGGCGCTGCGGATCGGACGTGAAGGAGGAGTGCCGGTCGAGATCTACCACCTCAAGGCGAGCGGGCCGCGCAACTGGCCCAAGATGCCGCTGGCGATCGCCAAGATCGATTCGGCGCGCGCGGCGGGGCAGGACGTGCAGGCGGACATGTACCTGTACCCGGCCGGCGGGAACTCCTTCGCCGCCTGCATTCCGCCGAAGTATGCCGAGGGGGGGCGGCTGCTGGAGAACCTCAAGGACCCGGCGAAGCGCGCGACCATGGTCGCCGAGATGCACGCGATGGACGCCGGCTACGAGAACCTGTGCGAGATCGCCTCGCCAGCCAATGTGATGGTCGTGGGCTTCAAGAAGCCCGAGCTGATGCAGTTCGAGGGCAAGCGCCTGAGCGAGATCTCCGCGGCGTTAGGCAAGGATTGGGCCGAGGTGATCATCGACCTGAACGTCGAGGAAGAGCTCGGCCTGGGGGAGATCCTCTTCCTGATGAGCGAGGAGAACATGAAGCTGCAACTGCAGCAGCCGTGGATGAAGTTCGGGACCGACGCCAGCTCGCAGGACCCGGCGACCGCGCAGGGCATGACCCACCCGCGCGCCTACGGCAACTTCCCGCGCATCTTCTCGAAGTATGTGCGCGGCGAGCCGGTCATCGCGCTCGAGGACGCGGTGCGCAAGGCATCGTCGGCGGTGGCCACGCGCCTCATGATCACCGATCGCGGCGTGCTGAAGGAAGGGCTCAAGGCCGACGTGATCATCTTCGACCCGGCGACGATCACCGACAACGCGACGTTCGAGAAGCCGCATCAGTTGTCCACGGGCGTGCGCGACGTGTACGTCAACGGCGTGGCAGTGGTGCTGAACAACGCCCACACCGGCGCGAAGCCCGGGGTGGTGGTGCGTGGTCCGGGGTGGCGACGGTAGGGGGCCAGCCGGCCCTCGCAGCGATTCGGAGCACGCCCGCTTTCGGCGACATCGGCACGTCCCCACCGCCGATGTCGCCAGCGCGCCGCCGCGTGCTCCCGCGCGCGCGGTTGCCGGAGAGCAAGATTCCTGGTCTTGCGTGAACGCCCGGTTCTATTTACTCTGGAATTACGGAGAAATAGAATGGCCCTTGGCGATCTCGAACAACTCGTGATGCTGGCGCTCCTGCGCCTCGCCGACAGCGGATTCGGCGCCGCCGTCCAGCGCGAGATCGCCGAGCGGTCGGGGCGGGACGTCACGCTGGGGGCGGTCTACACCGCGCTTGCCCGCCTCGAGGAGAAGGGCTTCGTGCGTTCCCGCATCGGCGAGCCGCTCCCGCAGCGCGGCGGGCGCCGCCGGCGGCACTACGAGGTGCTGCCCGCCGGCCGGACGGCGATCGCCGAGGCGTGGCAGGCGATCGAGGCGCTGTCGCGCGGACTCCGCGCCCAGCTGGAGGGGTGATGTCGCCCGAGCGCTCGCGCCGCGGTGGACATCCGCCGCGACTTGCCCTCTGGCTGCTGCAACACCGCGTGCCGGAGCACGAGCGCGAGTTCCTCGTGGGCGACCTGGTCGAGGCGTACCATGACGCCTGCGAGTCCGACGGCGACCAGCGCGGGGCGCGTCGCCGTTTTTGGCGCGAAGCAGTGGCTGCCAGCATGCGGCGAGAGCGTGATCACCAGTCCATCCCCTTCACGCGCGGACTCATGACCGACCTCGGACTCGACGTCTCCCTCGCCATGCGCCGGCTGCGGCGCACCCCCGGCTTCACCCTCGCGGCCAGCCTGACGCTGGCGCTCGGCGTTGGCGCCGCCTGCGCGATCACGGCGGTGGCGCGACCGGCCCTGTGGGGGGCGCTTCCTTTCCGCGACGCGGAGCGCATTGTCACGCTGCGCGAACGCTTCGGCGACGGGAGCCTCGGCAACCTCGGCTACACGACCATTGCCGATCTGCGCCGCCAGAGCTCGACCCTATCGGCAATCGCCGCGGTCCGCGCCTGGGCTCCGACGCTGACCGACGCATCGGGAGCCGAGCGGCTGACGGGACTTGCCGTGTCGTCCAGCTTTCTCGAGGTGATGGGGACGCGGGTGGCGATCGGGCGGGACTTCACGCCGGAGGAGGACCGCCCGAACGCGACAGCGGTGGTGCTGCTCGACCACGGCTTCTGGCAACAACGCTTCGGCGGCGACACCTCGATCGTCGGTCGGACCGTACGACTGGAAGACGTGGAGCACCGCGTGATCGGCGTGCTGCCCGCGGACTACGAGAGCGTGCTTCGTCCGGGCGCGGTGATCCTGCAGCCGCTCGGCTACATAGAAACGGCTGGTTTCGCATGCCGCGACTGCCGCCACCTGCGAGCGGTCGCGCGCACGCGGGACGGTGTGCCGATCGCCGTTGCCGCCCGTGACGTCGAGTCAGTCTTCGCGCGGCTTCGGGACGAGTATCCGGCCGTGTACGCGTCGCATGGCCTGCAGCTGACGCCGTTGCGCGCTGCACTGGTGGAGACGACACGCGGTCCCCTGCTGGCGGTGCTTGGGGCCGCCGCGCTGCTCCTGTTGATTGCGCTGGCCAATACGACCAACCTGTTCGTGTCACGCGCGATTCAGCGTGGCGGCGAAACGACGATCCGGGCGGCACTCGGCGCCAGCCGGTGGCGATTGGCGCGCAGCATGCTGATCGAGGCGTTGCTGGTGTCCGGACTCGGGGCACTGTTCGGGCTGGCCCTTGCCCGCGCCGCGCTGGGCGCCCTGCTCGCCCTGGCTCCTGCATCGATACCGCGCATCGACCAGGCACGCGCCGACCTCCCGATCACCCTCCTGGCGGTCGCACTGGCCGTCACGTTAGGCATGGTGAGCGGGCTGCTGCCGGCGATGTTTGCCGGCGCACGCGGGTTGCGTGACCGGCTGGCGATCAACGCGCGCACCGTCGCGCGCGGCGCGCACGACGTGGTGCGTCGCACGCTGGTGGTGGTCGAGCTGTCGCTGGCCCTCCTGCTGCTGGGTGGTGCGGGAATCCTCGTGCAGAGCGTGCAGCGCTTGCTGGCCGTCGACGTCGGCTTTGCGACCGCCGACCGCGTGCAGATGGCGCTGAGCGCCACCGGGGCGCGATTCGATTCCGAGGCGATGGTGCGCCAGACGTGGCGCTCGGTGCACGAGGCGGTGCGCGCCGTTCCGGGCGTGACCTCGGCCAGCCTCACCACGCAGCTGCCGTTGTCCAACGACTTTGACGGCTGGGGGGTGCGCTGGGAGCGAGCGGCCGACGATGTCGAGGAGTCGGGCATGGATGCCTTCCGCTTCGCCGTCACCGCGGACTATGCCACGACGATGGGCGTGCCTCTGCTCAGCGGGCGATTCCTCGCCCCCACGGACCGCGCGACGACCGATCCCGTGGTGGTGATCAACACGACCATGGCGCGTCGCCAGTTCGGCGATCGTAGCCCGATCGGCGCCCGCCTGAAGATCGGGCCGCCGACCTCGCCGTGGCGCACGGTAGTCGGGGTCGTGGGCGATGTGCGGCACCCGACGCTGGACGATGAGGTCGGCGGCCAGCTCTATCTCCCCATGGAGCAGAACGCGTTCGCCGACGCGTACGTGCGCCTGGTGGTGCATTCCACCCTCGATCCGGGCGTGCTGACGCGCACGGTGCGCGACGCTGTGCGGTCCGTGGAGAACAGCATCCCGGTCGCTGAGGTCAGCACACTGTCGGCGCTGGTGGACCGGGCGGCCCAGCAGCGGCGGTTCGCCGAGCGTCTCTTCCAGGCGTTCGCGCTCGCGGCGATTCTCCTGGCGGCGATCGGGATCTTCGGGGTGATTTCCGGGATGGTGGGGGAGCGCGTCCGGGAAATCGGCGTGCGATCGGCGTTAGGCGCGACGCAGGGGCAGATTCTCGGGCATTTCATGCGGCAGGGTGGACGGCTGGCCGCCATGGGTATCGCGGTGGGTGGCGGTGCGGCGTTGCTGCTCGGGACAGCGCTTCGGCCGCTGGTGTACGGCATCTCGCCCCGCGACCCGTGGACGATCGCGACCGTGTCGGTCGGATTGGGAGCGGTGGCGCTGCTCGCCACGCTGCTCCCCGCGTGGCGCGCGTCACGGGTGGACGCGGTGGTGGCGCTGCGGACGGAGTAGCGGTTGCGCGACGAGTTCGCCGTCACCAACGTTGCCCTTTGTTCACGACAACCGCATCAGCATGAATCGTCGCCGCTTTCTGCGAGATTCGGGCGCGACCGCGCTCGGCGCTGCCCTGCTTCCCGCCTACACCGTGTCCTCCGCCGCCCCGGTGCTCACGCGC
>Ga0138256_10002711_pt1 | contig 18895 bp, 21 predicted proteins | sample KNB2016incub_MG_FD_105486 | JGI IMG/M metagenome (GOLD analysis project Ga0138256, IMG submission 105486) | Active sludge microbial communities from wastewater in Klosterneuburg, Austria - KNB2014incub_MG | ecosystem: Engineered > WWTP > Activated sludge > Unclassified | place: Austria... | reverse complement strand
GGTGCCTGACGCGCGGTGCCTGACGCGCGGTGCCTGACGCGCGGTGCCTGACGCGCGGTGCCTGACGCGTAGTGCCTCACGCGCAGTGCCTCACGCGCAGTGCCTCACGCGCAGTGCCTGACGAGGGAACGGGATGAACGGTGCGTACGAGGGGAGTGGCCGCGGACTGCAAACGCTGGCAACTGCGCTATAGGGTCCCGCGGGGGGGGCGCCCGTCCTCGGGGAGGTTCGGAGCGGACCGCCGCCGCCCGCCGCCTCACGGCGTCCCGTCAGTACCAGCTCCAGAGGAAAAACCACGCGTACAGGGCGACCGTCCACCCGCCGAGCAGGAGACCTCCGCGCCAGGCCCTCCACCCCCGCACCCCGTGCTCGCCCGACCACCACAGCGCTCCGAGCGGGACGGCGACCAGCAGCAGCGCACAGAGCACACCCCAAACACCGCCCAGCAGCGGCGTTAGGGCTGCGTCCATCGCCAGGTACGCCCCGGCGCCGAGCAGTGCGGCTGGCCCCAGCGCGCGGCGCGCGCGCCGTTGGGACGGGGGCGTCCGGTCGAAGGCACATCGTCGAGGGGAGGGGCGCATGCCTCGTGTACGCCGCAGAGCGCCGCCCGGATGGGTCCCAGCTCGCTGCCGTGTCAGCCCGGAACGCCGCCGCCCGCCAGCGGCACCCCCTCCACCGGATATCCCAGGCGCGCGCCGTACCACCCGTACGCTAGCCCGGCGACCACGTCGTACGTCGCGTGCACCGCGATGGCCGCCGCAAGGCCCCCGGTCTGCCACACGAAGGCCTGGAATACGAGGGCCACGCCGGTCAGGATCGCCGAGGCGCGCCCCCCTTGCACCAGGTGCGCCGCCCCGAACACGACCGCGGCGACGATCGCCGCCGACAGCGGACTGCCAAGGACGCGCTGCAGGAGCGCGAACAGGACACAACGATACGCCACCTCCTCGCCGATGCCTGCGGCGAGCGAGACGCCCACCCACAACACACGCTCGCCCCGCGTGCGCGGCATGGTGAAATAGGCGATCCGATCCCGCCGACGCACCGCGGCTCGCCACATCGGTCGCCCGGCCGCGATGAGCCCCACCGTCAGCAGCACCGCCATGACGGCCGCGCCGCTGGGGCGCGTTACTGCCCACGGAATCGCGATCGACTCTCGACCGGCAACCCACACCGCCAGGCCCAGCAACAACACCTGCTGCCCGATGACAGAAAACAGGAACAGTGGGCGAGGCGGCAGCGCCTGCCGGCCGATCTCGCGGGCGCTGTACCCCGCCCCCCACGGCACCGCGAGCCCGACCACGAGCAGGTAGCCCCACCCCTCGATCCCGACCGCGTCAGCCAACGCAGCGGGACGTGTGTGTCGTCACTGCTGGAATCGCTCCCGAAACCGCTGGAACCCCTTCTGTATGTCGCCCGCCAGCTCGCGGGTGGCGTCGCCGAGGTCGTCCAGCACCTTGCCGTCGCCGTCCTTGTCGAACGACGCGACCTTCGCCTTGAGCTCGGCCATCTTTTCGTCGAGCTGGGCGTCGAGCTTCGTCAGTTCATCCTTCGCGTCGGCCTTGGCCAGGTGCAGCTTCACGCGCAGCTCGTCCCGCTCGCGCTGCAGGTCGGCCATCATCGCACTGGCCTTGTCGCTCCATTCACTCATCATGTCCTCATTGTGTAGGGTGTGCGTCGCGCCTGCATTCAGGGAGTGTGCGGCACCGGCGTGACGCGTACTGCCGTGCCGTAACACAGGACTTCGGTCACGCCGCTCATGATCTCCGTCCCGTCGTACCGGACACACAGGACGGCGTTCGCGCCCAGCTCCTCGGCATGGGCAATCATCTGGGCGAAGGCGTCACTGCGCGTGCGCTCGCACAAGGCAGTCATCAGCGTGATGTTACCGCCAACCAGCGTCTGCAGCCCCGCGCCGATCGTGCCGAACAACGATCGGGAGCGCACCACGATCCCGCGCACGACGCCCAGCGTCTCGTCGATGCGGTATCCGTCCAGCGTCATCGCCATCGTCACCATCGACGCCTTCATCGTCCCTCGCTCGTGTGGGTGGAACCGAGCGGGGCGCCCCCTTTCGATGGCGCCCCTGAACTCCTGCGACCCGTACGATCGCGGCCCGGGATTCGTGTCGAGGCTCGCGCCGAGATGCATACCGGCAGTCCCGTCCACGACAGTGCCGGCGGCGAGTTGGCGCCCCGCGCCGACATTCGGTCGTGCACCACGCGCAGGATCGCCCGCTAGAACCGGAACCCGAAGAGCGCCGAGATCAGCGACCGCTCCCGGTGCTGCAGCACTTCGGCGTCACCCGCCCCCTGCAAGCGATGCATGCGCGCCTCGACAAACGGACGATAGCGAGCCCCCGCGTAGTCGACGCCCACGCCACCGTGCACGCCGAGCGCGACCCCCGCAGTTCCGGTCTGCTCGTACGCCCCGCCGCCAGCGAGCAGGTACGGTGCAAAATCGCGCACCTCGCGCCGGTAGAAGAGCCCGCCCACGGCAGCCATCGTGCGCGTCGACTGCCCGCCGAACACCAGGTCACCCACCGACAACGCCCGCGAGGGCGTCTGCGAGTACAGCAGGTCCACCCGGACCCCGAACCCCGAAGTGCGCGGTCCCAGCTCCGCCGAGGCCTGCACCTGACCGCCGATGGTGCCGTCGCGAGGCAACGACATCCCGCCCGCGACACGATAGTCTTGCGCGGCCGCCGGGACGGCGAGGCACAGTGCCGTCGCCAATACCGTCAGCCGCACGTGCCGCCGCCCGCCCGCAGAATCAATGCGCATCGTACTACCTCCTCGCCTCGGGTGATCCGGTGCCGCAGCCCGCCGGCCCCGCCATCTCAGTATGCTCGATCTCCAGTCGGGAGGCAACGCGACGTCGCCGGGCGCCAGGACCGTCCGTCGCTACGGCCGCAGGTGCATCGCAGCCAGCAGTTCCTTGACCAGCTTGGCACAGACGGTCGCCGTCACCGTGTCCAGGTCGCGGCGCGGGTTGTACTCCACGAGATCGGCGCCAACAATCGGCTGCTCGATCCCCTGTACCAGTCCCACCACCTCCCGAACGGTCATCCCGCCCGGCTCCCGGTGCGACACACCGGGGGCGTACGCAGGGTCGAGCACATCCACGTCCAGCGACACGTACACCGGATGGCGCAGGGTGAATCGCTCCCCCGCCGTCCATCGTCGCATGTCGATCACCTCAACCCCGAACCGGTCAGCCTGCTCACGCTGGTGCCGCGTCATGGCCCGGACGCCGACCTGCACCAGCTGGTCGGCCAACCCCGCCTCCATGATGCGGGCGAACGGGCAGGCGTGCGAGTGAGAGTCCCCCTCGAACTCGTGGTACAGGTCGTTGTGCGCGTCGAGGTGCAGGATGGTCAGGCGCGGGTGATGCCGGCGCACCGCGCACACCACCGGATACGTGATCGAATGGTCGCCGCCGAGCACGAACGGCCGACGCCCCTGCGAGAGGAGCGTCTCCACCCCGCGCTCGATCGCCTCCCGTGGCGCATCGCCCAGCGACACGTCGCCGGCATCGTCCCAGACAGCGCCTCGCACAACCTCGACCAGCCCCTCGCTCCACGCGTTCGACGCCGGCGATTCCAGCTCCCGACGAATCGCCGCCGGCGCCTCCGCCGGACCGCGCAGGAACGACGAGCTGGCGTCGTAACAGGCGCCGAGCAGCGTCGGCACGCCGGTGCCCGTCATTCGTACAGGGCGTCGAGGTCGGCAGCGGCCAGCTCCACGAAGTACCCCGCCAAGCGTTCGGCCGCATCCTTCACGAAGCGTTCGCCGGTGGCCGCGGTCGACTCGGCCGGGTTCCCGACCCCGGTATCGGACGTGACGCTGGGCCAGTCGCGCTGTGCCCACGCCCACCCCTCACGCAGCGCGGCAATGCGGAAGCGCCGGGCCTCCCCGGCCCCCGCCTCATCCAGCCCCCGCACCTGCGTCGGGGCCAGGTGCATCATCACGCTCGTTTCCAGCGCCCCGGCGTGGTCGCCCGGTTCACGGAAATAGCGCCCCGCGTCCAGCACGGTCCACCAGTTCACGTACGACAGGAACAGCGGCGTGTGCGGTTGCAGCTCGCGGAGGATCGGCTTGAAGTCGTTGCCCCCATGCCCGTTCACCACCACCAGCTTTCGCGCCCCGTGCGGCTCGATGGCCCGCAGCACATCGCGCAGCACGACCAGCTGGGTGGACGGATTGAGGTTCACGCAGTAGGGCACCGCCAGCTGCCCGGTGTTCACCCCGAACGGAATCGCCGGCAGCACCACCACGCGAGCACCCCGATCCCAGGCGATGCCGGCCGCGGCAATCGCGACCTCGCTGGCTTCCACCACGTCCGTGGCGTACGGCAGGTGCGTGTTGTGGGCCTCCGTGGCCCCCCACGGGAGGACCACCACCTCGTATCGCGCGTCGCGGACCGTCGGCCACGTCGACTCGGCAAGGACCCACGGTCTCGTCGTCATGCGTCAAGTGTCACACGCGGCGGCGTCGGGCGCCAGAGCGCCGTTAGGCAGGCGCGGAGAACAGAGGACGCGTCAGTCGACGCGAAGGATCGAGACGCGTGGCGCACGCAGCAGGACCGGGGGACCGCCAGAACCCGACACCGCGGCGACAACATCGATCGAGTCACCGGCCGCCCAGCGAGGTCCATCGCGCACGACGAACTCCACCGTGCGGGCGTTATCCCCGCGGGGCTGCTCCTCGCGGGCCGCCACCTGCACAACCTCCGTGCCGCGCACCAAGTACACCCCGTCCACTGCCACGGCGCCGGGTACCCCGACCGAATCGACCGCCTGCAAGCGCAGGATGGCGATGAGGGGATCGCCGACATCGCCGACGATCGGCTGGAACGACCGCCACGCCTCGACCTCGAGCAGCAGCGTCACCGGCCCGGCACTGACCCGCGTGGCGGCGGCGCGCAGCTCGTCAGCGCCACGCATCGCCGATTCCCCCGATGGGGCAGGCGCGCAGGCCCCCAACAGAAGCGCCGCGGCCGCGATCAGGGCGCGCACCCGGCACCCCGTCAGTGGCTGGCGAAGACTTTCGTCGTCCCCGACTTCGTGAAGGCGACGACGTCGTACTTGTCCGCGCGCCGGCCTGGCACCTCCATCCCGGGGCTCCCCACCGGCATGCCCGGGACCGCGATTCCCGCGATGGCCGGTTTCTCCTTCAAGAGGCGCTCGATGTCGGCCGCCGGGACATGCCCCTCGACCACGTACCCGTTCACGATCGCGGTGTGACAGGACGCGAGCCGAGGACCGACCCCGAGCCGAGTCTTGCGCTGCTGGAGCTCCTCGTCGGAGATGTCGAACACCTCGGCCTGAAACCCGGCGGCGCGCACATGGTCGACCCAGGCCTTGCAGCAGCCGCAGGTCGGCGACTTGTACACCTGGATGACCGTCTTGGCAGAAACGTCGCGCGCCGCCACCGCGACGCTCGACGAGTCGTCTCGCGCGGCCGACGCCCCCGCGACGGTGAACAGCAAGGCGAACGAGGCGAGGAGAACGGTCGAGGTGCGCTTCATCAGGGAGCGTGGGATGCGGGGATCGCGTGACGTCTGGCGCATGGACCTGCCAGACCTGCCAGCATCGGCGGGGCGCCCTCGGTGGGACGCCCTTGGACCCTAGCCGAGCTTCGCACGGGGCGCAACCCATCGGGCGCGCCGCCCGCCGACGGATCGGCCGGTCAGCGACGTGACTCGTTGTACAGTACGGTCGCCCCGACCCCAGGGAGCGCCACAACCACTGCCCCCAGGGTCCAGCACAGCACGTCGCAGGCACGACGGTCGGCGTCGTAGCGCCAGTTGCCGACGCGCACCAGCCCGGCCGCCGCGAGCATACCTAACGCCGACCCGCCGAGCGCGGCCGGGAACTTCCCGTCGCGGCCGACCAGCGCAGGAACTGTGGCCGTCCCGAGCCAGGTCGCCGCATACGCTCCGACATAGGCCGCCCGCCCAGCTCCCTCCTCGCTCGCACCCAGCCGAAGCGCGACACGCTTGGTGATCACTCCGCCGCCAATGAACGCCACGGGTGCCACCAGCGTCCCGCCAACCACCTGCGCCGTCACGCGCGCCGACGACAATGTCGGGGGGCGGGATTGCGCCTCGACGCGCGCTCCCAGCACCACGACGGCGGTCGCGAGCATGAGTGCGAGCACTCGGCGTCCGCCATCACTCCTGCCCATCGGATACCTCCGCCGGCGCTACGCCCTGCATGGCCGCGCCATTCACCAGGATGCGCACGTTGTTGCTGGTCGAGTCCACCGGGACGAGAAAGAAGTAGGTGGTCTGAGGGGGATACCGCGTACAGAGCCCGCGGATCTTCTCCCCGTCGCCAAAGGTGACGTCGACCAGATGGCTCCCTCGTAGCCGAGGGTCGACCGGCTCGATCTCCTGCCCTTCGACATGCTTCGGGTCGCCATCCAGCGACTTCACGAAGAAGAGCGCCTTGAGCTCATCCAGCCGCACCTGCGTCATCGCGCCTTCGCCCTCCCGCAGGTGGCAGATGGGGCGGTTGGGTGACACATCCAGGCTGCTCCCCTTGAGCACGCGTCCGTCGAGGTAGCGCGCGATCACCTTGTTGGCCATTGCGGTATTGCTCCCGGCGCGTGGGAAATACCGGGCGTCTGACGGTGCCCGACAATTCCGCCAAGTTATGCGCAACCCCCAGAGGGAACAGGGGATCGCGATCATCCTCACACTGCTCAGGTGAGATCCTTCCGGTAGCGCACCAGGTCGGCGCGATAGCCGGCCTGCTCGTACACCCTCCGCGCGCGTCCATTGCCCTCGAACACGCTCAGCGTGAGGCGATCGAACCCCTCGGCCCGCCCCCACGCGTCGGCCGCCGCGAGCAAGACGCGCCCCACCCCACGCCCTTCGGCCTCCTGCACCACCGCCAGCACCCCGACATGGCCGTGTCGCAGCCCGGTGAAGTAGTCGTGCTTCGTCTCGAGAAAGAGCACACCCAGCACCCGGTCCAGCGCGTCGACGGCGACGTGCAGCGCGCCACCCTCGGGCAGTTGCTCGAACGCCTCGGCCATGACCCGGCTCTCTCCGGCCGCCACGCTCCCGGCCGGCACATTCTCCGGCAGTCCGAACGCTTCCAGTCGCGGCATGAGGGCAAGCACTGCGTCCCGATCGGCGGGCCGGGCGGGGCGCACCGACACGTCTCCCGGGGGCGACAGAGGCGGCGGCGAGTCGATTCGAGCAGACATGGAACCGGCGGTCGTGGGTTTACGTAGGGACACGCACCGGCGAATCGGCGCGAGAGGCATTCGACTCTGGCTCGCGATGGCTCGCCCGATGCGATTCACTGCGCGCGGAACTCCCCGCCGCGATGTTACCCGTTCAAAAGGCGCAGGCGCTCATGGAAGAGATCAAGGTCGCGGGCGGCAACCTCAAGGCCAAGCTCAACGAGTTGATCCGCGAAGGAAACATCCGCCGTATCGTCATCCGGAACCCCAAGGGGCGTACGCTGCTCGACCTCCCGCTGGCCGCGGGCGTCGCCGGCGCCGTGCTCCTCCCCTTCTGGGCAGCCGTCGGCACGCTCGCCGCCCTCGCCACCGACTACACGATCGGCGTGGAGCGCGACCCGGGTGTGACGGTGCAGAAGCCGGACTGAGCCGACCGGTTGACTCAGGCGGGCACGCCCTGTCGCAGGGTGTTCAGGCGTTCCTCGACCAACGTGACCAGCTCTCCCATCGCGGCCTCGTCAAAGATCAGCCGGGCGCCGGCTGCGGCATAGATCTCGGGCAGGGCGCGAGTGCCACCGAGCGCCAGCGCCTGCTTGTACCGTTGCAGCGTCCCGACGGGGTCACGCTGCGCATCGCGCCACAGCTGCAGCGCCCCCAGCTGCGCGAGCCCGTATTCGATGTAGTAGAACGGGAGCTCGAAAATGTGCAGCTGCCGGTACCACCGTGCCACGCGCTCGTCGTCGAGCCCCGACCAGTCGACCCCCCGCTCGAAGCGCGCGCGCACCTGCAGCCACGCCGCATCGCGCGCCGCCGCGTCGTGTCCCTCGCCGCTGGTGTAGATCCACCGCTGGAAGGCATCGACGCTGGCAATATGCACGAGGCTCATCAGCACGTCCTCGAGCTGCTCGATCTCCACCGCCCGCGCCTCGCTGGGTGTGTAATAGCCCACCGGCTGTTCGAGATACGGCGTGGCGAGCAGCTCCATGCTCATCGAGGCCAGTTCGGCCGCCTCGTGCCCGGTCCCGCGCTGCCAGATCAACGGCTGCGGGTGTGAGGCAAAGTCGTGGAACGAATGCCCCGCCTCGTGCACCAGCGTGTTCACATCATCGGGGACGCCGACGGCGTTCATGAAGATGAACGGCTTCCCTCGCCAAGGCAGCCTGGTGCAGTAGCCGCCGGGGGCCTTGCCGGGGCGGCTCTCGAGGTCGAGCAGCCCCTCGCTGGCCATGGTCCGGAACTGGGCGCCGAGCTCCGGGTCGAGCGCATCGAAGATCCGCTGGGCCGGTTCCACGAAGCCGGCGTTGTCGCGAAAGGGGCGCACGGGGCGCTCGCTCTCCAGCTGCACCAGCGTGTCCCACGGACGCAGGGCGTCCAGGCCTAACGCGGCGCGCCGGTGGAGCATCGACCGTTCCACCGCGGGCACGGCCGTGGCCTCGACCGCAGCATGGAAGCGGGCACAGTCGTCCGGGGTGTAGTCGAAGCGGTGCTTGGCGCGGAACGCGTACTCCATGAAGTTCGGGAATCCCGCATTGCCGGCGATGCGCTGGCGCAGCGCGAACATCGTGTCGAACAGCGCCGCCAGCTCCTCGCGCCGGGACAGGTACGCCTCGGCACCGAGCCTGAAGGCGCGCTCGCGCACCGCGCGATCCCGTTCCTTGAGATGTGGCTGCAACTGCGGAATGGTCACGCGCGCGCCGTCCCACTCGGCATCGAGTCCGCCCGTGACCTTCTGGTACGCCGCCACGTGCCCCTCGAGCTCGGAGAACAGCGGGACGTTCTGCTCGCGGAAGATCTCGATGTCGGTGCGAAACTCCTTGATGACCTCCGCCATGTCGTCGCGCGTCCACCCGAGGTCGACGAGGCGCTTGGCCAACCGCACCCCCTGCTCCCCGACCTTGGGGAAGATCTCCGATGACCACCGCAGGTTGGCGGCCTCCTTGGCCTCGTCGGCGGTGTCGCAGGTGTACGCGATCATCGCCAGCGTCCCGGCCTCGTCCACCACCGCGGTCAGGCGCGACCAGTCCTGCAACCAGTCCTCGACCGTCTCCCCTGTCAGCGGAACCGTCGCCAACGCCTCGAAGTACGGCGCCAGGTCGTCCCACGTCGCATCGACCAGGGACTGGGGAGAATCAGGAAGGGCAAGCGTCACGGCGGGCGGCTCCTGGAATGGGCGAGGCGCCGCTCCCCCCCGACGTTCGGGAGGGAGCGGCGCCATCAAGTTACCCTCGGCCCGCTCGGCAGGGCCAGTCCGACCGGGTCGCCTAACGCCGGCCGGCGTCTCCCGTCACGGCTTGGCCGGGGGCAGGATGACCGCGTCGAGCACATGGATCACGCCGTTCGTGGCCTTGACGTCGGCCGTGACGACGTTCGCCTGGTTGATCATGACGCCGTTGCTCATCGCCATGATCTTGATGTCGGCGCCATTCACGGTCTTGGCGCTCGTCAGCTTCGAGGCCTGGGCCGCGGTCACTTCGCCCGCCACCACGTGGTACAGCAGGATCGCCTTGAGCTGGTCCGGGTTGGCCAGGAGCTTGTCCAGGGTGCCGGCCGGAAGCTTGGCGAAGGCCGCATCGGTCGGGGCGAAGACGGTGAACGGCCCCGTCCCCTTCAGCGTGGCGATGAGGTCGGTCTTCTCCAGCGCGGTGGCGAGCGTCTTGAATGACCCGGCGGCAACCGCGGTCTCCACGATGTCCTTGTCCTGCGCCTGCGCCGACGTCGGCGCCACAGCGACCGCGGCCGCAACCAGCGCGACAGCAATGATTCGATGCATGATGTCCGTCTCCTTCAAGGTGGGTTCACGTCGGCAGCTCGCCAACGCGAGACGCCAACGTTGGGGCGAACGGGCCCCGATGGCGCCATGGTTCCCACGAAGGTGCGACAAATGTTCTCGGAACTTTCGAGCGAGGCCGTCGCGTTTCTCGGCGAAAGTCGCTACCAACAGTTAGATGCCGGCACCGATCGGACTCCGGTCCGGACTCCGACTCGGACCCGGGTTCAATCGGGCGGTTTCGCACCGAGGTGCCCGTGCTGTTCCAGGCGCGTGTGCAGGCGAGCCAGCGCCCGCGGAATCTCCGCCAGCAGCCGCGGCACGTCAGCCGACGCCGCCACCTCCGACGTCTCCGCCGCCAGCCCCGCCATCGCCTCGGTCAGCGGATCCTCGGCACGCATCGCCGGAAGGAGCCGCTCGTACTGGCGCAGGACCGTCTCCACGTCGGCGAACGCCATCGCCAGCAACCCCAGTTCGCGGCGGGCACCCTCCAGCGGCGGCACCCCATCGTCTCCCACATCGCCGCCCTCCAACGCCTGCGGGAATTTGCCGACGGATGAAGATGACGACGACGAGGCGGACGACGAGGCGTAGACCTCGACCATCGCCATCACGTCGCCCCCATCGCCAAAGACCGGGACGAGGCGTGCCTGAACCACGCTGCGGCTGCCATCCGGCAGGCGCACGTGGGCATCGCCCGACCATGGGGCGCGGCCGACCACCAACTCGGTCCATTCCTGTCGCGCACCATCACCCCGCACGAGCGTTCGCACCGACGACGCCTCCACCTCGGTGACCTCGGTACGATGCCGAGCCAGCAGGAGGAGCGCGGCGGCGTTGCAGTCACGCAGCCGCCCGTCGCTTCCCACGATCAGCACGGGCTCGGCGGCAACCTCGAGTGCCTGGCTCCGCAGGAATCCGACCGTCGCAAGGTTCGACGCGCTGGTGACCTCCGTCACGTCACGGACCGCCGCGGCCGAGGGCCGCGCCGTCCCGCGTCGTTTCTGCACGATCATGCCGAGCGCGATCCCCACCGCCGTAGCGGTGATCGCGACGCCCAGCAAGGTGATGACCGGGAGCATGGCAGGAATGAGCGCTGGTGACGGGACGTGCCGTTCGGAGGTCCCGGACGTCGTCACGCTAATAAGGAAGAGTCTCGCCCGTTCGCGCCACTTCTGCATGACGATCGACGCTCGACAGTGTAGCTGCGACCCGATCGGGCCGACACTAGAAAACGTGGAACCTCGCCCTCAGGCAATGACCGACATTCACCTCGTACGCCAGCCTGTGTTCGATCGCGCCGACACGGCGGTCGGCTACGAGCTGCGCTTTCGCGCCCCCGAAGGCGACGACGGCGATCCGTTTGCGCGCAGCTACCTGAGCGGATCGTTCGAGTTCGTGCGCGCCGGGCTCCCGGCCTATGTTCGGGCCACCCGCGAACAACTGCTCGAGCGCATCTTCGACGCGCCCGAGGCAGATTCCCTCGTCGTCCTCCTCCCTCCGGACCTGCCGGCAGAACCGGAGGTGTTGGAGGCCGTGGCCGACCTGTCCAAGCGCGGCGTGACCGTCGTGCTGGACGAGTTCGAACTCCCGCGCGTCGCGGGGGCGCCGATCCTGTCCTACCTGGCGCTCGCCAACGCGGTGCGCATCGACCTGCGCACCCAGGATCCCGCCGCACTCGCGCCGCTGGTCGCCGCGCTCAAGCGGCAGGGCAAGCGCGCCATCGCCGACCACGTGCTCGACCTCAAGCTCTATCAGGCCTGCGCCACGCTCGGCTTCGACGAATTCCAGGGGCCACACTTCTCGCGCCCAGAGCCGCTGCCATCGGCCGAGCTTCCCGGCTCAACGGCGGCTGCCCTGCGACTGCTCGCCCTCGCCCGCAATCCAGACACCCCCGAGCGTGATCTGGAGCAGGTCATCTCGTCCGACCCCGGTATCACTTTCCAGCTGCTTCGCATCGTGAACTCCGCCGCCCTCGGCGGGCGCGGCATCACGTCCATCGGCCACGCGCTGCGCATGGTCGGGCGCACCAACGTGGTGCGCTGGCTGGCCCTCGCCTCGGCGACCGCGCGCACCGGCAAGCGCGGCACCGACGACGAACTCGTCCGGCAGGCGGTCCAGCGGGCGCACTTCTGCGAAAAGCTGGCGACCCCGCAGACCAGGCTCGACAAGGGAACGCTCTTCCTGATCGGCCTCTTCTCCCTGCTCGACGCCGTCTTCCGGATGCCGATGCACGAAGTGCTGGATCGCGTGAAGCTCGACGACGACGTGCGCGCAGCGCTGCTCGATCGCACCGGTCCGTTCTCAGGCCCGCTGCTGGTGGTGGAGTCGTACTAACTCGGGCTCTGGGAATCGGCCGCCGACGCTGCCTCGCAGATCACCTTCGACCCCGCGGAACTGCCGGGCGTGTATCAGGAGGCGATCCAGCAGGCCTCCGAGCACATGCCGGGGAAGTCGGCGGCGGTGGCGAAGGCGAGCTAGGGAGCGGACGGACCGACAAGGAAGCCGATCGCTACACGCAGCACCCGACGAGCCGATGCGCGAGCCTCCCCGCATCGGCTCGCCTGCTATTCGTACCTGAGCGCCTCGATCGGATCCAACCCCGCCGCACGCGACGCCGGAAACAACCCGAACAGGATCCCGGTCAGCGAGCTGGCGACGAACGAGACGACGATGGCCATCGGCTGTACCGTGGCCTGCAGCGGCGTGGCGCTGCTGATCCCCATCGCCACGAGCCAGCCGAAGACCAGCCCGACCACCGCACCTATCGCGGTCAGCGTGGCCGCCTCGATCAGGAACTGCCAGAGGATCACGCCTCTCGTCGCCCCGAGCGCCTTGCGCACGCCGATCTCCCGCGTGCGCTCGGTCACCGAGATCATCATGATCGCCACGACGCCGACGCCGCCGACGATCAGGCCGATCCCCGAGAGCACGATCATCACCAGGAAGAAGATCCCGGTGACCTTGCCCCACGTCTCGAACAGTTTGTCCTGGGTGATGACGGCGAAGTTGTCCACGGCGCCCGGGCGCAGCCCTCGTCCACCGCGAATGGTGGCGACCACGTCATCGATCGCCTCGTCGCGCGAGACTCCCGCCACCGGCTTCACGGTGAAGTCGATCCAGTCGATCCACAGGTTGAGGTAGCGACGCCCCGTCGAGAACGGGACGTAGGCCCGCGGGCTGGGCTCGCTCAGGAAGTCACCCCCGCCCTGGTAGATCCCGACCACCTGAAACGGGGACTTGTTCAGCAGGAGGACCTTCCCGAGCGGGTCGAGTCCATTGAACAGGCGCTCGACCGCCTTCTCGTTGATCACGACCACGCGGGCGCCGTTGGTCTCTTCGGCCCTCGTGAAGTTGCGCCCCTGCACGATGTCGCCGCCGGTGACCTCGATCCAGTTGGCGCTATGCGCGGAGATGCGCATGCTGGAGAGCACGCGGTCCATGTACTTGGCCGGCGCCGAGGTTCCGGTGTTGATCGTGATGTCCTCGATCGTCGGCAGGCGCCCGATGGCCGCGGCTTCCGTCAGGCGCAAAGGCGGGTTGCGGCGCCACTTGCAGCTGTCGTCGTCCGCGTCGCTGCACCCCTCGAGCGAGATGGGGAACCGGTTGACGAAGAAGGTGGTCGGACCGGCCTTCTCGAACTCCTGGGCGACGCTGTTGTTGATCCCCTGGATGGCGGCCGACATCACCACCACCACGAACACCCCGATGGCGATCCCGAGGATCGTCAGGGCGGCGCGCACGCGGTTGGCCCGCAACGCATCGAGCGCCATGAGGATCCCCTCGAACAGCGCGGTGACCCGATCACGCAGTCGCATCGCTCACTCCTGCCGCAGCGCGGCGACCGGGTCGAGCCGCGACGCACGGCTGGCCGGATAGACGCCGGAAATGATGCCGACGCCGGCGCCCACCGTCACACCGAGCACGACCGACCACGCGGCCACACTGGCCGGAAGGGGCGTGAGCGCCGAGATCAGCTTGGCCAGGCCGAAGCCGGCCGCGATGCCGATGCCGGCGCCGATGATCGACAACGTGGTCGATTCAGCGATGAACTGCGACAGGATGTCGCGGCGCTTGGCGCCCAGCGCCTTGCGCACGCCGATCTCGCGGGTGCGCTCGGCCACCGCCACCAGCATGATGTTCATGATCACGATCGCGCCGACGAGCAGTCCGATCGCCGGGAGGGCGATGCCGGCCAGCACGAGATAGCCCTGGATCTTGTTCCAGAATGCCAGCGCTGCGTCGGCCGTCTGCAGCGAAAAATCGTCGGGGGTCCCCGGGCGCAGCTTGTGTCGGACGCGCATGACCTGGCGCACCTGCTCCATGACCGACACCATCTGCTGATCCGAGTTCGACTGGATCGTGATCCCGTCGATGACCTTGAAGCGGTTCACCAACCGATGGGCCGGCGTGGCGTACGGGACAACCGCGAACTTGTCCATCGAGATGCCGAACGCGCTCCCCTGCTTCTCGGCCACGCCGATGACCGTGTACGGCAGGTTGGCAATGCGCAACTCACGCCCGATCGGCGAGACTCCGGGAAAGAAGTGGTTCTTCGTCTCTTCGCCGATCACGACCACGGGCGTGCCTAACGCGTATTCCTGCAGTGTCGGGAGCCTCCCCTCCTGCACCCCCATGTTCCGGATCTCGAACCACTGTCCCTCGACACACTGCACCATCAGGCTGCGCGGGCTGGCGTAGCGCGACTGCACGTTGAGCGTGCCGGTTCCATCGTACGTCCAACGCACGTCGGGGGGGAGCGCGGCGATCACCGGCGCCACATCATCCTCCGTGATGCGGGGACGGGTACGCCAGGACCGCCACTCCGACTCGTCCACGTCGCCAATGTTGATGTTGGGCTGGCGACGCACATCGAAGGCGTTCTTGGCGATGAGCTTGCCGACCAGGTCGTCCTCGAGGTACCGCCCCATCCCGTCGACGATCGACACGACGGCAATGAGGAAGGTGACGCCGATGGCGACCCCCAGCAGGGTGAAGAAGCTCTTCAGCTTTTGCGCGCGAATCTGGGCCAGGGCCAGTCGAATGGCTTCGAAGACGGACATGACCGCTCGTACGGCGCCAGCCGGAACCGGGTTTCGCGAATGGCTGACGACCCGCCGACGCCTCGGCGCCCGTTAGAGTCGCGTTACTTGTAGAGCCAGTACGGCTGTGTGGCAGCCTTGAACGTCACCGACTCGCGTTCGAGGATCGGGAGCAGCGCTTCGATGCCCCCTTCCTTTTCCACGGCGGCGCGCAGGCGTGTCGAACCAAACAGGCGGTCGATCGACTGTTGGCGCCACTGGAAGTCCTTGGGGTGGCGCTTGTAGATCGCGCGCAGCATGTGCAGGCCAACCTGGATCGGGACCACCTGCTCACGATCGCTCACCACCACCATCAGCACCGGCACCTTCAGGCCCCCGTGCTTGTAGCCGGCCTCCACCTGCTGCGACGTGGAGTCGAAGACCACGCCGGGGAGCTTGAGGGCATTGAGTTCGGCGGCGATCGCGCCGGCATCTGTGAGGTACGGCGCGCCCGCCATCTGGAAGGGCATCTCCATCCCGCGCCCCTCGTTCAGGTTCGTCCCCTCGAACATCACCGTCCCGGGATAGAGCAGCGCCGCGTCGGCCGAGCGGATGTTGGGTGACGGGTTGATCCATCCCAGCCCCGTGTCGCTCCACCACATGTCGCGCCGGTAGCCCTGCATCGGCACCACCGTGATGTCGGCTTTGAGCTGTCCCGTGCCCACCAGGTACGTGGCCAGTTCGCCCACCGTCAGCCCGTAGCGCAGCGCCACCGGGTACCACCCCACGAACGAGCGGTACTTCGCGTCCAATACCCCGCCGTCCACACGATCGGCACGGATGGGGTTCGGGCGGTCAAGGACGATGAACTTCTTTCCCTTCGCCGCCTCGGCGCTCAGCGTCATGGTCCACTCGTACGTGTAGACCCGCGCCCCCACGTCCTGGATGTCGTACAGGAGCACATCGACATTCTCGAGCATCTTGGGCGTCGGCACGCGCGTCTCGCCGTATAGCGAGTACACCGTCACGCCGGTCGCCGAGTCCACGAAGGTGGCGACGTGGTCGCCCGCGCGGGCGACGCCGCGAATGCCATGCTCCGGGCCATACAGCGCGGTCAGCTTCACCCCAGGCGTCCCGTGCAAAATGTCCACGCTGCTCTTTCCCGCGGGTCCGACGCCAGTGTGGTTCGTGATCAACCCGACGCGCTTCCCCCTGATCAGGTGCAGGGAGTCGGACACGAGCACCTCGATTCCGGTGCGCACGCGCGACTGGGCATGACTCGCGGTCAGCGGCAGGGCCGACAGTCCGAGGGCGAGCAGCGGTACGGTGCGGCGCAGGACGCGCGATCGGGTCATGGGAGGTCGTGTGAGTTGGAGTGAAACGACTGGAACAGATGATACCCCGCTCACCGCGAGGAGTCATCAGGTGCCTACGCGCCCGCTGGCCTCTCCGCTGCCGGCCTCGCCCCGAACGGGGCATCTGCCAGATCCGTCACGAGGGAGCCGGCCCGAATCCCCGCACTCTGCGTTCCGTAGGCACGTCAGGCGTGCCGCTCGCCCCGAAGGGCTTGCCCTTACCCCCCCCGGTCCGATCTTTCCCCGATGGCCACCGGACCCAAGCGCACCCCCTGGCAGCGACTCCGTCGATTCATCGTGGTGGCTGCACTCGCTGTGATCGTGGGGCCGTTCGTGCTGGTGCTCCCGCTCAACCTCGTGCAGCCGTTCACTACCGCCGTGATGCTGCGTCGCTTCGTGCAGCGTGCCGCCGACGGCAAGAAGCCGTACTACCCGCGCCGCGACGTCGTCTCGCACGAAGACATCTCGGCGAATCTCCATCGGGCCGTGCTCGCCTCGGAGGACGACCGCTTCTACCTGCACAGCGGCTTCGACTTCGAGGAGATCGAGAACGCCCTCGAACGCGCCAAGCGCGGGCGGCGACTGCGCGGCGCGTCGACCATCACCCAGCAGGTCGCCAAGAACCTCTTCCTGTGGGAAGGGCGCAGCTACGTACGGAAGGGACTGGAGGCGTGGTTCACCATCGTCCTCGAACTCTGTCTCTCCAAGGACCGCATCCTCGACCTGTACCTGAATCTGGCCGAGTGGGGCGACGGCGTGTTCGGCGCCGAGATGGCCGCCCGCACACACTACAAGAAATCGGCGAAGAGCCTCACTCGCGACGAGGCTGCGCGACTGGCGGCGGTGCTGCCGTCTCCTCGGCGATGGTCGCCCAACGGTTCGGTGGCGAGGGGGCGGGCGGCGGGAATTCTCGCGCGCATGCGATATGCCGCGCCGAGGGAGGCGGAAAAGAGCGGAAGGTGAACGGCGCGAACTTCCGGCGCCCGTCAGAGCGCCGGATGGCGGCGATGCCACCCGGCAGCGTCCTGATAGGCCTTCGCGACGGCAAGTAGCTCGGCCTCGTGGTACGGACGCGCCAGGAAGGTCACGTTCGTCGGCTGCCCCTTGGCGTTGAATCCGTTCGGCACGGAGACGCACGGATAACCACAGAGATTGGCGACGCTGAAGTGCGTGAGAATGGGGCCAGGAGGGGGAGCAGGGGGCGGCGTCGTGCCCGGCGCCGCGGGAGCGGGGCGCGGGGCACGCATGTCGATGTAGGGAGCGACCCAGACGTCGAAAGGGGCGGTGGCATCGGCGAACTGCTGCATGATGAGCCCGCGCACGCGCTGAGCCTGCAGGTACTCGATCGCCGGCACGAAGTGACCGCGATGGAAGCCCGCCCCCCGCCCCGGTGTCGTCAGGCGCGCCTCGCCGCCGCTCCGGGCGAACTCGTCGAAGGCTGTCGCCGACTCGACGCCGAGTATCGCGCTAGTGACGCGCAGCATCGGGAGATCGGGGAGCGAAAAGGGGACGAGGGAGAGGCCGAGCGCGCGCAGCTGCGCGAGTGCCGCCGCGTCGTTCGTCTGCAGGACCGCGTCGCGTCCCTGCTCGGCGAAGGCATTCTCGAGGTAACCGATGCGGAGCGCGTGGATTTCGCGCGTCGCATCCCAGTTCAATGGGTAGTCGACGACACTGAAGTCGCGGCCGTCAGGTCGCGCGATGGCCCGCAGCACGAGGGCGCAGTCGTCGACCGTCCGACAGAGTGGGCCGACGCGGTCCTGGCTCCACGACAGCGTCATGACGCCGGCGCGCGACACGCGCCCGTACGTTGGCCGCAGCCCGGTGGCGCCGCAGATGCTCGCCGGGCTCAGGATCGAGCCGCTGGTCTCGGTGCCGATCCCGAACGCGACCCCGCCCCCCGCCGTCGCCGACGCTGGCCCCGCCGACGAGCCGCTCGAGCCCTCGTTAGGGTCCCAGGGGCTATTGGTGCGACCGCCGAACCACTGGTCGCCGCCGGCAAGCTCGCCAGTCGTGAGCTTGGCGATCAGGACCGCCCCCGCTTCGCGCAGCAGCTCCACCACGCCGGCATCCTCGTCGATCTGCTGCTCCTTGAACGCTCCCGACCCCCACGTCGTCGGGTAACCCTTCACCGCGATGATGTCCTTCGCCCCCCACGGGATGCCGTGCAGCGGGCCTCTATAGCGTCCGGCAGCGATCTCCGTGTCGGCGCGGCGCGCCTGCTGCATCGCCAGCTCGTCGGTGAAGGTGACGACGCAGTTGAGCGTGGGGTTGATGCGGCGGAGACGCGCGAGGTACATCTCGGTCAGCTCCACGGAACGCACGCGACGGCTCCGCACGAGCTCCGCCAGCTGCACGAGTGGCCAGTAGGCGGCGTCTTCCAGTCGCGCGGGGCGTTGGGCCTGCGGCACCGTGGACGTTCGGACGGGGCGCGGTGTGCGGTCGACCGTCATCCCGGGGGTGAGCGGGCTGAAATGCAGGGTGAGGGGGACAGCGTTGCCGAGGGGGATCTCGCGCAGCTCCCGGTATCGCTCGACGTTCTGGGTGAGGCCGTCGATC
>Ga0138256_10002708_pt1 | contig 18909 bp, 12 predicted proteins | sample KNB2016incub_MG_FD_105486 | JGI IMG/M metagenome (GOLD analysis project Ga0138256, IMG submission 105486) | Active sludge microbial communities from wastewater in Klosterneuburg, Austria - KNB2014incub_MG | ecosystem: Engineered > WWTP > Activated sludge > Unclassified | place: Austria... | reverse complement strand
CCCTTGATTTTTTTTTATCATGAACAAGGGCCCCTTCTTCTTTTGAAGACATATCATAAAGAACAAGATGATCTTCCATAACATCTAAGACAGCATGAATTGGAGAAAGAGAAGGGTGTTGGACCATAATATCGCACCCTTGAGAAGAGCCAATTAAATAACGTTTCTTGGCCAAGGTAATTGTATGTTTTAAAGAAGGTATCTTTAAGACTGGGGGCCATAAAATTTCAGAAGCTTCTTGAGTTGTTTTTTTCACGTTACATCCTAGATTTTTTTTGTTTTTTTGTTTAACAGTTACCTAAATCAAAGGGACGATTGATACATAAAATCCAAAAGATAGTCCCCCTGATGCCTCTCCCAAGGGCCTGTTCTTGGATCATTTATTTCTCTCCTTGTTGTTTCTAGATCCAATCCTGATTTAAAAGAATTCACATCTAAATCTTCAAAATCAATTTTTTGATACTCTGTTTTAAGTACTGTTTCTTTGACAGGAACATTTTCCTGTCCGTAGCAAAAAAAAGATAAAAACATAAAGGAAAAAAACACACTCAAATGTTTTTTTATTTTCATTTTTTTAAGGCCTCATATAATTTGTAATAAGGTTTTTTTGTCCAAATATTACTAGAAAGAAGCATGGCCTCTTGATTGGCCTGATCTTTTTTTCCTATCGCAAGATAATTTAAAATTTTTAAAAGAGAAAAAATATTTCCTTTCAAAGAATCTCTTTCAAGGGCCATTACGGATTGTTCAAAATTCATCATCTTGTAATCTAAAAAACTTTGCAAAAAAACTTTTACAGAGGAATGGGAAATTTGAGGAAGGTAAAATAACGCACTTCCTAAATCTCCAAAATTAATGGCCAAAAAACAAAGAGCAACAATGGCCTTTTGAAAATCAGAATGATTTTTTTCTATTAAGGAAAAAAAATAGGTGGCCATCAATGGATTATTTTCTTTTATATAACGAAGACCTATTTCATAATTTTCTTGTTTTTTATTTTCTATAACTTGAGAAGATATCGCTTTTTCTTGAAAAGTAGCTCTTGGAGAGGGTGAGATGGCCGTTTCTTTTTGAGTTGTTCTACAAGAAAAAACTAGAATTACAAGTAAGGGCCTCAAGATTTTCATAATCATAAAAAATTCTCTGCTTCTTCTAAAAGAGAAATGCCTGAATCATAGTAAAAATATGTATTTTTTTTAAGATCTTCTTTAATTCCTACTTGCTGCAATTCTAAGGCCTGTTTTATCTCTAACGAAATTTTATCTTTTTTATTGGATAATTCTTCTAAAATTTTTTCGTAATATTGATATTCTAGTAAATTGGCAAAAAACTTTGATTTTTTCCCAGAAATAAAAGAGTAAGCAGAATGTATATTTTTTACAATGACTGCTGCTCGAGAAAAATCTTGAATATTTTTTACCTTTAGTGGTGAGGAAATATTGGGTTCTTTTGAAAAATAGACAAAAAGAGCTTCTTCTAAAGAAGATTTATAAAAAGAATTTAAGGCCAAAATTTTTTTTCTATTTTTTTGAAGATATTTTAAATCTGAAGAATTGAAGGTTTTTTCTCTAAAAACCTTATAAAGAAAATAATTCAAAAATAAGTCTTCTGATAAGGCAAACGAGGGCCTTGGTAAAATAAAATCCACAACATACCATGCTTGCCTGAGGCCTTTTTCAAAGATTTGTTGCAATAACTTTGGAGAGGCCGAACATTTTGATAACCTTTCTAAAAATGGAATAAATTCTTTTGGATTTTTTAAAAAAATAAAATTTCCTGCTAATTCTAAGGCCACATCAAATTTATTTGTTTTCTTTTGACAATAAGAAGAAACAAAATGTGAAAGTCCTTCAAAGGCAAGACCTATGTTGCCTAAAAGAGCATATTCTTTAAAGATACCTATAAGAGCAGAAAAATTTTGATCAAGAAAAGAGTGATCTCCTAAATTTTTTGTTTTTAAAAGCCAATTGTAACTCTCTTCTGATCTTTTATCTTTTATGGCCATTAGAGAGGCATTAAAGGCCACTTCTGAGGCCATTTTAGAAGGCAAACTTGAGGTTTTAAAAATATTTTCTAATCGTTGAAGACCTTGAGAAAAATTATTTTTTGAGTAATCTTCTTTGGCCTTTTCATAATCTATTCGAATAGTATCTCTTGCTAAAAATTCAAAAAATTTTCCACTAAATTTTTGTTTATTGCCTTCAATAACTTTAAGATATTCTGGGCCTATTCTTGTTTTCTTTATTTCTTCAAAAAGGAGGGTTCCAATGGCCTCATTTTTATTAGTATTAGAGCTAAGAGAAAGATAATATTTAAAAAACGAAAAGGATTTTTCTAGATCTTTTTTTTTCAAATGATAAATAATCAATTTTTCTACAACAATAAGGGCACCTATCGTATCTGATTTTTTAAAAAGTAAAAATAAAGAATAAAAATAGAGAATAATATTTTCATATTTTTGAGTTTCTAAGCTTGCCTTAAGAAGCTCTAGAGATTTTAGGCCTGCTTCAATACTTAAAATAATTTTAGATAAATTTTTATGATTTTTTTGATCTATTATTTTTAAAAATTCTTGATAAGAGTTAAGGGCCTGTTCATAATTTTGAGCTAAGAAAAAATATTCTCCAGATTCTAAGATAAAATCTGGATTTTTTTCAATTGTAAATAAGACAAGAAAATATCGCCCAAGAAGAGAAAATCTTTTTTTAGTAAGATCATCTTTTTTGTTTTTTTGAAGATTTTTTTTATAGTTTGAAACAATATCAATGACTTGATTTCTAACAATGGTTAGCTCTTGTGCTTGAGTTGGAATTTTTACTCTTAACAGTTTTTCTAAGGCCAAAAGATGATTTTCTATGTCATAAGATTTATGATAAAAAATCAATTGAATCATCCTAAAAGAATAGACAATTTCTACATTTTTTTCATTTGCCAACTTAGATTCAATAAAAGAGGGAAGATCTTTTAATTCTCGTGGATTGAACGTTGTTTCTAAAAGAAGACTGTGTGGAGAAAGAGATTCTTTTTGTGTCCAAGAAAAAAATTGCTCAAAATTTCCCAATAAAAGGAACATGACGGCCAATTTATTGGCCGCGGCCTTAGAATTATCAAGATACTGGCCTTTTTTAGAATCATTATATCCTTGTTGATAGTAATTTATGGCCTCTTGAAATTGTCTTAAAAAATAAAAGCAATTACCTACATTGATTAAATGAGAAGGCCTATTTTTTCCTTGATAAAACTTAAGTGCTTTTAAATAAAAAGAAATAGCAGAAGAAAAATTCTTTTTTTGATAATAATTTTCGGCCATCCAAAGAGTAATTTTTTGATAATAAGGATGAGTTTCCTTTAAATATTTCAAGGCCTCTTGAAAATTTTTTTCGGCTTTTGCTTCTTCTTTGAATTGAATGTAATTTAGGCCTAAAATGGCCATTACTTTTCCTTTATCTTCTACGCTTTTTGCTTTCTCAATGGCCATGAGAGCGTACTTAATTGAATATTCAAATTCTTTTTTTGCTTTTATAAAAAAAGGACTTTTAATGTCTTCGACAACATTTTGTGCACTTTGATCAAATAATTCATCCTTTATAAGAGTTGCATTTTCAAAATGAGACTCAGCTATTTTAAATAAAATAGAATATTCTGGATTTTTTTCATTTTTTAAGAATTTATATAATTCTGCTAATTCTTTTCTTACAAGTTCAGCATATTTTTGTCGTTTTTCCTGTGGAGAATTGGCATTGGCCTCATACAAAAAAAAGATTATAAATAGTAAGAAAAATAATTTTAAAAAATCTTTTTTTGTCATAGTGAGCTCTTTGCTTAGCTTTTTCTTTAGCTTTTTACACATTTATTTTCCAAGGCAGGAATATAGCTGCCAAGTTCTGTTAACCAAAATTCATGGATAAAATCCCAAAAAAGATGATAACTTTCTATATTTAAATTTCGCATATCTCCTTTTACAGGCCCTTCTATTCCCGAGATTAGGGCACTTTTTTGTGCTCTAATTACTTCTAGGCCAATCAAGGAAAAATTTTTAAAAATTTTTCCTACATGATTGAGAGATTTGATGAAGTAATTATAAATTTGTCGTTTTAAAAAAGATTCTACCTTTGCGTGTAAAAAATCTAAAAGCCCTGGAGCAGCTTTAATATTTTGAGAAACGGCCTTTGATTTTTCATCACTTATTTCCTTTAAGAGATCAAATAATGAATTATACTGAAAGGTTTTTGAGAGATTAAGAGCAATTTCTTCTAAAATTTTATTATCAAAAGTATGGCCTTCTTTTATTTGTTTAAAGAGTGTATAAAAGTATTGTGGATCTTTTGTTTTGCTGGAGTTTAAAATATCTTGATATTCTTTTTCATAAAATTGAATAAAATTTGTTTTTACTCTTTCTGCTTCATCGAAATGGCAAAGTCTCAAATAAGAAAGTGTTTCAAGATAGAGTGATTCTACGTTTTTATACTCGCTTAAAATAGGGGCCCTATAGGTAATAAGTTTTCCGATAGAACGATTATAATCGCCCATAGAATAATAAAACCATGCTTCATCAAGAAGAGATTTTGGCCATGTAATCTGGTTAATTTTAATTTCAGAATAAAATTCTAACCCTTTTTTATATTCTTGAAGGGCATAGAAATTTCTAGCTTTATTTAGGTAACATTCTTGTTTTTGAGATTCTTCAATGGCCTCTTGTTCACATAAAGAATAGTAAAGATCAGCATCCTTAAAATTCTTATTTAAGGCAGAAATATAGCCCATCATAAGATATTTTTTATGCAAGAGTTTTTTATTTTCAGAAAGTTTTAGAGAAGAGAGTTTTTTTAAAGAATCTTCATATTTTTTTCTTAAAAAATCTTGATAGGCAAGAATAAATTCTGATTCTTCTGTTTTAATGAGTTTGAGATTTTGTTCTTTTATTTCCACAAAAGGATAAAACCCAACTTTTTCGATGGAAGTTTTTATCATCTTTGGAACTTGGGCGCTTTCGATTTTTCCTCTTTCTAAGGAAAATAAAAATAAAGAAATTGCTGCAAGAGGAAAATTTTTAGAAAAGTAGTCATAACTTTTGTCTAAGTTTGCAAAAGATTTGTTGGAAAAGATTAAAATGATCAATAAAAAAGTAAAAAGAATATTTTTTTTCATAATTAAAAACTCATTTGCAGCATCACCGTTGCATCATAATGAGAATACATAAGGGTGTCGCCAGTACTAGATTTAGGGCCATTAAAATGAATTGCGGTAAGATCAGTTCTTATGCTAAACATCTTTGTGAGATAGAATTTTATTCCAATACTCCAAGCAAAACCTGAGTGATTTTCTATTGTTTCTGTTTTGTTTCTTCCTCCTGTGGCGACTTCTAGTTTGTTATTTGTTTGAGAAAGAGTTGCCATTCCTGCCCCAAAAATCCAGTCAAAATAGACAATCAAATTAAAAATGTTCATTTTTGCATAAAAAGGCGACCATAAGAGAAGGCCACCATAATAGTTTTGAATGATAATTCTAAAAGGAATTGAACCAGCTCCTCCATGATTTCTAACGGTTCTTGCTGTTTCGTTTTCTTTCCCTGAAAGGGTGTGATAGAAAAATTCTGCCCCAAATTGCTCTGAAAAGAAATAAGAGGCCCTTGCTCCGAGATTAAAAGAATCTACAAACGCACCAGAGGTTGTGACTCCTCCTCCTGCTGCAAGAGAAAATCTTCCATCTTTTTTAAAATATCTATTTTCTAGAACGAAGATTTTTTTATCTTTCCCTAACCAATCAAGATCATACAACGATTTTTCTGCGGCAAAAGAAAATGTTGGTAATAAAATAAAAAATAAGAATAAAAAGATTTTTTTATAACTCATACTTTTAGTATAAGCAAAAAAAAATTATTTATGGCATTTTTTATAAAATTCGCAAATTTTACAGTGATTTTTATTCATATAAGACAAATTTAATAGACCAGTTTTAAAAATTTGTAATTTTTTCTCTATATCCCTGACAGAAATCCTTTGTTCAACAATTTCTTCTAGGTCGATATAAAATAGTTTAAGAAAAAATTCTTGATCTTTTTCTTTTATTAAAGGGAGAGTGTAAAAATAAAGTTGAAACCAATAACGTCCTTCTGTGACAAAGTCTCTTGACCCTGTTTTAAAATCCCAAATTGAGTCTATTTTTTGACTTTTTTTATTTACAACAACAAGGTCAATTGTTCCAGAAATAAAAAAATTTCCAAAAGGAATTTTTATTTTTCTTTCTGAAAAATAAAGAAAATTTTCTTCATCAAATCCTATGGCCTTTAAGACTTTATGCTCTTTGTTTTTATTTTTTAAATTTATCTCAATTATTTTGTGAATTTTAATTCCTCTTTCTTTTGAGGAAACTTTTTTTTCAGAAGAAAAAAAAGTTTCTTCTTCATTTTCTTTTTCTTTTAACACTGACTGAAAATAAAATTTTTTAGGACAATCTAACAGAGTAAGGATTTGTGTTACAGAAATACTTGGAATAACTCCTACTAAGGGAGATCCTTTTCGAGGGGTAGCAAAAGCATATTTTCCTTGCAAAGAATTTATTTTTAATAAGTTGTTTTCCAATTCATTTTTAATAAAAGAATACTTAAGATCTTTTAAAAAATATTTTTTTGCCTTATCACTTACTTCTGATCCAATAAGATAATAAGAAAATGTTCCTTCTTTAAAATATTCTTTTTCATTACAAAATAACTGTGTCCAATAAATCTGATTTTTGGCCCTTGTAAGAGCGACATAAAGCAATCGCAAGTTTTCTTCTTCTTGCTTTAATTTTTCTTCATATTTTTTTTTTATATACCAAGGAGTTTCTAAAAATTCTTTTCCCACTTTTTTAGGATTTGGATATAAATAGGCCATTGGCGAGGCCTTAACTCTTTTTTTATGTCGTCCATCTCCCTTTTTTTCTTGATAAATTCCTGCTAAAAATACTGTTTCAAATTCTAATCCTTTAGAAGAGTGAATTGTCATAATAAAGACGTTAGGAGCATTTCCAAAATTTCGTTCTGTTTTCAAGTCTTCATTTTCATTATCTTTTAAAAATATAAGGCCTTGTGAAAACCCATCTTGTTCTAAAATTTTATACCCCTCCTGATTCCACCAAGTATCCCCTGAAAGATCAATCCCTAAGTTAAAAAGGATATTTTTTAAAATAACAACATCTTCAAATAGGCCTATTTGAGGGAATAGAGAAGAAATTTTTTGAAAAATATTTGTTTCTTCTATTTTTTCTTTACTAAAAAATGAAAGAAAAAATAATAATTTTTTAAATGAGGGCCAAGAGATTTCACCTTTTTCTTTGTAGTGATTTCCTAGAAAGCAGAGAACTTTTAAAATCCAAAAAAGAGGAAATTCATGCCATTTTTTAATTTCTTGAACAACATAAGAAATTTTTAATTTTTCTAAAAATCTTAAGAGATAAGAAGAGTGTCTTAAAGATTTAAATAAAATGCCAATTTTTTCCTTCTTTCCTTCTTCTTTTTTTTCTAAAAGCTCTTTTAGAAAGAGAGCAATTCCTAGGGCCTCTTGAGAAAAAATACCTTCTATTTTTTCTTTTTCTGTTATTTGACTAACGACCATTCCTATTTCAACTTGAATATTTTCTTGATTTAAAACAGAAGATTTAGAAATTGTCTGGTTAAAAAATAAGAAAGATGTTTTTTGAAAAATTGTGGCCACGAAGTCTACAAGTAACTGATGACTTCTATAATTGGAGGTTAACCCTGCTTTATTTTCTATAGAAGAGCGTATTTTGAAAAAGCTTTCAACACTTCCACCTCTAAATTGATAAATCGCCTGTTTTTCATCCCCTACCACAATGATTTTTTTATTAACATCCTTAGCAAGTTTTTTGATAATTTCAAATTGTAAATGGGAAGTATCTTGTGCTTCATCAATATAAAAAATTTTATACCTTTTTTGTAATTTTTTTAAAAAAATAGGATCTTCTAATAAAATATTTTCTAAAAATTTTTCAATTTGAGCATAGGTTAAAAAAATTTCTTTTTTATCTTTTCTTTTTTCTATCAATTCAAAAAAATTTAAAATTCCTTCTTTCCATTCCAAGCAAAAATTTACATGTTCTACAAAAGAATAAAAATGTTCTTTTTCTTTTTTCCAAAAATCCTTAATTTCTCCATAAAGCAAATAAAGCTCTTTATTTTGTAGCTTTTTGTCTTTTTTTAGGCCTTTATACTTTAAAAAAAAATCGTCAATGGCCTCTAATTCTTTTTTTTTTATTAAAGAAAAATCTTTAAGAGCATCAAAATCCTGAAAAAATATCTTCCATTTATCCGAATCTTCTAAATTTTCCTTATTTTTTTCTTTATTCAAAAAAATAAAAAAATCTTTTACCTTCAAATCAGAAATATCATTTTTTTCTAAAAATCTCTCAACAGATTCTTCATAAAAACATGTTAAAAATTCAAGAAGAAGTTTTTTTTCTCGATAAAACAATGGATTTTTTGTTGAAAATTCCTCCACATAAGAATGAATTTTTCTTTTTACATACCTAATTTTTTCTTGGGGAGGAACTACTTTAATAAAAGAATGCCCAGACCATTCTTTTATTATTTTCAGATAAAAACTATGAAAAGTACTAATATTGACAAGAGGAAGATAAGTTATAAGTTCTTTTGTAAAAAAGAACTCTTCAGAATTTTCTGAAACATATTCCAGTTTTTGATAAATTCTTTCCCTTAATTCATTTGCTGACTTTACTGTAAAGGTTATAAAAACAACCCCTTCAAGCCATTCCTTCATCTCTTTAGGCCTTTTGCCTAAACAATTCTTTTTTAAATTTTGCAAGAAATTTTCTACAATAAAATAGGTTTTTCCACTTCCAGCAGAAGCAGAAACAAAAAGACCAGTCATGAAAGGGCCTCTGGGCAAAAGGCCTTAAAACTACAGTATAAACACACTTGATCAGACTGTGGTTTTGGGAAAAATTTTTGTTCTTGGATATTCTTTTTTATTTCATTTATTTTCTCAAACACCAAAAAATTCTCCTCAAAAAAGTGAAATTTTAAATATTGAGACAAAAAAGGAAGTTCTGAAGGGCCTAAATAATAAGATTCTTCAAAGTCTTGAAAGCAAATCGCCAAAACAAATAGCGATTTATCTTCTTTTTTCTTTGCTCTCATTTCTTCTTTTACAGCTTGATAATAAAAGGGAATCTGTATTTCCTGTTCTTTTAAATTGGCCATTTTTGGCAAAGAAGAAACTCCTTTTTTAAATTCTACTAAAAATATTTGATCCTCACTTTCAATATAAAGATCTATTCGGCCTTTTATTTCTTGAAAATAAAGAGATTTTTCAAATGTCCATTTTCCTCTCGTCTCTTTTTCTAATTTTCCTAAAAGAACAATGGTCTGTTGCAAATAAGAACTAATTTTTTCAAACAGTTCTCTTTTGTCAAAACTTCCTATTTTTTTATAATTTAAGGATAAAAAATTTTCTAAAAATTCTCCAAAAAGATCCTTCGTCCAATTCTTTCTTTTTTCATACCAAAAAGAAATGGCCTCATGCAAAAGATTACCTTCCTCAAAAACCTCCATTCTTTCAGAGCAAATTTCCCTTGATTTCATTTCCTCTACATTTTCTAAATAAAATTGATAAGGACATTTTAAATAAGAGGCAAGTTGAGTCACTGAATAATCTTTTTTTATAAAAGAATTAAATAAAAAGCTATGGTTTAACTCTTGTAATGCATAGTCTATTTTTTGCCCCTTTCCTTCTATAAAAAGAAGACTTTCTCCTGTTAAAGTTTTTTTCACAAAGGAAAAAAATAGAATTTTTTCTATCAATCCCTGATATAAAGGGCCAAGAGATTCAAAAAAACTATAATATGTATTTTTCCATCCTTTTTTAGGAATAATATGCTTTGACTCTAATAAAGAATCTTTTAGAAGAACAAAATATTTTTCATTAGAAAAAGATTCTATGTAATCAATATTTCTCATGAAAAAAAACTGCAACCTCTGCTGATCTTCAAAATTTGCATATTGTAACTTAGGCAAATTTAATTCTATTATATAAAAAAGACAGAGCATTTCATCATAAGAAATCTTTGATTTCTTAAAAATCTCTAATTTTAATTCTTCAAATTGCAACGCAATTTTTCTTTGAATTTCTAAAGAGAAGAAATTGATCTCAAGAGTTTCATTTTCTAAATAGGCATTTTTAACCTTTTCAAGATCTGTTTGCCAAAAACTTTGAGAAACAGAAAAAATATTTCCAAGAGATAAAAATTCCTCTTCTCTTTCTGCGTCTTTAAGAAAAATTTTTATCTCTTGTGTTTTCATTTCTTCTTCAAGAAAGGAAAAGCCTTTTTCCTGCTGAAATACTTTATGAGGATTTTTAGAACACTCTTCTTCTAAAAGAAAAGAAAGATTACCTGCCCCCTTTCGTTCTTCTTTCATCCAAGACAAAAAGGTTGTAGAGGGAAGCAGCCTTTCAAAAATATCAGAATGAAGCAAGACTACAGGCCAAAAATTTGATAATTCTTTAAAAAATTGAATTTGAGACAAGGTTAAATGATGACATCCCCATAAAAAGAGAGAAGAGTATTCAAGTTCTTTAAGTTTTCCTTCTTTTAAATTCCAAGTTAAGGCCTCATATAAAGCTGATTCATCTAATATTTGTTTTTTTTCAAAATAATTCCAGAAACTTGAAATTCGTTCATACTCTAGTGTTTTTTCTTCATAAATTTCTTCTAAGAGATAAGAGGAAGTAAAAAAAGAACGTAAAAAGGTAAATTCTTCAAACAAGGCTAACAGTTCAAAATACGAAATTTCACGAGATTCTAAAACAAAAAAACGACATAATTCCTTAAAATTTTCCGCTTTTGAATAAAATTTTTCTAAAATTTCTGGAAAAATAGGGCCTAAAGAATATTGAATAAAAGAGAAGAAAGGTAAAACAGTAATTTTAAGAAGTAAGAAAGGATTATCAGGGGCCTCTTTTAAAAGGCCTCTATAAAAATCATCACATTGTGAAGGAGAAGGGCATAAGATTAAGATCTGTTGATCTATATTTTTCTTTTCTTCTAACTGTTCAGAGATAATTTCTATAATTTTATGAAAATTTTTATATGACTGATATAAAATCATAGAATTTTTATTTTCTCTCTTCTAAATTAAAATTCTAAATTAAAATGTAGGAGCAAATAATCTCGTTAAAAGATCATGTTGATTATAATGCCCACAAATCAAAGAAGATCTTGGCCCCCAAGCAAACAATGGTGTTGTTAAAGAATCCAAAAAAACTATTTCTTTTATTGGAACTAGGCCCTGTTTTTTTTCCCATGTAAAAGAAGCAGGAAGGGCCGAAGAAATAAAAAATAAAATACCTGGATTTTTTTCTCTAAACTCTTGAATGACTTGCAAAACTTTTTCAAATTCTAAAAGCGTTTTACCAATGGCGGGAATATCTTTTTTTTGCAACTGAGCATAATAAGTAAAATCTCTGACTAATAAAAATCGCCGCCTTAAATTTTTAGCAACACTATCGTAAAAAAATTCTTTTAATAAATACTCTAAATTAGTCGATAAGAGGGCATAACACTCTTTTTCTGTACAGGTTTTATCCCAGTAACTATTCCCAAATTCAAAAAAATTCTTTTCTTGAAAGCTAAATTTTTTTTCTTTTTCTCCTATTTTTTTACCAGGGGCCATAATCCAAGAAAGAATAGAATCTAAAAACTGTGACGAATTAGGGCATGTAGGAGCTAGCTCAAACAAGGAAAATTCTTTTCGTTGTTCCTCAGAAGAAAATTTTTCTAAAATTCCACTCAAAAATTGATTTTTTTCAAATTCATGCCACGCAAAATTTTCTTTTAAAATCTCACATTTATTTTCTCCTAGAAGAGTTCTCTTTCCACTTAGTTGCCCTAGTAAAACCTCAGATAAGGCCGGAGTAATTGTATGAGAATTGGCCGTAATAAGAGAACCTATACAATCTGCTGATTCAAATTCACTCTTTATCTTTGGATTTACTTGATGCTCCTGAAGAAGATAGGATAAAAAGACGCTATGGTGAAAATCAAGCCCTGGAATTTGCAACCAAATAATGGCCTTAACATATTCTGTTTTTGAAAACTTAAACGAAGAAAAAGCATAAGCAAAAGAAGAACAAAAAACAAAACTAAAGAGAGCAAAGGAAAAGGAGAGTCTGGAGAAAGAAGGCCTCATTCATACTCATTTGTAATTTTTTGTTTTATACTTTTTCCTATTATTCCTAAAATTGTAAAAAGAGGCAATCAATTATGTCAGATATTACCCGAGAAATTATGTGGAATATTCCCACGGCCTATAAAGCTCTCATGTATTTACTTTTTATTATCTCTCTTGTTGTCATGGGGTATGGTTTTTATCGCAAATTTAAATTTGTGGCCTTCGGAGGGCCTCTCGGTGATCTAAAAGGGCCTAAAGGGTTATTTTTTCGATCCTTACAATGGAAGCAATTTTTAAAGACCATTTTTTTTACAGGCAAGGTTTTTAGAAATTCTTATGTCGGTATTTTTCATGCTCTTATTTTTTATGGTTTTTTAATTTTGTGGATTGCAACGGATCTTGTGGCCGTTCACTACGACACACCTCTTAAAATTTTTCAAGGATCTGTTTATATTGTGATTTCTTTTTTGGCCGATATTGCTGGCATCATGATTATGGCAGGCATAGGGCTTGCTTTTTATAGGCGTTACATAAAAAAACCAGACTATTTATCTGCCACTTCTCCGAAAAATGAACTCTACATGTATTTGATGCTGCTATTTCTTGTTGTTCTTGGTTATTTAATTGAAGGCATGAGAATTTTAGGAAACAACATGCCAGAATTAGAAAGAAGTGTTGCTCCTCTTGGATGGGCCATTGCTTCTTGGTTTCAATCCTTAACCACAACGTGGGCCCTTTCTGATTATTTTTGGGGAAAAACTTATCAAGTTTCTTGGCTTATCCATATGATTTCCACGATGATTTTTATTGCGAGTATCCCTTATACAAAATTTTTTCACATGTTTAGTGCTCCTTTTTCGGCCCTCATCACTCCTCCTTTTCAAGGGGCCGTTTTAAACCCTATGAATTTTGAAGATGAGGGAAAAGAATCTTTTGGACTTGAATCTCTCAAGGATTTCACCCTAAAACAACGATGGGATTTAGTGGCCTGCGTAGAATGCGGTAGATGCACTCAGGTATGCCCTGCAAATTTAGCAGGAAAACCCCTAAACCCTAAACTCATTATTACCAAAGCACGAGATTTTGCTTTCACTCATTACAACAATAGTTCTGCCGCACCCTCACTCTGGGAAGAATCTCCTCTTTATGCAAGTAACGAACTTGACTCTTGTACAACCTGTGGCGCCTGTATGCAGGAATGCCCTGTCCACATTGAACATGTCGGAATTATTATGGAGGCAAAACGCTACAAAGTTTTAACTCAAGGAGATATTCCCCCAGCGGCCGCGGATGCTGTCAACAAAATTAAAAAAAATGGAAACCCTTGGGGAATTACCCAAGAAGATCGTTTCAAATGGGCCGACGGTTTAGAGATCCCTGTTATCTCCCCTGAACGAGAAGTCGAATATTTATATTATGTTGGCTGTGCAGGCTCCTATGATGGGGCAAATCAAGCCGTTGTAAGGGATACTGTTTCTCTCTTAAAAAAGGCCAATGTCAATTTTGCCGTTATTGGTAAAACAGAAAAATGCAATGGAGACCCTGTTCGACGCTTTGGAGATGAGTATAGTTTTTTTGAAATTGCTATTGAAAACATTAGCACTCTTCGTCAGTTTAAATTTAAAAAAATTGTCACTCATTGCCCACATTGCTTGCATACACTTGGGAAAGAGTATGCAAAATTTGAAGATGGTACTTTTGAAGTGGTTCATCACACAGAGCTTTTAGCAGAACTTATTAAAAATAAAAAATTGATTCCAGAAAAAAAAGTGGCCCTAGAAGAAGTAACTTTTCATGATCCTTGTTACTTAGGAAGACATCACGGCACTTATTCTGCCCCTCGCTCTATCTTAGAAGCGATTCCTGGGATTGAACTAAAAGAGATGGAACGATCAAAAGATAAGGCCCTATGCTGTGGCATGGGGGGTGGAAATATGTGGTATGAGTTGCCAGAAGGCGAACACTTATCTCACAATAGACTTAACGATGTAGAAAAAACAAAGGCCAAAACTTTGGCCACAGGCTGTTCCTTTTGCCTTATCAATTTTAATTCCTCTAAAGGACATACTGAAAAAACAGAAAATTTGCAGGTAAAAGATGTTGCCAATATTCTGGCCGAATCAGTCCTTTCCTAAATGTGTTTTTTTTCTAATTTTTTGTTTATTAGGAAGAAATTTTAAGGCCAATGCGACAACGGCCACCCCTTTATATTCTTGGCAAATACAAGAACAACAACAAGATCTCTTTCTTTCTCCTTCCTATACAGAAAATTTTCTTAAAAATCTTTCCTCTAAAGAAAACCTCCTTGCTTCTTTTTCTAATTGTCATTTTTGGCACATGCTTTTTTTAAAAAAAAGCGAAGAAAAAATTCTTCTTGAAAATAGAAAATTTCCTCAACAAATTTTTAGTGCCGTTAGCAAAGACCTCTCTCCTTTATGGCCTTTAAATTGCCCCTTTTTTCCTGAAAATACTTCAAGAATAAAAGAGCTATTAAAAACACCTCCTCCCAAAAATCTTTCACAAAAGGCCTATGCCATTCCCCTTTGCAATGCTTTTGAAAAAAAAACTCTCCCCCTTCCTTTTTCTAAAGAGGAACAGGAGTGGGAGAAGGCCTGTTTTTTTTTAGAAAATCCAGAAAAAGAATCTCTATGGAATAGGCCCTCTCCTTGGGATTTACTAGAAGAAGAACAACGTTTTTTTTGGTGCTCTCATACGGTTTCTTCTCTTTGCTTACGGCAATTAAAAGTAGAAGACGAAAGTTGCCTTTCTAAAACATTTAGCGAATCTCTTGGAAAAGAGGCCTTGACTTGCGCTCAATTAGGGGCCCGTCTTGTCTCTCATCGCCTCCCCTCACTCTCTCTTTTTTCTCCTCAAGAATGCCCCTCTAAAATTAACAACAGTACCCTTATTTCTATTTCTCGTTTATTAAGAATTTTAAAGAAGTCTTCTTCTGTCAAAAAACACTCTTGTTTTGAAGAAAACTTAACTCCTTATTTTTCTCTTTTTACAAACCCAAAAGTATCCTCCTCTTTTTCTCAAAAAATTTGTTTTAAAAATAATAAAGAAAAAGAGAAGAATAGTTGTGTGTCTTACTTTCCTGGAAATGGAGAAGGAAAATTTTTTGAATCAGAAAGAATCAGAGAATTTTTAACTTCAGAAAAAAAAATTAGCACAGGGACTCCTTGCCGTGTGTATTTTTTTAAAGAGTGGCCAAACCCAATTTCTCTTGAGTATAAAAACGGATGTATTGCCCTAAAACAACATGATTTTATTTTTTCTGAAGCAAAAATTTTAGTCAATAACACAGAGATTGACTCTCTTTTCTATGAATCTTCTTTTAGTACAGATTTTTTACTGCCCTTAAAGATTTCTGAAGAAACAAATTCTCTCAAATTTTTATTGGAAAAATTTCATTCTATAACATTTTTAGAAATAGAGAGTTTTTCAGAATTGCAAAAGTTTTTTGAAGGAGAAAATAAAAACAAACTTGTCTTGGCCCAAGGTTGTTCTGAAGATTTTTTTCAAAATCAAAATATCTTTCAATTGCCCACTCATTCTTCTTGTTGGCCTGTTTCTATTCTTATAACGAAGGCCTCTTCTTTGCAGGAAATTTATTTCCTCTCTCCTTTTTCTTCTGTGCAATACCCACAAATACTCACATGGGCAAATTTACTTAAAGGAGTGGTAAGGTTTAAAAACCTTCATCCACAAAAATATCATGCTTTATGGGGTGTTTTGTGAAAATTATATTTTTTGCTTTTTCTCTAATATTTTGTTGTAAGACTTTTGGCAAATCTTCTTTTTTAGATTCTTTAGAAATTGTTCCTTTCAAAGTCCCTTTCCAAACTCTCCTTGGGGCCATTATTCCAAAAAATACATTTTTTTTTCATCAACAAAATAATAAAATTATGCGCCATCTTCCTTTTGAAATAAAAGAAATTTTTTCTCATCCAGAACAGACAACCCGATTTTTTCCCATTTTTATGAATGAGTCCCTTTCTTTATTTGGGACAATTCCTTTTTTTTCTTCTGGAAATATTCCTTGGATGACTCAAAAAGAATTTTTTTTATTAGAAACAAAAACATCTTCTATTTCCTTGCTGACAAAGGCAATTATGATGCTCTCGGCCTCTTCTTCGAAGGCCATCTTCTTACAAAATTCTCCTTGGAGATTACAATTTTTTTCCTTAACACTCTCAAAATTAGAAAAAGAAATACTTTTACCTGAAAATTTTTACCCTTTTTCTCCTCCTCGCCTAGAGGAGGTAGAGAAGGGTCTCTTCGTACTTTCCTTACCTCTCAAAAATGGGGAATTAGGTCTTTTTTCTCTTTCGTCCTTCTCTCAAGAAAAATGGGAACAAATCGCCCTTTCCCCTGAGGGCCTTAAAGGAGAAATCTGTTCTTATGATCCCTTATCAAAAAGTCTCATCCTTATAGGCAAAGAAAAAAATGAATATTTTTTATTTTCTCAATCTCAAAAAAAACAATACCCCTTAGAGTTAGAGTCAACAACAGAGGAAATTCAACAAATTCTCTGTCTCCCGAGTGAAAAAAAAATTCTTGCTTTGGCCAAACAACACAACTCACAACACTCCTTACTTCTACTTTGGAATTTTGAAGGAAAAAGACTTACATCTCACCAAGTTCCTCTTTCAAGTACACTTGTTTCTTTCCAAGAAAAAATCCTATTAAATATTAACGAAACATATTACATTTTAAAATTTTAAGAAATTTTAAGTTTTAAGGAAAATAGGCATGACAGAAAAACTCTCTAAAAATCCTTATAAGGGAACTCGCGATTTCTTACCTAAAGACTATTTAGAAAGAGAATACCTTTTTGAAAAAATGCACCACAGTGCTCGCGCCTTTGGATTTCTCCCTTATGATGGGCCCTTACTTGAATCCTTAGAACTCTACAGAGCAAAATCTGGAGAAGAAATAGTCAATACTCAACTTTATTCTTTTACTGATAGGGGAGGGCGAGAAGTTGCTATTAGACCAGAAATGACCCCTACACTGGCAAGGATGGCCTCAAAAATTTGCCGCGAATACCCTCTGCCCTTAAAATGGTATTCTATCCCAAATCTTTATCGCTATGAAAATCCTCAAAGAGGACGAGTGCGAGAGCACTGGCAATGGAATTGTGATATTTTAGGGCAAAATCTCACAAGTGCGGCAAGTGAAATTTTGCAATTACTTTTATTTTTCTTTGAATCTCTTGGAGCAAACTCTTCACATGTCAAAATTTATCTCAACCATCGAAAACTTATTTCTTTTTTATGTGAAAAAATTCTAGGCCTATCTCCTTCTCTGCACCTTCCTTTCTTTAAGCTTTTAGACCGTTCTGCCAAAATTTCCCCTCACGAATTTAGAGAACAACTAATTTCTCTCATTTCAAACAAAGATCTTATTCCTCTGGTTGAACGATATTTAACTTGCCATTCTTTTGAGGAGGCCAAGACTTTTTTTAAACAATACCAAGAAGGAGAAGAGGCCTTTAGGGATCTAGAGAATGTGTTATCTTCTCTCCCTTCTTATATGGGCCATTATTTAGAATTTGGCCCTTCTATTGTAAGAGGCCTAGATTACTATACAGGCATTGTTTTTGAGGCATTTGATCAATCACCTGAAAATCCAAGGGCCATTTGCGGCGGCGGGGCCTATGAAAATCTGTTAGGGTTATTTGGGGAATCCTTAGAAGGTATTGGATTAGGACTTGGAGATGTCACTCTTGCTAATTTTTTAGAAACTCATCAACTATGGCCTAATTTAAAATGCCCTAACATAACTCTCAGCTGTTTTTCTCAAGAACCCTTAACATTTTCTCAAGAGCGATTGATTTACGAAATTTTATATTATTTAAGAAAAAAATCTTTTTGTGCTGTTTGGAAACCCACACCTTTAAAAATCAAAAAAGGACTTCAGTGGGCCTTACAAAATAACTCCACTCATTGTCTTTTTATTCATTCTTCAACAGAAGAAGACGCAAAAACAAAAGACTTTTTGTTTTCTGTTAAAAATCTATCCACACAACAGCAACAAGATTTTTCTCTTACAACCTTGAATTCTTCTACGGAGAAGTCGTTACTTGATTTCCTTCTTCGGCCACAACAAGGGTAAAGAAAATAATTCCAACAGGAATTACAAGAATATTAAGGATTGGTACTGTTAAAACAAAAGAGGCCACAACCCCTCTTATAAAATTTTTTATTTTATTCTTCCCTATAAATTGTAAAATTTCTTTTAATTGCCATTGAAAGACAGAACAAGGGTATTCTAAAAAAAAATAAAGTGCCGCAAAAACACCAAGAATATAAACAATAGGGGTAAAAATTGGAATAAAACCTAATAAAAGTCCAAAAGAAGAAAGACAGGAAAAAAAAAGAAATTTTTTCAACTCCATGAAAAATACTTGCTTCCAGTGAGTTGAAGGAAGAATCACGCCTGCTTTTTTTATTTTAAGAGTTTTTTCACTTAAATACCCTCCGATAAATCCAAATAACAAAATGGCCACCGGCAAAAATGAAAGATAGAGCAAGGCGGCCATGACAACTCCTGAAAGAACCCAAGCAATTGCCCCATAAGAATCAAATGAAAAAAAGGAAAGGGATTTGAATGTTTCAATAAGAGATTTTCCTACAAAAAAATAAATTAAAAAAGAAAGAACAACAGGAATAAAAAAAAGACCCCAAAAAAAAGGACGTGTCAGAAAAAGTGATATT